>ERZ773054.5-NODE-5-length-186665-cov-6.832710_pt1 | contig 186665 bp, 176 predicted proteins | sample MGYA00580630_ERZ773054 | MGnify/ENA primary metagenome ERZ773054 (study PRJEB29015, sample SAMEA2737994) | human oral metagenome | biome: human oral; feature: human-associated habitat; material: dental | place: China | collected 2115 ... | reverse complement strand
TTTTATTTTTAATATTAATAATAATCTTTCATATATAAAAGATTATTACACTTTATTATATATACTCATTAAAACAGTTAGGAATCACCATTTTCTTCGTAACTTCTTCCTACATAACCCTTATATATCATAGAGCGAACTAGATGTAACTCTACTTATAAATACCCCTCAGAACTTACTATAATGGGTCTATAATCCAATGTAAGCTTAATGTAATACTGAGATACATCTAGCTCTAAAATTAAGACAAATTAACGTAATAAGGAGGTGGGTTTATGATAACCCTATATTTATCGTTGTGGGCAATTTTTGGAATATGTAGTTATATTGAAGAATATTAATAGGAGGTAAGAATTATGACTGTACAAGAGATCTATGATAACTTAGAACTAATTGCTAAGAATAAAGGAAGTATTTATCTATTTTCAGAAACTAAGGATCCAACTGATTATGATGATATTCGTACATTTATATACGATAGATGTATAGAGTATCATAAAGTTATGTCACCTAAGAATCAAAATACTAATATCTTAGTTGATATAAATAACGGAATGTGGACTGAATATGATATAGTAAATTATCTAAATGATAACTTTAAAAATGCAAGTCTATTTGTAGTTGAATATGTATATGGCTTCGATATAGAGCTACCTGACTATGACGATAGATGGCGTGAAATTAGGTATTCTTTTATACCAATTGAAGACAGTGAGTAAGGAGGGACATAATGTCTGATATACAATGGTTTATTTTAATATACAGTGCAATATGTGCTACATTTGGTGCTGTAATAGCTTATATTATAGTGAAGTTTTTAAATAATAAGAAATAGGAGGAAATATTATGAAAGGTAAAAAACTTGCAGAAGAAGTAATTGAAAATGGTATTAATAGAGGATATGCTTATGTAGTTAGTGTAGGAGAATATCCACATAACTATACAGATGCTGAGGAATTTATAGAAGCAGCATGTGAAGAATGTAAAGATCTTAAATCTGTTGATAGTACTCTAGGTGTAGAAGTTCAACTTATAGACCGTATAAATCATATGAGTGAAGAAGATATAGTTGAGGAAGTGTCTGAAGTTGCACCTGGAGCTACAGTGTATAGAGTTCCATATGAAGAAGATGATGTAACTGGAAGTAGTTATTTTAATATAGATAAAGTTAAAAATCTAACAGACGATGAAGACTACGGTGTAGAGGAAGAAGATGAATACATGTCTGAAGAAGAAATGGATGAATGGGGGTATTAAATATGTGGGTACCATTTATACACAAATTAGTTAAAGATGCAGTATATGGAAATGAAAATAAGGGTAAAACAGAGGTTGGTAAAGTTGAAAGCTATAAAAAGAGGTTAACACCAGATATGTTAGGTGGGTTAGGAACTGAGTCATGTTACTCAGATGAAGAAATTAAAGAAGATTTTAAAGAATTGAGATATGATAAATAGCTTTAGATAGCTACTAAATGGATACTTAGATGTATCCATTTTTTTATAAATTAAAAATGTAGAGGAAATAGAATAGGAGGATATATGTTTAAGAGATTGCTAGGAATGATATTTATTATGTTAAGTTTTACAGTTATGGGAGCAAAGGTTAGAAACTATGGTATAACTAAAGGAGAAGTAATTCAAATTGTATACGATACTACTAAGGTGGTATTTAATGAATACCATGATGAGTGGAATAATATACTACTTGGAACACTTGCAGCTGAAACAGATCTTGGTTCATTTAGAGGAAAGTCTACTCATGGGATAGCACAAATAACACCTGTTGCTTATAAGTTTATTAAAAAGAGTCTAATGAATGACAAAGAAACATATGGTAGACTAAAGGAAAGTGGACTTGATTTTAAAAAGATTGGGTTTAACGATCTTACACACAATCATAAAGCGTCTATTACAGCAATGGCTCTCTATTATAAGTATATAGTAGAAAGCAAGAAAGTTAGTATACACAAAAAAGATAAAGCTGAAGTTTGGAAGAAGTATTATAATACATATGCAGGATCTGGAACAAAGGAGCATTTTAATAAAGCATACAAAAGAAATAAGTCACTAATAGACGAAACTATACTTGTATGTAAAGCAAATGATATAAATATTGCAAAAGAAAGCATAGTTGAAACACAAGTGGAATACATTGCAACTAATACAACTATAACACAAACAAACAAGTTTACAACATTTACAACGGTTCTAACAAAGAAAACAGATGTAATTGCAAGATATATAGAACTTGTAGCTCATAATTTAGGACATATAAAAGTAGCACTAGTACCACAAGTTTATATATCATAGACTGTGATACAACATTAATAATTAGAAAGGAGAATAAATTATGTACGGAAAGAAAGAAGGTAAATTTAATGTCGGAAAGGGGACTAAGAACATAACACGTGAACTTGATCCTAAGAAGTTTGGCATTAAGCAAGACAAAGAGAAAACATTATACAAAAAAGAATTCAGAAAAGACAAAAACTTTTCTAAAGCAAGAAGAATACTACAAAGTATAGCAATAAGAGGAACACTTTATTCAAGTGGGAACTCTAAGTTCTGTATAACAGACAAGGTAAATGCAATGCTTAAAGAGTTTGCAAGACTACATGTAAATCTTGCATATCAACCAATTCATAACATCTATGACTTCTATGATGAAACTAAGAATAGAAAGCTTACAAGAGAAAAAGTAACTTTCTATTATATAGTAGAAGAAGATAGGGTTGCAGATGTTAGATCACAACTAGAAAAATACATGAAATACTTAGAGTCAGTTGAACTAAGTAGTAAATAGGAGGTATATTAATGAGTAAGTCATACTCAGCTGACGCAATTGAAGTTATGGAAGGATTAGAGCCTTTACAACTTCGTCCAGCTATGTATATAGGTAATACAGACAGTATCGGTCTTCATCATCTTGCAATAGAAATCATCTCAAACTCAATAGATGAATATGCAAGGGGTGTCTGTACTGAGATAAACATAGTTATTACAAGAGATGGATTTATATCTATTGAAGACAACGGTGGAGGAATTCCAGTAGCTCCTCATAAGAAATACGGAATACCTACACTTCAAGTTCTATTTACAGTAATGAACTCAACTGGTAAGCTTGATAACACCACTTATGGACACAGTATTGGACTTCATGGAATAGGATGTAAAGCAGTTTGTGCACTTTCAGATCTTGCAATAGTTACAGTACATCGTGAAGGAAAGGTATTTAGACAAAGCTATTCATTCGGTAAAGTACTTACGCCAGTTGAAGAAATAGGTAAATCAATGGATACAGGAACTATAGTTAAGTTTAAACCAAGTCCAAAGATATTCAAAGCTACACAAGAGTTTAAATTTAACCAAATATGTGATTTCTGTTTGGGTGCTGCTTATATAACACGTGGACTTAAGTTTACAGTTACAGACGAACGTACTGGAGAAGTAGCAGTATTTTACTCTAAAGGTGGAATACCAGAACTTCTTGATAAAGTAGCAAAGGAAACAGAACGTAATCTTATATGCAAACCTTTCTACTTTACAGGAGAAGGACCTTCGAAGGAAGGAAACGGAACAGACAAAGTAGAAATAGTCCTTGCGTATCATGATAAGTCTCAAGATAACATAAGATCTTATGTAAACTACTTTCGTATGGTAAACGGAGGTACCCATGAGCAAGGATTTAGAGCTGGACTCACAAGAGTCATAAATAAGATTGCAAGAGACACAGGATTTCTTAAAGATAAAGATCAAAACTTTGAAGGATCTGAGGTTCTTGAAGGTCTTATGGCAATAGTTTCTGTTAAGATGGGTAAAGCTGAGTTTGAAGGACAGACTAAAGCAAAGGTAAATAACCCAGAGCTTGTAGGTATGGTAAGTAGTGCTACTTATAGTGCTTTAGAACTATACTTAACAGATAATCCAAAGGAAGCAAATGCAATACTTTCTAGAATTATGAAAACTAGAAAGCAAAGAGAAGAAATACGTAAGATAAAAGATACAAACTCTGATTCTAAAAAGAGTATGGTTGATAAGTTTAAAGGTAAACTTGCAGACTGTTCAAGTCATACTAAGGTAGAAGACAGAATGCTTATAATTGTGGAGGGTAAAACGCACTATTGCCCTCGTTAAATCCTTCTAATTGCGGGAAACTGTCAATGATAACTAATTACTACTTATACATAGTGATATAGTATAAAACTACGACCGTAATAGTGGTAAGTAGCATAGTGAAAACATTAGTTATGGACACAACCGACGCAGCGAAGCTTCTCAAGTAGAAGTGAGTTCAGAGACTAGGGTGTTATGCTCAGTAAATAATAAAAGTGGGCGTAGCATATGTAGAGCCAGAAATGGTAAGGTTATAAATGCCAACCTATTTAAATCGAAACGGAGGAAGAAAAGATATAGTCCAAAAGGATAGTGCTGGAGGATCAGCAAAACAAGGTAGAGATCCAGCTACACAAGCAATAATACCAATAAGAGGAAAGATAATAAATGTAGAGAAAGAAGATTTACAGAAAGTTCTAAAGAATGAGGAAGTTAAGTCTATTATAAATGCAATTGGTGCAGGTTTCCTAGATACATTTGATGTAAATAAAATGAGATATGGGAAAATTATAATAGCTACAGATAGTGATATTGATGGATATCATATTAGAACACTTCTAACTACATTCTTCTTTAGATTTATGCCTGCTCTTATAGAAGCTGGAAAGCTTTATTCAGCTAATCCACCTTTGTATAGAATTATACAAGGTAAGAATATCTACTACTGTAGAACAGATAAGGATAAAGATGATAAAATAAATGAACTTAATAAAAAAGGAATAAGTAATTATGAGATAACGAGATTCAAAGGATTGGGAGAATTAAATCCAAAGGACTTATTCGAAACTACTCTAAACCCTGAGAACTTCAGGCTAACTAGAATAGTAATGAGAGACAAAAGTAAAGCAGATGAAGTTATTTCAAGTATAATGGGAAATGACTCAAGTGCTAGAAAAGAAATGATTAGGAGGATGTAATGGCAGCAATAATAGATGAAGTTGATATAGTAGATGACATAAAGGAAAGTTATTCTGGATACGCTTATGCTGTAATACAAGACAGAGCAATATCAAATGTAGAAGATAACCAAAAACCGTCATCACTTACAGTACTATATGCAATGAATCAACTTGGTATTACGTCTTCTGGTAAGCATGTAAAGGTTGCAAGAATAGTAGGGGAGGTTCTAGGGAAGTACCACCCTCACGGAGATTCGTCGGTGACTGGAACATTGGTTAACATGGCACAGTCTTTTAATAATAACATACCTTATATAGATCCAAACGGAAACTTTGGATCTATCGGTGGTGATTCTGCTGCTGCTGCAAGATACATTGAAGCAAAATTATCTTGGTATGCAGAGAAGGTGATACTTAAAGATCTTGCTAAAGGTGTAGTAGAATATAAACTTAACTATGATGATACAACTATGCAACCAGTTTACTTACCAGAAGTATTACCAGATTTACTTATTAATGGTAACATGGGTATAGGTGTAGGGTTTGCATCTTATATGGTACCACATAACTTAGGTGATGTAATTGACTTATGTATTGCATATGTTAAAAATAGAAATATATCACCAGAAGCAATGTTTGATATTATAAAAGGACCAGATTTTCCATTAGGGGGTATTATAAATGGGACTGATGGTCTTAAGAGATGTTATACAAGTGGAGATGGTTATTGTAGACTAAGAGGAGAGTATAAAATAGAGGAAGACAAAAAGGGAAATCAAAGAATAGTTATAACTTCTATTCCTTATGGTAAATACACCTCTGATATAACTATTGCAATAGGTAACCTAGTTGAAAGTGGAGAGCTTAATATTAAAGATATAAGAGATGAAACTACTGATAAAGGTGGTATGAGAATATGTATTGATCTTGCTAAAGGTGAAAATGTAGACAGAGTAGTTAATCTTATAATAAATAAGACTCCTTTTGAAAATACTTTAAAACCTCTTGCTAACTTACTTATAAAAGGAAAGTTTAAAGAAAAAGTAAATATTAAAGACATAATGGAAAGTTTCGTTGACTTCAGAGAAACTTGTCTTCATAATAAGTTTATGTTAGATCTTAAAAAGAATGAAGACAGACTTCATATACTTGAAGGTTTATTCGTAGTTACAAAAGATATAGACAAAGCAGTAAAGATTATACGTAATGCAAAAGATACGACTACTGCAAGAGAAGAACTTATGAAATCTTTTAAGCTATCTGAACCTCAAGCTCAGTATATACTTGATCTTAAACTTGCAAGACTTACAAAGCTTAATATGAGTGATGCAAGAGAAGAGGAAAAAGATGTAAAAGAAAAGATTAAAACCCTTACAAGACTTACTCGTACAAAGTCTAATAAAGATGTAGATGAGTATATGATTAAAGAATGGGAAGATGTAAGAAATATCAAAGAAGCAAAGCCTTATCTTACACGTAAAACTAAAATACAAAAGAAAAGAGACGATGTTACTGAGGAAGATACAATTCCTGATGAACCATGTACTATTATAATGACACAAAAAGGTTATATTAAACGTACAGATCCTCTTGATAAAGAACAGAAACGTGGAGGAAAAGGAAACTCTGTAGGAACTTTACTAGAAGGAGATGAGATTAAGCAAGTTCTTAATGTAACAGCAAGACAGCAACTTGTATTCTTAACTTCCAAAGGTAGAGTTTATACAAAGAAGGCATATGAAATTGATAGTGTTTCTAAACTTGCAAGAGGAGCACTTGCTAGAAACCTACTAAGTCTTAGAGATAACGAAAATATAGTTCTTGTATTTGTAAATAATAATGATTTTGGAACTTTAATTAGCTGTTCTGTTAAAGGAATGGTTAAATCAACTGACCTTAAAAATCTTAAAAAGATTAATGCAAATGGAAAGAACTTAATTGGAGTTGATAATTCTGATAAGATAGTAGACATAGTAATCATTCCAGATAGCTCAAAAGAAAGAGATATTCTTATAGCAACACATAACGGAATGTGTATAAGAATAGATAGTAATGAGATTAAACCTACTGGAATAGGAGCTGTTGGAGTTGCAGGTATAAAACTTGACAAGGAAGAAAAAGACTTTGTAAGCTCTATGTGTAGAGTAGATGGAAAGACTCCTGTTATATTTGTGACTGAGTCTGGATACATAAAACGTTGTGATCCAGATGAGTTTAAAGTACAAAACAGAAATGGAGTAGGGGTTAAATGTACTCAAACCAAGTATAATAACAGAATAGTTGCTATGCTTAGAAAAAATAGTGATGAGTCTATTCTTATTTATACTAAGCTAGGAAAGAGTTTAGTATGTGACACAAGTACTATTAAGTTAGTATCAAGATCTGCACTAGGAGTTAAAGGTATTGATTTACAAGCAAATGATATAGTAATAGGAATAAGTTAGTATAAATAACCACTGGAGTAAAATCCAGTGGTTTTATTTGTACCGCATTTTGTAAAGGAGGTTAATATGGGATATATTGATCCTGATGCTGCAGCTATAAAGTTTATTATAATGGCAGATATTGAAAAGTATTCTGATTATGCTATAAAGTTACTAGATGAAGCATATAAATACAAATATGATGATTATGAAATTAATGCTGTTAATAAAATCAAAGCTAATTTAAAGAAAGGTTCTGATGAGAGTAGGTATTATAGTGTTCTAGATGCTATATATTATATAGAAAATAGTGATAATAAGGAGGATTAATTATGAGTAATAAAATAGTTTTAAGTGATAACTTAATTGAGAGAATAGAGAAGATATGTAAAAGAAAGAGTATTACATTTGAGCAGTTTTGTAGTAATGCAATATATAATAGAGTTTTAGATGAAGAGGAGAAGATGAGAAAAGATGAAGAAGACAAGCAATGAAACTAATGATAACTTACCTGCAATTATATATCCAGAAACACGTATAGATATAAAAATAAATAAAATAAGAAAATCGGGAGAAGAGGATATTGATAGATTGGGATTGCTATATTACATATATAGCAGTATGATTAGAGATGCACATAGTAATAGACAGGATGATAAAGTTGAGTGGTAATATGATAGGAGTATATAAACGTATAAAAGTAGCAGAAGTTAATAACATTGATGAGTATTATGATTTAAAGTTAAAGAAAGTTAAAGAACACGTTGAGCTACTAGATGAGCTTATAGAAGAATGTAGTGTACTATGTGATAAAGAGAAAGAAGGTAAACTTTCTGATATTGAGAAAAATGAGTTTATAGCTAGAATGAAGTTTACAGTTTTAAGGGGGTTATTAATATGAATGAGAAAGATTATAAAGAATTGGAAGTTGAAGTATATGATGAAAATAGAGTAGATAAAAAAGATATGGATATTACAAAAACACCTTGGTTTAATATAGTTAAATTTGCAGTTGCATGTGCAGCAGAGGATGATCCACATATAAGAGCTAAGTTTTGTCCAAAAAGAAAAACTTCTACATCACCTAGAACTCTAATAGAAGATAAAGATGGAGAAATTATAGAGGTGGTAGAAGATGAAGAATAATGATATACTTATTTTTAAAAACAAAATAGATAAAATTGTGGAAAAATGTGAAAATAATAAAGTAACAGTTTTAAAAATAGCTTTAGAAACCCTAAAATTTATAGAAAAAACTTCTAAAGCAAGTTAAGAGTAAACAGGGTTAATTCCCTGTTTATTTTTTCTTAAGTAAATATAATAGTGTGAGTTAAGTCGATTATTATATTAATAAAGGAGGTGTTTATATGAAATTTACGTTGCCTAAGATACCTATCACAAAGATGAAATACAGAAAGTTCTCAGTTGCACCAAGTGATATACCACTTGATGAAGATGGTTATTATCTGTTTACTAGGTCTCGTGATGGGAATTATAAGATAAGTTATACTTCTAATACGCAAGATATCAGAAGACATAGCTATCTATATTGTGGTAAGGTACAAAATCCAGAGACGGGTAAGTTAGTGAAACTGTATAAAGAGAGATATGTAAAAGGACATCTAGGTTATATAGATATGGATATAAAGGGAATGGATCCAGATACAGGTAAATACTATGGTGTTGAACTAGAAGGATTTATACTTGTTAATAAAGACAAGTACTTTCTATATGACGGAAGATGTGACTATTACATAATGGAAGATGAGAATGATATTAAGCATTATACTAAGAAGCAAGAGAATGTATCAAGTTGGGGAATTATGATTCGTCCAAAAGATGAATTAGGAGAAGAGTTTAAAACAGTATACGACATAAAGGAGATTAGTTGGTAATATGGAACTATTTAAATTTGATAACAAAGATCACCTAATTGAGCTATCAAGAAGGATAAGACAGGATGCTACAAACAAAGAAGACCTTATGATGGAATTCTTTGATGGATTTTATATGAAGGGAAACGCATCTAAGTTATTTGTAAATGCATGTCTACAAGTAATGTTTGATAGTTATAAAGTTACAAGAGAAAAAGACATAAGAAGAGACTTATTCTTTACTACTTCATATGAAAAGGGTATGCCAGATGAGTATTCTACTAAGGTATTAAGAGCGTTACTTAAAGACAAAGACTTATTTATGCCAGAAATATCTATTCCTTTTATATTAGATAGAGTTAAATCACAATTCTACAGACTTGCTATAATAGGAAACGATATAGTAACAGTTCAACATGGTTTACTTGGGTATATAGATACATATCTTAGTGATAGACGTTATCGTGATATAATAGATAAGGATGTTTATAATGATACTGATACACCTTGGGAAATAGATCGTAAGATTAAAGCAGTTGCAAAACTGTTTGAAAGTGGAGATATATTTATAGATCCATTAACTTACTACTTTACATCAGGTGTTAAAGCAAACCTTGCTCAAGTACAGACATTTGCCGTTACATATGGTATGATGCCAGATGCAGTAAATACTTATATTGCACATGAACCGATACGGCATCCTCTTATAAATGGACTACGCAAAAAGCAAGATATAATGCATATGGACCAAATGGGTATCAAAGCAAGATTTGTTGGTAAGAATGATATTAAAGAAGGTGGAACTGTATTTAAACAAGTTATATCAGCTCTTTTACCAGCAAGACTTAACTCAGCTGATACCAGAGAGGTTATAAATGATTGTGGAACTCATAGAACTTGGAAGATAAAGATACAAAAAGAATCAGATTTAGTATTCTATCGTGGTAAGAATTATTGTGATGATAAAGGAAATATCATCGGTTACATTGATTATGATAGAAAAGATCTTATTGGTAAAGAAGTAAATATAAGAAGTATTGCTTTTTGTGAAGGAGATCATATATGTCTTGACTGTTTTGGACACTTTAATAAGTTTATGAGAGATAATAAGATACATTATAATAACTACATAACTTATATAATAGATGATGTTGCAAAGATAGTTCAAGGTGTTATATCTATAAAGCACTTTATAGTTGCTATAATAAAGGCAATACATGTTACATTTGGAGATATAAAAGATATGGACTTAGAAGAATTTATAGAAACTACTCCATATATTAAGAAGATGGTATTTGATAGAATATACTTTAATAAGAAATATAAAGTAGAACTTAAGCAAATACCTACACAAACAAGTGCAAATGGACTTCCTATAAGAACTAGAAATGAGTTATGGGTAGACGGAAAGTTATTTGAAACTGGTCAAAACATAGTAGAATGTGCAGACGGAAGCTTTAAAATAGATATTCCAAATGACTCAGTTATAGCAAATGCAGAAAGATTCTATGAACTTATAGGTGGACAAAATAGTAATGAATTCTTTAAAGAAAATACAGAATATATTAAGACATTAGACTTTGAAGGAATGGTTAAGTTCTTATTTAAGTTTATGAAAGAAAGAATAAAACTTGATCACTTTATACAATATGAAACTCTTATATACATATTACTAAGAGATGGAGAAGATAATAGTAAACGTGCTACTGCTAAGAGTAAGTCGTTTAACTATGTAAACGTAAGATCAGATATTACAAGTCCATCTAAATCAAGTAATATAGGAATAGGAATGGTTCACGGATATATAAAGAAAGTGTTTAAACTTACTAAACAAAATGCAACACCAGTAGAAACAGACGTGTTCTATAATAGTATTACAGAGCCAAGAGATACAGCTAAAGGAAGTCTGTACAGTGAGTTTAATGGAATATTAAATGGATACTTTACAAAAGATATGATGGTAAATGATTTTAATGCAATTCTTGACGATGAAGAACTTGCAACTATTGAAGGAGAAAGTTATGAAAGTTAACAGAAAATTTAAAGTTTTATCTAAATTTGGAATGTTTAAAAGAAATATGGCAAAAGTTTTGATTGGATATATGAAAATAAATGCCGTATATAATACTGGAGAACCTTTAAAGAATCTAGTTAAGTATGATGATGAAGTTGCAGAAAAGGTTAAAAAATTTGTAGAAGATAATAACGACAAATATAAATCAATTACAAGTTTTATGGCATCACAAGTGCATAGAGTACTGGTAAAGCGTGAAACTGATGTTGTACTTGATAGTTTACTGTATTTTGCAATAAAAAGATATATGGGTAGAGATTATGTAAAACTATCATTTACTAAAAGATTATATGATAGCTTAGAAAGAGGAGAATGTAATTTACATGGAAGAGTTATAAAAGCTAAAAACTATCATAAAAATAAGAAAGGAATGTGAGATTGATGGCTAAGAAGTCTAATAAGGAATTAAGAAGTACAGTAACTAAAATTCCTAAACAAATGTTAACTAATAATCCAGCTAAAGCTAGAGTAATTAAGTCAAATAGAAGGGGGAAATAGGTATGAGTGGAAGCTTTAAAGTAACTAATAACCTTGTAGTACAAGGGATTACACATATTGCAAGTAATTTTGGAATAAGAGCAGTCGGTGAATATGAAGAGAAAGATGGTAAGAAAGTTTTAAAATCCATGAAACTTGTAGGTGTTGACTTTGTTTCTGATAAAGGATGTATTGGAGATATAGTTAAAAAAGAGAGGTAATATATGTCTAAAAAGATAAAGAAAATAAAGTCTGTATTAGAAGTTGTGGATAAGTCTGAACGTTCGTATAGTTCTTCTAGTGGTGATTTAACTGGTGTTTATTTAAAGCAACCTAAATCAGCAGATAAAATAGTTGAGTTTAGCTCAATAGAAGAGCTTAGCAAACTTTATAAAGGAGAATGTGATGAGAAAGAGTAGAGTAAAACTAAAATTCTTACTAAATGAATTAAATAAGATGTGTAAAAAGTATTATGTCTTGCCTCTTAAGGAAGTATTTCTAGATAGTCCAAGATATAAACGTGAAGTTATAGCAAAGAATAAACAGTCAAGAAGCTTATTACGTAAAATGAAGTCATTTATACTTCCTTATGATAAACTAGAACAAGTATCTCCTGGTGCTAGAGTATATCCTGGTTCTGACGCAAATGAGTTTACTGTTAAGTTTTCAGATTTAGCAAGTAAAGTAGAGAGTGAACCTAAAGTTAATTTCAACTATTCAAATATACCATCATGTGGATATATTGGGTTTGGAATTGCACAACCTACTAGATTTGGAGAATTCGATTCAGATCTTTATAAAATAAAAGAAGATCAAGATATAGAAGAAATAATTAATAAAATATCAAATTAAATAGTAACCAAAGAGTATAGTCCTTGACAAATATTTAGTCAGGGACTATAATTTCTTTTATTTTTTCTTATTTAAGGAGGTGTTTCCTATATTTGACGTATTAGAAACAAGTACTGCTTTCTATATTCCTAAATCTACTTTGGATCACGGAGCATATTTGAACCTGAGGTCTAAGCTTTCTATAATAGACTTTAATACAAATGCACAAATTCCAAAGGCGTTTTTCGAAATAGATGGTGGTGAAGATACTGTTATAGGAATTCCTAAAATATCAAAGAATATAATACAAAGTGTTACAAGGATAAGGTATAATTATAAAGAAGTCAAACTCCCATTAATAAACATAATTCGTTATAATTTAGCCTATCCACCACTTGATCACCAAAAGGATCTTGCAAAGAAACTAAGTGATCACTATTTATTCGGAGAAGATAAAAGATGTATTCTTGCATTAGCCCCAGGGTTAAGTTTTTACTAAGCCCTAACGAATCTAACTGCTTGGAGCATTCGTTTATAATGTCGTACTACTAAGTAAGTGTAGTGATATACTTATGGCAATTAGTTTAAAGCTTATTGGTATAGTAATAATGTATAGACTAAGAGTGTGTTGAGCAACAAAGTGTGTTTAGAAAATTTGCAAAATAAATTAAAAAGGAGGAATAAATATGTACAACATACACAAATTCATAGAAGAAGCAGTTAAAAAAGCTAACGAAAGTGGAAAAGCTGATACTGCTGAATTCTGGCAAGAGTTGTCAAAAAACCAAATAGCTTTAGTTCATTTAAGACTTGAACTAAGTAAAGCTGGTGTTGATGAAACTGTTATTACGTCTGTAAATGTAGATAAGTTTATTCAAAAAGAAACTTCTAACGTTGATGTAACAGATATGTCTAAAGTATTAAGCTTTGTAAATGACGTATTTTCAACATCTATTAAAGACGCAACTAAACCAGCAACAGCTGAAGCTGGATCATCACCTGAAACATCAGAACACGGAGCAGCTGGAAGCGAAGGTGGTGCCAGGAGGAGACGATCAGTTGACTCACATATAGAGGAAAGTGAAAGACGTGAAGAATCTCATGAACAACCAGTTCCATCAGCTCCTGAACCAGCTGAAGAAATGTATGATGGAAAGAAATTAAGTGAGTATACAGAATCTGATTTTGATGCAAGTGCTTCATATTATGATTTTGATAATCCAAATGGTAATGGAATATTGGCAACATTATACGCAGATGCTGATAAACCATTCAGTTTAGATGCAGAACATACTTTCTTAATGATGGAAGATGAAAGTAAAAAAGTTAAATTAGTAACAGTACCTGCAATAAATACTGTATTCACTGAAGAAGTGCATACAGAAGGTGGATCTGATATACTTATAAGACCACAAGACAGATATGTTGAAGGTGAAGAAAGAGATATAGTTTATCTTGATAAACCTAGTGTAGAAGGTGCTTCTTTATTTAAAGACTTCTTATATGCAATAGCACTTAGTTCAATGAGTAGTTTAAAACCACTATCTGAAGAAACTCCAGTAGGTGGTGCTGAATCTACACCAACACCTACTGTTCCTTCTCCAGGTGCAGCACCTGGAAAATCTGGTAAAGAAATAACTGTTACTTTTACTGGTGGACATTACTGTTTAATAGATGGTGAAGCTGAGAAGAAAATAAAACTAAGAGGTAATACAGCAGAAGGACCAGTTGATCTTGGAGATTTAACTATACCAACTGCAACTATGAAACCTGATGCAATCGGAGGTTATTACCGTATAAGAGAAGGTTACTGGAATGTAGAAAGTACAGATAGAACTATAGCTAAATTATGTAGTGATTATGAACTATTATACTTACAAAATGTAAACAGTGACTTAAATATAACACCTGCATTGGAAGTTGCTGGTGGTGGAGATCACCTATAATAACTAATCTAAACACATGGGTCCATCGACTATCGAAACCCACAAAATAAGAGTTGTAGTAATTAATCCCGATAACATCATTTATTGGTGTTATTGGGGTTAATACTTTTTATTACGGCTACAGCTATGAAGTAAGGCACTTAACTTATTTGGAAGAAATAGCTCTAAGTTATGCAAATCTTAGAACTAACAGGGAGTAGAGTAGGGAGAATATCCCGAAACGGTTCGTAAACTAATATTAGTTTAAAGACATAGTCAGCAAAACGTAGGTAAAACTTACCTTGCAGCTCACACAATACATGAGCTCAAGTGTAAATTTATATTCATTGTGTACAACAGTGATTTAATTAAGCAAGGATATGAATCTTTTTGTAATATTTTAGGAAAAGAAGGTATGTATGTCTTATCAAAAGGTTCTGATATAATGGATCTTAACTACGATAAGATAAATGGTTTGTTTTTAACTCAGGCTATGCTTGAGAGTATAATAAAAACATATGGAATTGAGACTATATCAGAGATAATCTGTAATAAAATGAATCTTAGAATGAAAGTAATTGACGAAGTTGACAGAAATGTTGCTACTACTTATAAACTTGAAGTATACTTTAACTTCCAATATAACTTATATTTAACTGGAACACCGTATAGAAACCTACAAACTGATAACAGAGTGTTTCAAATCATTTATAAGAATGTACTTCATCTAGGAGACGATGTTAAAGTACCTGCAAATAAAAATATTTACTTTATTCGTGGGAAGATGAATCCAACTAGAAAAGAATTTATGAAGATTCGTGGTTGGAATGAGTCTATGTTTAAAATAGAGTATAATAATATATTTGCACGTAAAGATATATTCTTGGATTTTATTATGGATAAGATGTATGTCAAAGACGATTCTCTTATGAAGAAGATGCTTGATGAAGATGGAAGAATAGTATTCTTTGTAGGTAGAATAGAAAACTGTGAAATAGTTGCTAAGAAGTTACATGAGAGATTTGGAATTGACGAAGATGATATAGGTATAGTAAATAGTAGTAAAAGTTTAAAAGAAAACGAAGAGAATAAAAAGAAGAAATTTATAGTTTCTACTACACAGAAGATTGGTAGAGGTTACGACGATAAACGTATTAGAGTTATAGTACTGCTTGAATTTACTTTTGCAAGATCTGAAATAACTCAAACTCTTTCAAGAGTAGGAAGAGTTGGAGGAGATTTAGGACATGTTGTATATCCAGTTGACTTGAGCTTTACTCAAACTATAGACACATATAACAAACGTAAAAGAGAAAATCTATTCTCAGAAGGATTTATTCATCAATATGGAGTAGATATTCCAGAAGAATTTGCTAGTAATTATATTCATGGATATAGAAAAGATAGTAAAGAAGCAATGGATATAGAAAAGGAAAAGAAAGCTAGTCGTAAAGGTTCTAACTTCTACAAATATATAAAATCAAGGTAGGGGATACTAGTATGAAGTGCAAAAGAGGAGAATATTTAAGTTGTGATTTAAAAGATTTTGAAGATGTAATACAAGCGTATAATGATAAACTGAAACCTACATACAAGCTTATATGTATAGCTAAAAATGTAGGTTTTAAAAAGTTCAGAAGATACATGATAGATACATATGAATTTGATCCTGATGATGTAGATAGATCGGTTAGTGTTAATGCTTTAAGAAAGGGTACATTCTATCAGCTGTTCTTGGGTGCATGTAATATGTATTCAACTAGAGCAATGATAGATATGTACCTAAGCTTTTACAGACTTGCTAAAGCAAACAAGTTCGATCTAAAGGATAGGTTCTTATATAATAAAGTAAACGAAGTAAAGGCATTTGATAAGTTTACTGTACAAAGACTTAAAGAAAGATACTCGCTTATACCAGCAGAGACTATAGTATCTAAATAATTACATATAATATTGTGTGTAATAGACACAATAAATTAATGGAGGTATTATAATATGAAAAGAGAATGGAATGAAAAGGTTGATGCAAACGGAGAGTTTTGGAAAGATGAGAAGAAGTATTTGGCTGTTAGAGGATTTGATACTAGTGGTACCATATATAGAAGTCCTAAACATCTTATAATAGTATCTCATTCTGACTTAGACGGAGTTACATCGGCACTTAACATGATAAGATATGCTGAGACTAAAAAGATTGATTATGATGTTTATATGGAGAGAACATCACGTGAGGAAGAGACTTCTAAAATATGCAAATATGCAGTTAAAGAAGTTTTAGACAGATACAAGATTATTCCTTATGTAGTAGACATAGAAGTAGTTATAACAGACAGAATGTTTCTAGACTTAAAGACATTTGATCCAAAAGATTACCCAGATCATGTTAGATTTAGCTGGTACGATCATCATTCTGGTAATGTTAGAGCCAGAGATGAGATAGTTGCTGTTATAGGAGAAGAAAGACTTATTGACTACGGTGTTCTAACAGATATAGAACATTGTGGAGCAACTATAAGTTATGAAGCATGTTATAACAGATTAAAATTAGAATGTGAAATCCAAGACTGTCAACTTTATGAAAGAGATTTAAGAGCTTGGTCTCGTAATGTAAACTTGTGGGATACTTTCTTATGGAAACAAAAGTTTACACCAAATGAACCTCAATTCTATAGAGGTCAAAAATGGGGTACTATTGATAAAGTAGTAGGAGACGAACAAGAACTTCTTAAAACACTTCTTGGATTTATAGATTCTGGTTTATCTCTTGACTCAAATGAAGTTTATAATTGGGTAAATGATTGCTGGAATATGTATCAAGCAATGTCAGATGAAGCTTATAATAAAGCAAGAAATCATGAACTTTGTGGATTTATAACATTCTATAAAGAGCAACCAGTTACAGAGGAACTTGTGTATGAAGGAGTTCAACCAGAAGACATAGCTTATAAGATAGCAGTAGTTCCAGCTGAATGGAAGTTTGCATCTAATATAAAAGAAAGATTAATGGCTGAGTATCCTGATACAGATGTCGTTATAACTTTCCATAAAACAGGTGGAACAGTATACACTTCTTATGAACTTGAAGACTTTACAAGTCCTGAACTTGCAAGATTTATAGGTGAAACATATGGATTATCTGGTGGTGGACACAAAAACGCAGCTGGTTTCAGTTGTAGACGTGATACTAAGAGTATATTTGATGATGAAACACATGATAGAATTGCTTTAAGAATAGTCTTTGAAAGAATAGGACTTGCACTTAATGAGTTTATTATCACTAGATTTAAGGAGGTTCAAAGCGAATGGAAGATTTAAGGGTAAAGAGTAGTATTATATCTACTGTAAATAACGTTATTTTTAGTTATGATTTATGGTGTCTTGATATCCTGTCTGATAATGCAAGACGTATTAAGTCAGAGGATTTCGATAACTTGCTTACTTCTATAGTAGAAAAGTTAGAACATTCACTTATTACACCTTATACAGTAAGAGTTGATTCTATGAATAGAATATCTCTTATGCCTAAGGAAGGAGGAATGTTTATGCCTCAGGATATTAAAAATAACTTTATGTACTTTAAACCTTCTATATTATTTGCTGATGAACTAAGATTCCTTATAAAGCATTACAAGAATTTAAGTTACGCTACTATTCCAAGTAGCGTAAACTTGAATGCTGAAAGTATTATTACCGATGAAAATAACTATTTTTTCATAATGAAAGATAATCTTATTGATGATGAAAGAATACTTAGAAATATATTTGGTAATAATATAAGAGCTTTTAATAACACAAAAGAAGGTTTAACTAAGTACTTAGATAAGTTCTGTAGTGGAGATCTTGGAGTTGAGATATTTCTTATATCTGATTACTTCTGGATAGATGTACTAATATATGAACTTATAATTGAAAGTGGTATGGAAAACGACTACAGAGTAGCTAAAATGGTTAATACAGGAAAGTCTATTTTATATACACCTGAGAATAAAAAGTTATATGATGATTTTAAGAAAGCTTATCTTGCAGAAGAAGGAAAGCTTCCAGTTGCAAGTTTTAGCTTGTCTAAGTTATGGGATAGGAAGTGATAATATGCAAAATGCTTTTAAAAGTGATTTACCAACACCAGCAGTTCCAACTAAATACAAGTTTGAGTTCACAAAAGAAGATGAGGAGGAACTAATGGTGAAGTTTGAGGAGGCATCTCAAGAACCATCTGAGATAGTTTCTCAAGTAAAACATGATTTATTTAGATCTCTTATAATAAAGTTCTTCCAAGAAAAGTTTCGTGAATGGATGAAAACCAAAATGGATCCATTAAGAGATGAATGGAAAGATACAAATGCTTGGGTAGTAAAGGTTAAGAAGTGTAAGATATGTGCTAGTGAGCTTCATCTTGCAAGTAATATAGATGCTAAAGCAGAAGATAAAGAAAAACTTAAAGGGTTTAAGACGTCTACAGTTGATGTAACTATAAAAGAAGAAGAATTTGACTGGGATAAAAAGAGTTTTTCTGAAGCTAAGTTTCCACTTACATATAAGTCTGACATTAGTAAAGCTGAGTATGATACTTTGGAATTTGGTAAGTCGTTTATAGAACTTGAATTTGAATATACACCATAGGAGGATATTATGAAGAATGAAATTATGACCTTAAGATTTGATAATTATAAACTTGATATAAGATATAAGCTTACATTACCAGATGTAAGTAAATATCCAGATAGTATAAAGGCAACAGTTGCTATAAAATCATTTATTTATAGATTTGTGTATCCTTTGTATACAGGTTTATTTTATATTATAGATAGTGAAAAACTTCCATATGAAGCAGTTGAATACGATCAATCTAAGCGTGTTATATCAACTTATTTATACTGGGTAGATCATGATATGACTGATCTTGATAAAGATTTGATATTAGAGCTTTGTAAAGAGAATGATATCACAATTAAAAATGAACCAGGAGAATCTGGTATGCACTCTGTAATAAATGATATTTATGAGAATATAGGTGAGTTTATGAGTAATAATTATGTAACTTCACATAAAATTTATAGACCAACAACAGAAGATGTATTATAATCCATTAATCTGTTGTAAAGAGATTAGTACACCTCTCTAAGATGTAAAAAGTCTTAGAGAGGATCTCATCTTTTTATTCCGCATTTTTTAAAATCAATAATAAGTAATTATTAGTAAAATTATATTTGGAGGTATTTAAAATGAGAAAATTAACAGTTGAAGAATTGAAAGCAGTAAGACAGGATCTAGCTAATATGGAAGAACTAAAGAAGTTTGAAAAGGTTTACGAACTTGAAGGTATGATTGATAAATATGATGAGCTATTCTTTAAGGAAGCTAAGCTAGATAAGGATGTTATAGCAGAAAATGATTTGTATGCTATATTGAATTATTTAGCTGAAAAGTATGAAGATAAGAAGTTTGAAGATATGACAGCTTATAATGTGTATGCTGTAATGGCGTGGATAGCTTTTACAAAAATGCAAGAAATCTGAAAAGAAAGAGGGAGAAGAGCCTTAACTGGGTTCTTCTTCACTTAAACTATTAATATTGGAGGTTTTATTATTATGGCTTATATAGACTATTATGAGTTTGCAAGAACTTATACACGCAACTCACTTATGTTATTTGATAAATATGTTAGTAAAGAAGGAATTGACATAGATGAAGAAAGAACACAGTTTATGAATCACTATATTTATCCTTTATCTAGATTTCTAGAAGATCTTAAAACACATAGTCTTATTATGTATTTCTTTAATATGTCATTTATGAAGCTACACATTGTAAATGATGAGGATTTTATTGATAAAGAGTTTGATCGGGATTATTTTGCAGCTATGTATTTAGCAAAGTTTACACTTGATGCATATAATAATAACTTTAAAGAGGGAACATTCGGAGATACAATTGCATCAATTATATACTTTTTTGATAAAGGTGGAGGTGACATAAAGGAACTTAATGAATTTATGAGACTTGGTAGTAAGATAAGTTATATTTATCGTAATTATATTGATAACTATGTTATAAAAAGAAGAAGAAGAAAGATGATAAGAAAAGATATAGAAAATGTCTACAACCAAGTAACTGATAGATTCACCGAAATTATATCAAAGTGGAGCAAGAGTAGAAGTAACGAGGACGATAGTGAACCTGTCAATATAGATAAATTTAAAAGAGCAGGAAGTAAACTTATGTCACTTATTAAAACTATTGCACTTATTGAGTTTGAAACAGGGTTGTCTATATACAGTTATGATATTGATATCAAGTGTAATATTTATAAAGATATGTGGGAATGTAAGTGGGATTCAAGCTTTAATAAAGTTAAAGATATGAATGATTTTAGTTTTATGTTCTATAAGATATATTATTGGTTTATATCGTGATTAGTAAAATATAAATGTAATTCTTCTTAATTTAATACCTATATATAATAAAGTGTAATATAAATTATTTAGGAGGTATTAAATTATGAGAGAAATTAGAATTTACACAGAAAATACAGAATTAAGGGAACTATTCAGAAATTTAAAGTCTTATAAAATAGCTGCAAAACATGGTGATGGTAGGAAAAGAAGAGGATATATCAGAGGAGTTGATAATAGCATAGAGAAAATTGAAAAGTTCGGAATAAATTATTTAAATATCGGAAATAACGAAAATATAGTCAAAGTAAAAGTATTCTACAACAAGATTTATCTTAAATTAAAAGTCTAAGTTGAACTCACACGAGTTCTTTTTTTTCTTCGTTACGTCTTCCATAAATAAATTAATAGGAGGTTAATTATGAGTGTAAAGTATGTGTTACCATATTTTATAAAAAGTAAAATTAATGAGATAAATACTAAATTAGATGAGGTTATTCCACCAGAGGATATATGTTATGACCATATGAAACTTAAAGAAGCTACTAGAGATAAATTAACCAAATTATGGCCAATTATACTTAAAGATGTCGATAAACTTACTCGATTAGGAAACGCCCTAATATCTTATTATCCAGTTACAAATAAAGATAAAGTACTTAAAGAATACTTTATAAATAACAAACGTAAGATTCTTGAAATGTATACCGAATTTGATAAATTATTTAATGAAATACTTGAAAACATATCTGATTATCATGGAACTATATCTGCATCTAGATTTATGTACAGATGTGTAAAGTATTTTAACTACTGTGCTTTTAAAAGTTATTAGTTACATATTATAGAGTGACATTAAGTCGAATAAATTACAGGAGGTATATGAGATGAAAGAATTTAAAATTGAAAAAGGTGTAGGTTTATCTATTCGTAATGGTAATCTACCTGAGGAGGTGTTTCAAAATGCTCTAAATAGTGTTTTTAAAGAGCTTACTCAAATGAGTTATGATAGTGATGATCTTAATTACATCGGACTACAAGCAGATGATCACATGATTATAACTAGTTGTAAAAATGATTTAACTATAGTAGCTCTTAACAGAATTAAAAAAGTACTAGAGTTCATCAAAGAAGGTTATCTTATAATTGAATCAAATGTTTCACATCTTGCTCTTTATAAGTACAAAATGGAATTCTTTGATAATAAGATTACATTAAAGTTTATAGAAGGAGGTGAATTATATGAAGAAGATAAAGAGTGAGGTACCGATACTGGTTCCTTATTTAGAAGGGAGTACAAAGGCAATTGAGCTTATGGTAGATGAGATTACTAAGTTATCTAGTTATTCAGAAAAAGACAGAGAGTACATATCAAATGAATACAAAAGAATTTTAGAAAAGAAAGCTAAAATTATGGAGTACTATAAAGAATGTACTCAAGATATGAATATGCAACTTAAGATGTATAAATTAAATAAAGTTGCAATAAATAAGTACTATGATGAGCTAGTTGGAATAGAAGAAAATATGATTGAGTTTTTAAGAGGTGTTGCACATACACAAAACAAGATTAAACAAAATGCAACTTATGGATTATGGGGATGATAAAATGAGTAATTTTATACATACTGGCATAAGAAATGTAGTTAAAGCTATTAAGGTACACAAATATAGATACAGAGATGATGAAGAATATGTTAAGAAATTAAACGAATACGAAAGTAGTTTGAATGCAACATTAGATGAGATAGAAAATATTGAACTAATGATGGAATCAAATATGAAATATTCAGATAATTTATCAATACACGAACTAACTGACGTGTTAGAGAACGGTATTGGAGGATTAATGTACTACTACTATGGTATCAAAGAGTATCTGTCTACAGTTAGCAATACACTACATAACAGAGAAATGAGAGAATTAGCTGAACTTAATGAACTTATGGAAAAAATATCTAAAACTGAAGAATATGCAAAATTTAAAGAAGAAATACTTGAATCGTTTAAATAAACAGGAGGAAGTTATGAATATCAAAAGTATTGATTGTATAATAGAAAGATTGCAAGATAGAACAAATGAGCTTATATCAAAGAACTATGAACCTATAAAATATGAGATAAACATGTTAAATCAAAGACTTATATACTTAAGAAGAAGATATCAAAGTACAAATGTACTATGTGACAACGAAGGTTTAGATGGTCAAGAAGAGTGTTATAAACTATCAGAAATGACATCTAAGATTATAGAATACTCAAAAGAGTTAAATGTTATAAGTAAAGAACTTGGAATACTATTTCTTAAGTATAATGTACACAGTAAAATAGATAAGGAGGATAAAGATGCAAAATAGATTATCAGGGTACAAAACTACTATAATAAAGATACTAGAAAAGGTATATGGTGAAAAGTATGATATAGTTGCTAGTAATAAAATAAATAACATACTTAAATTCTTTAATGATATACCAGAAGTTTGGGATATGCTTACATCTGACAAGGTTTATAACTATAAACCTGTAAATGATGAAAGGATTATTAATAAAGTAGATGAAGGATCTGAAGGATCTTTGCCTAAAGAATATGTTCTAAGACACATATGTGAAAGTATATTATCAGATGAAGAGAAGTCTAGCAAACTTCAGCAAGTATTAACAAATGTTCTTAAACTTTATAACTTTGAAGGTACTACTCCAAGTTCTAGAAAATATATAGATGACTACTATAAAGTAATGGGAAGAGTAGCTGAATATAACTCTAGAAGAGAGACTTCTACAGATGTTAAATCTATGTTTGGAAGTGAAATAACTTGCAATAGAAAAAGAATAGATGAAGAGATAATGAAAGCTTGTAAAGAAAGTAAGTTAACTGTTGATGATGCAAATGCTATTATGAAAGTAGGAGCATTTATAGCAGACGTATTTATATCTTACTATTCTAATAAGAAGACTAAGTATATGGATACTAACTTTAAGAAGTGTCCAAAGTTTAGCTCAATTAAATGGTTCATGTTTAAGTTTAAATTCTAAAGGAGGCAGAAGATGCAAAATAAGTTTGCAGGTTATAAAACTGTAATAATAGAAACTCTATTATATAGATATGAAATACCAGACTACCAAATATGTAGAGATAAGATAGATCACATTTTAAAGTTCTTTAATGATTTTGAAATTATTTGGGATTATCTTGTGTCAACTAAAGTATATAAGTACAAGCAATTAAATGATATGGAAATGTATCACCACTCTACTGAAACTATAGCAAAGAAACACATAATAAGACACATATGTGAAGTAGTTAAGATACAAGAGGATAGAAAAAGCAAATTTGAATCTATACTTGATATTATAGCTGGTATTTATCAACATAAGCTAGAGCTTCCTATTATGAAAGAATACATGTATGAGTATGTTAATGCGTTTGATAAAGAAGTAGAGGCACATTCATATAGAAATCTTCCATTTGATGTACGTCCAGCTATTAGAGCAGGAATTAAAGCTATGAAAAGAAATGTTGACCGTAAGGTTATGAAAGCACAAGAAGAAGACAAAATAGACTTATTTCAAAGAGATAGTTTACTCAAGATGGGAAATTTCTTCTATGATATATTTATGAGTTACTACTCAAATAGATACACAATTTATATGGATAGTAAATTTACTACATTTCCAGCAATGAGTAGACTTGAATGGTTACTACGTAAATTTGAGAATATATTTAAGTTATAAAAGGAGACATAATGCAAGAATGTACATTTAAAGAAACCTGGATTAATGGAGTTATACAAGCTTTATCTCTTAAGGAAGAAGATCATGTTAGACTTGAGAAGATATACGATGATAACTTCATTGATACAGAAATCAATATACTTAATACTGATAACTATCAGAATAAACGTATTGATACAACAAAAGCTTTCTTTGTACTTCCTAAGACTTGTACTATTAATGAGAATGGGGTTCTTTTTACAAAAGCATCAATCAAAAGAGCCCCAAACTCTTCTGTTATAGATAATACAAGTAATAAAAGACAAAAAGAAAAGCGTGAAAAGAATGTAAACAGTGCACTAGGAAATGAGGTTCAATCGGCAACACATGCTAATATAGAGCAGGTTGTGAAGGGATTCCTTAACTACTGTTATGGACTTTATGGATACAAAGGGTCATTTTTATTTAATAAAGAAGTTGCAGATACAGTTACAACAGGTGCAAGAAATATAACAGCAGTTGCTTCTATGGTAATGGAGTGTTTTGGAGGAGACTTTAGATACTATACAATATCTGCACACAATAAAATAATAGAGGAAAGTAATAAAGATTTTAAAAAAGTAACACGTAAGTATACACTTCCAAAGGTAACAGACGACGAAGTTTTAAGGAATATACTTGGTGTTCATTATGATGGATATTATGCTAAGTCTTTTTTAGTGTCTAAAATAAAGGATTTATCAGAAGATGAGAAGTCTGTTCTTTATCTTAGAAATAACTTTATGGCTTGGGTAGAAGTTCCAGAAGTAAAAGAGGTATTTATATCTATACTTTCTAAATGCACTAAAGAGAAGATAAATACAGATGATAAAGATTATCTAATTGGAAGATTTAGTATAGAAGAAGATGGTAAAGTACAGCCTATACTTAAAGAAAATGTAGAAGACTTTGTAAATAAAGATCTGCTTCTTGCAACTTATGCATTAAATCCTAAAAATCCTTTATTTAAAGACGAGTTTAATCTTCTTAAATCTATGGCACAAGATCTTATGTATGGAAACTTCTACTTTGGTTCTGATTATGTAGAAGGAACTTATCAGGATACTACAGTTGATATAATATCTTGTATGCATAGAGATAGAATAGTTACCATAGATACAGACTCAACTGTATCAACAGTATTTAAAGAAGCAAGAAAACTTACATATGGAAACTTTAGTAAGTACATAGATAAAGATGATGAGGTTATGGTATATGGTGTAATACCTGAGCTTATTGGAATATGTGCATTAGGACTTATATCTAAGGTATTTGCTATATATACAGAGCTTGTAGGAGTTGAAGAAGAAGATAGACACTTCGTAGAGCTTGAGATGGAACACGTTATGCAGCACTTACAGCTTACAGTAAGTAAAAAACAGTATAGTTTTATATCACTTATTAAAGATTATATGTGGAGTACTAAGAAAAAGATGGAAGTTCGTGGACTTAAATACATAAAGAGTGATACAAATCCTGAAAGTGCTGATGCAACCGATGATATACTTAAGAACTTTATTATGAAACTTCCTAAGGATCTGGATTATAACGGACTTCTTAAGCACGTATTTAATGTAACAGAAGATAATATTCGTAATATAGAAAGTGAAGATTATGTTCTTAATAAGAATACAAAACTTAAGATTAAAGAAGATAGTCGTTATGGAGACTATAGAAGTAAAGCTGTTAGACTTTGGAATATGATGGCAGACAGTGAGTCTCAAATAAGAATTCCTGGAGCTTTTGGTTGTATAAGAATAAAGATAACTAAGGAAATACTTGAAGTTATAAAAACTAAGTATCATCATGTCTATGAAGTAATGAAAAGATTCTGTGAAGATCTATATAGATTTAAAGTAACTTCTAAAATAATAGAACTTGCGGAACTTTGGGAAGATGGACTTGATACAGAAAAACTTGATAAAAAGATTAATAAACATTTACCAGAAGAGATGGATGATGATTTGTCAACTGCTTTTAATAATTTTATGCATAATGCTACAAAATACGATAAAACCGTCTATAATGAGGAGCTATGGTATAAATACACGAAAGATCTAAAAGATTCGAAAATAGAGGCATTTAAAGCGATTCTGGAGCGTCTTTTTGGTAGGAGTGTAAAGGAAATAGATGAAGAAATTATAAAAGAAGTCAATAGAATTGCACTTCCTGTTGACTTGGTTGACTGTCCTGAATGGATAGGAATTAATAATTTTGAAATGGTAGATGTTGAAAGTGCATTGGAAGTGGAACATTTAATATCATCTATGATTTATGGTATAGGAATTTGTATCACAAAGAATAAATCAAAAAACTACACTGTAACTAATATATTAAATGTATTTTAAAAGGAGAATGATGTTATGATAAATAAAGAAATGAAACTTAAAGTAATTGATCTAGTTATAGAAGACTATTCTACAAGAAGAGTCTACAATGATGGTAATGCAAGAATAGTTGCATGTTATGTCAAGGTATTACATAATCTTAAGAAGTTAGTTAGTGAGCATGATGATAGTGTAGAATCTGTGTTGTATTTTGACTATGTAATAAATTATTGGGGAGATAAGTCATCTGTTGGAAGAATTTATACTGGATTCTTTAAAGAATTTGAAACCGTTAAGTCTTATATTGATAAAGTGTATGGGTTTATCACTGATCTTGTGGATTATTATATAGTTAATAACTTTAAAGAACTTATATTCACAGAAGTATCATTAGATAGAGAACCTGAGAGAACTATAGTTATAGACTTAACACAACCTCTAGTTTTGGACTAGGTGATAAATATGGGTAAGGTTGAAGAGTATGCAAAAAGACTTAGTGTACATAGTATCAGAAAGATTCCGTTTATTTTAGTAAACGGAATCAAGTATGAACTTACATATGATATAGCATATAGACTTCCTAAGTTTATATTAGGTGAGGTATATGGCTATGTTTATAATAAGCTAAAGAGGTGAGAATATGACTGGTTTAAAGAATATAGTTTATATTCAGTGGAGATATTATGTTGATACATTTATTAGAAACACAGAGATTGAATTCTGGCTTGACTCAGTTAGGGATCTTAATTTAAAAGAAGTGGCTGATAAATACTTTGAGTTTCTAGAAAGCAATAATATTACAGAATACAGAGAAATGTTTTTCATAGAAAAATATGATTCTTTTAATTACAACTACATACATGAAATAATCGGAGTTATGCTAAAGTTAAGGAATGGAAAACCAGCAACACTACTTAAACTGTATAATGGATTTAAAAACTATATAGGTGCATTATTAGGAACATGTCCACCTTGGAAGGGTTTAGATTATGAACTTAGACATCCTTTCTATGCTGATAGTTATGAGAACACTATGTCACGTGAGTATAAAGAGTCTTATAATAGAAGAAGAATAGTCAGAGGTAGTCAGTTGTGGATACATATATTAGACATGTGTGATATTGGTCTTAGTAATGTATGTGGACTTCATGACTATTTTATTAAGGATAATATGCCTATGTTGAATAGCCTTATGGCTAATGTGGGACGTTATACATTTCTGAGACGTTTTGGTATAGATTCTATAATAGAGGAGGATGTATAATGGCAGATAGTGAAGTAATTAAGGCAGAGATACATTTATCTGAGATGAAGTGGTTATATTTTGAAAGATTTAAGAATAAACTTGTAGCTAATATAGAGTCTGGTTGTGAGTGTGATGAGTGTAAGTTTTTGCTTAAAATAGCAAAAGCACTTACTTGGTCATTTAAATATGGTAAACATAAAGATAAAGATAGTTATATTACATTAGAGTTATCATCTTCTAAACACGTTACTAGTAGAAAGTTTACAACCAAGGATAAGATACCAGTTCAAGTTATATTTAGAGAGTATAATAATATAAATGAGTTAAAGACTAGAGTAAAGAATTTCTTTGATGCAATTAAAAAACTTTATTCAGAAATAAGAACTTACTGTCAAATTAATAATATATCTGAAGATGACTTTAATATTCTTGTGTATGATGAAAGAGTTTGGTTAAGACTTGATACATTAGGTGAAGTATTTTCGGTATCCTATACAGATGGTAAATATGAGTCTAAAACTGTTGCAACTGAGAATAAGTTATTTACTGCATTTATGGACTGTTTTAGATTAGGTACTGGACTTAATAATGTAGTATTTAGAATGATATCAAGGAATGATGGTAATTATTGTGAAAGTTATGATATTAAATACATTTATGAAAGGTAGTGATATGAATGAAATTTACAGCTAATGAATCTAGTAAGATAAAAATACATGATTATAAATCTATGAATGAGCGTGATAGAGCTGATGCATATGCCTATATGTTACTTGCTGAGTATGAACTTTTTAAAATGCATTCAGCTAATGGAGTTACAGAGGAAGAATACGGAGTACATCCTAGAAACCTTGGTAGATTTCTAAGTGATATAAAAGGATACTATGAAAGTAAGCATATATTTGCTACTATAAGTGAAGAAAGTGGTTACTATACAGGAATGGTAGTAACAAGGAAAGATTCAGATAAAGGACTGTATATAGTATCACTTTATGTAGATGAGGACTTTAGAAAGAACGGTACAGCAAGTGCATTACTTAAACACGTTATAAATAATACAAAAGAAAATAAAGTTACTGCACTTATAGGAACATTTAATAAAGCTTCTTTAGGACTTTTTACTAAACTAGGATTTAAAGAACTAGGAGACACTAATATTAAATCAATGAAAGAATATCAACTTGTATTAGGAGGTAAAGAATGAAATTTATTGACGGTATAGAGATTATAAAAGTATCTGAAACTGATAGTGCAATAACTGGTTATACTTTCGCAGAATATGGTAAAATTGCTATACGTGCTGAAGTACGTAATATGTTAACTGAAGTTAAAGCATTTTTAACTATGGCTGATTACTTTGTAGTTGCAAGGGATGCTAAGAAAACAGATAATACTGATTCTCTTAAGATGTATTCTATATCAGATACTATAGGTAAAGTCGGTAGATATTTAAAATGTAATAGATTTGAAAATCCTAGCATGCATACTACGTATATTGCATATGAAGGGAATAAAATAGTTGGTGCTCTAGTAATAGGTCACGGTTCACTTGTGCTTAAAAGTTGCTATATTGATCTTATATATGTAGAAAATGCATATAGAAAAAGAGGTATTGCAACTAAACTTATAAATACAATGATGGGAGATATAGTTGATATTAAAGGACTTGATGGAAGTGTTTTAAACAGAGTCTATACAAGAGTGCCTGATTATAATAAACCATTTATTAATTTACTTATGAAGCTAGGGTTTAATACAAAAGATAATGGAAATAAACTAGTATGTCTTGAAAAGAAAACAGGAGGAAATAAATGACTGAAAATGAAAGAGTAAAATTAAATAAGTTGTATAATAGAATGGTTATTAATTGTGGAATATTCATAATGTCAGATGAATGGTATGAGAAAACTTCTTATGGGAAAGCATGTCTGGAGTTCAACAGAAGAATTAACAGAGTTAGAGAAATAGAAAAATACCTTTATACTCCATGTAATTTAGGTTATTATGATATGATAGGCAATACAGACAGTGTATTTTGTGATTATGTTAGTAAGTTAAAATTTACTAATAATCTAATTGGAGTACCTAAAGTCGTAACTATGGAAGATAGACTAGAGACTAAAGAAGATAAACTAAATAACATTAAAAAGATGCTACCTTTAACTGAGGAAGAGTTTGATAATATAGAAGCTGGAACATATGCTTATTATTTATCAGAGTTAGATAGCACATATAAGTTTACTAGACTAGAAAAGCTTTATCTTATGGAATATATGTTATTAAAATGTGAATTAAAGGGAGGCAAATAATGTCAAATAATGATAAACTTGCAAAATTAGAAAAAGAAATGAAGAAATGTTTTACCTATATACCAGTAGTACCAAACATTATGGTTATATTACAAGGTCATTCAATCTATACTATACACAAGGCTGATTTAATTAATATTATATACCCAGTAATAAAAGAGTTAAATCCAAAATTTGATGAGTATAAGTATGCAGAAGCTGCTAAAACTGCTTACTTTAGTAAATTGGAGTTGATGTTTAATGAAGACGGTAATCATGAAGATATGACAGATGAAATTTATGATTGCTATAATATCGTAAATGATAGACTAAATTATGTACATAGTCAATTTGATGCTAATGAAGACGAACTAAGTAAGGATTTAGCATTTATGATTGATTTTATGGAACTAACTTATACAGCAGCAAGATATGTGCATACATACATATACAGTATATTTGAATGTCAGGTTTATATAGATAAAGAGTTAGATATCACTAAGAACCATAGTGAACTTGATGAATTTGTATCATTTGGATTTCATATTATAAACTATATGTTTAAAAGAACATTTATGTATGAAAAAGATGAAATACTATATGGTAAGGAACTTGCAGATGAGTATATAAAAGACATGTATAATGATGTTAATAATGATAAGATGTTAATAAAAGAAGTCTTAAGTTTCTGTTTAGAAAAGAACTATATATCAGAAGAGATTCATAACGATATATTGGACGTCTTTCAAAGTATAGATAATTCAAATGAAGAAGTAGTTTATAATTAAAGATATATGCTATGATATAATATAGGTTAACAGGAGGTAAAGTTATATGAAACATTTAATAGAGGATGATAAAAGGTATTTTGAATTAATTGAAGAAGGACTTATTGGAAGAGTTGATGATAGTACAGAAAGAAGACTTCTTCTTGACTTATTAGAGCAACTTAAGTGGAAATTAGGAAACTATAGAGATAATGATTTATATGTAGATGTAACATTTCTAGATTCAAAGCAAGTAGAAAATGAAGACGGAAGACTTGTATGGATTACATCTAATACAAGGAAAGAACAGATGCTGTCTCCATTCTATGATAAAATGGATAGGACTGCACGTATGATAACTACGGTTGATTTTATAAAGTTTATCTATGATGAGGCTATAAGGTTTAAAAGAATGTATTCACATTATGTTATACATGGAGTAACTTATAATCCTTGGATGTCTCCAGATGATAAGTTTATAGGAAAACATAAAGAAAATACTATTATGATACATGATTGGAAATGTGGTTATGATGAAATTTGTGATATAATTAGAAATAGGAATATCTTTTATAAAGAATATTATACATATAAAGAAAAATACTATAAGATATATGATGTAGTAGTTAAAGAGGAATATATAAAGCAGAAAGTAGATAATGTAAATCCAGAAACAGAGGAAGTAACTAAAAAAGAAGTTGAAATTCCTTGTAGTAAGATATGTTTATTTATGAGTAAAACTCCAGAAACAGAATGTCCTTATAAATACGATTATAGGACACATGAAGATATTATAAATGATGTAGAAGAACGTTTTAAGAAGGATGATCTTGAAAAAGATGTATTCTATATTTCAGAACTTAAAAAATCATACATTAAGGCATCTGAAGATAAGGACCCAAGTGCTATGAGTATCAGAATGTTAATGAGAATACACTTGATGACACTTAATAAAGATGATCGTAAAACAGTTATGGAGAGATGTGGTATGATTAAAGAAGAGGAGGAGAAAGATGCTTGATGATAAACTTATAGAGATTGCAGATAGTTTGATTGATAAAGTAAATGATAAGGACTGGGATGAATATAGTGATCCTAAGGTTGCAGCAGAGATGTATTCTGAGCTTGTTGACTTTGTTGGAAGATGTGATATTGCTGAGTATATGATAAATCTTAGAAGAGCTTTAATGTTTGAATATAATTATTGCAGTAGAGAATTGAAATTAGATTTAAAGTATTTTATGGAGAATAAGTCTACTAAGAATAGATTAAATCTTATGATATCTATTATACTGTTTACAGAAGAGGAGGAATAAGTATGAAAGCCAATGATATGATTATAAAATACGTTAACTCAAACAGTGGTAAAGTTTGGGATTTACTAAATGAACTTAAAGAGAATAAATATACACTAGAGGATGCAAAAGAATGTTTTGGATATATGTATGCATATTTTAATGAACCTAAGGAGTCTGGAGCGTATCTTGGTGTAGTAACAGAACCTTATTACACACAATATGATTTAATGCATACTTGTTATGCTATACTTGGAATAGAGACTAGTAATGGGAATACTGTTACATCATCATCTTCATTTAACAGAAGACTTTCTATGATTTGCAGAGGGTTTCATTCATTAAAAAATGTACTTAATGTATATCTAATAGATAAGTATTACTACAACTACTCTTACAAGTTAAGTTTACTTCCTGAAGAAATACGTGAGTATTGGTTAGGAGATCATTCTATATCTGATATACCTGGACTTTATTTCTTTGCTTTAGAAGTTGTAAGTTATCTTTTACTTACACTAGAAGAAGGTAAAAAGAAATATCCACTTATAGAATTACTTCAATACATAGGAGAGTTTACAGAATATGAAATGGATAATATAAGAAATCTTTACATTGACTTATTTAACTACAGTGATAATGTAGTTAAGTATCAAGATAGAGACTACTTACATTACTATGCTAATGTATGTAAAAAGTTTGAAGATAATATGGAACTTATGAATCTTGGATTTGATAGATCTAGATATATTGACTTATATAGATTATTTAATGATCTTATGGATGATTTATACAAAAGACATATATTGAAAGAAAAGATGTATAACAAGATTATACCAATTGGAATATTTAGAGTAGGAGGAATAGATGAAACCGAAAATTGATATACTTAAGGATAATATACTTGCATTATTTAGACTAGCTATAAAAGAAAACAGAAACATTGGAGAATTATCAACTGAGATGTTTGAAAACTATATGAATGGATGTGTTGAGCTTTTTAAAAAAGCAAGTACAAACACTCAAAGAAAACCGTATACTATAAAAGAAAGAGTAGCTGTCCCTATAGATAACCTTGGAGTTGCTTCATATGTAGGTAATGTAATGGAAACTCCAGATGTTATACCACCTGATGAGTTAAAAGAGAGTAAAGAAAAGCTTAGAGAATTTCTAGGAGATATAGTTGATCATATAGTGTATATAGACAAGTTTACTACAAACCATATAATAAAGCAAATAAATGATTATGATAAAGATGTAGACAAGGCAATGAATGGTGCATTCGACGATGTTATATGGGAAAAAGGAATATTTAAATCAATAGGTAGTCCTTACTATAAGGAAATATCAGTATTTGTATGTCCTGGAAAGATGAATGGAATATTTGTAGAAGAAGGAGTAAAGATGGATAAACATGTTAATATGAAGAGTATCGAACTTATTGATATTTCTGAATCTATACTTGCAACACGTAGTAAATCAGCTGATTATTACAGTAATATGGATCTTTACGTTAAAGTAAAGGCTGAATTTATTAGTTATTTTAAGAATGAAGCAGTAGCTAAATATGCTTTTGAAGCTAAAAGAAGTGAATGGGATGAGTGTACAAATGATGCTGGAGTCGATCATCTTAGAGCAGTACTGGCTAATTTTAATATAGATTCATCTGATATAGAGAATCTACTTGATTTGCTTATTACTCTTATTGTGTGGTGTAAAACTACAGGGTGTGAATTTTAAATTAAGTAAAATAGAGGAGGAAGATAAAATGCATAAACTTACAAATGAAGTACTTGCAATAGCAGAACGTGTATATGACAGAATTAAGAAAGCAGAAAAACAGTATCAACTGACAGAGAATACTAATTGGCCTTTAAGGTATTATGAATATAGTGCAGATGTAGAGGATGAAAAAGATTATAAAATACTCGAAAAACTATTCTATGATGCGTTTAATAATAATGAATTTATTGATAAGAACTACATGAGACATTATCTAGGTATATTTTTAGAATACTTGGATGGACCAGCAGGTAATTATGAGACAGATCCTAATGGTATAAAAGTAGCAATAGATGATCTTAGAAATAAAAAGGATTTCATAAGTTTAATTGATCTTATTTGTATTTTAATTATATGGACTGAGAAGTAGGGAGGATAGTTATGGGTGCTTATATTAAACTTATTAAGAATGATAATTTGGATAAATTAGGTGATGATATTAATAAATATATACAAAGTTCTAAGCTTAAACTTGAGAGTATTGATGTGAGCTTAACTAGAAACACTGTATCTAAAGAGTATATTGCTATACTTATGTTTGAGCCTGAACCTAAGAAGACTGAAGTTATAGAGTCTGTTGCTAAAGTTGCATATAAGAAAGACCCACTTGATGTTATTAGAGGTATTGGTGGATACTCTAAGCTATCTAAAAAACGTAAGACAGAGATAGAAGAAGAGTTTGATGAGATTAGGGTTAAATCTAGAAACTATTATAATGAAGCAATTAGACATGTAGAATACCTTATAACTAATAGTGACCACATCTATAATGAATATAAAAGTACATGGAAAAAGATGACTAAGCATGTTATAGAACTTGCTATATCAAACCATCTTAATATATATTATGTAGGTAGAAAGGGTATGCATGTTTCATCAGAAGAGTTTATTGGTGAAAATAAAGCTATTTATAATTGGATTTTAGAATATTATATGGATAGATTTGGAGATAAACTTGTTGAAGATGTGTGATAGGAGGCTGAATATGGGTATTTTAAATAGAACTTCTGCAATGTGGGAATATGCTATAGCAAAATACAATGTTTTATCGGTACTTGATACGATAGACTGTGTTGTTGCTAAAAGAAATCTTGAATCAGAAGATATTCATAAACTAAATAAATATAGAGGAAGGCTAAAGTATTACTTTGATCAATATAAGTACAGATATGAAAATAATTTAAACACGTATACATTTAGTTGCAAAGTGAATGTATGCATGCAAGATATACTGTCATATATTAAAAATAGGTTAGGTACTTATTAAGTATTTGGAAGAATAACAGAGGGAAGGAGAAAAAAAAGAAACTAGGTTTTTAAGCCTAGTTCTTTTTTTTTGAACTTAGTATTAAAAGATTGATCCTCTTTTACTAAGTTCTTTCATCATTTCCTTTGTAAGTGATGCTCTAAGTTGTACTGTTGCAGTTACATCACCTATTCTTCTTATTTCTACATTTGCAAGAGTTATTATACCTTTTGATAATTCTACACCTTTTCTAACTTCTTCGACATCCTTTAGTACATTATTATACTCTTTAGATTTTATGTATAAGTATAATGACATATCTAACTCATCACTTTGGAATTCAGCTGGCTGAACTTTGTCTATGTTTTTAATAAGTTCATCCACATTTTCTAATGTAGACTTAATTCTTTCTTCACGTTCAGCGTACTCTTTTCCAAAAGTAGCTATAGTTGTAGCCTTATGTAGAGGGTCCATTATTGTAGACCATTCTACTTTTTGTCCTTTTGACTCAACATATTTCTTTCCTTGAAGTAGTTCCATTACCATATTAAGGTCTCTAACATCAAATTCTCCTAAAGCTTCCAATACATTTTTCTTTTCTAACATTTCTAATACCTCCGTATAATTTAATTTTAATCTTCATATAAAAGATTATTACATTTTATAATATATATATATCAAATCAATAAGGAAACCCCAATATTTTGCGGAATAAAATAAATATATAGGTAGATAAAGGATTTCTCCTCTACCTACCTTTTCTATTTATCCACATAAGTGCAGCAATTCCAATACATCCAATCACTACACCTATTCCAACATAATACACAACCTCACTCCACAACACTCAATATAGTTAATGTTTTCATCTCTATCATCTTCTACATAGAGCTATAAGTGCTTAGAGTAATATCATGTACAAATGCCTTTCCACCTTTTTTCTCAACTCTTCCAAACATGTATGAATTGAAAGTAAGTGGACTTAAAACTCTTGCACACATTGCAGCAACCAAGTACCCAGTATTATCAAGTACGAATATCCCAGTACTTCCTAGTCCACGTAAGCTACTTTGTATAAGTGTTTCTATACTTAGTCCTTTTGCCTTATACATAGGATATTCAGTAACAAGTGTCTCAATAAGCCAATCTATTTCAACATCATCACGTCTTCCCATATTATACGTACGTTCTAGATTCCCCGCAATGTCTTCATTAAAGTGAAGTACTTGTGCAAGTTCAGTTGCAGTCTTTGTACCTCCATAGAAGAAATAACTTAGTATAAATCTAAGTTTTTCTCCATCTACTGGATTAGATACATGTCTTGATAGTATTTCTGCAAACATATCAACATATGTTTCTCTTACGTAGACTTCTATACTAGAGCTTTGCATTATCTTTGTAATATTAAGATATACAAACGCAGAGAAAAGAAGTGCATACAACATTTCATATCCTCCCACAAGTGCAACTTTCTTAATAGTAGAACCTGTGTTCATATCTATACCAGTTGATTCTTTTGTAAATCTTGCAATATTTACAAATACTTTCTCTACTGTTCCAGATGCTTTGTTTACAGCTGGAAGATAGATAATAGAGTTTGATTTGTCTGTGTCTACACAAAGAACTATTCTATTGCTATTAAAGGCATTTAGAATGTCTTTAATCATAGAGTATTTGAATTCTTTAAGCTTATCTATAAGTTCTCCAAATGTTTCTTTTGGAAGATGGCATTTTGTGTCTGTTACGAAGTTTATAGATGTTTTAACACCGTCTTTCGTAATTGCCTTAAACATAGAAGAATCAGAAAGCTTAAGTTTATTAAGATTTATCTTCAATTGATTTTCCTCCTTTTTATATGTATTATGTGTAGGTACTAATCCTACCTACACACAAAGAATTGTATTTATGTTAGCTAGTTATTTCAGATTTACCTGTTATATTAATTTTACCATTAAAGAAAGTTCTATCGAAGTTCTCTCTTACGTAGTTAGCTACATTAAACCTATACTTAGCAAGAGTAGATGAATATCCAGGCTTAGATAAATCATAGTTAAACCATCTAAATCTTATTCCATTAAATGCATTAGTTATGTTAAGTCTATCTGTAGATGGATATGTTGATTTATTAAACCTTATAACAGAATTTTCAAATGCATTTAAGGCGGCACTTGCGTTATTTCCATAATCAGAATAATATGACATTTTAGCAAAATCTGGTCTACTATGACTTGACCCAACTGATGAATAAAAGTTTGTTATATCGCTATCTCCTTCAAGTATCCATAGTAGAGGCTTACTTGAATATGTTGGAAGAACATCAGTTGAAGCTTCCCACCAGTCAAGCTTTAAGGTATTATTTGGATTCTCTAACCATCCACGTTGTGATTTACAATATACAACAGGTGTTTGATCACCATATATGATTGTGTTTGGTTGACCATATAAATGAGAGAATCTATAGTCATCTGTTACTATTATCCCAGCTGGTGGTTTACTAGCATTACCAGATGATATTATTGATTTATCACAAAGTTGGTGTAAACTTACAGTATTTTGAGTACCAAACCAGTAGTCAGAAAATATACGAGATAGGAATACTTTTAGTTGCGGGTTATGATTAGGGTTTCCACTTGCTCTGTATTTATCTTCACCTGCTAGTCCCATATTTGATCCAAGATAGTAATCATTAGGCAAAGATATTTCGTCTTTATATTTTCCGAACCACATCATAGTTACAGGAATTAATCCACGATTATTTGGTCCTGCAGCATGCAAATTGATGATTTCATTTATTCCATATTCTAAACTCTTACCTTTAGCAGGTCCATAGTTTACATGTCCACCTAAAGCGTCACCCATTATACCATAATCGAAAGCTTTAGCAGTTTTAGGTCTAGGAGCAACAGCTCCACCCCATGCATTAGTTTCTGGATTAGTCCATACTCCCATAAATGTTCCTTGTATTTTTATTCCTTGGTAAGGTGTTTGTTGATCTTTTGGTAAATCTTGTCTTGCATACATAGTTCTATCTACCCATTTAGAATCAACTATAACATCAACATAAGATGAAAATTGTGATACTGGGTCTTGATTAAACGTTGAGTTTGGTACAAATCTTTCTCTTTTATACGTAGGAAATATAGCTGTTCTCATATTAGTTGAGGATGCATGTATTTTTTCCTCTTCACCTGCGATCCAAATCCAATCATCTGCATTTCTACCAAATTTACGTCCGTGTAGTACTCTACTACCATAACTAAGTATATGCGTAAGTGCAGTTTCCCCAACTGTTAAATATAGTGGTGAAGTTGAGAAATTTCTTATCTTTGTAAGACAAGGTTGAAATGGTAAGCTTTCTTTTATAAAGCAATTTGGACTAGTTTGATTATAACTAGGATGTTGAGAGGCTTCAACTATTTCAAGTGTTACATTAGTATCAGGATCTTTAATTTCCTCATCAAAATACTCTCTGTATTCATTACTTACCTCAGAAGCTGATGCATTTACTATTTTAACTTCTTTAAGATGTGGATGACATCCTATAAACATTTGGTTTGGATAGTATCCTGTTTCATTTTCTATAAATATTTCACGACCCACATCTATATACTGAGTCATACCTGTGTCATCTATAAGTCCGTAGTTAAATCCATTACATGCCCAATGAGTTAGGTTTCTTATATTTTGAAGTCTTCCTTGATATGCAGAATTCTTAAATATCATAGGTTGAATCACACCTAATATAGCTCTTTGATAAATCATATGGTTTGAACTCATTTGATTAGTAATGGTTTTATCACTCCAGAAGTTTCCAGCATAGTCAATGGTACGTAACCTTCCGTATCTTGCCTTAATCCTTCTTTTACCATTCATTCTAAACATCATATTCTTAGACGGTTCACACATAACTACTGAAGTAAGTAAAGCTTCGTTTTCTAGTATATCTTGCTGATATTTAAATCTCCATTTATATTCAGGAAGTCTACTAGGACTTAAATTACTGCTATACCACTTAGGTTCCTGAATTATAGTTTTATCAGAGAAATCCCTTAGTCTTTTAAATACTAAAGATCTACACTTCATAGTTTCTTTATCTGCATTTGCCCAGTTACTAGTATATCCTTGTGGAGTCATGCATTCTAATGGTACAGTAGTATACCAATAAGTTTCTGTTCTTCCTATTTGATTTCTATAAACTTTAAGACTAAGAAGCTTCATAAGTGATGAGAGTATCGGTGTATAACCAGTTTCAACTATATTTCCAACAGTTTCAGATATCATATCACTAGGATAGTATATAGAACTTCTAGAGTATCTTTCAATAGATCCAAACCCACCATGAGTAACGGCATGTCCATTATAGTATATAAGACTATGTGCACGGCCTTTTTGATAATTTATAAATTTATTATGATATAACATGAATTCGGCTCTTAAATTATCGTCATACAACAGCCAATTTGCATTAGGCATTCTATGTGTAATCATATTTACCTTATATATATTAGCCCGTCTTACATTCTCATGTTGAACAGCATATATACTCTGATCAAAACATGTTTGATCAAATCTATGTGGAGAATATCCATCAAAATCTATGATATGTCCTACTCTATGATCAGAGAAGACATATGCATCTGAATTATCTTTAACTCTTATTGTACCATTTAAGAAAAACCACTTTCCAAAAAACGAACTCACAGGAACACATGGATAACTAGGTCTTGGAAGCACTTGCCAAACTCCTCCAAATGTAGTAGCATCTATGTTTTTAAATGATTTATAGTAGGATTCCATATGTGCAAATCTTTGGTTTGCAAAGTTTAAGTTGTAAAGGTTTGGTTCTGTAAATCCAAATACATCATCTGTATACACTTCAAATAAATCACCAAATCCTCCAAGATAGCTTACATCAAGCTCATCTATTTTGTGTGGTATAGATAGAGGAGAAGCATCGTGTACATTAGAAAATGCACCACGCGAAAAATCTAATGCATAGCACACTTCCTGTTCACTATCACGAACATCTGGAGCTAAATTCCAAGTAATACGGTAATTAAACCTGTCTTCAAACCCAGCTATATAAAATAAGCTAAATGGAGCATATTTTAAATGATCAGATAGTATCATGCTATCTGTAACTCTGTTATAACTTATATTATATGTACTTTCTAAGTTAGAAGAGTAGTCAGTATCATTATCTGAAGTAATAGCAGGGTTTATGTCATTTGTATTATTTGGTATATACATATTATGACCAGTAAGTCTATTATAGATATTGTGTTGATTATCTGGTCTAAAAATGTTATTCAATGTTGCAGGTAAATTATCTGTTACAATTTTACCACTTTCTTTTACATAAGCAAGCATGTTCCATTGGTTTCTAAGTCCAAGAGATGTATTTACTTGATAAGCATTTCTTATATTACGTTTACGAGTATGCCAAGAATGAGGATTTGCATATCTTGTAGAGCAATAAAGACCTTGTATTCTCAAGTTTTCATTTCTTGTACCCCAGAATAACTTCTCAGGTAAAGAACCATCATATTCTCCAGTTATAATACCATGAAGTTTAACATCACGATAGAATATACCTTCATAACATCTTTGAGGAATTGGAACACATCTTGTATCAGTCCCAGTAGGAAGAGTACCCCTTAATACTCCCCAAAGTCCTCTTTCCCAGTTAATGGCAGGACAGACATAAACATCTCCATATATTCTTATAGATTTTATAGTAGGAAGTCCACCTTGTCTATATAATGAAGTAGCATTAGGAATATTAGAATAATCAAATACAGAAAAATTTGGTAAATCTTTTGCTTTTCCTGTATAAGTTATAACATCTTCACTCATATCAACTCTATTATTTCCCGCAGCTATATATGGATTCATAATTACATCATGTCTATGATTATTTGGTGGAATAGAATGAGCTATAGGGACTATCATTATATTTTGAAATCTAACTACCCATTTAACCGTGATTATATCATCGGGTTTAACTGTCCTATCAGCAACTACCCATTTAGTATAATTTCTTCTCATTTCATAATAAGTTGGTTCAGGAGAATTAGCTTTAAGATGTGCATGTCTTCCAGTTGCACTGGAATTACCATCTATGGTAATTCCAGGTTTCCATTTACTAAACCCTTCAAGAAAGTTAGTAGGACCTAGAGTAATTTTATTATCTGTACTCCATTCATAATATTCTTCCATTTGTGTTCTAGCTCCATTAGATAAACTGTCTTTTCTTCTAGTAAATAACATTATATTAGAAAAATAATCAACACTATTTAACATCTCTATATTATTATTCATAAATGGTTTATTAAGCCAAAGAACAGCATCCATTATACCTTCTTTATATGTCTGATTTGGTTCTAAGAATTCTTTATGGAAGTGAAACTTATTTATTTGCTCAGGAACACATTTATCTGGAACATAAACTGTATCAGCAAAGTTAAATCCATCAACTTCAGTTACAGTTTTTGGAAGATTACTAAAAGCAAACCCAAGTGTCCATCTAAAGTTTACAATTGGAAACTTACGTCCATAAGCAGTTATAATTTCTCCAAATTTAGTTTGTCCTTTATATGTAGTAGGTTCTAATATATAAGGATTTACTCTATGTGGAATGTTTAAATCATTATTATCTATTTGCATAAGAGCCATAGTATGTTTCATGTGATCATCTACTTCTAAGAAAACATCATCTATTTCAAATCCCTTAGCTTGTTTATCAAAACATTGAGTTTTAAACCAGTTCTCATTAAATCCATTTTTAAATACTGGGTATTTTTCAGAATAATCAGAATATGGTGGAAATTCTCCAGTTATATAATCAGAACCTTCAAGCCACAAAGGTATATCTGAAACCACCATAAGTGAAAATTCTAGTTCTTTTCTAGTAATATCAAATTCAATTCTATCACTATACTTACGAACCACTATTGATTTATGTATTTCTTTAGGTAGTTGATTTACCCATCTTGATGTTCCTCCCATGTTTTCATCTTCAGTGGCACTCCACTCTGAAGCAGAAGTTTTTCTACACCAAGAAGTAGGAAACATAAAATCGTATCTCAATCCAGAGTTTAGAGCAGTTGATGAAGATAACTCAGCGTTTGCAGTAAAATCTTGATAATCATTATCTAAATTTTTATTTACTGTATTATCAGTTTGAGACTCATATGCTTTACCTATATTTTTTAGTTGAACTACATATCTCATTGGAGGTTGAAAATTCTCAACTTTAATAGACTCTGTTAATGTATTACTCATACTATCGAACACTTTACACATTTCTCTATAGTGTGGATTAGTATCATCTGTAGGCATCAACATTGTGTTTTTTTCATCTATTTTTCTTCTACCCCAATCAGTTTCTGATATCATGAAAGCTTTAAATTCAAAATTAAAACTTGTAAGATCTACATTATATGGACATCTAAGTACACATGTAACTGTATTATCTAGAGGTCCATCTATTGATTTTGAACTTTTAAATATAATTGGAGTTCCTTTATAATTCCAATTTCTTTTAACTTCTTCAATATTATCAACTGTTGCTCCGTTAAGTGCATATCTTAAAGGAACACTTTGAAGAATAAAATTATTCTTGGTTATCGGGAATTCTCTAAATGAACTACTTTTGTCGTAAAGTATTTTAAACTTAGACATATTTTCTGCATACGGCATTTTAAAATTCTTTATACGTACATCCACATCATCTGGGAATAGTTTTCTTACATGTGAAATACCTAGGATCATATCATAGTTATCAAGATAGTTACACGGTATAGCAGACGTGTAGTCGATAACATTAGTAGGCATATAGTTGAACTCATCGAATGCAACTGAAGTTTTCTCTTTAAACTTGTATTGAATGTTATCAGTTTTTCTATACCTTGCAGGAGTAGATGCAGTCTTAGGCACTATCATAGCATTTATTCTTCCAGGATATCTTTCGTAAGAGTTAAACTCATTAAGTCTTATAGCAACCATCTCGTTAAACTCTTCTAAGTTTGGAACTATTCTTTTTGGAATAACATGTTTAAGATTCGTAAAAGGTTCTCCCACTACCACTGTATTAAATGGTCTACTTATAGTGGGAATATATCCAATTACATTCTCATCTTTAAAGTTCCAATCACAATTATGCTTTATAACTCCGATTGTATTCTTTGTAGTAATTCCTTTAATTGAGTTAAATTTTACATCAGCATGTACTAATGATTTATTAAGTCCAAAATGTAGTATCATTCCATCAAACGCATAGTCTGCATTTGTAGATGAGTTATTTGTATTTACTATAAACTTACCTTTAGTAAGCAAGAAGTTAGCTCCTTGTTGACCTCTAGGATACTGAGTATTCATAGTTTGTCTTTTTGCATATCTACTATCACCCGTGAACTGAGCGTTTATATACTCATGTAATGTAGGATATCTATATTTGTATCCAGTTATAAGAGGTGGAAATATCCAGTTAAGCAAGTTATCATCATGAGCCCAAGTTGTAGAACTTTTAAATCTGTTATTACTTCCAAGTGCTGAATTGGTTCCCATATAGAGGAATTCATCTGCACCACTAGCGGGGTTACTCCAAACAGGAATATCATAAGGAGATACTCTAGGACATCCCATAGATATGATTCTATCTTTGTAGTCAGATCCAGTAAGATCTCCATAACGCTTAAAAGTAGTCATATTATAAGCAAGTGTATGTTCAAATCCTTGAATCTTATTAAGTTCATTATCATCGTATATAGTAGCATCGTTAAACCACTTTCTATACTTAGATTTTGGTTGAAAGAAATTGTCAGTTGCAAGACTTCCATAATAAGTCTCATTTTGAAATATTCTTTTTATATTTACATCTTTATCTGACTTTATAAGAATATCGTCCTCATTATAACTATAAAGTCCAAATCTATTGCTGTATGCATGGACATTTCTTTTAACTCCATTTATCATTATTTTACCAATTTGATCCATAAATAGATCTCCATCATATATTTCATTCATAGGGGTCAGATCACATGCAAGTGCACCTACATTTGCAAATAATCCTTCCATATTACTCATATCAACTATCGCAGATTTAAATCTACTTAAAACAGCATTCTTTAGATCTTCGTCTAACTTACGGTTATCAAATATAGATTTACCAATAAGCATCCACCCAACAGGTGATATCCATTGTGGATTTATGAATCCTGTTGTGTAGTTTCTTAAATAAACCTCTCTTCTATCATGTGTGTAGTCTAAATCGTATTCATATCTTATATTGCTCATAAATGCATGGTTATAGAACTGTTGAATATAACCATCAACTTTTATAGTTTTAACAGGAACTAGATTACCTTCACAGTTGAAATAACTATAACTCATCATATATCCGTGTGCAAAATCAGTTACACTTTTAAATATAGGAGTTTGATCAACTATTCCACCAAGTCTGTCATTTGGATAAGGTTTTCTTTCTAAAAATAAGAATCCCAAACACATATGCTTTAAATCAGCATCATTTTCTTGCTTACCAAATAGAAACGCTGGTGCTTTATCTGGATTAAAAGATGTTTCATTATTCATTTTATTAAAGAAATCTCTCATCTTATAACTTGGTGTATTATTCCAAGAGCTTCTTTGTTTCTTCTCCATATGTCCATTAAACGGATTTAAAGCATGTTCATTAGAGTCACTATCTTCAGCAAGTTCATTTATAACATCACACCAATGCATTACTCTAGAAAGATCAATTTGCTTGAATTCTATTTCAGCTGGATTTTCATACTTGCTTTTTTCTGGCCTTTGACATATGTCTCTTATACGCATATAACCAACATCTTTAAATCTACAGTAAGTAAATACACCATCTACTTTCTCAAGACTGTTAAATCCATAAAGAAGAGATACTCCATCAAAGTTTGTAGTCCAAGCATTATCTCCAAGCCTTAGAGGCTCAGGATAAAGATCACAACAGAATACCATGTTTTTAATAACTCTAAGTTTAGAGTTTTTGTATTTAGGAGAAACCCCGTCATCATTATCAAACGGAAGCATTCTAAATCCACCTTCATATGCCTCTAGATCATTATACTCAGACTTTTCTCTGTATACTCTAAAACCTTTCTTGTAGAATTCAAGGTTAGAAAATACTACAAGGTTTTCTATTTCTTCTACTGTTTTAGGTATAGAGTCAAGAAGTCTGTGTTCATTTCTAATTCCATATAACTTATCATCTACATAATATTGAGGGACTCTATAAACACACTTCATAGATTTTATATTACTTGGTAATGATTTAAGTAAATTAGGTGTAGCCTCAACATCATGTAACCAAGGAGATGTCTGTATAGTTCCAGTTGAGTCCACATGTCTCCATCCACTATAAAAGTTACAGAAAAATCCCCAAGTTTCTGTTCCTTGTACATTTTTAAATAACTTATATTCTCCATTTTGATCTGGATATACCTTATCTATAACAGCAAACGGGTTAATTACTGTATGTACTTTATCTCCTCTTTCATTAGCAGTTACAACCGATATTCTTAGTAAACTACTATTAATATGAATTCCCTTATTTATTAGTGCAGATATAAGCACTGTATTTACATCGAGTCCATGTGATTTTCTATTTACACTTACCCAATGTTGTGATCTAACAGGTGATATTCCAGCACATAAATATGCTTGAATTGGAATAGGATGCTGGTTAGGTGTTCCTATACTTCCAAGAAGTTCTTTGTTTATAAGTCTATTATTTCCAGCAAGCGCATACATACTCATAGATCCAGGTGATTTATAGTCTGTCACTTCAGTTCTAACGTTTGTGTTTATAGTTGATACTATATCTTGATCTATGCCATCATCTCCATTTTTAATATGAGCTATTTTTTGATCAAGTGGATGATATATTCCTCTTTCAAAAACTCTAGAGAACTCTTTTCTATATTCTTCTGTAGGAAGTCCTATACAGTTCATAGGAAGTTCTCCACCCATTCCACAAGTTGGAGTTTCTACACAGTTATTTAAAATGTCTTCAAACCTTTTAACTCTTCTATACATATTTTGATCAGCAAATGTATTTTCATCATAAGGAAGAGCTACAGTTAAGTTCCCATCTGCAATATAGTTTTCAGCTAGTGTACGTATTCTCTCTGGATTTAAAATTATAGGAACTACTATTTCATCACTTTCTATACTAAGTTTTACAGTATATTTATTAGTAACAGAAAACTTCCCTTCAGCATTAATATCATATACATGATACAATAACTTTTTACCAGGTTTTTTAGACTTCTCTGGTACAGGATGTAATTTTATATTTGTAATCAGAGATGACTTTTGATTTGAAGCAATCTTGTCATAGTGTAAATCAAACATATCCACATATTCATTTTTTATATTAGTAGAAGTTCCATCTCCCCAAGATATATTAAACTCAGGCTTATTACCTGTCCAAGGTGTAGCATTATAGTTAAATGGATATACTAAAGCAACTATACATTTACCCCCTGGATAAGAAGTAGCAACTATGTCATAGAAATACGTAGTCTTTCTAGAACGTTTCTTTTTATAAGTTAGCTTATCTTTTATATAGGCTTCTTCTATCTCAATCGTAGTATCAATATTTGCCATCTTTTATCACACTCCCATATATTCATATTTATGTTCAGAGAACTTAAACTCTCCAATATTAGTAACTGGCCCAAAAGTTATTGATGCTTCACGAGGAGAATCACTTACTTTATTAACCACACTAGGAGCAACATCTGCTACTATCTTTACTGGAAAAGTTTTAACCAAACTGTTATTTATTCTTGTACATACATAGATGTGTCTAAGTCCAGGTACACCCACAACGTGTTTTGCACCATCTCCCCAATCAACTCTGTATGTCTGTCTGTAATTATTTGTATCAAGTATAGAAAAATCATGCATAAAGTCAAATAAATAATCTCTAGGAACTTTATTTCCATAAGCATCTACATGATACGGAAATCTAATGGTTACATTAAACGACCATATAGTAGACTTCTCTCTTAGGATACGTCCACCACTCCAGATCTCTGTAACTTTACGTGTTTTTCCATTCTTAAAGCTATACCACATTAGTTTCCAACTCCTTTCGTAACTATGTTAAGTATACCTGATAAATTTATTTTATCATCTATATAATAATCTTCTACGTCTTCGTAGTTAAGATTATATTTCTTTGTATTATCAACTATATCAGAACCAATAGAAATAGGTTCTTTTTCTCTACTGTTTGCATATCTTGGTTGTGAAGACAGTAGTTTATACCAAACAGCTTCAGAAACTAGTCTTTTATTAATACTTTCGTGTATTGGTTCAATTAGTTTCTTTTCATCTTCTGTTAATTCTCCGATTACTCCATTAGCTTTTATCCATTTACCAGCAAGTGGAGCTATTTCTGTATTAAACTCAGCTACTTTATAAGGTTCTATTCCAATGTTAGAATAGTAGTATCTTAGCATTACCTTATTAAACATAGTAAGTTCTGGACTTTGAAGTTCTTGTACTGGTCCATCGAAACTATCTTCGTCAAATACAAGATACTCTTTTACAAATGGATAATTAGTAAGAGTATTATCATTGTAAAACCCTACATTTGCAGTCTCAGTTGCAAGTCTTGTAAAGTCTATAACTGGATTAAGCCCATGTTTTATATTTTGTGGGATAAGATCTTTTATAACATATGTAGTATCAACTACTTCATCTGGAATACTTGCATATGACACATAGTTTCCTCTAAACGGAAGTTGATTTCCAAATACACGAGAACCATGTACGTATCCACCACAACTATCAAACATCAAACTATTATACTCAGACATATGATTTGCAAACTTTGTAGTAAAGTTATTACTTGTATAGTCTATTAAAATAGGCTCAGTAGTTTTAAAATATACCCTTAGAACAGCGTATAATGGGTCTATAAGCCTATAAAATATAGTTTGTCTACCAAAGTCATGGAAGATACCGTATTTGTCTTTATAAAGCGTTTTACGAGGTTTCCATAAATCAGCTTTGGTAGGAGTAGTTGTAAGGGTAAAATCAAGATCCCCTAGTTTCCATAAATTTATACTGTCAAACCTACGAAGTATATCAGGATTCTTAAGTGTTCCATCTGGATTTATATCAAATGTCTCAGGTGTATAGTATCCATTTACAAACATAAGTCCTGCAAATCTTCCTTTATGTTCTGTTTCTCCGTATTCGTCACAAACCAAATACTTAGTAAGAGGTTCACGGTATACGATAGGAGATGTAAAGTTATTTATCAGTTTCTTGCTTTGTGTATAAACTACATCTATTGCATGTAAGTTGCCTTCAAGTCTTGCCTTTACATTATTTAATGTATTTTCTCTATTATTAGTAAACTCTTTCTCATCAAATGTAATACCCAACATCTTCATAAGATCTTTTGCATTAAGATAAATACAATCAAGATCATCAACCTTACGAATAAACGGAACATTTTGATAAACTCTTCCATTTACAAATACAACTGGATGAAGTTTTAATCTATTTACACATTTGATTTCTATTTTTGGCTCATAGAATATCTCATTTTGTATTTCATTTATAATTCTAACTTCACTCATATTAATAGAATGCTTTACTTTAAAGAAATCTTCTACTATCTTAAGTACATCAGCATCATATTTATATCCATATTCAATAAGCTCTGGAATAGATGGCTTATTATTGTAGATATAATCATAAAGCTTAGTAGTATCTTTTTGACTTCCTTTAAGTTTTTGATATGCAAGTGGATTTATGTCTACAGATTCATAGTATACAGAATCTACATTTGAGAAATCTTGTCTTTTATGATTTGTATAGAATATTATTATCTCTTTTACATTTGTAGTATTCTTTACTTTAACACTATGCTTATCTATCTTTTCTAAGTATGTTCCAGCTTGATGTATGTCAAGTTTTTCATGTGTCCAGCTATTATTATCAAATATAATAAATGCAGAACTAGATAGAATCGCATCTGGGTTATGTATATAATCTCCAGTTTGTACAAATGTATACATCTTAGGAGACACAAATGCATCATGGAATTCTACCGAACGGTTACCAGGTAGTGATTCTGTTGAAACAGTAACTGGATTTTTATCTACTTTAAATCTAAAGAACGGACGATTTACTATTATGTCTATTCTCGGAACATTAAGATTTGCTTCTATATTAACATTCTTATTAAGTGGAAGCCAGTAAAATGTCTTATCAAACACAGGTGCTTTTGATGTATCTGGTTTAAGATAAGAGAAACTATCACGAAGAGATACAATCTCAAACTTATGTCCAGATGAGAATATATTTTGAGATTCTGAGTTCTTATAGAAGAAATAGTAATATCCATTATGGTTATAAGAGTAGCACTTAGTCATATTCTCTTTTATAACGGAAAAAAGAAGATCGTTAATAATTACTATACTTCTCCCAGCTTCGTCATATTGCTCACTTATTTGTATATTAAGTGGAAGAGAACGAGCTGAGAATACATCTGGTAGTATAACGAACTTATCTGTATACTTTACTATATCGTCGTACATATTAAGACGTTTTAAATCTTCAATAAGATCTTTATGTAGTTCTTGTACTATATTAGAAGTATTAAAGATTTCACCTTTCCAATCAATAGGTATTCTATTAAATAGGACAGGTTCATTACGATTTTCTACAGCATAAGCGGTAATCTTTCTGTAGATTTCTTCGTAATATCTTTCAAGACCTTTTAAATTCATACGGTTAAACCTCCTTGGAATTTTATTAAAATAACTTGGATTTTGTTTCAAATTAAGGTGTTTCTTGTTTTAATTTTGGCTATATATAATAAAATGTAGTAATACAAATATTAAATTTTGGAGGTATAAAAAATGGGAAGAAGAGAATTAGTAAGTGAAGGAGTTAAAGTTTACGGGTTTGGGAATGATAAGGTTTTAGGGATCGCTAAAGATTTATTAAAGAACTACAGCTATGTGAATATACACTGGTCTTTAAAGGAAGGCTGTGGAGAATGGAGTGAAGAGTATGAGGTATTCTTCTATGATTTTTGCAGCCAATCATTCTGGGAGGATGCTACATATGATAATTTAGAGGCTATGTTAAAGTCTCTAGAAGAAGTTAAACATAAAGATGGACTAGATCCAGACTCTTTATGTTTAAAAGGTCATTGGAGGATGGAAGAAAAAGACCTTAAGACTTTGGAAGATATGTGGAGTCTTCCAAGTTATACGCAAGAAGATATAATGGAAATATCTTTATTAATTGATCTCTATGAAGGTGCTACTGGAGAAAAGCAAAAGGAGGTTTATGATAAGGCATGTGAGTTATTCGAACATGCTAAAGATAACTACTAAAAAAGTAAAAGAGACTCTGCTTACATAGAGAGTTTCTTTTTTTAGTTGATTTAATTGGTATTTCTAGTGGTTTTGACGGGTATATATAATAAAGTGTAATAATCCAGAAATGGGTTAAAATTAAATTATACGGAGGTATTATTATGAAAATGTTAAATGTTAGTAATCACAAATTTACTGAGGATCAAATGAGAGATTTAGAAGTTAAAGGATTGGAACTTATGGAACTACCAATAGAACTAAAAACTAAATGGGGATCTATGACTCCAGAAAACTATAAAGATATATGTGATGAAGTTAAGGAGATAGCTATAAACACTCCTGAAATCACTGTTCTACATGTAGCTGGATTCCAACCTGCTATAGTATATCTTTTAAGCATTTATCCTGGAGAAGCAGTGTATGCTTACTCTGAAAGATCTGTTGTTGAAGTTACACAACCTGATGGATCAGTAAAGAAGGAAAGTAGTTTTAAGCATAAAGGATTCTTTAGTTATCCAAGAATCTAATATGCTATAAAAGACAAGTTGATCGCACACGCGATCTTTTTTTTTTCGTATTTAAAAGAGAAGAAATTACGAAGAAAAAAAGAAACTCCCAGTAAATCACCAGGAGTCCTTTTATTCTAGCTATTCAGTTTCTTCGTTAACTTTCTCCTTTTCATATTTAAAAGTGTAATATCTATCTTCGTCTCCAAGGTCAAGTGTCTTTATAGCTATTTCATCTACTAAGCATTCAAGTCCTGCTTTAAACTCATTTACATTATTAGGTTTCATAAGTAAATCACTTAAATATACTTTAGCTACATTAAGTACAGTATAGTCATTAAGTCCAGTTAGAATAAACACTTCTATAAAATAAACATTATTATATACAGGTGGTTTATCACGCATGTATCTGTAGTCTGATACAACACTAGAACTTCTCTTTAATTTAAATTCATCTGGATTAAAATTTATAACAGGTGTAAATCTTAGTGAATTTAAAATCTTTGCTTTATTTTTACATATCTTAGACAAATGTTCTAATATTATTTTTGAGAATAAACCTTTCTTTTCTTGTATAGTTTCGTTTTGATCCTCGAATTCTTCAAGCATACTTCTAATTACTTCATCTCTATCAAAGTCAGTCATTTTATTTCCTCCTTATTAATATCTATTTTTAATATATTCAAAATTGCAAGTATCAGGATTTCCACAACTATATAAGTGTAACACTATTTCATCTACAAGTGTATCTATTCCATCCATATATTCATTTATGTTATCTGGATGCATAATGTTATTATGTATCTCAAATCTAGTGTGGTTAACGACTCTATTTCTTTCTATATTAAATACACCCACTAAATAGTGCATAGTAGTAATTCCCCTTTCATCATTTCCATAGGATGGATATACTGTATTCATATCAAGTTCAGTGATTTTCTCTTCTTCTCTAAAACCTCTCTCATCAAATATTGAAACTGGCGATGATCTTAATAGTCTAAGGATATTAGTTTTACTTTCGTAGAAATCTTCTATGTGTTCTATTAGTGCCTTTGACATTATTCCTTTCTTTCTTTGCAAATATTCAGAAGTTTCTTCATAAGAATCTTCTAGTGTTTTAAATGCTTCATCAATATAATCTTTTACTTCTCTCATAATTCCTCCTTAAAATTCATTGATACTTAAATCACATAACTCATTGACAGCGAGATCTTTTATCTTTAAATCAAATTCATATGCTAATGGTTCTTTTCTTGTACTTCTTGCAAATTCTATAAAATAAAAGTCTCTAACACCCATTTCAAATAACATTCCATAAGGTTCTTCTTTTAGTTTAGTATCTATTAATTTTAAAGCCATTTGCTTAAATATATCATAAACTGCAATTTGACCTATTCCTGTTCCAAATGGATTTTCTACATCAAACGTTCTGCTTTTGGGACTTCTGTTTCCATCAGGAAATACAACCCTCATTCTAAATACAAAATTATTACTAAGTTTATCAACTGGAAGTTTTTCATAAAGTTCAATCATAGTTCTCATAAATAATCTAAAATGTACAACACTAGCTATATCAGTTATTTTATCAAACTCATCTTTCAAACTATCATTATATTTCTCATATTTATCTTTTAGGTATTTTAATACCTCTTCTTTTTTAACCATACTAACCTCCTTAATAAATGCGACATAAAAAAGAACTCCCAACCAAACGGTCAGGAGTTCTATAATTAGTTATTCATGTGTTAATTTTATGTATGATAACTTTTGTGTTGCTTCTATATCTTCGTGTTTCAAAGCATCTGTTATTTCTTCAGCAAGTAACTCTATTTCTGTTTCGAACTGCTCCATAGATTCAGGATCTAATATCACTTCTTGTATTAGGAAATCTTTACTTTTATTAGTGTCTTGATTTTCTATTCTAAGGTGATACTCTGTTGTATTACCAAACACAAATTGTGGAGCATTAAAATCTTCCTCATACTCAGAAGGATCAAAGTCTTCAACAAGAAGAGACTTTGAAAGTATATTTAACATACCCATCTTGATTGATATCATGTTTTTAAATACTCCTAAGAATAAAGGACCAATTCCAAGCTTATCATTTTCAAGTTCCTTTATACCCTCTTTACATCTTTTAATAATGTTTTTAACACACTTAGCTTTATCCACTCTCTTCATATCAACTCTCCTATAAATTCACATGGTTAATGCATTCCCAAGTTCCATCTTTATTTACAAACTTAAAGATTTCTTTTGTAGCATAATTTTCAAAAGGTTTATCAGAGTCATAAACTTTTGCACTGATAGTTAAAGTCTTTACTTCCTCACAATCATACTCTATTAGCTCTTCTATGAATTTCTCCATATCAGGACCACAGAACTCTTCATTCGCACTATAATCATAGAATGATAGATAAGATGATGTAAGTTTCTTATTTATAAGAACTCTTCCAGATAATACTTCTGCAAACACTTCTAATTCGTTTGCTATAGATACAGTGTTATTTACAAACACATCTTTAAATCCTTCTAAGAATTTTCTTCTTGCTTCAGCAAGAGATGCAGTTCTTGCAAATGTACCACGATGTTCTATTATATTAGTGTAGTTGCTTAGAATTCTGTCTACAAGATGAGATTTAAACTCTTCTACAGTTAGAGGTTTATCTTCTACTTCTTCATCAGTAACTATTTCGTTATTTGCAACATCAAAATTCTTTTCAACTTCTTCAGGTTCAGCTTCTCTAGTGTTGACTACTGTTTTATCTTCTAGTGTTTCTTTAGGTTCTTCTTTTAAATTCTTAAGTGGAATTATAGGTGTTCTTGGTTCTTCTCTGACAGCATTCTTAGTTCCTACTAGATTACTAAGAATAGAATTTAGTGTAGTTGCTCCATCTTGAATCTTTTCTACAACTTCTTCTTTATCAGAAAGTTCTTCTATTCCTCTTTCATTAAGAAGTATTATGTATTTTTCAAGCTCAGTTGAATATTCGTATCTACATAACTCAACACTATAGTTTTTATCACTGAATCCTTCTATTTTAATAATATAAGGAACATTTAAACCAAATGGAGATTCTTTTAGTTCATCAAGAACTCCTTTAAATATATCTTTAACAGAGAATATAGTCTCGTTTAGTCTGAATGGATTTGGTCTCATTATTCTTACTACTTTTTCTGATGCATTATCAAGTGCATAATGATGTACAAATTCCACATGATTTAGCTTATTTAATTTATCCACTGGTAAAGATTTGTAAAAAGCTAAATAAATATCCATCATATAAGTAGTATAGTTTATACTATCTACACCTTCTTCACCTTGTAAAGCTTCCAAGTAATTCCCAATTAATTTAGTTAATGCAGTTTCAACTCTTACTCTATCAATATTTGCCATATTTATCTCCTCCTATTAATCTTGTGATACTTTCTTTAATTCATAAACCCAACCAAATGCCTGTCTTTCAGCTATTAACAACTCTTTCCATTCTTCTTTAAATATAGATGTGTTACCATTACAGTACTTCTTGTATTTCATATAGACAGTAATCTTTACAGGATTACCACCTGCTTCACATATTTTAGATATAAATGTATCTAATGTACTTTTAAATATTTCATCCATTGGATATCTATAAAATACATCAGGTAGTGTTTCACTATCAAACTCAGTTTCATAATATGTTTTACTAAGTGATTTATCAGCAGTACTTTCCATATCATAAGATATAACATACTTAGTATCATTTGAATATCTGAAAGAATTAGTTGTTATTACTTCTGATAATCCTTCTAAAACTCTAAGCTTTTCTTTAATTTCATTAGATTGTGTAAATGATAAACCTTTGAATTTCAAAAGGTATTTGTACATATCAATTACATCTTTAACACACTTTTCTCTTCTTTCACAGATCTTTCTATACTTATCGCTATCAGCGGGACCTTGTGCTCTTGATAATGCAAATGCAATTGATTGTAAATCTGTTTGGAATGGAACACCTTCTACTTCTTTTATTTGAACTCTTTTTACACCTCCTCTTCTTCTAGTTTCTGGTTTTTGTGGCTTTCTTTCGTTTTTCATTTCTTATACCTCCTGTTTAATTAAAATAATAAAATACAAATCTCAGATATTTTGCGGTAAAAATAAATAAGATGTACCCAACACCCGTTGGATACACCTCATTATATGTAATTATCTATCAAAGTTGTCAAATATATTCATAAGTATAGCAAGTGTAAACAGTGCTATAAATATACATGCAGTTACCATTAGTTATCGACCTCTTCTTTTAATAACTTTAAATCTTTACCACTATAATACTTTAAATCTCATAAATAAAACAAGTCCACTATCAGTTTTCTCTGAGTACATACTATCAAATCCATAACCAAGTTTATATTCACTGTCTGATACAGAAGTTACTATTTCTTCTATATTATTAATAATGGGATATGGGATATAGACAGTTCTTAAGTGAATGGGATTACGTCTGGTTACAGGTTGATCTTCTATATACTTAGATGGTACTGGTGGTTTTTCTTTTGATGTCCACAGTGTTGCGTCACCTTGTTCCTCTGCATCTTTTTGTATATTCCTTATAGCAAATATAATAAACATTACAAGTAATACAATAGGAATTCCTACCATAACTAGAAATAAAAAACTACTAATTACTAGTTTCATAATGAAGTACACCTCCTTTTTAATTATTTGGTACACTTCATTATGTATAATTAACTTTATTTATAAGATACTAAGTAATACTTATTCAGCTACGTCTTCTTTAACTTCTTCTCTTGGTTCTTCCATAACTTTAGCTTCTGATGGAGCAAAGTCTGTAAGAAGTAAGAATAGTAAGCTTATAGTGTTAATTTTAAAGCATGCAAGTACTATAAATAAAAGCATAAGTTTTCTCTTATCTTCGCTTTCTATGTTTTGGAATAATACTTTTGCATATGGTTCTATATCTCTTTTGTATACTGGGAAGTATAGTTCTCCATTTCCTTCTTCAAATGCTTTCATTGCATGTAAAGATTGATAAATGTCTCCATTAAATGTAAATTGAGATACGAATACTTTAAGAAGTCCAATACTACTTAAGTCTTCTGTAGTTAAAGGTATTTGCTTTCCATTTTCATCTTTTCTTCTTATAAGAGCACCCATTTCATCTTCAGAAGAGTTAGGGTTATCATATAAGTGGTCTAAGATTTCAAGTTCTACATCTGATACACAGTTAAGTTTTTCAGCTTGTTCAAATAAGTCTTTAACATCTTGGAAACCTTCGTCAGATAAGTATTTAGCAAGTAATTCATATACTAAGCTATCTTTAAGGTTTTCTTGTTGCTTAATATTTAGATAAGTAGAACTCATTGAATCTATTGCATTCTTTTCTATTATAGACTTAATTAAATCATCTGTAACAGGTTGATCAAGTATAGGATCAGTTGCAATTTCTTTACATTTATCATCAAGTTCATCTACATTATGAGAAAAAATACTTATGATATGAAGTAATAGTCTTGAAGCTATAATAGGTTCTGTTATAGTAACATCATGTGTTTTGACATTTAACTTTATTTGCTTTAAGTCTGCAAGTGTAGTTTCTCCATTTGATATAATAGAGCATAATCTATCATAAGTTTCTTCTAATCTGTATCTTTCTTCTTTTAATCTAGCTAAATCTGGATCATTATCTAAATCTCTTGCAGTAAGATCTGTTCCTTTTTCTTTTGTATAGTTTGCTTCTATTTTACCTATCTTAGACTTAAGATCTCCTATTTCTTTTTTAAGCTCTCTTTCTTTTATCTTTGCAGAAGCTAAGTCCTTTTCTATTGCATCACACTTATGTTGAAGTGATGCTGCTATTCTAGCAAACTGTTCGTCTGATATAATAGGTGCATAGTTTAAGAACTCTTTTGTAACGTATTCTTTTTGATTTGCACTTTTACTACCTTCGAATACTCTAACACCAACTGTTTTATTAACTCTAAATTTACCAGAGTCTATAAGAGCTTTTATTTCAGGTTGAGAATGTATTGCATTTAATTTAAAGTTAAATAAATGCTGAATCTTTTTGCAGATTTCATCTCTTTTATCAAACTTTTCTTCCCAAGGATCATTATTAGGAGCTTTCTTAGTTTCTTCTATAATCCCTTTTGCTCTTTCTATTACTTCTTTCCAAGACTTTCTTTCAGTAGGTTTTCCTTCATTTGCGATATTAGATATTATTTTTTGTGTTGTCTCGATTGGCACTTTAACGTCTTCCATTATTCATCTTCTCCTCTTACTATTTCTTGTGTTGTGTCAGCTAGATTATCTTTATCTATTGGGTTTCCATCTTCAATTCTCATTACTAAGTGTACAGCAGTAGTTGCTTGCATCCAGAAATGAGTATGAAATCTTACAAGTGATTGAGTTGCTATGTATTCAGGACACATAAGTCTAAATAAACTCATATAAGAAAGTGCAAATGTATCTGTAATTTCAACTTCTCCATCTGTATCAAGTATAAACTCTTGCATTATTTGTGTTACAAGATCTACCACATATTGAGCACCTGTACTTAAGTTTGGAACTATCTCATTTGTAATTTCGTCTTTTGTATAGTTATTTCTAACTTCGTCAGATGTTACAAGCAAGATATTATAGATAAGCTCTGGTAATGTAATACTTCCATAGAAAGCTTTATCATGGTTTCCATCTTCTCTTTCTTTATCATTTGAACTTGGATTAAGTACAGTTATTATATTAGCTTTACAGCATACACTAAATGCAGTAGCAAGTTCTTTAAGTTCATCAGGTTGAAGTCCCCATGTGTTAAGTTCTGCTCCAATAAGTTCTGGTCCATTAAAAGCAGTGATTGTATTCATAGTTAAATTATCAACAAAGTCTTCTTTATCAGAAGGAACATACTTTCTTAAAGCATCTTTAAACTCTTTAAAGTATAAAGGTGCTATGTGGTATGGTGTAGATGGTCTTTTATATAGCTCTTCTAAAGCAGTAGAGAATACTTCATCTTCCCAATCAGAGTACTCTTCTTCATATTCAGCTGGAACTTCCATTGCAAGACTTCCATCAGGTAACTTTTGTGGTTCCATTTTATGTAACTTTTGATACTTAACCCAATTTACTTGCTCTTTTGCTAAGTTTCTAAGTGCTTTAATACAAATATCTTCAAATCCTTCATCTGCAAGTAATCCATCATTTGGATCTATCATCTTTTTAAATTCAACATATAGTCTTCTAACTAATTCTTCTCCAATTCCATATAGTCTATATCCTGCTTTTAAAGCTAGTCTGTTATCAGAGAATGTAGTTCTAATTCCAAGCATTTGATATGCTTTTGCTTCTGCGTATAGGTTAACACTAAATTGAATAGCTTCGTATGCTTCTTGTGTACCGTCTGATAACTGAAGCATACTATCTATATTAAGGAAGTCTACAAGTGTTAGAGTATCGTGTCCTTTAGCAGCAAGATCTTCTTTAAGGTTCATTATCTTTTGGTTTCTATCTTCTGCATTATCAAGGAGCTTACTTTCACTTTCTTGAAATGGATTAGTAAGCATAGTTAGGTTTTGGTATACATGTGATACATTTGCATTTTGTGGTATAATATATTCCATTATTTACCTCCTTTATTAATAGTAGGAATAGTAGGTTTAGGATCATTATACGGTTGTATAAGTTCGAAATGTCCACCATCATAGAATCTATCATTTCTAAAGTTACCATCCATATTCCAATCTCCACCTGATCTTGCAGGTATTCCAAGCTCTTTTGCTGCTCTTACAAGCTCTTTCGCTACTTTATCAAATCCGTTTGCATCATTCCATCCTGTAAATGGATACATTATGAAGTCGAATGCACATGATGGATCATAGCAATGTTTACTCATAGAAGCTTTAGATACTCCTTTTTTAAGATTTTGTAAATGTTGCTCTATACTTCTTTGACCTTGTATTACAGAAAAGTCAACTGTTCCATAAGACAAGCATTTTTCTATTATTTTAATAAGATCAGGATGAACGTTTACAAGGTTCTTCTTTGATCTGTCTGATAGTACTGCCATTATTTATCCTCCTTTATTTGCGTTTACGTTTTGGTTTCTTAACTTTGACACTCTTAAGTTTTAAACTAGAATTAAACATCTCTCCGTCATAATCTCCAAGTACAGATTTAGGTAAAGATATCACAACTGTACCATTAGGCATTTCCTTTTTAGATGTACAGTAATCAGGATGTTCAAGTGCCTCATGCATTATCTTTAAATTCCAGTAATTAAAATCCATCCAAGCTTCAAAATCAGCAAAACATTTTTTATTATAATTTATTATATCATCCTCATATACTACACTCTCAGAAACCATAGCAAGGAATAAGTTTCCAGTATTCTTAGTCTCTGTTTTAATTAAATCAAAGTTTATATAGTTATGATTTAACTCAAACATCTTTCTATAGTGTTCATTAAGTAGTTTACACATAAGTCTTTGTGATGTATCTTTCTTTACATCTTTCCCAGGAGCTAGTAACTGAGGAAACGTATAATTAAATTTATAGTTAAGGTAGACATGAACCATGTCTACCAGATTAAACTTTCTTATTTCCATAATAATTTTTCACCAGCTTACCTATTTCTTTAAGACTAGACTTAGATTTAATTATTTTTTCCCAGTCAGTATTTTTTGCAAATTCATCTTTTTTTATAACTTTTATAATTCCTGGTAATTCTCCTAATATTTCTAATGAATCTACTGAAAGATGTGGCATTAGTATAAAAGGACCCTTAAAGTCAGGGAAATACCTAGATAGTTCGTTATTTAAATCCCTTATTACATTATGCATATCATCAACTTTATCTTTCATCATGTAAGTACGCATACAAGTCCTCCTATTTTTCAAGTTTATTAAGTTTATTTACTTTTGGAGCTATTTCTTTATTTCTTGGATGAAGTGGACCTCCGTCAACTATTCTGTATTGAGGATGAGCACTTGCATGTCCAGGTTTGAACTTAATAGTTTTAAGATCAAGTAAGTCTTTTGTAAATGATAAAGCACAGTAGAAGTTATCTATTGTAGTTTGTGCAGCTTCAAATACTCTATTATTATATTCTCCTCTTATAATATCGTATGCAAGAATAAACTTATCAGGATTTTTCTTATTAAATGTTCTAAGATCAGCAAGTCTTTGCAGTCCTTCATCTCTTGATGGGAATAAGTTTATAAATAACTCACCATAAGCATACTTAATAGATACAAGTAGTGTTTTTAAGAACTTAATATATCTATGATTTTCTTTAAGATTCATAGGTTTTATAAATTCCTCGTCTACTCTTTTAAGTACATTTTCAGAGAATTCATTAAAGAACTTAATAAATCCTATATTACCACCAGGCATTACACCATGTACATGAACTGATGCGAATACTCCGATTGCATCTTCATATAGTGTTTGCATAAGTGTAGCTTCGTCATTAGTTCTTGCATATATGATTGGATATATTGAAACAGATGATAAAGCCTCTACTCTTCTTACGAAGTTATCATCTCTTGAAAGACTTGATTTACTATTCTTTATCTCTTTATCAAGATTTTGCTTAACTACCTTCATAGTTGCAATTTGACTATCTTCTGTAGGAGCAAGATAGAAAGAGTTTCCATCATATGAGTTTATACACAAGAACTTTTCAGCTGTATCTTCTACTATTTCAGCAGTTTTATCTACTTCAACCATATTTCCTTCAGCAAAGTTAGCTTCAAAGTCTTTATAGTCGTCCCAAAGCTTAGTGTAAACAAGAGGTTTAAATTTCTTATATGTAAGTTCAAGTAAATCTAAACTTGGGAACATATAGAAATCTGCTTCATATACTTTTTCAAATGGTACAGCTTCTATTTTAGTCCCTTTTACAGGATCAATGTATTTAACACCATTCTTCATAGCTTCACTTGCTATAAATCTATCTATCATAGTAAGATCAATTACATTATCTCCTAATATTTCTTTTATATCTGTATATCTATCAGCAAATATAGAATCAGTATATAAGTGCATAAATAAAGGTTTAACAGATATTCTTGCACCAGACTGATCTTGTGTATTATCAAGCTTTATTCCAGTCTTATGTAAGTCAAATATAATGTCTTTTAATACTCCATTTGGTGCGGTCATTAAAAACATTGGTTGACCAAATAGTCTATAGTCGTCTGTAGGGTCAAAGAATGACTTACCATTTACTGGATTTACTTGATTTACAAGAGTTTTAAGCCATTTAGTAAATGCTCTTTCAAATATTTCCTTATGCTCAGGAGATATATTACCTTGTAATATAAATACTGGTGATAATCTTTCTGAATAAGATGAGAAAGCATTATTTAAAGGTTCTGCTCTCATTTTAATACCTTGTTTTACTTCTATCTCAAATGCAGAATCTCCACGTCTGTTTGCAATTTGTCCAATAAACGCAGATGTTACATCAATGTCATCTTCTTGAACTCTCTTCATTAGTTTTTCAAATCCATCTACAAGTAAAGGATTGCTATCAACAGTAGTTTTAATTGCACTTAAGTTATACTCAAATCCATTTTCTGTATATTCTCTTTTTTCTGGATCGTAAGTTCTGTATCTATATTTATCTACAAGTTTAGTCCCTTCTTCAGAAAGCATATTAAACATATAACTTTCAACAGATAAAGGAACTTGCATGTATTTTTCTTTATCTTTTCTATTATTAACTCTTGCCATAAGTACTGATTTTGCAAGAGATGCTGAAAGTATAGCAAGTGATGTAGTTCCATCTTTACTTGACTTAGTATTTCTAAACTCAGATATAAATTTAGTATACTGTTTTATCATAGTAAGGACAGCATCATCTACTGTATGATCATATCTTTGTGCCATAAGATAGCTATGTCCATCTTTTGACTTTGCAAATATCATATCATCAGAAACATCTTGAAGTTCAATGCTTCCAATAGATTCTCCATACCATCCACCATATGGTCCATACACAAGTTTAGAACTCTCAATAATATCATCAAGAGCATTTATAGTTACGTTATCATCTAGTCTTAAGAAGTTAGATGATGATTTGTCTGTATAAACTCCAACTGGATTATTCTCCCTCTCATGTAGTCTGTCTTCCAGCCAAGTTTTAGCTACATAGTTACCGCTAAATAATGTTTTCATTATACTGCCTCCTTTATATTTTAAGGTATAATTACCTTTTATTCACTCAGAGTTTTGTTTCGATTTTCCTATATTAAAGGTAAGTCCTAGTTACTTCGGTCAAAAACAATCGTCGATGTTTAAAATTGTCTATCGAAATAGACACATATAAAAGATTAAAGGAGGAATAGAAAATATGAAATTAGACAGCTTTTCTTACTCAACACCACTTATAACAAGTCCGTTCAATGCTTCAATTGAATCGTCTACGGTGTTAACAAGAATCGACAAGAGCATAAGAGATGAGGAATATCCTCTAATCCAAGGTTATAACTTATACCTAGTAACTTATTTCCCTCAAGGAATTACAGATAAAAGTATTCACTTTACAGGAAATAATGCATACAGACTGTATAAAAAGTTATTCCCTGCTCCAAATCCTAGACTATATGGTCCTAACCCTTCAATCATAGAAGGAGCACTTAAAGCAGGATGGGGTGTTATACATGTTAACGTTGCTGACCCAGTTGCAACACATGCTAACTTTACAGTTGAATTTGAATTTAAGAGAGCAGAAACTAAAAAGAAATTCTTAGTTCATAAATTAACTGCAAACCCTAACTTACTAGCATTTAAGTGGCTTACAGGAGATCCAGCAAAGGACGCCACTATTAAGTCAGAATTTGATCTAAGAGATGATATTGATGTTTCTGAGCAAACTTACGAATGTGAATTCAATACTTGGGACATTGGTTTCAAAACAAGCTCTATCAAAGGAATTGGTAAAAATACAGATATTAACTCTTTCTTAGAATTAAAACCTGAATGTAATAAATTTAACATGAGTGCTGGAGATACTATATCTGCAGACGACTTCGGAAATATTATCCTTTATGGATTAATATTTAACGGAAGACATGCTTATGCTAATAAGTATAAAGCAGTTCTTCAAACAGGTGTATCTGAAGACGACTTAGATAAAGGTAAGCCAATGATACAAAAGATGACTATTATGGATGCAGGAGAAAAAATGTATGAATTTAGTTTTGCTAACTACGATTATACAGACCCTACAACTAAAGCATCTTATATCTTCGGTTCAAATGCATTAAAAGCATGTAAAGAAATATTAACTAATGTTGAGCATATCCAAATGTTCTACCCTATTACACATGAAAGATCTCTTGCAATGAAGTTTGTAAAAGGAATAGAAGAAGTTGAAAGAAAATTAAAAGCTGAAATCACAAATGCTATTAAAGCACACATCCCTGATTTTACGCTTGAATCTCAAACAGCTGGATCTGAATTCCATAAAGCAATAATGGAAGACTTCAACATATTCAAGAGATTTAAAACTAATCCAAATGATTTAAATGACTCTCCATTTGCAAAAACTAACCCTACAAATAAAAAATGGGGAGATTTAACTATAATGAATGGATCTTATATTAGTCCAAATATTCAATTTGCAAATGGTACAAGTGGAGAACTTATAAATCACTTAAGAGATAACCACTGGGATTGGGATATAGATTATCAACCAATGGATACAACTCAATCTCCACCTCAACCACTTATGATACCAAATCCAACTGGAGCTGGTACAATACAAGCACCTAAAGTTAAAATATTACAAGAATTATTCAAAGAATGTTATAACGGTGCTGATATAATAGATAAAGACTTACTTGATCCTGCAGTTAGACCTGCATTTATTATGCTTGGGGAAGGATATCCATTCCAAGTACAAGAAGTAATGGATCAATTCGTTAAATATCAAGAAGGAAGAATAAGCTTTGAAGGTTCAAGACCTGACTGTGTGTTTATAAGAACTCCTCAAACTACTAAAGAGTTCTCTACTATTCAATCTATTATAGATTGGAAAGAAAAATGGCAAATCTCTAGATCAGGACTTGCAAATAATACAAATACATGGGCTCTTGTAGGTTATGGAACTTATATAGATCCAGATACTGATGTACCTGTAAACTGGTCTCCTACATTTAGCTGGGTAACTGGTTCAAGTTTACTTTCTTATCTAGTAACTGGAGTTTCTGATTCATTTGCATCAGACTCTTGGTCTAAAGTAGTAGGATGGGAACCTGGTTCTGCAAGATGTATTCCTAAGACTTCTTTAGAAAAAGAAGCACTAGCTAAAAACAGTATAAACTACTTAGTACAAAAATCAGATAGACAGTTCTATCTAGGTGAAGACCATACTGTTTTAGATGGTAAGAAATCTGGACTTAAAAACTTAGGTTCTATGATTCAATTTGGATATATAACTTGCTATGCTTACATTACTTTAAGAGATAATAAGATTATGAACTTAACTGCTGATAACTTACTAGAACTTAAAGAAAAAGTATCAAGAGCTATATCTTACTATGCTAGACACTTTAATAATAAAATTGATATCGCTATGGGAAGATCTACTCACGAAAAAGAAATTAATAGAGACGTAGTTCTATGTACTATAGGTATTACAACTCATACTTTCTCAAGACATAGTAGACTTCAAATGGAAGCGTTACCAAGTGATGAATAATAAAGGAGGAATGATTTAATATGGCAGGAGCTACTTACTCTACACAAAGTGGAGTTGCTGCAATGAAGACTATCTATGATGGGTCTTTATTCTTGCAATACATGATGACACCTGGAAAAGGTAGAAACGTAGTTATATCTGGGGAACAGTTTGACTATGGAAAAAGAAACCAAATTGGTATGACATTCGTTGATAGATCACAATTCATACTACTTACAACTATATATCCAGAAATCTATATGTTCTCGGGTAATAACTTACTAAGAGAGGCTGTAAAAGGATACTTCAGATATATAACAGAAACTACAAGAGCAGTAACAGGATTCCAAGATCCTACTCTTGACGTTAGTAAACCTACATTCAAGAATAACTTCTTGAACTTGCCTATGTTTACTAACCAATCAAACCCAACTACTGAACTAAGTTTCCAAATACCTGCTGAACTTGCTGGGTATTTCATAACTAGATTTACAGCACACTGGATGGGAGCAATCTCTGACCCTAACTCAAGAGGAGCTCACTATAATGATACAGGTATACCATTCAATAACTACTCTCACTCAGGAGGAATGGCTTACATAAAACCTGATAAAACTTATACAAGAGTTGATTATGGATGCTTAATATTCTTAATGGTTCCATTAAGTGCTCCATTTAACTTATTTGACGCTGATGCTTCAAACCCTGGAGTACCAGAACTAGAACTTAAGTTTACTGCAAACATAGTTGATATTTCTAACGTAAAAGTTAACGAAATATGTCATTCATTACTTGCTAAATATAGAAACCACATCGTAATAGATTCTGGTATATTTGGTGCAGTTAAGAATACATGGTTAACTATGGTTGAAGAAGTCGATGTAAACGACGTATTTGCAAAACTTGCAGGTTAATACTTATAAATAATATAATAGTAATCCCGAATAGCATTATGTGTTATTCGGGTTTACTTTATTTTATTTCAGCAAATACAAAGGAGTGATTTAGTTGACTGATCAAGAAGTTAAAAGCTCATCAAGAACCAAAGTAATAGAGTATTTTGTAAATCGTTATATGTATAATGATACAGATGAAGAGCTAAGTAGTAGTATGGTTAAGGTACTGGCTGTACTTGATGAATGGTTTGCACAAAATGATAAGAAGTGGCAAATAAGTAAGGTATATGAAGAGTTTGAAGAAAGTAGAGATGCTTTAAAAGCTTGGAAGCAACATAAAGATGAGTTTACAAGATTTCATGTTATAGTTGAAGTATCTGATTTTTTAGCTGCATTTGCATCATTTGTAAAACGTTATATAGGATCTATTGATATAAAAAAGATAAAAGATGAAGATCCTGAATTCATTGAGATGTTAGATACCATTAAAGCAACTATACAGCAAGTTGAGATAACACCTCGTGAAGTAGTTATAAATATAGAGAATAAGTTCTTAGAAATATACATGGGTATAACTACATTTAAAAAGCTTAAAGGTGGAGATACAAACGACTTATTATGTAGAGTAATAAGAACACTTTATACTACTAAAGAGATAAATGACAAGAATAACGAAAAGAAGATAGTAAAAGAAATAAGAAGAATGTGGTATGCAAGAGAGTTTAATAAGATATTTGAATGATACACACCGATCCAATCTATAGGGTAAAACTTGTAGATTGGATTTATTTCTTATTTTTTTTCCGCATTTCTAAATACACAATAGTTACATATTATTACATGAATCAAGTCAAATAAAAACGTTAGAGAAAGGAGGTGAAAAGAAAATGTTTGGAGTATTTGAAATGATTGGAAGTTTAGTTTTAAAAGCAGTTAAATGGGTTTGGGAATTTATTAAACCTACTGCAAAAAGAGCTTGGGAAACAGCTAAGCTAACTGCAGGTATTCAAGAAGTTGTGGAATATGATGAATATGGAAGAGTATCCGCAGTAAAACCTATGTCATTTAGTGAAGTTCCAAAGTATCTAAATGAACATCCAAATAACAGAATCTATATCACAGATCATAATGGAAGAGTTTTTAATTTAAGAACTCTTAAAGAAGTGGAAGTTGATATGGATGAACCTAGACGTAGATACAACTACCGTAAGGAATGTGACGACTACTATGATGATTATTACGATGATTATAATAGAGATTACAGAGACGAAGTTGACTATGATAGAAAGGTTGAAGTTGAAGATGTTTATGAAGAACCTACATTCTCAGAAGAAGAATGCGAAGACAAAGCACTTCTAGAAATGTGGGATTCTAATAAAAAGATACTAGGAGATATAGCACTTGATCATAATTGGGAAGAAGATGATTTACGTGCTAATCTTAAAAAGGAGGAATATATAAATGACAGAAATGAGAAAGTTGTTAAATACACAGTTGATGATACTCTCCAAGCCGTAATGACAGGTACTAAAGATGAGTACGGTAATTGGAGGTACAGAGAAAGCAGTGTTTATGGATATATGATATAAATTAATAGGAGGTAAACGTATGGTAGTAGGATTGAATTTAATTAACGAAAATATGAATAAGAAGTGCTTTGATATGGTGATTGATGAATTTCTATATCGTCTAAATGAGAAGGACCTAGTTATAATGGATGGTGAAGATGATATGTCAGTTGAATGTTGGGCTGACACACAAGAAAAGGAAAAAGCATATGCACCAGTGTATTACTTTGCACTTTCTGATGAATATAGAAAGAATGATCTGGATGATATTCTAGGGTATGTCAATGATAGAGTACCAGAATATTCAAACACTAGCTGTGAATTTAAAATACTTACAAAGGTTGTAGGTACTTCTACTGTTGCTAGATATACAGTAAAGTGTGTCTTAAATGAGAAAAATGGTAAATTTAAAACTAAACTAAGCTTAGGAAAGTAGGTGATAGTATGTTTAGTTTAATATTTACTGTAATTTTAATTGGGCTACTTGGAAAGGTAGCCCTTTCTTTTTAATCACATCACAAGGAGGTGGATAGGATGTGTGATGTAAATGTAGAAGAGATTTTAAAAAATGATATAATTTCTATATCAAAAGCAGATATAGAAAACATGGAAACACAAGAAGCAAGAAAGCTTTGGCAAAAACATCTTAGAATGTTTGATGGTGTCAAAGTTACACAGAAAGAAATTTCTGATATAAAGAAAACTCTATTTGAAGGTGTAGGAGATGAAGATATCTATAACTATAATCTTATGCAACTTCAAATGAGGGTAACCAGAAGATAGGAGGTGCAGATATGAATCTAGATAAGTTATTTTTATTTGGTTTAGGTTTCGTGGTAGGTGCAACTATTACTAAAATAGTAATGGAAGCATCACAAGTTGAAGTCCAATACTTTAAGGAAATAGAATATCCTTATGGTAGTGGAAGGATAGTTAAAATGACGTATCCTGAATATGAAAGATATGCTCGTGAAAACGGATTGATTGAGAAGCAAGAAGAAATATGTTTATAAAAGAAGGAGAAGAGATATGAATTACTTAGAAAAATTTAATAAGATGGTGAAAGATTTATCTGTTGATGAGGTTACTTTAGTTGATAGTAACCATTGGTATGGGGATTATGGATGTATATGGGATGAACATAATGGATTCCATGGAAATCCTCATAAACTTGCTAAAGCATTTTATAAGTTTGTTGAAAAACATTGGAAGAAAGCTTTACCAAGTAAATATTGGAAAAAAGAAAATGGTGTAAAGTATAAAGGAGCTACTATATCATTAGTTCTTTGTGTAGGGGATCATCATTATATGTCTGATAGAATAGATGCAAATCAAATATGCAAATTAATAAATGGACAAATCTATTCTATAGAAGATAGGTTCTGGTTAAACATCCAAGAAAGCAAGATTCTTAAAAAGAAACTTAGAAAAGGATATGTCTATAGATCATATGGTATGTTTATAGATGAACTAAGTGAACATGAAAAAGAATTAATAACTAAAAGAAGAGAAAACTATCTAAGAAGTAAAGGTCTTGTAATAGAACATAATACTTATGATGAGTGTTGTGACGAATGTTGTGACTGCTCAGATGAAGAATATCCAGGAAGCCCGGAATAAAAAAGAAGTAAGAAACCCTAAATTAATAGGGTTTCTTTTTTTTCTCTATAAAGATACTTCTTCTTGATCTGTATATCCGAACTCATTATATGGAGTTCCTAAAATATTTGATATTTGTCTTTTAGTAAATCCTCTTTCTTCATAGAATTTAATAGTTCTATCAAGTCTTTCAAAATCACGTTGTTCTAACCACTTATCAGTTGCTTTAAAAAGCTTCCATCCACATATTCCAGCTATTATTGTAAGTCCTAACATTGCTAAATCTTTATTCATTTTTATTCCTCCTCGTCATATTTTCTAAAATAATATTCTTTCCATAAAACATTTTGTAATGCAGGTGTTAAATCTTCATTAGAGTAGTATATTTCATCAAATATTTCTCTACTTATGATTCTAAATAGACATTCTGTATGAAAGTCTATGAAGTAACCGTTTGTATATCTATGATTCTTTATAAATATAAGGTGTTCTAATCTTGTATTGACACCTATGTTTGATAAGAACTTTCTTTTATAGTCATCCAATGCTCTTTTATATGTTTCAGATGCTTCAACGTTAGTTGGAAGATTACCATGTATTTTATTCATATCGTTTATTGCAGCTAGATATCCTTCCCACATATAATAAGTTCCTTTGAATAACTCACACATTAAAAGAACACCATTCTCATCAGTCCAGCACTCTTCACCATACACATCCGTATATTTAACCTTTTTCATATATTCCTCCTTTAAATAAATTCATCTGTATATTTAATTACTATTTCATCTGTTGCATTACACACATATTTATACCAGTTACTATCACTTCTTACTCCGTAATGTCTTTCAACGAATTCTATATAAGAAGCTATCTTTTTACAAGTAAAGTACTTAGTCATTTCAGGTATAATAACTCTAAATGGTTGAACATATAATACTTCGTTTCCTAAGTTTCTAAATTTACCATCGTTTAATAAATTAGTAACATGTTCAAACTCTTCTGTATTATCGTATTCGTAGTTATCGTTACTGAAGTTTAGTAAGTAATCACTAAAGTCTACCAGTACGTTTCCAAGATAGTATATTTCATTTCCTTCTCTATCAAATACCTTTATATTACATTCGAAGCATTCATGATTATCCACAAGTATAGGATCAGAACTTATCTCCATTATCTTTATAGTACTCATAGGTTCAACTGTTATTATATCATGTCCAACTTCACATACAAATGGATATTTAACGTATAAAATATCTCCTATCTGTAAGCTAAGATCTGTTGGATTACCTTTACTATACCATATATCGTTTATAAGAGATGAGTATACACGTCTTGGAACACATACAAACCTCTCAGAATCAGACAAATAATACATTACTTCGTTTAAATCAATACTATTACATTTACCTATATCAACTATACTAGATACAGATATCTTATTAAATACAGCAACATCATCAGATCTAAGTCTTGCAAGTGCTATATTTATCTTTTTAATTTGAGATACCTTATTAAAATCGAAGTTATCTCTAAGCTCATAAGATACGTTAGTCATATATTTTGCTGTACTATTATCATATTCTGGGTTATCAAGGAATGTATCTCCGTATAACATAAAACTTTGCCAAGGAAATACTCTTCTTAAGTTTTCAATAATAGATGCATCTATACAGTTTATAGATCCAATTACATAGAAGTCAAAGTTTTTAACCATTTTATCTCTATGTTTAGGATCTACATCGAATATACCAAATTCCCATATAGGAAATACTATGAGCTCTATATCCCTACCAGGATTAAAGTCTTCGAATTCATCAGATTTTATTACTATTTTTTCTGGCTTAGTTATTCCTGTAAGAAGTCCACATATACGAATAGTTCCAAACTCATTTACTTCGTTTATATTAAATCTCATATTCTTAGATACAAGAACTATAACATCAGATATAATCTTCTTAGCAGTTATATTCCAAGGCACAGATAAACATTCTGTTCTTTTGTGATAAAATACCTTATCAATTTTATTTATCATACTATCCTCCTTTAATATCACATTTACATAGTTAATGTTTGTTTATTATAAGGTAGATAGAAACAAAATTGCCGTTATTTTTAAACTTTAAAGGAGGAGATATTATGAAAAGTAACTGGTCGAATCTGGGTATATTTCCTGGATTATACCTAGCTGTACTTGCAGAACCTAGTGCTAGAATTACAAATGAGTACTTTGTAGTTACAATACCTGCACTTATGGGTGGTATAGTAGAACAGGCAGAAACACCAGATAAACCTGTTGAAGATCCAGAAGGAAAGAGTAAATTACCTATAGATAAAGAAGTTGTACTTAATAAAGACTTTACAGCAAGAGACAAGAATAAACTTCAAGATTATAATGTAGCAACTACTATTAAAGCTGAAAATCTTACATGGCATACTCATAGATTAGATGGATTTATAAAACATGCTACTATTCAAAAGGTAACTGCAAAGACAGGAGCTATTAAAAAGGATACTGGAACATATAGTGGACCTACAACACCAGCTGGATGTGGAGCTCACACACATGAAACTACTGGAACACATACAAGAAAGGGAATAAAACAAGAATCTCTTACTTGGACAGGACTTGATGTTTATATGATGGAACAGGTTGACTTTGAGAACATCAATAATAAGATTATTAAAAAAGGCGATATACTATACGGGACATTTATTATAGGAGCTCCTAATAAATTCGTTATAACATGTATACCAGGAGTAACACCAAGAACTGTACATGAAATACAAAATGGTCAAAATGTTGAAATTAAGGATACTTCTAGAGACGGAGAAAAGAATCCAGCTGAGAAGGAGGCTAAATAATGGTTAAGAATTTTACAAACTTAAGAAAGCTTTTAAGAGGAAGTGGGTTACAACCAGTAGGAGATAATGCTCCTAAAGAACCTATGACAGTTCTTGATATGCTTGATAACAGATTTTCTCAAAGCTACTATGATATTATACCTTGGAGTAAGCAACACTTTGATGTAGTTTATCCAAGTTTCGTTATAAATGTATTTAATCAGTATATAAGATATCTTGATAATGCTGAATGGACATCGTTTGTAAGTATACCAGAAGAGGTTATATCTGACTTTGCATATAAACCTGGATTACTTGCCAAAGTAATATATGGATCAACTGTACTTCAATATTTAATATATGCATTTAACGATATTCGTGAACCATATGATTTATCTGAGGAATTTCTTGCTCAAAACGGTATTAAGGTACTTAACTATCATGGAATAGAAAAGCTTGGTAAACTTATTTCATTTAAGCAAATAGAAGAAAGCAAGAAGATAAATACATTCCTATTACAAGAAAGGTGATATTTGTGGAAGTTATATTAAAAGATGAAATAGAACATATAATGAGAGAGTTTTATAGACTTAAAAGATCCTCTGATGCTGCTATGTTTTTTATTACTCAAAATGAAGTAACTATTGGGGATCTTATGAAGTTTGATTACCAGTCTAAGAAGTATTATAAAGCTATATGGCAATACATAACTGAATATACGATTGATAAGATAGAAAGAGGAAACTACGAACAGGTTCTATCTGATATAATACCTAAATTAGAAGTCGAATCATTTAGTTTAAAACCTAGATTCAAAGGATCGTTTGATAGAGATTATCTTATAAATAGTTATTTATTGTGTCTTTTTAGAACTCTTGTAGAAAAAGGTATGTATGATGTGTATAACTATACTATAAGTTTACTTCAAATACAAGGAGTAGATTCAAGAATACTTACAAATATAATAATGCAAGATTACTTGCTTATGAGTCCTACACTTGTAATGACTTATATAGATCTTGGTTTATTTGATGCAATAGATTTCTGTAATCTTATATGTGTATGTAAAGAAAGATATGATTACTTCTGGATAGATAAGCTACTTGAGATCTATATGTCGGAAGAAAGTAGAATACTTGAGTTATTTATACACCTTACACAAAGAGTTGAGTATAAGCTTATAGACAAAGGTAATAAATTTAGAGTAGTTAAAAATACAAGAGCTTCACTTAAAGATAAAGAAGTCTATTTACATATGATTGAGTATATAAGTAAAAGAATAGTTCTAGATGCTAATATAATGTATTTAGAGAAGCTAAATGAGGCTGTTAATTTGTATAACTCAGAGAAACCAAAGAATATAGAAATAGTTAACGCATACGAAGATTATGCTGAATGGTTTACATCTAACCTATCTAATCTAGATGGTGGTAAGATGCTTTACAATTATCTCAATTTTAAAGGAGAAGAAGGAGAAGACTTTCCAGATGAGTTTTATCATCTGTTTAAACACGAAGTAACTCATATGAATGATATTATGAGTACGCTTGAACTTGAAGATTACCCGTTTTTCTTACGTATGTTTAATATGAATAGATTTAAGCTATACTCAGATTATAACGAAGAACTTATAGAGAAGGTAGTAAATAGAGTCCAAGATGATAATAAATTCTTTCTTATGGAATTTGGGTTATCTACTGATACATATATTACGTTAAACTTATCTTGTTATCCTTATATATAATAGGGTGATATTAAAAGGTAAATGGACGTAAAAATACTTACAACTTCTAAGTCAATTAGAAGGCACATTACCTTTTAATAAATAAAATAAACCCGAGTTACAGGACTAAAGGAGGAGTAACAAATGAGTAAAAAAGAAGTAAAAGAAATCAAGAAAATTGGTGGAGGAAATGGAGCACCTGAAATTAAGGAAACTAAAAAAGGTATTTCTATTCCTAAGGCAGAAATTAGTGAGATCAAAGTTCCTAAGGTAGTTATCGGAGGTCTTAATGAATCACCAACTAAGAAACCAGTAGGAGATGACTTTGTAAAGTATGGAGAAGAAACACCAAGAAATCCATTCAAGAAAACACTAGTTGTAACACAACCAGATGTAAGATTTGTAGGAAATATAGAAAGTGCAACAGACACTACTATAAACATTCCTTTGGATCTAGTATCTTTTATATCTTTACAATCAACTACTAAAGATATAGAAAGAGCAGTTAAGTCAAGATTCTCTGTAGTTAAGTCAGTAGAATATGATGATGTTTATAAAACATTCGTAGCTGAACTTAAAATGAAAGAATGTTTAAAAGATGAAAATCTTGAAACAGTTACTGACTACAATGGATATACTCCATTATCAGCAGTTAATACAGAAATATTAACAGATGATCTTAAAGCTATATTAAGTCCAAACTATAAAACAGTTTGTACAAGAGGTAATAGCTTAGTATTAGTATTAGGAATAGATGAAATCATTTCTAATATATTACTTAAAGAATACATAACTGGTCCAGATAAAGATAAGTTAGATTTTGAAAAACATGTTACTTTATCTAAAGTAGAATATAAAAATGATACTATCTTCTACTTATTTGGATTTAAAGAAATGCCTAAAGAACTTACATTCTTATGTGACAGATCTAATTTCGTAGCTGTAAACATCAGCTGTACAAATGAAAGAGCTGCTGAAGTAATCAAAGCTAAATATTTACATAAGATGGATCCAGATGCTGAAGTTAAGTTTGTTGATGCAGCACCAATATTCAAAGAAGACGATGGACACAATCCAATCATCAAAAAAGACTATATCAACGGAAGAGCTGAAACTATTATGGAAAGTATTCCAATGGTTAAATTACCAGCAACTTACGAACAAGTGGATAACAGCTACAAGAATCCATTTATGAATGCATTTGTTGATACACAAGAAAAGGTATTAACTTTAGACACAAAGAAAATTAAGTCTATATTTAAGCCTCTTATACCTCAAGATGTAGTAATGGCATATCTTGTTGATGATGTACCTTACTTACTAGTAGATACAAGAATTCTATTTGCTAGAATTATAACTGAATCTATATTTGGTTTAAAAGCAAGTATAATTACACAAGATAATAAAGTAGGTTACATACTACATATTTAAGTAGTAGCACCCTCTGTTTCATAAAAGAGACAGAGGGTTTACTATTTTTTTTAACCAAACTCAAAAAGAAAGGAGAAATATCATGACTGTAGTTAGTATATCAAGTCTATATAATACACTTGTAGAAATAGATGATACGATAGGTATACTTATAGACGATGAAGATTACGAAGCATATGAGCTTTATATGGAAGGACTTACAAGTATAATAAAGCCTATAATAGAAAATGATCTTAAGATAGTGAATGATGATGAGTATAGAAATGAAAGATATATTAATAAATATGTTAAAATAATAAATGATATTAGATATATAACTCGTAATGGTATGATGCATCCTTTACTAGGTGTACTAATAGAGTACGTAGAAGATTTTATTTACGGAGGTATGGGAAATGAAGACTAATTTAATGATGCTTAAGGATGGTGGACTTGATAGACTAATAAACCTTGTACAGGATAGATCTAAGTCTAGTATACTTAAAATAAGCTCAGATCTTGATATTTATATACTTTGGACTATAACTTATCTTGATAAGTGGAGTGTACCAAATAATGCTTTAAATGCAATACTTACAACACCAGAATTTGATATAGATAAAATAAAAGAAGATCTAGATTCACATAAAAGTTATAGAGATCAACTAGCAACACTTGAAACATGTATAGAAAGAGTATTTAGACTTAAGAATTTCGATATAATAGAGAAAGATAAGCTTAGCGATGCTGATAAAGTATATGTAGCGTTATCAACAGAGATATTAGAAAAACTAGATACTATGTTAAGCTAGGTGATTTGTATGACTGATCTGAATAAAAAGGTATTAGAGAGTAGTTATTTCTCAGTACTTACATATGAGATATTTAAATCAATGTTTTCATTGGAAACAGATGCTAAAAGAATATACATAGATTTAAACCATACTGTATCTGTATTATTTAGGAATGAGAATGTTAATGATGAAAGAATAGTAGATCAAATAAGTTCTATAGTTGAAGACTTTATAACTAGATATTTAGAAAAAGGAACTCAACTTATATTTATCTACTATACAAAAAGTTCTATATATCACAGAAGTATTTACGAAGGATGGTGTAAAGAAAGAGACGAAAGAGTAGATTTCAATAAATCTCAGTTTTTAAAATCACTTATAGTAAATATAAAGAAAGCAAATTCAGATATAAAGAACTTAAAAGTAGTTAATATACATAGTGCACATGCGGCTATGTATATACAGAAAATGGAAGGATCAAGTAAAATACCAGCTGTAGTTATATCTAAAGATGTTGTAATGCACTTTATAAAGTCTGATAACTTATCTGTATTTGATGGAAAGAAGTATTATAACTTATTTGAAGAAAGACGTGAGTTTCCATTAGGAGCTGATGAAAAGATTATAACACCTTATCTATTTAAGTATTATGTTACTCTATGTGGTGATGATAGAGATGAGTACTATGGATATAAAGGAGTTGGAATAAGAAAGTCTAATAGATATGTATCTAAACATGCTGTTGAAATACTTGGAGATCTAGAACATCCGTATAAAGAATTCATTGATAAGTATAGTAAGCTATATGATATGAATTCAATGATGGATTGGTATAATGACTTTATTGCTAAAATGAAGGAGGCAAAAAGTGAGTAGTACAGAAAGATATAGAAAAACTGGAGAAGCTTTTGATACATTAGAAATAATGTTTAGTAAGAATCCACTTAATAATGATAATGTAATTGAAACTATAACAGTATTTGATCCTAAAACTGGGAATGATAAGTTAAAGTTTTACTATAATACAAATGGATTTATAACTAAAATAGAAACATTTAGTATAGGTCATGATGTAGAGCAAGGTTATGTAGGTTCGCCAACTGGTATATTTCTATATACAGAAATGCCTAATGGTAATATAAGATGTGAATTTAAGTATTTAAGATCACAAAATAAACTTTATATGAAGGGAATATTAGTATTTGGACTTAATGATCCAGTTGATGATTATAAACTTATAAGATCTGCACACTATCTTCCAGATGGAATTAATGAAGCAAATGTAATAGAATGGGACGAAGCAACAAGGAAGTATACTTTAACTGAACATGAACTTGATAATGGTGTGTCTAAAGTAGTTTTAGAAGCTAAGTTTGATCAGAATAAACTTCCAACTGGAATATGGAAGTTACATGCAAAGGCAGCAGACGATAATAGAGATATTATGGTTGAGATAAATACATTACTTCAAGATGTAGAAAATGGTAGCTTTGCATAATATAAGATATCTAGGTAGAATTAAAAATTCTACCTAGGTACTATTTATTTTTTTTCGCCTACATAAAAACAAAACCTAGTATTTTAATAAATAAATTGACTAGGGGTATACCTTAGTAAGAAGGAGGAAAATATGATAGATAGAACTAAGGCAGATGAAAGTCTTGTTAAGTTTCTACAAACAGCTATGGAAAGTTTAGAACCTTTAGATTATGAAGGTAATAGACTTGAAGGACTTCAAGATGTGAAAGGTTTTGAGGATTACGAATTGGACGGTAAGAAGTTTGCAACAGATGTAGCAGTTGCAGTAACTGTTGCTGGTTTAACAGCAATAGGAAGTTCAATATTAATTCCTATGATATCAAATATCGTAAACTATTTCGATAATTCTTTTAGTGGAGTTCAAGATACAGTAGTTACTATACCTGTAGTAGTGTCTGATGACATTCCTAAAGGTGTAAGAGATGATTATTGTGGATGTTTAGAAGTTTTATACGGAATGCTTATCAAATCTACTCTAGATGGAAAAACTAGAAGTGGTTCTGGTGACGTTCAAAGAATTATGAAGACATTACCTTTCTTAACATCTAACGATAAAGTTAAGGTTTCTAAATCAATAGCAGCTTTATCAGATGTAACAGGAAGACTTATTAAAGAAAAAGAAGGTTTAATGAGTACAAATGGTGCTAATGCTGTATCTGTATTTCTAGAAAGTGTTAAAGAATACTATGACGATTACATTCATAGTCCAGGAATGGAAGGAAATGATGAAGTATTCGTTAAAACAGGTAGATCAGGACTTCCTACATTCATTACAGTTGAATGCTTAGTTAAAAATGGATCTAAACTTGAAAAGAAAAAGATGCAAATAGGAATAAGATGTATAGCTAAAACTATTACTAAAGAAGAAACAGTTGCATTCTTTGTAAAACATAAACATGCAGTAGCAGAAGTTAAGACAGCTACAACATTATGGCAAAAAGTTAAAAATGTTGTAACACTTTCTTTCTTAAGAAATAAAAACTCTCAATCAGAAGCTTCACCTGCAGTAACTAAGACATTAGAATCTATGTTAAATGCAGTTAAGAGTATAGATAAACCATTTGTTGCTATGCTTTTAAGTGATGAAGTAAGAGAGTTATTAAACGATAACGGACTTAATATACTAAATCCTAGTTTCGTAAGAACATTATATGCTAAATATCCAATACTTTCTATAAGTTTCTTTGATGCTAACTCAGATACTTACTTAGTAAGCTTACTTCAAGACAGTGTATTCACTAGAAGATCAGCATCAGAACTTAACTCAGAAAGAGATAAGTATGAAAAAGTTATAGGAGATATGGTTAGAGCAAATAGATTAATTCAATAATGGAGGAGATATATGAATACTTGGCAAAAAGTTAGAAAGTATAAAAACATGTTTGTCGGTACAGAAGCTGACGAAACAGAAGTAGACGAAGAATTACTTCGTAATGAAACAGATACAAACGAAGAATATGATTATGAAGATGATCCGTTTAATATAGGAGCAGTAGACTTCGAAGACGGGGATGATGATAAAACTGTTCCTGAATCAGAGGATGGAGAAGTACCTACTGAAGATAATGAAGAAACAGAAACTGAATATGAAACTGGAGACGAATTAACTGCTGATGAAGAAGTAGTTAAAGAAGAAGCAAGATCTGCAAACCTTGTTAAATTATCAGGTTCTCATATTAATGCATATGTTACTAATATGGATCATGTACTTACTACTGGTATGATAGAAAGAACTGGTAATTTCTCAGCAAACGATTATCAAGTTAGATTTATAGAACCAGCAGAAGAAATAATATCTAAATGCTTCTCAGATGATGAAGTAGTAGATAAAATAAAAGCATTTAGAGATTTACTTGATAAAAAACCAATAATGGCTAAGCTTGCTGGAAATGAAACTAATCCTTTCGTATATGAAGGATTACAACTTGCTTATATTTTAACATTAATGTCTGGTCTTGCACTTGTTGGACCAAGTCTTCAAATAAACGGAGGACTTGCTGATACTGCAAAACATATAAGTTTTAAAACATTTGGAGAACTAGTAGAAGCTTTAGATAGTGTACTTACAGTTAAAGCATCACTTGGTACTAAAATATACTATACAGATAGTATAGTTGATATAGCTGATAATACAGAGGCTTCTATATATGTAAATATACAAGAAGTAAATCCTGCTATTGGAGGACCTGCATCTGTACCAGCTAGTGAATCTATTGGTAACATAATAGAAATAAGAAATAATGGAGGACTAATGGACTATCTTATAGTTATGAAAGCTTTAGAAAAAGTTTCATCTATAGGATCTAAATTAGAACTTACAGAAATGGCAACTAAGGTTTTAAAAGCTGCTGATGATATACTTAATATAGATATACAAGGTGGTGACGGAGAAGAAAAACTTCAAACTATAATTGAAACTGTAAGAGGTGAAATTATAGCTAAAATAGAAGGAGATGCACTACTTGATGATACATCTAGTATAGATAATGCTACGGCTGCTATACAAGTAGAAGATGGTGAAGAACCTGTTAATCCTGATGAAAATAATGAGGATGATGTTGAGGGGGAGCCTAAAGTCCCAGACATAGAAGACTTAGAAGGAGTAGAATCTCTTGTCAGAGGGACAGAAGCTGAAGAAGTAGGAGCAATGGTTGCACTTACTACTGGACTTAAAAATATAATTCATTCTAAATATGTTAAAATAGGTGTAGCTGTTGCAGGAGTTTATGCTTTATTTAAAGGAATAGGTAAACTTATTACATACAGAATGAAAAAGAAGATAAGTGAGTCTGAAAAAGCTTATAATGATAAATATAGTATTAAGTTTAACGATCGTAAGGAATACGGAGAGTTCTTAAAAGCTGAAGATAGAGCTATTAAATCATCAGCTTCAATACTTCAAAAAGAAGTTAATAATAAACTACCTTTATTCTTATTAATGTGTAAGCTATGTGGTAAAGATATCAAATCTGATTTATCAAGAGTATTTTCTCCAGTTGAACTTAAAGAGAAGTTTAATAAATCATTTCCAGGAGAACTATTACTATGTGCTAACAGATACGTTAAGACGGGTGTTGATATTCAGTTATTATCTTACTTCTTAGATAAATCTAAAGTTGTAGTAACTAAAGAAAATAACGAAATAAAGATTTACTGTGGTAGTGACGAACTTAAAACTCAAATAGAAATTAATCTATCTGCTAAAGGAGTAGACACTTTATTTGATCCAAGTTTAGTTAAAGCTCTAAAAGACATGGCTAATAAGTCTTTCGTAGAAGGAGAAGACTATAATCCAGGAGAAGATTTTCATCATATAATAGTTGATCATATGTTTAAAGAATTTGAAAACTATGGAATGTATGCTAGAAAAGTATTCGCTGATGAAATGAAGAAGAACTATCCTGGTATAGTTGCTGATAGTTTCTTTATTGGGTATGTAGGAGAAGAAGCTGAAATACCTGGTTACATATGTTATCATATAACATTAAAGAAACCTACAGAAGAAGCTGTAGCTAATGCTGAACCAGTTGCTGAATGATAATTTGGTGTACTTAGATTAGTTTCTAGGTACACCACTTTATTTTATTTTTTCTGATAATTTAAAAAGGAGAGATAGATATGAAAAGTTCATATGAAGAGTTTTACGATACTGGGACAGAAGGAAGTATAAGTGAAGCACTTGCAGCTGTTGCTAGTTATGCTATAATAGGTGTAGTAATACTTGGTGTAGTTTATCTATTTGATAAGCTTACTAAGAATAGACCCGATTTCGTTAATCCAAATAATAAAAATGAAATGAAACCTTTCTTTGATGCAGCTATTGAAGTAGGTGAAAATGAGATAAATGAGTTCTATGATGAAATTACTGATGTATGTCATGAGGTTAGCCAGTATTGTGATAGTCGTAGATTTGCATCAGGATATCCATGCATAGATTTTGCTATGTTTTTAAATGATTATGACTTTAAGGTAGATGTTCATCCACTTGTAAGAAAGAATACTTTTAGAGATACATTTAAATATATACTAGCAAAAGGTAAAGTAAGTACTTCTAATGATGTATTTCAAGGTCCAGTTTATCTAGTTCCAGTAAGTACATGTACTGGTATATCAGGTTATTGGAATGATGTAGTTGATATGATAGCAGATACAGAAACTACTATATTTGAAACTAAAGATGGAGAATATGGTATAAAATTTAGAGTTAGAAATAAAAAAGAAGTTACTATTATGAATGATCCTAAGATACTTAGAGGACTAAGCTCAGTTGGTGACATAATAAAAGCTGGACTTAATGATAACGGAGACTTATCTAAACTTAAAGAAAGTCAAGTTGAAGATATTATAGTAGATATTAAAAATAACTTAATAGAATTACTGTCAAAAGAAATAGATAGATACAGAATATCAGTACAACAAGAACTACATTCAAAACTAGGAGTTGAAATAGATCCAAAACTAGACGTATCTGAGTGGTTAGAAGGTGACTATGGTTGTACGTATATACCAATAAAGCTTAAAGGAGGACTTAGATGAGATCGTCTTATGAAGAATTCTATGATATAAATGAAAGAGTTGGTCAGGAGAACGTTGTATGGGATGTTATAAGTGGAATATTTAAAGCTGAACCAATAGCAGCAACTATTACTGTAATAGGATTTACACTGGCTGCAGGAATTAAAGCTTCTGATTGGTATCAAAAATATAAGTTAGAAAAGGCTAAGAAGAAACATGAGGCTAATACTAAGAAGAATATTGACGGACTTATAAAGTATACTGAATATATGGTTAGAGATGAGGTAACTGAGTGTATGGATGCATGTAATACACTTGCACCTCAGGTTGCAACTAAGGCACTTAAAGATGCAGAAAGATTCTACACTGTTCTTCCATTCTTATTTAAACTTAATAATCGTAAAATAAAACTAGATCCAAGTGTTATTAGTAAGAAGAATGAAGTACTTAATAAATATGATGACTTAGAAACTGGTAAAGATACACGTGGGTTTGCTTGGTTTGATGTTATGATGTCGTATGATACAGATTATGATATATCTAATATAGAAATACGTTTAGCTGAGATGAAAGATGGATCTTATGGTGTTATTATGAAAGGGAAATCTAAAACGGCAACATTTACATCTAAAGAATCATATGCTAAAGATCTAGGTTTCTTTGGTGAAGCTATAGATAAAGTACTTAAAGACTTACAGAAGTCAACAGACGTTGATGATGCAGATGCAATGGTTCAATGGTTAGAAGGTAAGATATATGACTGGGCATACGAAGACTTTGAGGTTTTACAAAGTTTATTTGCAAAAGAGCTGTATAGAAGACTAGACATCCTTAAGGATGATGACATGGCTTATAAGATAATTCGTACTATTCCTAGCTATCCAATTAACTATGTTCCAGTTCTTTATAAGGTTAAAAAATAAATGCCTTATATATCATCACTTGAGTTACATGCACTAATATGAAGTAAACCTACTCCCTAATCGGAGTAGGTCTATTTTGTTCCACAATATAGTGTTTTGTAGCTATTTTTAATAGGAGGTTTATATATGTTTAGTGTGTCGGAAGTTATGAATAATATCAATAATAGAATTTATCCAGACGTTATTGATAGTATAAGAAAAGACGGAGATCTATTTTTTAAACTAGTAGAGAAGGCAATTATTGACAGAAAGAATATGGATGAGAAATCTAGTGTTTCTTTTGGTCTAACTCACAAACTTGTGAACTTTGAGGAATTATTCTTAGAGGACATGGAGAACAAAGAAGGTTTTTTAATTGATTTAGATGTAGACTATACAGATCTACATAATGAGAGTATGTTTCTTAATACTAAATCTATCTACTCTTATAAGTATGGTATTAGTAACAAAGACCCTCAAGAGGTACAAATAAAAAGATATAGCTGTGAATGTGGTGAACTTGAATCTCCTATAGCTGGTCTAAGGTGTGAGAAATGTGGAACTTACACAGATATTAGACTATGTAAAAGAGGTTGGTTTGATTTAGGAGTTTACAAGATATTTAACCCACACTATTTATACCAATTATTATCTGCATCAGCTGGAGCTGCAAATGATATGTTGGAAGATATGTATACATTCAGTCATGTAAGAAAGATCAAAAAGGAAAAAGACAAAGATAAAGGGGAAGTTGTAAATATTTTTGATCTTCAAGATAGAGACGTTTTAATTGACTGGATAAAAAGATATGTTCAAGAAGACAAACAGGAATATTTCTTGAATAATATTGACGCAGCTATGACTACAAAGTTTCCTGTATTTAGTAAGGACTTTAGACCATTTAGAGTTACTTACAATTTGCACCAAGAACCAAGAATAGAGTCACATGAAGTAAATCAAAAGTACAGACTAATGAATGATAAGATTCGTGAGATACGTAAAAGGGAGGATAGTATTGATGAACTTATCCAAAATGGTTATGTTACTAAGAAAAGAAGAGGTTATGAGATATTTCAACTTCTTAAAAGTATTCAGAAGTTATCGTATGATATACATGAGATGACTTTAGATGGGATGAAGGATAAGAATGATGAAATTAGACAGAAATACGGTTCTACTCGTGTTCCGTATAGTTCTAGAATGGTATTAGAGTCTTGCCTTAATATATATTCAGATGAGATTATAATGCCTTATAACATATTTGGTGAAAAGATTAGTGGTTATTACAGAGACTATCTTGATAAACACGGTGTTACACCAGAAGCTATAAATAGAATGATGTCTAATGCTCCAAACAAGGCAGATAAAGAGCTTCTAGATAAGGTTTTAGATGACATGATGGAAGATAATGTTAATTTCTGCTTTGGTTATCGTCCTCCTAGTATATACAGAAGATCTGCAGTTGGTCTTAAGATAGTTGGACTTACAGAACACGAAGTATGTAAGCTTACAGAGATAACTATAGCTGTGGCTCTAGAAGGTGATAAAGACGGTGATGCTTTCACAAGCTTTATGTTCCCAAGAGAGTATAATGTAATAACTTATTTTGCACATCATCCATCTGGAATCGCATGGAATCCTATGACTGGTGTTGCTAATAAGAAGTATGAACTTCCAGAATCACTTTACTTAATTGACTACTACTTACTTGGTAAGTACAACAAAGATGAGGAATGTCTAATAGAAACAGATAATCCTCAAAAGCTTGTGTCTAAATATAAGTTAGAAGAACCTAAACTTATACACGAGCAAACTACATTTCCTAGAAATAAGGAAGATTTGACTATAAGTTTAAGAAACGGACTTATATATCTGTAGTTAGATATAATAAAATGAAAAATAATGAGCTTACTTTATAATATCAATTTATAGAGTAAGCTTTAATTATTTTTTAATCCGCAAATTATGAAAGGAGAAGGACATGAATATTAAAGAGATTAATGAAATTGTATCTGGATTGGAGAGTATAGTTTATAATAAGAAGAAAACTATATCCAAAAAAGATGTAGATTTGGTTTTAAGAGCACAAGAACTTATTATGGTTGCAAATAAAAGCTATTATATAGACTCAGAAGAGTTTATAACTGATTTTATGTATGATAAACTTAAGAAGTTAGTAATGCAAGTAGAAGAGGCTCATAGTGACCTTAAAAGTAGTATAGGAGATACTATAGGTGCTGGTGTTGTATTTGGAACAAAGGTTAAACACATAGTACCAATGTTATCACTTAGTAATACTTATAGTCTGGAAGAGCTTAAAGATTGGATAGATAAGTCTGGTGTAACTGGAGATGATATAGTAATTGAGTCAAAGCTTGATGGTTGTAGTATAAGTTTAACTTATAAGAATGGGAAACTTGTACAAGCATTATCAAGAGGAGATGGAGAAACTGGAGAAGATGTTACACAAAATGTAATGCAAATAAGATCTATTCCAAAAGAAATATCACTTAAGGATGAAATAACTATAAGAGGTGAAATACTTATGAGTTATAAATCTTTCCTTGATAATAATAAAACATTAGGAGCTAAGCCTTTTGCTAATCCAAGAAATGCAGCAAGTGGCACACTAAGACAAAAGGATCCTAAGGTAGTTGCAAGTAGAAATCTAGATGCTATGATGTATCAAATTATAAATCCAAATAAGTTTAATCTTAACTCAGAAAAAGATGTAATAAAGATGCTTCAAAAGCTTGGATTTAAAACACCTTACTTATTTACAAGAAAGATTGAGGAATATGAAGAATTTCTAGACGATAGAGAAGTGTCTAAGGACAGCAAGGAGTTTCCTTGTGATGGTTTAGTATTTAAAATTAATAGCTTTGCAGATCAATTTAGACTTGGTGTAACTTCTAAAGCTCCTAGATATGCAGTTGCTTATAAGTTTCCACCTAAGGAAGTATCTAGTAAGTTAAGAAGAGTAGATTTTCAAGTTGGAAGAACAGGTAAAATTACTCCAGTTGCAGACTTTAATCCTGTTGTAATAGATGGAACAGTTGTAACTCATGCAAGTTTACACAATATAGATTTCTTACTTGAATCTAAACTTAAAATAAATGATGAAGTTTATATAGTTAAAGCAGCTGAAATAATTCCTCAAATAACAGGATATAATAAGAAGTATAGAGAGAAAGCTTTAAAAGATAACTCTCTATTTGACATAGATATACCTACTAAATGTCCTAGTTGTGGAAGTACTCTTGTTAAAAATGGTAAAGATCTTATTTGTGAAAATCCTGATTGCTTTGATAGAAAGCTTGAAGAGTTTAAATTCTTTGTATCAAGAGATGGGGTTAATATAAGTGGAATAGGTCCAGCAATATTAAGAGACTGTATGAATGAAGGACTTATTAAGAACTTCGTTGACATATTTAAACTTAAGAATAAATCACATATACTACTTACATGGAATGGATACTCTGATAAGACAGTTGATAACATTGTAAAAAGCATAGATGATGCTATAGCAAATATGAGCTATGCTGATCTTATTGGAAGCTTAGGAATAAGACTTGTAGGAAATACAGCGTCAAAGAAGTTAGTTGCGGAAATACCATCATTTAACGAGCTTCTAGAGCTTATTAATAAGGGTTCATACGAAAGAATACATAAATGTCTAGGAGGAGTTGTTGCTGGTGAGTCGCTTATAGACTACTTTAAAAATGAAGATAACGTTAGGATGATGAGAGAGTTTGAAGCTCTTGGTATTCCTATGTCTAAAGATAAACCAAACTCTAAACTAGCTGGAGTAAAAGTTTGTATAACTGGTTCTCTTAAAGATATAAAAAGAGAAGAACTTGCTAAGAAACTAGACGATGAATATGGTATAATAGTTACAAATACCGTATCTCCTACGGTATCTTATCTTGTAATAGGGGATAATCCTACAGAACATAAGGTTAAAAAAGCAACAGATCTAGGACTAAGAATAGTTAATTATACAACACTTTTAACAGAACTTCAAAAGGAGAATATGTCTCAAATTTAGACAATTTGACACGTTTTAATAATAAAATAAAAAGGACGTGAATAAAATGACTAAAGAAGATAAAAGAACAGTAGTATTAAAAGGCAAGAATTATCCTAAGTATGAAGTTACTGATTCTGGTAAAATATTTAACTGTGAAACAGGAAGAGAGCTTAAAATGTTTGACGACGATAGGGGTTATGATTGTGTAGATCTTATGGATGGATCTGGTAATCGTGTTAGGGGGAAGGTACACCTTATCGTCGCTCATACATTCCTTGGTCCACAAGAAGAGAAAATGATAGTAAACCATAAGAATGCAAATAAAAAAGACAATAGAGTAAAGAACTTAGAATACATTACTCAAAGAGCAAATGTTGCTCATGCTCAAGTTAAAGTAAAAGGACTTGAATATATAGGAGAGGATAAGAGAAAGAAGATCAGAGAACTTCGTGAATCTGGTCTTACTCTTCCTCAAATAGCAGAAAAAGTAAAACTACCAGTATATGTAGTAAGAGATTACTTACAAGGTAAAACATATAAAGAATAAGGAGATAATTATGTCTATAAGAATTTACAAAAACCCAATAAGAGAGTATGATATGAGATCAGCTAATATCTCAGTACTTGCAGAAGAAGGATATATAGATAAGCTAACATATTTAGATATAGAGGAGTCACCGAAACCTGTAAGAAATAAACTTATAGGTTTACTTATAAAAGACTATGAGAAAAGTGAGCTTTATGACATTATAGTTTCTAGTATAGATAAGTATGTAACTATGTTCTTAGCTGCAAATAATATCAAAAAGAAAGACGTATTAGAACGTTCACACGACGCTTTATTCGTTCAAGGAACAGAAGATCTTCAAGAAACAGTATTCGGAGACTATGTTGAATTTAGACTTAAGCATAAATATAGTCTGCTTATAGAGTTTCCAGCTAATTCTAAATCAAGTACATATATTAAAATGTACAAAACCAATTCTGGAATAGATGTTAGATATGGTAGAATAGATAAGAAACATGAGTGTTATGGGGATCTTGTTAATCTTGTGTATTTTATTTATATAGGAAAGAAGTCTACATACTATAAAGAATTGAAGAAGTTTGTAAGAAAACTAACAAAAAGTGAAGACCCTCTTATACTTGGAGTAGATAATGAATATCTAAGTGAAGTATTTAGAGAGATTCCATTTGTATAAATTAAAAGAAAGGAGAATTAAAATGGCAAGACTGGAGTATTTTACAGACGAAATTGAGGTAGAGGATGATTTATTAAGAGGTATTATTCTTATGGTTTCAAAGAATTATGCAAAAGAGGCAGAAATAACAACGGACACTATAACATTACAAGAGTGTTCTTGGATACTAAATGCTTCAACAGGGATATTAAATGATTTACTTGAAAGACTTTTAGATCATAAAGCACCACTTAGTATGATTTTTAAATGGAAATTTAAATTGGATGGTAAAGATTTGGTTATTACTCAAAAGAATACAGGTTCGCACTTACTTATAAATGGTGCAACTTTTTATGTAGGTGTTGTACCTCTTGAAAATGACTTTGATAGTATTGGTTTGATATCTAAAAACTTAGCTTCTATAAAGAAGAATATTTCTAAGCTAAAAAGAAATAACGGAGGAGCAGAATACTTAGGTGTTAAGTCTCTTATAGATGGAAACATAGTTGATTATTTGGTAAAGGTTAAATACATTTTAAATAAATGTAGAATATAAATTTAAAGGAGATGTGAAAATTATGTCAAATTACAAAAGTTTTAGAGATTTTAATTATGAAATTACAGGAGAAAATGGAAATATCTTAGATGTCATTATCAAAGGGTATGTTAAGTACTATATTGATAATAGAGTACTTACATGTTCGTCTGAATCTGCTATTATAAGTATAGCTGAATCAGCTGTTTACACTTTAAAGGAATTCTTAGGTATAGTTATAGACAAGTGTTCTCATGAGTATACTAACTTAGGAGTAGGAACTGTACACAAAATGAAGTATTCTATAAGTACTAAAGATATAAAGATTGATACTTATCTGCCTATAGATGTTGAAGACCCAATGGATTTAAGAGTCAGTGGACTTCTATCTCATATGAATCTGTTTATTCCATTAACTCCAGAAATTGAAGGATTTAATGAAGATATGAATGAGCTGTCACTTATAGAAATAGAAAATAACATTCCAAAAATAGTGGAACTTGTAAATAAAGTTGCAGGTGAAGATGCTAGTATGGAAAGAATAAGTGATGTTAGCAGATTATTTGGTATAGATCATGTAGACTTTACTGTTCCAGATTTCGATAATAAGAAACTTATAATGCTTGTAGTTGATAATATTACTTCTGAAATAAGTAATTTTTCAAGTGATGATGTTGAAATAGAAGAGAAAGTCGTAGATGAGGTTATAGTGAGACCTGTTCCACTTGAAGCTAAACCTGATACTGTAGTTGGTCACTATCATATAGTAAAACAAGTATCTCATCCATCTAAAACTATAACTGGTGAAACTAAGGGTGAGTATACAGTTGCAGATGGCGGTGTATTTGGTAAGATAATTGACATTGCAGCTTTTAACTATATTAATATAGAAAAAGAGCAAAAAGATAAGTTCAAAAAACCTCATCTTAGTGATGCACTTAAAGTAGCAGCACTTGCAACAACAGTATTCTGGGACTTTACTGATGATATTACAGCAGAAGGTTATCCTCTTTTAGAAGGGTGTAAGTTTGATATAAGAACTACTTTAACACCAGATGAATACAACCCTGTATTTATTGATATAGAAGGTTGTGAAACAAATGAGTACAAGTTTGATGACGGTATTCTATACCAACATGAAACTGCACTATTTGAAAGAGTTGTTGATTGTATTGAGTGTACTTGTAATCAATTTGATTACCAAGGTGACGAAGTTTATGATGAATATATGCTTAAGACATTAGGGGTTTACATTGGATATGACTTTGGTTTACCTATAATGGATTATATAGAAGAAGTAAGACAAAAAATAGAAGCTGTTCAAGATGAAATAAAGGTTGCTTTAGGTATTTAGTAAAAACTGCTTAAAATGCCCTTATTTTCCAATATTTACTTTAAATCAATAATTATACATAAAATACAAAAGATTGGATTTTAAGGGTATTTTAGAGCATTCTAAGGTGTATTTAATAGGAGATGTATATGAAAAAGAGATTTGATTATTATGAATTTAGAAAGAATGTTACCAAAGAGCTTTTAAAAACTACTATGGATGTAGATGAATATGTTTCTGCTGTAGTTTTAAATGTAATTGCAGTAAGTTATGTACCACTTGTTGCTATACTTTATATAGTGTCACATATAGTTGCAATACTTGTATTTAGTTTATTTGAATTAGATTATGTAAGTTTAACTATAGCATTTCATAAGCTTATAAGTTCTGTATATGTCGGAACTACTATTGGATTTATTACATTTGCAACACTTACAGAACTTAAGCACAAGAGTCAAACACTTAGAAACTTAATGTTACCACCTGTTAGATTAACTCTTCTAGTAGCAGGTGAAGTTAATACATTTAAGAAATATTCTCTAGGACTTATAATACTTGCAACATTTGTATTTATTACAACACTAGTTATTATGAGTTAGCGGAAATAAAAAGAAGCATTCCCGAATACTATTAATTTAGTATTCGGGTTTAATTCTTTTTTTTCTAGAATTTTCTCATTTCTTTTATCATCTTTGTATAAGCTTCTAATACTTTATATAGTATAGTTAGGTTAGCTTCCATCATTTCAACAAGTCTATCAAACTTTTCGATTTCTTGTGTAGTTCCATTAAGCTTATAACTAGCTGATATTATTGCTTTTGTAGTTCTAGATACAACTTTGTATTCTGAACCATTTAAAACAGTTACACATCTTTTTAAAGATTCAATTTCAGGACCTGCATTATCTTTCATATATTCTGCAAACTTTACTTTCTGCTCATATGTCCAAGGAATAGTTCTTTTTTCAACTATTATTTCATCTAATCTATCAAGAATAGAGTGTCCATTTCTAGTTATAACAGATTTATAAATAACTGATAGATCTGTATAGATAACTTTATAGAAGTCTTTAAGATATTTAACATCCTTTTCATCCATAAACTCATCTACTCTTGAAGTTTGTATTACAGATATAAGTGTAGCAAGTATTCCTAGTGCCATATTTGTAAGACCGAATATAGTCAAGCATTTATTAAACTTTCTAAATCCTTTCTTAAGCCATTTAGGAGCTCCTTCTACTAACGGATAAAGTGCCATAGGAAATGGAGCCTTATCTTTAGTATCAATTTCATACATATCTGCAACTACATCCATTCTATATCCCATAATACATAATTTGAATATATTATTTAAAAGCATAAACTTTGGAGATACTACTTTACCTATAGTATCAGTCGCATCTTTTGCCATGAATATCTTTTTATCTATCTTCTTTATTATTTCAAAAGCACGCATTGCATGACTTTGTAGTCTTTCAGGTATTCCTTTACCTATTTCAACTATATCCATAGCATCTTCGATTACTCTAAGATCTAGAGCACTAATACTATGTTCTGTAGTCTCTTCTTTAATCTTCTTTATATTTATCTTCTCAAGACTTTTAAGTTCATTTAGAGCAGCGTTTACATGTCCTACTAGGAATCTAGTAGTAGATAGTTTACCCCATATACGTTTTAACATATTTCCTTCATCAAAAGCAGATTCAAGTCCAAGACCTTCAATATATTCACTTATTTCATCTTCTTGCATATTAACTACTTTTTTAATATCAATCACTTCTTACCTCCTTCCACTTAAAGGTGTAGTGATAAGATCTGAATCATATCCCATCATCTTAAGTACTTGATCTATAAGTATAAGTGACTTCTTATTCTCAGGATCATTTGGTAAGTCTTTAAGTGAAACTTCTCCTGTCTGAGATAGTTCGTCTCTGTATACTTGCTTTGCCATCATATCATGTGATGCAGCTCCTAATAGTTCACGGTTTATTGCATATCCACCATGTGCTATAGTAGTTGCTATCTCTGTATCAGAGTGTTGTGCTTTCTTATCTTCACCAGTAACTTGGTTTGTAATATCACGTACTTCTGCTTTAGTTGCAACAGAAGACTCTTTTGCAGAGATTTGTTGGTTACGTCTTATAGGAAGTATATAACAACAGGCTTCTCTTGCCATTATAACTCCTTTTGGATCATCTGGGTTTTGATCAAATACTCTGAAGTGCTCTTGAATTATAATACGATTCTTCTTTATCATCTTCATAAGTGTTTGCTTAGTAGGTTCTTTTCCTGGGTCATGATAAAGGTTTTGCATATTACATAAGTTTTCAATAAGTTCTTCGTCTGTCAGATCGTCCCATAGAGCTAGTATTCTTTGCACATTAGTAGGAGATAACATTTCTATCTCAGATATTACATAATCCATAACTGCCTGAAGTTCAGGTGATCTTTTACGCATTAGTATTTCCTCCTCTTTCATTTTCTACTTCTAATTGTGCATCTTTAACAGACTGAGATATTGAAGATATAGTTTTAGTTACTTGATTAAGAGCATGGTTAAACCCTTGTATAAGAACTTTTGTAGCTTTTATACAATGTGTAGCCATTCTACTAACAAATATAAAATCTCCACCTTCTCCACCAGGTACGTATTTTGTACTAGGTGCTTGAACTCTTGTTTCTGTAGTGTTTTTAATGGCTCTATCTATGTCTTCTTGCTTTGATTTAATCACATTATTCATACTTCTAAAAGTATTCTTTACTTTCTTTATATAGTCTTCAGCAAGATTAAACTTATTAGCTTTTATTTTATCAAGCATATAGTTTTCTATTTCTTTATCAGGCTTAGTTATATCTAAGTTGATTTCAAAATAGTCAAGTTCATATTTACCAAAGTCTATATAAGGTTTTGCGAAGTTTATTCCACTATCTTTATTCTTTGTAGATTCTATTATCGTATCAAATGCAGGGAAAGATCTTTGCGATAGATTAGATTTATTAGCATTTGGATAGTATGCCATAGTATCAAGAAGAGGTTTTGTATACCCTTCTTCATCCTTTACAAGCTTTCCATGTATTATAAGTGAGTAAACTCCACATGCTGTTCTATATAGGGATAAGATACTATCAAGATATTCTCTAAAAGGTTTATACTCTACAAAGTCTATCTTGCTATCTTGTATAACTTTAGTATACTCTTTACCAAAGTCTTCTATTCTAGCTTTATTTTGAACAGCTTCTGATATAAATTTATCAAGCTTATCAAGAAGAGGTTGTGACATTCTTCTTAATTTAACTTTTATGTACTTAGGTTTAACTTTCTCTTCTTTTGCTTTATCCTTAGCTCTTTTTACAGTCTCTTTGGTGTTATTCACGACTTGTTTAGTCTTTACTCCAAATATTCCTAGAATGAATTCTATAAACTTAAAGAAGTAATCTATAAGTTTTGTAAAGAAACCTTTAATACCTTCCCATATCTTAGTCAGTATATTACCAGAGGCAGACTCAAGTCCACCTCCGATAATTGTAGTTTCTATAGAATAAGCATTAAGGTCTGCTTTTGCTTCCTGTATATCAAGCTGGGATAGATTTGAATTTATAAGAAGGAGAGATTCTGATTCTACTATTTGAGCTTCAGATTCGTAACCGTACTTAAATATCATAACTACCTCCTCAATTAATAAATGTAATCATATGCACTACCAATAATATCTTGTGTCTTTCTTAGTCTATTAATAAATGTTTTATTAAATAATTTCATTATTATAGTTGATGATTCTGATATATACATTAGACACTCCTTTAGCTTAGTTAGTTTAGCTTTATGTGCATTAACTGCATCCTGACCGCCTTCTATTTCTACTTTCACAGTTGTGTACTCTTCTGATAATCTAACAGCCTCTTCGGCTCTTTTGATATTACTGTCTAAGTTATCAAAGAAAGCAACTAACTTATCTATAATAAGCTCTGTATTCGCTGTCTCTTTTTCATACTTCTCTATTTCACTTTTGTCATAGTCACCATTATCATCAAAATGGATTACAAACATTGATTCTTTTAGTAAAGTTTCAACATTAGATGATGCTAGTGATTTACATTTATTAGAGATAGCTTTATTTAAGCTAACTAAATCGTCAAGTTTTTCGAAATTATTTTCCTCTAAACGCTCTATTCCACGATCATAGCCAATTCCTACTTTATTACTTAATTCATCTATATCAGCTGTGTTTCCAAAGAACGTATCTATTAGAAGTTTTATAGTTAAATCAATAGTGGCTATACTATGTATTGGCTTTTTTGCACTTTGCACATGATCAAGTTCCTTTCCAATGTACTTTTTAGCCATGTTAGTTACTCTTGAATCAACATCGTCGTTAAATATCCACATTTTAAATTTAAACTCTTTGATTTCATTTTTGACAAAGTTGATCATCTCTTTGACTATCTTATTTATATCTTCTTGTGATTTATCTTGCATAAGTTTCTTATGATCACTTAAGATTTTATTAATAACCTCAGTTACTCCATTCATGTACTCTACTGTATTACTTTCGTACTTCTTCTTAAGTTCTTCATTTTCTTTTATTGCTTTAGACAGAGCTTCAACCAGCTCTTTATTCTCCTCAGTTTGCTTTTTAACTTCTTCTTTTTCTCCAAATATCTTTTTCTTAATCCATTTGAACCCTGATTTTATAAATCCTATGATTTTAAGGAATAAGTCCTTTATAAACTTCCACATTTTCTTATACCAAGGGTCATTAGAGTTCCCTTCATCTGCCTCTGTTCCAAATGCAGTAAAGTTAAAATCAATCATAGAACTTCTAATATCATACGCAAGTTCAGATAGTTCAAAATATGACGGAGTACTATGATTTAACGATTCAAGCCCTACTGTAATCTTCATAGTACTTGATGGTATCATATTATAATCATACTTAAACTTCATTACATTCCTCCTTAATTAAATTTACTATTACCAAACTTCATCTATTTTATCAGACGCTCTTTTGATGTCTCTAAGTGAGTTTTTGAAAACTTTCATTATGAGTTGTGATGCTTCAAATGTTATTTTGAATAACTCTTTGGTTTCTCTAAATATTCTTTCAGCTTCACCTGTTTGAAGATTATCTCTTTTAACTAACTTATTTATATCAAGAGAATTTACAGATTTAGATACAGTAGTTATATCTTTCTCCATACTATTAAAGTACGAGTTTAACTCACTAATAAACATAGCAGTAGTTCCATATGCACGTTTGAAATCATTTTTTGATTTCTCTAGAATCTTACCACTAGTATCGTATGATAACTCAAATGCAACTTTTTTGAATATGCTGATATCTCTACCTTGTGCACTCTTTAAGAAGTCAACGTGCTTTTTACAAAAGTCTAATTGCTTTGAGAAGTCTATCTCAGTATCTTTATGTTTACCAGCAAACGCATGTCTACTTTTATCCATTTCCTTACGCATATCTTCATAATCAAAGTTAGGAAGCCCACCAAGTATAACTCTTGTAATAGTATATATGTTAGCATTGATATCAACAAGTGCAAATGCTGGTGAGTGAGCAACTGCATACCTCTCAGTGAACAGTCTACTTATGTCTAATTCTGGCACTATTGAGTTGAAGTGGTTAAGTTCTTTTTCAGGTATCTCTTTCATTCTCTTCTCAATGTCATCATTGAGTACATAAACTTCAACCTTTAATGTTTCACCTTTTGTTGCTATAGCTTTTGCTATACTTTTTGCTACTTTATCTTTTTCTGCTTCAGACGATCCTCTAAATCCTTTGGCTGTATTTAACTTCTCCTTAGCTTTAGTAAATAAGTATGTGTAATAATCTTTCACATTATCTTTAAACTCACTTGCTTCTTTTTCTACTTCTTCATGTACCTTATCCTTTACATCTGTCATATTCACATATTCAACTGTGAACATGAAGTCTTCCATTTTAAATGGTTGAATAAGTGGCACTGCTTCGTCTCTAACGAATATTCTTTTAAGCCATCTAAAACCAGCAACAAGATATGAACCTAGTTTAGTAAACATGTCTTTAATCCATTTCCATAGTCTTATATACCAAGCTTCCTTAGCTTCTGATGTTTCTGATTTATCTTCATCTGCTTCCATTCCTTTTGTAATTTCAAAAGTATCTATCATACAAGACTCGAAAGCAAATTTATAGTCTTGTAATTCAATAGCTTCTAGATTTGAATCTATAACAGATTCAAGTCCAGAGCTTATATTTATTTCTTTTACTGGTATTAGCTTTTCTGCGTACTTAAATTTCAAACTAAGCACCTCCTTTAAAGTTTTCTTTCTACTTTATTATGAAATTCAGTTGCGTTATTTCTTAACTTCTTCATATTTGTAGATCCAATTAACTTCGTAGTAATTTTACAGATATTTCTAACTTTAGAAAGAGTATCTGTAACCATTTTTATATCTTCTTCTGTTACATTTTGTGGTTTTTCTTTATCAAGTTTATCTATTTCATCCATAGATGTTTTTAGATTAGCTTTAATATCTTTTATCCCAGATAGTATTCTACTAGAGATAGTTTCAGATTTTACCATGATAGCTTTCTCTTCTTGTGTAAAAATTGTCTCTATAGTACCGTTTACTATCTTAACATCTATTGATTTATGTTCTAATTTTATAGATGGTTTAGACATATTCTTAAGAACATTTTCTATATTATTTAGATTAACCTTATCCTCATCTGTAAATTCTTTATTTATCTTGTATTTACCGAAGTTCTCTATGCTATACAGAGTATATAAGATATATGCAGATGTATATGCTGATCTTGCAAATATAAGCATATTATTCTTTATGACATCTGAATTTGTGAATGATTGTGCCCACATATCGTCTTGTATTTCTTCGTACCTGGAAATCATTCCCTTATCAAATATGTAGTAAGATAAGTGTGTATTTATTACACTTCTTTTTAATTTTCTTTTTCCAGAGTCTTCTTCAGTTATATCATTGAGTATGATGTTCTTTACTTCATTTTCCATTTCAGATTGGATGTCTTTAAGAGTTTCTCTTAACTCAGATTTATTTACTTCTTCATCCATATGTTTAGAAACGCTCTTACTTATTTCACTTTTAGTCATTCCTTCTGGTTTATTTTCTATATCTTTTGACACTTTGCTTATAGTTTCAGTTTTTGCTTTAACTTCCTCTTTAGCAACCTTAGTCATTTCTATAGTACCTTCTTTTTTAAACTTAGAGAATATCCAGTTCCATAAAGATATAAGCCATCTACCTATTGCCTTGAACATAGCTTTTATCTTTTCCCATAACTTCTTATACCAAGAATCCTCAGCTTCAAAACCTTTTGTATTAGAGTAGATATTTATATCTATCATGCAAGATTCAAATGCTGCAAGACTTTCGGATCTTTCAAGTTCATATAAGTTAAGATCATATGCTTCGGTACCTATAGAAAAAGAGGGAGCAGTTAAGCTCCCAACTTCATATTTAAATTTCATTTTACCACCCACTATATCCTCTGTCAGCAACTGCCTGTCTTGTAGTTTGTAGCGTATCCAGATTAAGGTTTTTACTTTTGAATATTTTTAGATAGTTCTTAACTATATTTGTGCTATATTTTCCTATATTCTTGTATATGTCTACTAGTTCTTTAGATGCTTTAAGAACTTCCTCTTCAGATAATTCCTTATTTCTACCTCTAAAACGTTCGATAAACTCATCATCTTTTAGTTTACTTAGCTTATTTTGTACATCCTTAAGTTTTTCTTCTATAGATGACATAAATCTAACGATACCTTTTATTAGATTAAGTCCTTTTTTCTTAATAGCATCTAATTTACTTATACTTTTATCAGTAATCTTACCATCATATAGTGTAAATAAGAACTCTTCCCTAACTAAAAATATTTCATCAACATTAGTTACTTCACTTGACACCTTTCTGTCAATCTGTTTCATCAATTCTTCAAACAGTTTCATCACATAAGGAGAACCTGAGACATGATCAACCTGTCCTTCCTCAAGTGCACTATATGCATCTGTTATACCTTTATCTTCACCATATATGATGACTGTAAGAGTTTTAAACGCTTCTACTAAATCAACTATTTCAGACGAAGTCATACTCTTAGTTGTGTATAATACAGATGACTGTATTAGTGATCCTACTGAGTTATTAGGTGATATTCTCTCTATTATAGTACTATTGAATGTGACCATTACTAATTTAAGTGTACTTTCTTTAGGAGGAATCACTACTACCTCAGCTGGATTACTTGTTGAAGGAGTTGTAACTGCTTTAACTACGTTTTCTGCAATTTTTTCAACTTCTTTATCATCAGTTTTCTGCATATGCTTTTCTACTACTGGTTTTACAACCTCAGTAGCCTTTTCAATACTAATAGTTTCTTCTTTCTTTTCATTTGTAGTAGTATTTGTATCATTAGATGAACTTTCAGAAGATTCACTAACTTCTTTTAACTTTTCAGTAGACTCTTCGATAACTTTAGAAACAGTAGTTCCATCTTGTACGTTATCTTTTATTCTGAATATGTTCTTCTTAATCCATTTCCAGGCTGATAAAACATATCCCCATAATTTAGTAAGCATATCCTTAACCCACTTCCAAGCCTTCTTATACCAAGGGTTATTTGAAGAAGCGTCTTCTGTTCCAACATATGTCAAAAGGTGAAATGAATCATTAAGTATGCTTTCGAAAGAAAACATACTCTCTGAAATATCTAATGAATCAATATTATTTTCTACTAGGATACTTGAACATGTGTATTCTTCTGTAGTCTTAATATCAGACTCATAACCATACTTAAATATCATTTGCTTCCTCCTTACGATAGAGTATCGTGTGTTTTAAGAGTTTTTCTAACCTTTACTATATTTGAGTTGTATAGTAGTTTATACAGGTTAGTTCCAACTGTTTTAAAAGATTTTAGAGAACCCTTTAAATATGAGAATTGATCTCTTATATCTTTTTCACTTCCTGTAGAACTTCCTGGTTTACGAGGATCGTATGCTGACATCTTTGCTACGAATTTATCTAGCTCACTTATGTCATTTATACATACGTTAGTTATATCTGATACAACTTTACTTATTTCAACAGAAGTAGATAGAACCTTACTGTTATTACCAATCATTCTACTATACATACTCTTATCGTACCCTTTAAGAGCACTGAATGGTATGTCAAACTTAACTTCAACTAGGTCCAAAACAGCCTTTCTTTCTATAAGTTTATTTAAACTGTTTCCTAAGTTATTAGTACTTAACCCAATCTCTTTAACAAAGTCTCCATTATCTGAACTTAGTAGTTTTACAAGGCCGTCGCTGTTAAAGTCAACACCACTAAATAGCATATCTGCTAATCCTCCCATATATAGAATAGAGCAAGCCATAAGTTTAACAGCACCTTTTATGTTATCAAAACTTCCTCCATCTTTTGGAGCAGCATTTATATTTATACTTCCTTTAACAGTGTTGTATACGTGTGAAAACTTTTTGAATTTTGAGTTGTAGTTATTTATTACCCTATCAGAGAATAAGTAAGTAGTGAACTCAATCTTCTTATCTTGTCTACTAATAGTAAGTGGAGAAGAAGTGCTCACTCTTTTTGCTATAGTTGAAGATCTATAGTTTGCTCTGTTTGTTAATTTATTGGCAACTTTTTCTTTGATAGTATCTTTGATAGAGTCGCCTTTACCTTCGATTTTTTTCTCGATGACAGCTTTTAAAACATTTGTCAGTTCAGATGTATCTTTCTTTACATCTTCAACATTAGTTTTAACTTGTTCTTCTACTACAGCTTTAACTACTTCCTCAACCACATCTTTTTGATCTTGTGTGTATGATGTGTCTTTTACTTCTTTCCTAGAGATTTCTACAGCTTTTTCAACTGCTTGTGTCTCAACTTTATTTACAACTTCTTGACTTACACTGTTTAGCTCTGGTGCTGCAGTTTTAGCAATGCTTTCAGCTACCTTTTCTACAACTCCCGATGAACCATCTGGTATTTTATTACCTATTGACTTAAGTGTATTTGAAAGTTCTGCTGATATACTCGAAGCTAGTTTTGAGTAGTTAATTTCTTTTTGCTTTGGCATATTCTTTTTAACTTCACTAACTATTTCAGGTACGATAGATTTTAGATTTACATCTTTTCTAGTAGATATAACTCTATCAACCTCTTTTTTAACAGCATCAACTATAGGTTTTAAATCAACCTCTTTTTGAAGACCAGCTAACTTAAGAACTTCAGTCTTTATTTCATTAGATACCTTCTTAAGATCGTCATTACTAATAATTTTAGATATATCATCAATTTTTTTAGATAATCCATCTACCTTATTATTAACTCCATCAACACTTGACTTTATGTCTTTTACTGATCCTTCTATAGGTTTTAAGAGTTTAATTATTTCATTTTTAACTTCTTCTACTATTTGTGGAATTATTGGTGTTAAGTCTACACTTGCTTTATTTTCTTTCACCACTTCACTTACTGTCTCTTCAACTATAGCATCAGCCTTTTCAGGTGTTACTTCTTTATCTTTTTCTATTTTTTCAATAGATTTAGAAGCTGATTCTACTTTAACATTAATTTCAGTTTCTGAAGCTTTTGCTACATCGTTACTTCCACCAAAACCGAATTTCTTTTTAATCCAGTTCCAAGCAGATTTAAACCAACCACCGATTGCTTTAAACATATTTACTATTGCAGTTGCTATCTTCTTATACCACGAATCGTTACTTGCTTCCATACCTACAAATATACCAAGATCAGCATCACAAGATTCAAATCTAAATGAGTATACTGTATTAGATAGAGACATATCTGCATCATCTAGTAAACTTTCAATACCGATCCCATATTCATCTGAGCTCATATACACCTGAGTTGAGATATTTTCGTATCCATATTTAAAATTCATTACATTCCTCCTAACGTAGCACTTATTCTATATGATTAATTGCTTTATTTTTTAACAAAAGCAACTAGAACCAAATGCACAATTGTAATTTATCTATTGATATATTAATACTTTACACAAGTCTTCTACATCTCTGTTTAAAAAAGAAGTAGTGTCGGTATAGAGAAACCCTATACCGACTGACCTAGTCTCATACTTAAATATCAATATGAAACATTTTCTTTTATCTATTTACTCCTCTACTGTCAGAAACTTTTCTAAATTGAGTTTGAGTAGATACTATTTTACTCATACTTTGCTCTCTTATTACATTTATAATGTTAGCTCCTATACCTTTTATTAAGTCAAGAACTGTCTTAAACTCTTGAGCAAGTTTTTCATTATTAGTAAAGTTAGGATTAAATGATTTTATAGAATCAAAGTTGTTTAATCCTTTTACAACATTCTTCATAGCTTTTGAGTTTATTTCTGAAATTCTAACTATGAAGTTAGTTAGTTCTCTACTATTAGAGAATACAGGATCCTTTCTTAATAATTCATCAACTGCATTATTTTTATTTACACTACCATCAGAGTTTAATGGAACTTTAAATACATGCTCCTCTAGTTCAACATTAGGTTTATCACTGAATGCTTTAGCAAACTTATCTGCATAATGCTTAACTTCAGATATAAAAGAAGAGAAATCAAGAGATGTTGCTGACGAATTTTCAAGAGTTGAGCTATTTAATACATCTGTAACTCTACTATTTATTTCTCCTATAGTATTTTCACCAAATAGTACATTAAATAAGTACCCACCTGATATTAATACAGCTGCTGCAACACGTTTACTTGCCATAAATAAATGTGTATCTGTTTGATATTCTTTAAGGTTGAAGTTTACTATTGCAGATTCTAATTTTGTTACTCTATCTAATGCGATTAATTTTTTAAATCTACTTAACACATTACTACTAAAAGTATAAACTTTTATTTCGACCTTATTTAAGTCTAACTTTCCATTATTTGTGTTATTTGCAACTTCAATAGCTAGTTCGTCTGCTATTTTACCTATAAGTCCACTAGCTCTTATAAGAACTTTACTTTTTCTTAACTCATCTTCTACTATCTTTTTAGCTTCAGCTTTTAATGCTTCTTTATTTTGTGAATTTGCATATTCTTCAGATTCAATGAACATTTCTATACGACTTAAGGCATTTATTTGACCTTGAGCTATTTCTTTAGAAACAGTTTCAACATCGTTATCTCCACCCTTTCCAAACTTTTTCTTTATCCAATTCCATGCTGAAGAGAACCAACCACCGATTGCTTTGAACATTTTAACTATAGCATCCCATAGTCTTTTATACCAAGCTTTTTTCTTATCATCAGTTTTAGCTTCTTTTTTATCATCCGCTTTAGGCTCATCAGCTTCTGTACCAAAACCATAAACTGAAGCTTGACCTAACATTACGTTGATATCAACACTTAAAGATTCTACTGAGGCTCTGTATTCTCCTGATTCAACATCAAATAGGTTATCTTCTAATAATGACTCAACTCCAGTTATTCCTGGTTCGTTATTTGCATCAAAATGAGTATCATAACCCATTAAACTTTCTAATCCGATTCCAAATTTCATTAACTATCACTCCTTTATTTAAATTAAGTCCTTGCTTTGCATATACATGTTAGCAAGTAAGTATAAATAGATTCTTTTTCTAAATTCAATTCTTTCTATTTTAATAGTAGGATTTCCTTTAGAAATAAGAATATTTACCAATTTGTCTATTTCACTCATTATATAAGCTACGTTCCTTGCTATACTCATAGTACGCAAAAACTCAGTTCTAAATGCCTTTACAGATATTCTAGAACCAATTCTTTTTATCCACTCATCAAGTATCATATTAGATACCTTAACTAGATTAGACTGAACGTTCTTCCAGTAATCTATTATAAGCTTACGTTCTGTTGCAAGTTCTAAATCTCCACTCATAGTGAATCCAGCCATCTTTAAAATAGCTTCACTTGGATAGGCAAGATTATCTATACTACGTTCACGAACAGATTCAATAACATTCACAGGAGATAAAACTTGTTTACCATCTTGTGTTTTACTGTATTGCATCATTATCTTAACGTCTTTATCATAGAAGTTCTTATAGTATTTTTGTGAAATAGCTTTTACCATTGCATTCATACGTGTTAGTATAGATTGCAATAGTAATCTTAATGTCTTATCGTCGATATTTTTAATCGACAGTTCTTTTCCAAATTTTGCTATATACGTATCAACCTTCTTATTTACAACTGTTATAAGACTCATTCCGTAACGTTTAAAGTCTGTTCTATCGTCTGCTGAATTCTCTAAAGTATAACGCATAATATTTCTATCATAGTCACGTTTAAAGTATTTTGGCATTCTAGCAGAATAATCCAGCATAAATAAGAATACAAGGAATATTCTTGATCCAGTTTGTATATATGATATTAGTAGTCCCAGTTTTAATATAGATGCAGAATTAGCAAACTTTGAATACTCAGGAGACTTCTTAACTTTATCCCAGTCAGAAGAAGATAAGTGATAACATGAGGCCATATCGTCTCTTACAGTACCACTTATCTTAAGTGTAGTATTTATTATACCATCACTTACTGCCTGAATATTGTTTTTAAAGAAAGCATTTATCTTCTTAGCTACTTCAATATCTCTATTAGGGACTTTACAAGCATTATAAATATCTATTATAACAGTAGATTTTGACATAGAAATTAAACACCTTCTTTATTATAAAGTTTATAATCCTTTAAATATATCTTTGAATAAGTCTCCAGAGTTATCAAATGTATCAGCTGTATTAGTAGCTGATTCCATTCCAGCTGTTCCTATTCCCATCATAACAGTTTCAAAACCTATTTGAGCACCCATTTTTCTTAGTTCTGCTCTTACAGATTCAGCATGAGCTGCCATTTCTTGTAATCCACCAGTTACTAAATCAGTATTTTGAGTATAAGTTTCACCAACTGTAGAACCTTCTCCTATTTCATCAGTTTTAATTATGTTGTCAAATTCATCTGCTGCTTTTTCAAATTCACTTCCATGTAAATCTACATCTGTATCAAGAGGATTAGTGTCTCCAGCTTCTCCAACTTGAGCTCCTTCTTCAGAGCTTCCTCCAGCTGCACTTACATCTCTTTGAGCATCATCTACTGGTTGAGGATCTTTAGGTAATGTATCAGGAGCTTCTCCACCTTCAGATACTTCAGTAGGAACTTCATCTGTTCCAGCTTCTTCTACAGGTTCTTTAGTATCTTCTTCTGTAGGAACTTCTTCAACTTCTTCTTCCTCAGATTCAGTTCCAGGCAGTCCTCCATCTCCTTCAGGTAAGCTTTCACCATTTTGGATTTGTTTTTCTCCTTCACCTTCTCCAGATCCAGAATCTCCTATATTTTCAGTTGAACCTTCACCGATAGAATCAGCAACTATGTTTAATTCATTAAGCTCAGCTATTATTTCTTCAGCTCCAGGTGCAGCTCCTATACTTCCAGTGTCAGCATTTTCTTCTTGAACTATATCCTTAGTTGGATTTTCAGCTGGAACTTCACCATTTGATAAATCAACTTCTATAACTGGAGGTATAAGATCTTGTACTTTATCTCCATCAGTAGTTATAAATCCGTCTACTTTTTCTTCTATAACAGAGCTAGGATTAGCAACAGAAACGTTTACATAGTCTGTTCCAGTTTCATCACATTCGTTTCCTAAATCAGCTTCATCTTCTTCATCCTTTTTTTCGTCTTCAGATTCAACTTCTTCTTCAGGAGCTTCTTCTTCTTTTTCTTCTTCAACTGGAGCTTCGTCAGATCCACTATCTTCTTCAGTAGGAGCATCTCCTGTTTCTTCTGGAACAGTTTGAACTTCAGGAGCTTTTTCTTCAGAACTTCCATCCATTGAACTATCTTCTGGAGTATAAGGTTCTCCTTCAGTTGATTCTTCGAATGCTTTATTTAACTCTTCTTCAGCTTTTAAATAAGCTTCTTCTAAGTTTTCTTCATGATCTTGTGTATCAGCATTTGTTACATTTGCATCAAATACTACAGCAGCAGTTTCATCTGTTACTCCAGCTGGTGCTTTTTCTTGTTCTGTTTCAGGAGTAGGATTTTCATAAGGTGGTGTTACAAGTTCAGGATCTTCACCTAATACTCCATCAGCTGTTTTGAATTCGTTTTTAATTACTACGTCTGGTTGGTTATGTCCCATTTCAGGCATAATAGTGTCAGTTTTATTTACTTCTTGTAAAGATGCTGGTGCATCAGGAGTATTCCCGTTTACCATATCTTTGAATTTTTCTTCGGCAGCTTTTGATACTTCTGCCATGTTAGTTACTATTTGATCATTCATCTAGTTAATCCTCCTTTAAGCATTTTCATTCTTACTAAACGCATTAGATACATTACTTATTTCATTATGACATCTAACTACAAAACTCATTAATCTTGAGTGAAGTTCAGGGTGTTTGTCTGCTAAGTTTAAAAGTCCATATTTAAAAGCTATTGCAAGTGCTGTTACATCTACAGTTGAATGTGCTGCAGATATCTCAGTTGAGCAATAACATATGAAATTAAAGTCTTCTATGAACTTAACTTTTGGCACAAGTACTCTATCTGTGAAGTAAGATATAACTCCTATTTGTGTATCTAACTTATCTTTTTCAGTTCTTTCACTATAGTAGTAATAGAAATCAAGATATATTGCATACACTTTATTTAGAATACTATGTGTTGCAAGTGTTGCTACACTATCATTTCTAAATTCATCCATAATTGCATTAATGAGTTCACTTACATCTTTTAATAAACTATTTCTTCTACCAGCATTAAGTTCTATTCTATCATCTTTAATAGGCATAGGTCCGTAAGATGCAGCTATCTCAATTGCTTCATTTGCTAGATTGACATAAGTTTGATGAGATATAAAGTTAGTTTCTGCTGGATCGTATTTAGTTACTGTAACACGATTAATAAGATCTGTTATAGTAGTTTCCTTCTCTTTCATATATGAAGCAAACTCAGAATCTTTTCTTGCTATCTCAAACAGTATACTCATTGCCATAGCATTAAGTTGACCATTATCAACATGCATTTGAATCGGTACAGTTTCTTCTGACTCAAATGAGTCATCGAATTCCTCAAAGTCTTCATCGTCAAATCCAAAGTCACCAAATTCCTCAGCAAAGTCATCATCAAAAGAAACCTTACCTTCATATATATCAAGTGCTGCTTTCTTAGCTAAAGCTGTTACTTCTCTAAGCTCTTCTTTAGTAAGTCTTATGTTATCTTTAAGTTTAGCTTGTTGCTCTAATATCTCTTTTTTAATATCGTCAAAAGAAACCTTCATAGGTTTAACTTCTATACTTGAGTTATCCTTAACGTCAGATACATACATTTTAATTACAGAAGAGAAAGCCTTTTTAAGTACACCAAACACACTGGCTTTATTAGTTTTTTTAATATCGTCCATATTAAAAGTTCACCTCCTTTAAGATTAATAAGTGTTTAATAAATTTGCTATGAAATTTACTATCTTTTGTTTTTATCCAATATATGTAAAAATGCGGAAAAAAATAATGTGGAGTAACTACCTAGCCATATTCTTCCTAGGTAGTTACTTTGGTTTTTAGGTGTTTTACTTTATAAGATATTGGTATTATAAGTAAAACCTATGAGAAAATAAAATGTCCAATTATGTGAATTTTCTACATAGTTAACAGGAGGCGTGAAAATTATATGTTAATAAAGAATGTATCCATTTTTTACTAAAAACATTTTCATTGCCGTAAGTTATTCAGCTCAAATCCATTCACTGAGCATTAGTTATGTTAAGTGTCCAACTCATGAGAATTAGAGGTTTTATGAAAAACTAAATATATAAAGGATAATTTAGTTACATATTTCTGTTGTTATTTCTTTTGCTGTTGCTTCATGAACATTTCTTTTTGGAAGTCCATAAACTCATACTTATTCATCTTTTGTATGTCTTCTTTAGAGTAATTCTTGTTATTTACAAATTTTCCATTTCTAATATCTGCGACACGTTTAGCATGTTCTTCAGCATATCCAAGTAATATATCAAGCTCTATATCAGAACAGTTAATAAGATCTACTCCTACTAACCGTCCTTCAAAAGCCATAGATATAGAAAGTATCTTTTGCATTCTAGCACTTATCTGTCTATGAGGACTTATACTTTGGACAGACATTGAAAAAGGATTGATCTCCAGTCTAGTACTAGTTTATCAGATCCACAGAAACATTTTCCTGAATGCATATTTTCTTTTTGTTTTGTATATTCTTGTACATATTTTTCTATGTTAACTTCAGACTCTCCTTCGTTTTTAAGAAGTTCTCTATATTTTTCTTCTGGTGCAAATAGATCTTCAAATCTAGGCATAAATCTAAATATGTCCTTAGAGTTCCATTCAATTGCTGTATCTTCTATAACTAGATTAGTTTTATCATTTAATCTTTCTATAGCTTCACCAATGCCTTTTATATCAGGTATTTGAGTAAAGATTTGTAGAAGTTCAGGATAGTTACTATGAGATATAGGACCAGCTATTCTTTCACCAGTTGCATTTGCAACTACTTCAAGTGAGTCTACAAAGTTTATAATTACCATTGCATAGTCAATGTTTTCAGCATATTCAGCCATAAGTGGTAGAATATGAGTTAAGCATTTAAAAGTTTCTTTATTTAAAGCCTGTTCTTTTAAAGCTTCTTTTCTTAGAGTTTCATCTTCTATTTCACTAAATGTAGCAGAGAAGTCTTCTAGTCTCATTCCTGATACTCTTAATGTATCTGCTTTAAACATATCAAATGGAGTATTATCCATATAGATTTCAACTTTACTAAAGTCTCTTCCTATTCTTGCTTCAAGACTTGCTCTAACTGCACCTTCTGATTTAAAATCTGATCTTAGTGAATCATACAGTATTTTTTGTGTTTCTTCTTTTTGCTTATTAATTTTATATAAGTTTAAAGGAGAAAGTATTAGATTATAAGTTACTATATCGTCTTTAATAGAGCAATATTCATAAACTCCTGATCCATTTTGTTCATATGCTTCACTTATACTTTTGTATTTACCATTATCAAATTTAGACTTTCTTTCAAGAAGTGGTTGAGATAATTTATATATCTTAGCAAACTCTTCTAATATGTCTATTTGTAATGGATGCGTTAAAGAGAATATCTGTCTTTGATTTCCATGATATTCTGAGTTACATGTAACAGATGAGATATTTACAAGACATTTACCATCTTTATTAACAGGTAGGTTTACTATAGCAAGCATCATTATAGCAAATATGATATCATTTGGATGTGTACACTTTAAGAAATCTTCTCTAGATACAGGTTCTTCAAATTCAAATTCCATATTAGCGTATAATATATTTATACACTCATCCATTATAAGTTGATCTACACTTTGAGTAAGATTTTCTTTAGGATCAAGCATTGTAAGTAGATATGATATTTGATCTTTGTCTCTTATCTTTTTGATAAACACTTCATAACCAGAATTTGGCATGAAAAGTTTTCTTCCTTCTTTTGCAGAAGCTTCGTATAGTTTTATTCTTTGAAGAGGATTTGATACTGTTCTTAATATAGATGTATCTGGATCTGTTTTTATAACAGGAAACTCACCATACGCATCTCTTCCATTTGTGCTTAATTCTTTATGCACAGCATCTCTTATTTTAGCAGTTAATTCCTCAATAGACATATTTTCCATTTTATTGAGGTCTTCAATATGTTTTAGCTCTTCTACTTCTTCTTCAGTAAACTCCTCACCATTATTATCTACTATAGTAGTCGTATCAGTTTTAACTATATCACCATTTTCATTCTCAGTTATAACTATACTAGCTTTGTAATCAACTTTATCTTCTTTAGGTTCACTTGCTTTAACTGGAGTTTCTACAACTACAGTTTGCTTAGACTTTTGAAGTTCAAGCTGTAATCTAAGTTTTTCTATTTCTAGTTCTTTTAGTCTAAGTTCAATTTCCATTGCATTTGTGTCTTTATTATCAAATGTATATGGATTAGGTGTAAGAACTACTTTCTCTTCTTTATCTTCCTTTAACTCTTCAAGTGATTCAACTACTTTTCCTTTAGGAATTACTCCGTATAAGTGAGTCTCTGGATGCATATTATATTTACCATAACCTTTGGTTTCTTTATACTCTTTTTCTTCCACTTCTTTCTCCTTTCTTTCTTCTTCTTGCTTACTAAACTTCTCTTTAAACTTAGCAAACTTATCTTCTTCTGGTTTTGGTGGTATTACTTCTTTAACTTCTTTATCTTCAACTTCTATTTCTTTATTTTCAAGTAAAGCTTTCTCACGTTTAGCTTTTCTCTTTTCAGCATAAGATAAAGGTTTATCACTTCTATCTACACTTTTTGATATTTGATTATCTGAACCATAATATCTTCCTTCAGAAGCAAGCATTATTTGAAGTCCGTTCTTAAATGTTGACTCCTTACTTTGATTCATAAGCTTTATAAGCTCACCTGCTGGTTTATTAAGCTCTTGCTCTCCTTCTTCAGCAATATAGTCTTCTATTGGCTTTGTATCATGCTCAACTATCTTATTGAACATTTCAGTTGAATACTTTTGAAGTTTTTCTCCTGTTTCTTCAAAGTGTTTTTGCCATTCTTCATCTTTAACCAAAAGCTTAGCAGCATCTTTTGCACCTTCAGTGTCGTACTTTGCTTCTTCACGAACATTATACTTACCTTCGTCAAAAGATTTCTTTGTGTATTCTATGCATGCTTTTATATAAGCATCTACACTTTCTTCAGTATATCCATTTTCGTTTATAAGTCCAATCTTTAAAAGCTCAAGTTTCTTTCTTGTACTAACACTCATATCTTTAAACGTGTATTCAAGTCCAGATAAAGAAGATGCATTTGAAATGGATTTTCCAATCTCATTACTTGAAGTAAAGAACTTTCCAAGAAGTGTCTCAAGTACTCCTATTTCTTGCATATCAAGCATATCTGGATCTAATTTCTCAAGTATACCTGGATGATAAGCAAATAAGTATTTCTTGTTTTTTATGTAATATACTTGAGTATAATTTCTTATAGTTCTTTCCATCTGTTTGATAGTCTTCATAACTTCTGGATTATCAGCACCATCTTGATCAAACTTCAAATAGTTCTCAAGCTCATCTGGTTCTATATCCATAAACAGGTTCTTTTTATAATCATCGGTTTTTGATATAGTCGGATCAACACTTGCTATACTCTGTCCAAGCTTTTGTACCTCAGTAAGTTTAAAACATTCTTTAAACACTAAAAACATTGCCTGAGTTAAGAAATCCATTGGAAGCAAAGCCTTTAAACTCTTCGTATTAAATCCAAAAAACCTTCTTAAAACTCTACTAGGCATAATAAACATATCATCTTGCACATTTGGAACATCTCTTATTCCTACAGTTTCGTTATCGTATACATATTCAGCTGGTATAGTCGGAAATATTATCTCATCTACAACCTTAGCTTCAATTACATCTTCGTTATTTGCTTCTTCATGAGGAACTTCTTCTACTCTTCCAAAGTCCACAACATTATCATTATCTACCACATTCTCATCTCCTATCTAACTCTTATCGGTTTAAATAAAATATCTTTCTCATTCACGTTAATTACAGTTCCAACCTTCGTAACATTACCAAGATTATCACGAACTATTACACTGAATCCAACTGAATCATCAGACACTCTTTCATAATCTATCTCAATTCCATCCTGAACTTTAAGAACTTCTTTTAGCATAACTTCAAGTTCCATCTTCACAAGTTCATATTCATCACTTCCCATTGAATAGAAAAGTAAGTCTCTTCTGTCAAAACCCATAGACGGAGTTTCATAGAAACTTCCCTTTGGTTGAGACAGCAACATTTGTAAAACTAAATAAACAGCTTCTCTTGCATAAAGTCTGTCGTCAGTAAACGTCATTGACTTACGCATAGAAGAAGTTTCAATTATACCCATTTTGGCCTCCTTGACTTCGCAAAATTAAATTTAAATTAACGTCAAATTTTGTTAGTATTTTTATCGCCACATATAAGGTATAGATTCTAGAAAATTTCAACCAGGAAAAGTCTTGTAATTTTGTAGATTTTTGTGAAATATTTTTGCTTGATTTTGATGATTTTTGTAAAAATTTGTGATTTTTTAGGTAAATTTTGAAGAAAAAGTGGAAATTTTGATAAAACTTTGAATTATATAACAACATTTTTGAAGGAAAAACTCATCTTTTTCTTTCTTTTATTTTTAATTTTCTTTCTTTTTCTCTAAAAAGAAATAGAATTAATTAATTTATTAATTAATTCGTGTTCTTCTTACAACGATTTATTTAAAAATAAATCGGTTGTAGAAGGAACCCTCTCGGGTTCCAGTGTCTGCAACCGTTATTTATTTTTAATATCGCATAATATAGAGAAATAAAATGATATTAATAAATCAATATCATTTTATTGATTGATGTGAAACATAATCAATCAATAAAATGGAATGAGAATAAATTAATGAATTACATTCATTAATTACTCTTCTCAGAGTAATTAATGATGTTATCTCTAAGAAAAAGAAAAGAAAATTAATAATATTATTTACTTCATTAACATTCGTAAATAATATTATTAATAAAAGAAAAGAAAAAGTATTATTCTCATTTAATTTATTTTTTTTTATTATAGTATAACCTAACGGTTACTAATCTTTTTTATTGTTTAAATTTTACTTCGTAAAAGTTTACTCTAAAGAGTTGAATTCTTTGAGAAAGAAAACTTAAGAAAAGCTAAGAGAAAGTTATTCTCATTTAGTCTAAGTATATTGCGGGTTTTTAATATAAGATATCATTCTCATTGGTTCTATGTATATTGCGGCGGCGGCCGGGTACATTAACAAAGTTATATGTGTAAACTAGCTTGGTAAATGTGTTTTGGTACTACCTAATAAAATCTAATTCAATATAGTAATAATAGAAATCTCAAAATTACTTCTTATTTAACTTAACTTAACAAGTGAGCAATCTGTTGAAATGAAGTGCTACATTAATACTGGTAACAACATAGTATTCGGGGTTTAAAGGCGTTAATAAATTTTGCAATTTAAACACCTCCTATTGAAAATGTTTAGTCTATTTAGTAAGTTAGTTTACACTACACCTATCATTTATTAGATACATCAATTAATAAGTGATAGGAATATTAATTTATTTTTCCGCAAAATATAAAGGAGGTAATTATATGGCATTTGGAAAAGGAATAGGTGCGGGTATTAGTAGTGCAATGAGTAAGGTTAGAGATGCGGTTATGAAAAGTAAAAGTGCGGCAAGTAAAGGATCTGGTGGAGATAGTGAAGCTACATCACTTGAGAATGAGGCTGCAAGACAGGATTTAAAGGGATTTGAAAAAGCGGAAGGATTCTTTGCAACTCCGTATTTCTTATTTGTGGATATAGGAGGAGTAAAGTTTCGTGGTGCAGATAAGGATCTTATTAGTATGATGGTTGAGGAAGACTTTATTGGAAACGATTTTCCAGTTAGAATACTTACTATAAAGTGTAGAGATGAGAAGTTTCATAGAATGCTTAATACTGAAAAAGTAGATGTAGGTAAGATGAAAGGACTTTATAAAGTAATGATAAACTATGATATGCAACTTAATAAAGGAAATAGTAATGAACCTTTCCTACCTGGAATGTATAGAGGGTTTTTAATAGAAACGGAAACTACTACTGAAGAAGGTAAGGAAAACGAAAGTAAGACTACACAACTTGAAGAATATAAAGCTCACTATAAGACGTTTTCTATGTATATATATCAAACGTCAGAGCTTACATTTAACACAAGATTTCCAAAGAATACTCATATACCGCTTAATGCAACACCTATGGATATATTTGTAAAGTTATTCAGTGAATATAACCCTGATATGAAATGTGTTGTATCACCGTTTGAAAATAATAATCCTATTAAGACATTTCCACCTATAGCGAATCTACCGTTTCTTGACGTAGTAGATTTACTTGATAAGGAATTAGGTTTTTATAGAACCAGATACTTCTACTATATATATAGAGGACTATTCTGTTTTATGAATACAGATACTAATCATAATATAATAGTAGAAGAATATAATAATACGTTTACTATATATCCTATAAGATCAGAACATGATTTTAAAGGGTATAAGATAGTACAGATAAGTGATAGATCATTTGGTGTAACTATTAAAGCAGAAGACATTAAGATTCAAACAGACGTAGGTCTTTCTTTTACTAAAACAGAAGTATTCGTAAATGCATCATCTCAAATACTTAATACAAACTACGATGCATCAAGAGAGCAAGATACTACTAAGAAAGTAACAGATGAAGAAACTATTCCAAAAGATGGTAATATAAGATATGAAACTATTGAATTTACAGTTGAAGGATTTGTGGATGATAAGTTCTCTCCATTCACTGTTATTATATATCCAGACTCACAACTAGGAAGACGTGAGTATAGACTTATGGGAGTTAAAACTGTTATTACAAGTGGGGATTACTCTTATACAAGACTTAAAGGATTTAGACTTCAAGAAGAAGGTGGAGGAACTGTTCTAGAAGGAGGAGAGGCAACTGCGGGAACAGCAAGTTCACCAAGTGCAAAATCATCAGCAAAGTCAGCTGGAAATGCAAAGAGTGCAAGTAAAGCACTAAAGTCAAATCTTAAATCTGGAGGTAAAGGAAAAGGAAGTTCTAAACCTTTCAAATCTCCAAAGCTTAATGGGCTTATTCAAGATGATTTAAAAGGTAGCTAAAAAGGTATAAAATAATCAACAAAGATTGGATGTAAGAAGGGAGGGATGGCAAAACCTCTCTGGAGGCTTTAATTGCACGTTAAAGTTCTTATCTTACAGAACCACTCTCTAATTGAATACCTGGGTAAATACTAGTTGGAAAATCTGCAAATGATATGATTAGATATTCGTATAGTTGCGTCAAATAAAATAAAGGCATAAGGTGTAGTGTTATCGACAAACTAAGACACTTTAATATGTATTTACCCTTGTATTCTAAATAGTTGCTTAATAAACGACTATTATAAATTATAAGGTGTATCAAGTTAAATAACGTTCTTAATTCTTGCATGCGATATAAGAATGTTAAATATAAAATTATGGAGGTAGTACTATGAACAAAGCTGCAGCAATAGGACCTAGCCAATGGGCCTATACACTAGAAGAAATTAAAAAGTTGGTAACTGGAGAATCATTTGTGTATCCAATAGCATACACTGGTGACGGAAGTCCTTATATGGACAGATTGAACTTAGAAGAAACTGGTGGAAGAGAAGAAATCAACATCGAACTTCCAGCTAAAGACAAAGATGGTAAAGAATGTAAATTTACTGTTCAAATGACACTGGCTGAATACAAATATACACCAGTTAAAGGAGATCCAGTTAAAATGTGGTTCCCGATAGCTCCAGAACAAAAATCATTACAAAAGCTATTGGAACAAAATATGCAAATTCAAAAGTTAGCATTAGCAATGAGAACTTATGTTGACATTACTCTTGCTACTAACCCAGTTATATTAAATGCAGGAGTTCCTGAAATAGGACTTGCTCATGCATTAGCATTAACTGGAAATGAAGTTACTAAAGAAGTTGAAAGCACTATGCTTGCAAGCTTAAGAGGTAGCTTAACACCAAGTGAAGCTAATAAAGAAATACAAAATATTAGCTCAAAAATCAACAAGAATTACATTACAGGGCAATACAATGTAATCTCAACTAAGAGATATATTAAAGCCATAGAAAATGTAATTAAACTATTTAAAGAAAAGAATATAGATGTTTTAGGAACTTATACATCTATACCAAGTAGAAACTCTTTACTTGAAGGTTCTGACATGGTTCCAACTGTAGTAGTACAAAAGAGTGGACAAAACATAGAAGGAATCCCAAGTAATAATAGAGTATCTACAGTAGATAGTAAGTCTATTAATTTATTTTAGGATAGGTCATTCTTGAATTCCTTAAAATACTTTACGCCAAACCTGGATTTAAAAAGTCTGGGTTTGGTGTAGAGATCTTATTTTTTTCCGCATTTTATCCTTCGTAAAGTCTTTGAAAATAGATATTTCTAATGTAAATGATACTTATATATAATAAAGTGTAATAATCAATTAATGGTTATTACAAATATATTAAAATTATTTAGGAGGTATTAAAATGGAAAAGAAAAATGAAGGGTTACTAGAAATATTAAATGGAGAAGGAGCTGCTAGTGATAATAAAATTATCAAATATGCAACTTATGCAACTTCAGCAGTTTTAATAGCTGCTGTTGGGTACGCAGTTTATAAGAGTATTAAAAACTCAAAAGAGATTGAAAACCTTCAATCTCAACTAGCAGAAATAAAAGGAGCTAATCTTACAGCTCCTGAAACTGAAACTGTTACTATCTAGTAACAGTTATAAGAACATCTTGAAATATAGATGTTCTTTTTTTTTCGTTTTTTAAATTGATACAATTTCTAGTTTATAAATAAAAGAACTTAGGAGGGAATTTAATGAGTTATATAAATAAGATATTAGTTAAAGGAAAGAGTGTAAAATCAGATACATTGGTGCTTATGATACACACAAAAACAGATGGAGAGGATCTACCTGAACATATGATACATGGATACTTTAGTCCTAATGTATACTACAAAAGAGAAAAGAAGTTTAATGTAGTCTTTGCTATATTAAATAAAGCAGAGGATCAAATAATATATTCTAAAGATATTATGGATATAATAGATGAAGTAAGAGACGATTACAAGAATATAAAAATACTTACATATTCAAGAGACATTTATAATGCAGTAATAAAAGCACAAGATACATTAAAGCTTTATAAAAATGATAAGTTTAAACCACTTAATCTAACGTTTGAATACATAGGAAGATCTATTCATTCTGAATATGAGTTTGCTATTCCTTCTACTATTTTTTTCCTATACGAAAGAGAGCCTAAAAGAGTAATAGAGGAATTCTGTGACAGAGCTTATCATGTATACGGATGTGAAGGATATAGAAATGCTGAAGATGAACTTGTTCCGTATATGAATGACTACGCAAGATATGAAGCAATAAAAAGAGATTTTAAATATACATTTATGGGTGGAACTTGGACATATAGATATACAAAAAATGAAGATGAAGCAATCTATATAGATGATCTACCTGTTATAATAACAGAAGAATATGCATTAAATAGCTTATGGAAATTACAGGAATTCAAACACTTAAATCCAGTGAAATGGAATGGAGTTAAAAGTGAGGTGATGGAAAATGACGTGGAAGAAAATCCAAACGAATAGTACAAGTAAGTATTACTATACTGTACAAAATATATCGGTAATACCTAACTCTAAAGTATATTTAAAGATAAAAGACAGAGATACTCCACCTACTGATGTAAATGGAGCTATTGTACTTACATCTAAGAATTATTTATCTTCTGTACTACCTACAAATTCGTATATATATGTAGCTGAAGAAAATGGAGGTATAGCTGGAACTATAGTATCTGAAGTAATAAATCAAACTAACTTCAGTATAGAAACAGTTCATGAAGATAAAACTCTTACAACTATACCTACTGTAATAAGTGTACCTAAAGGAGGATTATTTGTACTTCAAAATAAATCGGATACAGATTTAAATTTCAAAGTATCAAATCAATCTGGTAGAGGAGTACTTGTTAAAAACCAAATGTTTGCAATAGCATTTGCAAAAGACACAAGAGTTACAGTTACTGGAACAGCTGGAGGTATATTCTCATATATAATAACATCGTCTGTTAATATGACAGCACTAGACGATCAATTACAAGCTGATATAAATTATATAAAAGCACATCTTCAAACTGTTAATGCTAGATATATAACGTCTGAATCACTTGAGCAAGTTTATTCACAACTTGGAAGAGGATCTTTAACTGAAGAGTTAGTAATAAGAGGTAATAACAGTACAGAACATGTGTTTGATACTGTTAAACTAAATCCTCTTGATGCAACTGTTACTTCTATTCCTGATAGATCTAATATAGAAGTATTTGGAGATATTACATTTAGAAGTAATGGTGGAAGAACTGCGTATAGAACAGCATTCAGCTTTACTATAAGTTCTAACCCTGAAGATAACTCTATAAATGATATTTATTTTGCTAATAAAGACGTTAGAAAATTTGTAGATAAAGTATACATAAAAAGAAATCCAGCTAAAGACAGAGTTCAGTTAATTCTAGTTACAAGTGGAAACTATGAATCAAACGGTAAATTCAGAATAAGAATAGATGGATGTAGACTTATTAAAGATCCTACACCTTTAACTGGTACTGCAACTAGAGAAGAGGTTATATATAGACATGATAATCTTGAATTCTATGAGGATGCAGATAGAAACGAACTTTCTTCTAATTTAGTTGAGAGTGTAACTGCACAAGTTAATACAAAGCAGAATTTCTCTTTTAATAATACACATTCTACTCCAACTAAAATAGTACTTACGTTACAAAATGGAAATGTAAGTAATATGAGAGATGCTGTAGTACTTGAACTTAATGAAGGAAGTGGGGAACTTGTAGTTAGTCTTGGTAAAACACACTATAATGGATTCCAAGCAAATAAAATACATAGAATTTATACAGTTGGAAATAAACGTGGACTTACAGCAACTTTTCCAATACTGTTCTTCTCAGAAGTAAACCAAAATCAAGTAAGAGAAGATACTCCTGATGCAATTAAATACAAAATTAAATTACATAGATTCTCTAATGTAAATAGAAGTTATGAGTTCTATAAAGATTTCTTTAGAAAAATATATGATAGAATGAGAGCTTCTTTAACAGAACAAGCTGTAACTACTACAAGTAGTATAAACATAAAATATGAATAATAAACATCCCGATATAGGAGTTCTTTCTTATATCGGGAATGTACTTTTATTTTTACCCCCATTTTTGACAATTGAATATAAATTAAAAGGAGGAATTAAATATGCATTTTGATATAACTAAATCTTTATTCTCTCAAACTAAGCAACCTGAGATTGCTGGTATGGAAGCAAGATCTATACTTAAAGATAGCAATATACGTATGCTTGGTAAAACACAAGTGTTCGTAGGAGAGAAATCGTCAACTGAAGTATCTCTTGTATTTTCGATGTGTAGAAACATGGACGAATCACTTCAGCTTTATAAAGATATTAAAACTAGAAAATCACCTCTTCTTATAGCTAAGTTGAGAAGATATTATACTCCAAGAAGAATAGTTGCTCCAATAGGAATAAAAACACTAAGACTTGATAATGCTAAAAATATAAGATATATAATAGCACAAAGACAGTCTTATTCTCTTCAAAGTATAATATCAAATGATTCTCTTATACAAGCAGATTCTGTATTTTATGATTTATCAACTTTATCAAAGTTAATAGAGGATAATACAATAGGAAAAAATCTAAAACTTACAACTAAGATAAGACAAGCATGTTTAGAGTTATATAAGTCTAGAATACAAGCTTATACACCTGAAGAAACAGGTAGAGAATTCTATAAGTTTAGAATATTATATTTTAGAGGTCCATTCCTTACTAATACAGGAATAAGAACTTCTATAATACTTACTCAGCTTATGCGTAATTTTTCTCCGCTTCTTCTTTTCCTTGAATGGATGGCTACAGATATGATGGGATTTAAAGAATGGATGAAGAAATACGGAGTTGTACTTCTATTTGATAACGGTAAAGGAAGTTCTATGAGTTTAGTATTTAATGATACTTTCTTAAGAAGTAAAAACTTTAACTTAAGATTTATACTTGCTAAACTACATGTTCTTGATGGTAAAGATATTCGTGAAGTTGAGAATATGATGGAAGATGATTTGAATAATGAGATAAATGATGCTGAGTCTTTAGCTGGAGCCGATGATATCGAAGACTCTGAGCAAGACGTTAGAAAGGCAGAGAAAACTATACTTAAAGATAAATCTCTACCAGAAGAAGAGATTGGTGATCTTAAAGAAGAAGTATATGATGACAAAGTTAATCTTGAGATATTTGATGATGCAGAAGATACTGACATTCCAGAAGATGAGGATAAATTAACTGAGGATACTCTTCGTAATATAAACGAAGTAGATGAAGATCTTGACGATGAAATAATCCAGATAGCACAAGAAGTTGAAGATAATAAAATCGTTAAGAAAGATAGATCTCATGAAAAGTACTTTGATGAGATAGTTGATAAGAAAGATGCTACACAAATGGAGAAAGCTCTTGCACTTCAAGAAGTGCATAACTACACTAACCTTAAGAAAGCTGTAGAAACTCCAGAAGTTAAAAAGCTTAGAAAGAAACTTGTTGCGTCTTCTAAAACACCTAAGGAAATAGCAAATGATGTAAAAAGACATATTCTTAAAGTTGAAGATACAAATATAGATCCAGATTCTGACTTCTCTAAGAATATGGTAATAACTTATACTAAGTCATATAAGAATGACTTTAAAGAAAATGATTTCCAAAACATAGTTAAAAATCCTATGAAGTATACTTATCCTGCTTTACTTACTGATGTACAAAGTAAAGACATATCAGACAGAGAGTTTATGGGATCACTTAAAACGTTTAAGTATCAAACTCATAATGGTCAAGAACTAGAATTTAAACTTCAAGTTCCTGAAACTACAGAAGACGGACGTATATTTATAGGAGGATCTTATAAACGTATAAGTTTCCAAAACGCAGCAAAACCAGTTATAAAATCAGGAGAGAATGTAATCATAACTACATCTGGTGGTAAAAAGATGATATGTTCTATTCAAGGTTCATTCGCATCTATGGAAGAAAAATCTGTAGTTATGACTTTAAGAAAACTCTCAGAACTTACTAAAGATATAAAAGTTAAAACTACAAAGGATCTTGGAGACTTTATATATAAAAACAGAGTATCTTATCCACTTATTCAACTTAATAAATATTTTACATCTATAAGAAGAGATAATGTAGATATAGACTTCCGTGGATATAGTAATGAAAATGGTAAAACGTATATGGGACACATAGGTTCAACACCAATATATCATGATCCAGAAAAGGATATTATGTGGGTTAATGTAAATGGACATAAAAGAGAAGCAAGTTCTATGAAATTCATATTATCATTACTTCAAGAACTATATGGAGACGATGCTAAAAAAGCAATAGCAGCCGCACAAAACGTAACTCATACTAGAATAAATGGAGCATATGCAAGAGTAATGGGTAAAGAAATTCCTATTATACTTATACTTATGATAGCATGTCCTTTATTTACTAAAGATGGAACAGACGGTCTTCTAAATATATTAAGAGATACATTAGGACTTGAATATAAAGTAGTTAACTCTAAGAATATGGCTGCTGATAAAAAACCTGTTACTAACAGAATATACGGAGTTCTTGAATTACAAGACTATTACATACTTATAAAGTATAATTCTGTTACAGCAGAACTACTTTTATCTCCGCTACTTGAAATGGATTTCACACAATATAATAAACTTGATATAAACGTAATAATGCAAGACTATATAAAGAACTCTAATACTACTCTATATATAGAAAACTTCGTAGAAGACTTCTTAGATCCTATAACTGAAAGAATATGTTCTGTATATGGACTACCTTCTGACTTTATAGGTCTTATGTTATATGCAGTATCTTTATTTACAGATTATAAAACGTATACTTCTTCTGATATAAGAAACTACCGTGTAATAGGTCCAGACGAAGTTATAAATAGATGTCTATATCAAGTTATATCAGATGCGTTTGCTGCAAGTAATGCTAAAGTAAAACGTGGATCTAGACCAGATGTAAAGATATCTCCAGATGCACTTGTACAAACTATAAATAAACTAACTTCTAAAACAGAAAGTAATGATTTATCTCCTATAAGAACAGTTATGCAACGTACAGAAGTATCATTTAAGGGACATGGTGGTATAAATGATGAAAGATCATATACACAAGATAGAAGACTATTTGCTGAACATAACGTAGGAACAGAAACACGATCTACACCTTATTCTGCTACTGCTGGTATAAAGAAGTTTATGCCGTTTAACCCTGTTATAGCAGATGCAACTGGTATGTATAACTCTGAAACTCCTGAGAATGCTGTTAAGAATTTTAATCCATCTAATATGTATTCATTTGTAGAATCACTTGTGCCATATATAGATTCAGACCATATAAACAGAGTTATAATGGTTTCTGGTCAATTTGGACATATTCTTCCAATAGAAGAAGCTGATACTTGCCCTATAAGTACACATGCTGATGAAGCTGCAATATATATGACACCGCAATTTGCATACTTTGCTAAGATGGATGGTAAGGTTAAAGAAGTAAATAATGACTATATAGTGATAGAATACAAAGATAAATCTTGTGAAGGTGTAAAACTTGAAGATATAAACCGTAACTCAGATAAAGGTTACTATTTAAGAAATGATTTTATACTTTCTAGAGGTTATAAAGTTGGAGATGTAGTTAAAAAAGGAGATCTTGTTGCATTTAATAAGAACTTCTATAAAAAGAAAAATAACGGTAAAGTTGGACTTGCATTTTCATCATTACAACACGTAGCTATCATGGATCACCAACTATGTTGGGAAGACAGTTGTGCTATATTTGAAAAGCTTTCTAAAGCAGTTGCAACTCCACTTGCTAAGAGAGTGGCTCGGACAATTGACCTGAACAGTACGATCACCGATCCATTAACAGACATATACTCGGAAGTAGATGCAGGAACTGTACTTCTAAAGTATTCACAACTATCAGATGACGAAACTATCAACTCTATTTTCTCAAATGCAGACTCTCTTATACAAGAAGAAATGCATGCAAAATATAAAGGAAAAATAGTTGATATAAGAGTTTATTATAGAATGAAGAAGGACACTATAATGAGTGATTCTGTAAAGAAATTTATAAGAGATGTAACACAAAAACAAAGATTACAAAAGAATACAAGATCTCTTGAATCAGTCACTTCGAAGTTCAATAAAGCAACTCTTTCAGGTGAACCACAACTTCTTACAAGTGGAAGATATTCAAAGATCAACGGAGATACTATTGAAGATGGTAAGATGCTTGTAGAGTATTATCTTGCTGTTAAAGATAATGCAGGTTCTGCTGATAAAATCGTTCTTGATAGATCTCTTAAAGCAGAGGTATCAACAGTATTCCCAGATAGATTAAGACCAGAAGGAACTCTTACTGGTAGAAGACCATCACTTATATTCTCAAATTACAGTGAACTTAATCGTATGACTTCAGGACTTAATAAACATGGTATGATACTTGCGATACTTGCAGATATAGCAATAAGAGCTAGAATAATGTTAAATAAGAAACCAGAACCAGATAGTCTACTAGACTATAAGTCTAATATGGATATGGTAGAAGGAAAGATAGGGTTTAAATAAAATAAATTAAAGGAGGAATATTTAAATGAATGAAATAAGTTTAGTACAACTAAATGACTACGATGCAGATAAAGCACTAGAAGCCATGTTCGGAGGGGAACCTGAATATACTTCTGCTGTAGAATCTTTTTTCGGATTTGAATCTGCTTATTTAAATGACGGAATACTTCCATCTATTGGTAGAGCATTTAGAAATGCAACTACATTCAAAGATACTACAAAACTTAGAAATATGATGGATGACATAAGAAATATGAGTATAGATAAAATATCTCAAAATCCGTCAAACGTACAAATTAGTTATGAGTACTTTCAAAAGGTAACCAACCTTGCTAAGTCTAGAATTAAAAACTATCCTGAAATTGAAAAATTAACTAAGGAACTATTAAAAGAATACGACCTATTCTCAAGAGATGATAAAATGCTTGATGCGTTAGGTGTAGTTGTACAAGGCAATTATGGTAACTTAAAGACTATACTTCTTAGTGCAATAGGAGCAGTTGGATCACTTGCTGCAACAGGTAAGTTTTTATCACTTGGGTTTTCTGCATCTGCAACACCTGTTGGTCAATTTGTATGTGGAATTGGTGCTGGGTTATCTGCATATGTGTTTGGTATGTCTGTAGCAATATTCGCTCTAGCTTTAGCTCTTAAATTTGGAGAAAATCAAAGTGAAACTCTGTCTGTTAAAGCAAACTTAGACGAATGTAAAAAGAGACTTAAATCACTTGCTGATAAAGGGCTTACTATAGTTAAAAAGATAGCAGGAGTTAACCCTCAATCTAAAAATGTAATGCAAGACTTAGAAATTTTAGCTGAAAGACAAGGGGTATTCTCTATCAATCAATTCATTAAGCAAACTAAAGTTAGACAAAGTGTATCATATGAGCAAAAAGTTAAGATTGTAACTGAGCTTAAAGAACTATCTAAAAATGAAGAAGCTATAAAAAACTCTTTACAAACATCTGATTTTAAAAAGATACTTACTGACTTTAATTCGATAATAAAGGGATTCAAAAGATGTGGGTTAAGTTTCCCAGAACTTGAACAACAAGTGTCAAACAGTGTAGAAATACTTAAATATATAGTACTTGTAAATGATACAATGGTACAAGCTTTACAACAAGTGCTAACAGATGCTAAGAAATATTAATAAAAAGGATGTGATAATTATATGAAATTCGGATATACTATTGCTGGATTTGAAGGAGTTAATACTTTAGTAGAATCTAGTACAAACTATGCAAAAAATGACCTAGAGTCAATACAAGCTAGACTTGATGCTGAAACATATGAAATAGCTATGTTTGAGTCTTTATCTGAGTTTAAAAAATACGAAGTTGAATCTGTTATTTTATCTGATTTTTCTACAGGTTTAGAAGCAGATGGAAGTATAACAAATAAGGTTCCTGATTCTAATGCTCCTTGGTATAAGAAACTATGGGAAAAGATAAAAGCTATGTTTAAAGCTATCGGAGAATTCTTTATGAATTTCTTTAGATGGATAGGTAGAAAATTAGGTATAATTAAAGAAGGTATAAGAACTAAATATGTTCTTTTCTTAGCAAAACATACATGGGCTAAGAAAGCCGTTGATTTTATACTTAGAAAGAAACCAAATGGAGAGATCACAGATGCAGATATCGAAGAAGGAACAGCACAAACAGAAGCTGAAATAGTAAAAGAAATACAAGCAGACAGAGCAGCATTCGAATCTGTATCAGTTGTAGGAACTGAAGGACTTGGTATATGGAAAGCTGTTTCTGGATTCTTTGGTAATCTTAAAAAGAAAGTAGTTAACTACATTAAAGGACTTGTAAATAGATATAGAACTCCTGATGAGCTTAAAAGAGCAGCTGGAGCTATGAGAGTAGCACAAGTTATGTTTGCTGAAAACGGAGGTAAAACATCTACTGTTGACGTTCTTGATATACTAAAAAGAACTAATCCATACCAAGCTACTACAAGTGGTGGAAATATTAAAAGTTTAATAAACTATTTAAGAAGCTACACTGCTGTAATAGCTACAATGCAACAAGATAAAGCAGCAGCACAAGAGTTAAGTGAAAGTAAAGATTATAGTAACGAAGCTATGATAGAACAGACTATAGCTACAGCTAAGAAAGTTTTATCAGTTGGAGACGATAAAATGTTCTCTATTCACTATAAAGAAGTATCTCAATATACTGTATATGAAGCTTATAAAGACAGTCAATTTGAATATCTACAAAAATTCTTAGATATGTTTAATGAACTTGCAAATACATTTTCTAAAAACTTTGAAAGTCAATACAAATACATAAAAGATATTCTAGATAGAGGAGATGCTGCAGAATCTGAGCTTCTTAAAGGTTTCTTAGAAAACAGAGACGACAAAGTAAGACTTGAGAAAGCAAAAGATATATTAAGCATGTTAAGAGATTGTGGAACTAAACTTTCTAATATATCTAGAAAACTTATAGCTTCTGTATCTGAAATAGAGTCTTATATATCAAGCGAAGATAAGGATGCTCCAGAAAAAGTAGTTATGTCTTCTGGAGAAATTTAAGGAGGTAACTAGATGAAATTTGATTTCAGTCTTAATGGACTTGAAAATATTTCTTCTTTTAAACCAACTGAGGACAGACTATTTGCACTTGAATCAATTGAGTCAGAACTTTTGGGTTTTGACTCTGAGATTCAAATGAATGAAGCAAAGTCTGGATTTGAAGGAGTTTATTTTGATTCTAGTATGATGCTTACAGGAATGGAAGCATTATTTAGAAGAAATAAAAAAGAAGAAAAGAAAGATGATAAACAAGATACACCTAAACAGAAAGAAGGGATCTTTAAACGTATCTGGGAAGCTATAAAAGCTTTATTTAAAAAGCTTGGTGGATATGGTAAAGCTGTTTGGAAATGGTTTAAAAGTAAAATGACTAACGGTTTTCAAAAAGCTAAGTCTGGACTTCTAGCTATTATCTGTAAAGTATCTTGGCTTAGAAAACTTTGTGATTGGGTAGCTGATAAATTTAAAGGTAAACCACTTAAAGAAGTTCAAGATGAAAGAGTTGCTGAGTATGTGGATGCTGTAGCAAAAAATGATGAAAAGGAACTTATAAGAATTAATAAAGAAAAAAGAATAGCTAACTGGGGAGCTGGACCAGAATCTGTAGAATATTCAGTTGGTACAGAAGGTATAATGGACTGGTTAAAAGGAATTTGGGAAAGTATTAAGAACTGGGTTATAAGAGTGTTTACTGGTAAAAAGAAAGAGATACTACAAAAAGATCCAGAAGCAGAAGCTCAAGAAATAAAAGAAGCCATAACAGTTACAACAAATGTTCCTAAGTTTGCTATAAATCTTGGAAATAGTGCTAGAATAAGTGATTTAATGAAAAAGAAGATAAGTCAACTATCTGCATTAGATGCTGAACAAAATCCAAGAGGTGGAGTTTGGATGCTTAACTACGCTGCACTATTAGGTTATTCTATTGCTATGTTTAATAACGGAAGTATTACAATTGATGAAAAGTCTACTGCTATTAAACAGGAGTTTACATATGAAGAAGTGAATAAATTGATCCCAGCAATAACGGCTAACTTCGTAGATAACTTCAAACTAGCGAAAGATAAACTACTTCCAACACATGATCCAAGTAAGCCTATTCCTGATGATTTTAAAACTACTAATGTAGCAGATCTATACATAACTAAAGGATTCAAAGATGTATTTACATACTTTGATGTAATTGAAAAATCAGCTGAATGGCATGATAAGATATTTAATACAGACTTTGAAATGTATACAAAGCTAGTAGAAAAAGATCCTCAAATAATGTTGCCTTACTTCGCAGCAGATTTTGATGATCAACAAAAAAGACAGATGTTAGTTATGGAAGTAATAAGACTCAACCAACGTCTTATAAAGAAATTTGTAGAAGTATCTAAAGAAGTAGTTGCAGATGTTACACAATGGATTAAAGATTGGAATGACATGCAAAGTAAGTTAAAAATAGCAACCTTACAAAAAGAAGCAAGAGAGCAATTTGGAGAAGACTAACCCAAATTATACCCGAATAGTATTAATTTACTATTCGGGGTTCTTTCTTTTTATACCCGCAAGTTAGAAACAACTTTGCCGTTTAATTTATAAAGTCTAGGAGGTAATAATAGATGGATGATAAAGAAAAAAGTCCTCAACAAGAGAATGAACTTGTAAGATCTACGGTTGATAATACTGTAAAAGCTGTAGAGAAAAATCTTGGTAATGTGGACTTAGTAATAAAAGAAAGAAATGAACATATAACTAAGATGCCTGATACCGTACTTAAGAATCTAGATCCTAATGAACTTAATATAACATCTAGAAATATAAACTTAGATACAGGTACACTATTTACATTTAATGATTTTAAGAACGGAAAGTTAAGTGGAACTAACTTAGAACGTGAAATAGCAGAAGGCATATCATCAGCTGCTGCAACACTTAACTCTTTTATGCCTAACGGTAACCATGCTTTTATTCGTATGGTTGATCAAAATATATATCTTGCTGAAAACTTTCCCGCACTTGAGGAATCTCTTCAGTTATTTATAGATAGCTGTGTAAATGGATCTTATACAGGAGATCCTCTTGCATCAAGTCATACACCTTTTAAATACTATGATAAATCAGGTGCAGAAATAACTGATACAAGTGATATAGCAAGATTTAATGAACTTCTTATGCCTACAAGAGCAAACTCTGTAAACTTAGAGAGCTTCTTTGATATAGAAATAAATATAAGAAAGCGTGAAAGACGTGATGGTATGGCTCTTGTAAGATATGTACCATTTAAGAAAGTATTAAAAGAACTTTATATAAAGTTTTTACTTAAGAAAACTAAAGTAAATAAAACACTTAAAAAAGAAAAAGTAGTAAAAGTAGCTAAACTACCAAATACTATACCTATGCCAGAAAGAAAACCACAAAAAGGTTTTGAAGCTACATCACTTTTTGCAAGTCAAGGAATATACCTTACAGAAAATCAACTTAAAAGATTTGGATATACTACAAGACAGATAGATGGATTTGAATCTCTAAGAGAGATAAGAACAGAAAACATAGATGAGTTTACACCTAGTTCACAAAAATATGAATTAGAGCTTACTAAATTTGCAAATGAATCATTTATAGAGTTCGTTGAAAGATATGCAACAGGTGCAACTGAAAAGATACTAGACTATAGATCAAGTACAGTACATGGATCTCGTGATGTAGATGGAAGTCCTCTTATAAAGGATATGACCTACGGTATAGTTGCCGAGTCTGCAAGATACTCTGAAGAAACTACAAATGAATTACTTGCAGTTTTAAGAGATCATTACTCTGGACTTGAAAATATATCTACATTTGGAACAGAGTCTGCAAGTAGTGAATATATTGGAATAGAATCTGTACTTGAAAAGAATGATACTCTTGATAAAATATCTTTCTTTGATATTTATAATACACAATTTCCTGATACATTCAATATAAATCATGTTAATAAAGGTTTTGAGTCAAATGAAGATGGAAATATTATAAAACCTTATATAGAAGATGAAGTACAAAAGCTTTTCTACGATACAGCAATACTGGTTGATATAGATTATAAACAAGTAGGAATGGAAACATTTGAAGTAGGTACTACTCCAGATGTAGTTGCTAGTAATTATTTACTAAATCATAGAAATGGAGAACCTACACCTCCTAAAAAACAGATAATATCTAAAGATGAAGTTAATGATAACGCAATTGCTCAAGGAGATAATATAAAAGAACCTGATGAAAAAACTGTAAAAGAGCAAATACCTCATGGTAGAATAGAAAGATTATTTGCATCTGTAAAAGGTGGAGTTGTTGAGATACTAGATGGACAAAGAGCAATACCTGTAATGCCAGGTAAACGTGTTCTTGGAGCTTTTTATATAACACATAGTCATGAACTTATGAGAAACTTACTTCTTACAAGACAGTTTATGACTCAACCTCAAGCATTTATGAACCTAGTTGATTCAGAATACGAATATGCTGGATCACAAGAAGAACTTGTAGGAAGACTTATATTCTCAGATTATTTAAGACCACTTATAGAAAAGAATATGAGTACAAAGTTCTTACGTGAAAATGCTGATGTTATGTATACAGTACAAAAGATAATAGAAGATCAAGATTTATCAAATTCAATGAGTTATTCTGATATAGCAAATTACAATATGGTAAACTTATCTAGGATAACATTTATACCAGCAAGTGAACTACATGTTGCTCGTAATACAAGTGAAGGATTTGGTGAAAGTTTCTTCCAAAAAGCAAGAGTTCCAGCAAACTTTAGAATAATAGCAAACGAAGCATATCTTGCTTGGGTTATACATGATGGTAAACCTATAAACGTTATTAAAGTACAATCTGGGCTTAGTGATGGTGGAGGAATGTTTGGTACTAATAATGCTATGAGACAGTTCCAAGCACATAGAATGACACGTGGTGGTTTAAGACGTATTAATGGACGTGGACAAAGCATAACAGCTGAAACTATAGTGTATCAATCACAAGGACAAGATGATTTGATAACTCATACACAAATACCTGGTTATGAACTTAGAATAGAAAAGGATATGATGAGACAGTGGGAAAATGAAGCTACGTCAATAGTAGGATTTAACTCAGCTCTGTTTACATCAGAAGATGGAAGAATAGAACTTGCACGTAAACTTGCAGATCTTGATGAAATACAAACAAGTAAGATTATACACGAACAAAGACGTAATGCAAGACCAGCAAGTGATAGAGCTACTAGACTTTTACACTTAAGAGGTGGAGATGATGTTAAAGACGTAACAGTTGAATACATGCCACCTTATCTAGTACGTGATAATAATATTAAGCAAAGTGAAACATTGAAAGAAGTAGCAGATACATTTGAAGCTATTAAGAATATTTATGAAAGTAAGTATGAAGAAAATGAAGAATATCAAGATGTTAAAGCATATATTTGGAATACTATACTTGAAAAGATGAACGTTTCTGATTCTATAATTACTGGAAGTGATGAAATACTTGCAGATGCAAAGAGAAAAAAAGAAGCGGCACAATCTACAGTAATGAAAGAAACGAAATAGAAAAAATAAGAACTCCTATACTCAGAATAAATGAGTATAGGAGATAATTATTTTTTTACCCCATTCCTATTTATATCTATTGAATGTATCAATAGATATAATTACAGATGGTATTAATAATAAAACTAATACCACCCTAATTACGAAAATAAACATATCAATCCCCTCCTAAATTAATATATTACATTTTATTATATATAGATATTAAACTAACAACCGTACCCCCAATTTGAAACAATTTTACCCGTTTATTTAATTAAAAATATAAAGGAGGTCATCCTAGTGAAAACTGATTATTTAGTAATAAAGAAAGAAGAACTTATCGGAATAATTAAAGAAATCATGTCACCAGTAGAGATAAAACTTCATCCTACTACAGATATGTCTTCAATTATTGATGATATAAACAAGATAAACTCAACGTTAGATTCATTGAGATCTAGTTTATCTGGGTTATATACTAGTAAGTACTATACTGGTAACTACGAAGCAGTATACTTTAAGGTTCCAGCTACACAAAATCCACAATTATCTACAGAGTTAGAAATAAGAGCAACTTATAACATACAAGATAATACTAACCCAACTCAAGGTTTAACATCTGTATCTGCTTTTTATGTATCTAAACCTTTTATAAGTGGACAAGGACCTACAGGAATACTTAATCTTGGAACTAATAGAACTGGTATAAGTTATTTGAATAGTATGATGTTTGAACTTGTTAAAGACAGACGTAATAATACATATTATGTTAAAATGTATGTTGGTAATAAAAAGGCTCCTAATTCTACATTAAGAAATATGTATATCTGGTTTAGATCAGATAATACAGATTGGATAATGTATCCTGAGTCTAGATTACCTGGTGGATCAACTACTCTTGGAAATCTTGTATCTGAAACTACTAGAGAGACAGAACTTGAATCTGAAACATTACGTAGAGAAGTTCCTGATATGGATAAACTTGTAAGATCAGACGATTACTCGTTTATTAAATCACTAACACAAGCTCAATTTGAAACTATGAAACAAAATGAAACTCTTCAAGAAGGAGTTCTATACACAACAGATAAGATAGAGGAAGACTAGTATTAAAGGAGGATTATAATATGAGTGAAGTTAAAGTTATATCACTGGAAGAAGTTGAAGCTATAAAACAGAGTATAATGAAAGAAACTCAAATGCAACAGCAAATTAAAGCATCTCAAGAATATAACACAGGAATAAAGCCTGGATATATAAAAGAAGACTACATAAGTACAATGTATCAACAAAGTTCACAAAATGATCCATTTAGATATGGAGAAGTAAGATATAATACTTATAGATCTTTATTTAATAAAGAAAAGAATGCATATAGAATAATAGATAATCTTGTACTACCACCAGTTGCACAAAGACTTGATTGGAAGGTAATAGAAGATACACTACTTAGAAATACACAAAATGTAATACAGAGCTATATCCAAAGCTCTACTACACTTGATATATCTATGTATGCCTATACTACAAAAGAACAGCTTATGGATATGAAGTATCAAATGGGTAGAATCTATAATGCTCTTGATGATATTGCAACTATAGTAGTTAGTGCAACATCTAACTTTATACTTGCACATATGATGTTTTATATAGATAGAAGTCATATCTTTTTGCACATAAGAGAAAATGTACTAAGACCAAATATAAGAAAGTTTATGGAACAAGCAAAAGAATCTCTTATGGATCAAGATATATCTGAAACTATTGAGGACATTAAAGGAGAGCTTAACCATACTGTAGAAGAATATATTCATGCAATGCTTATAGCTGTAGATACTAAGAAAATTCAATCTACAAGAGAAAAACTACTTACATATAGAGACAGATTCTACAAAGATTTAGATGCTGCATTTGCAAGTGGAGAGTTCCTGATGCCTCAGTTCTTACTAGATCTAGTTCTATTTACTACAAATGCAGAAGAGATAAAGGCATATAATGATTACATTAGTTTCTTGGATAGCTATAAGACATCTCTTACACTTGAAGCTAATAGAGCTATATTCAGAAAGTTCTGTAGTCCAGATATAGTTGATACAGAGTTTGAAAAGAAACTTAAACATACTATACAAAAAAGAAATGCTTTTAATGGTATATATCTTGATGATGATAAACTTATTGATGGTATTACTTTTGATGAAATGAATATGATTATTCGTGCATGTTCTGGAAGACTTGATCCAGAAGACAGAGCTATGCTTAATGGTACAAGATACGCTAAAAGAGTATTTGAAATAATAGATCAACATGGTGGAATAAACTATTCTTGGTATCTGAAAGAACATAAACTTGCAAGAGTTGATAACTTCTCTAAACAGGAAGTATTATATGAGTTTAGAACAGATAAATTCGATATAGATGTAAATGAAGATATTAAAAGATTCCCTGAGTTTATAAAAAATGCATTATATAAAGATGCCGAAATTAAAAATATACCAGAATGTTTTATTCATCAAACTGGATATGTAATAAACTCTATGACTAAACCTGAGATAATTGAAGGACTTCTTACTTCATATAAGAATATGTCTGTCAAAGAAAAACTTGCACAGAGACTTTCTGTTATAAATAACTATATGATACATGTAAGAAAGTACGATCCTGAAAGAGTTGAGTACTTACAAAGTATAATGAATGACTATGAACATCTTGGTCCATCTGGTCCAGTATCTAAAGACTATGTTGATATAGGAACTAACCCTGTAATAGCTGATACTACAGAAGAACTTATAGATAAATTAGTTATTATAGAAGGACTATGGAGAATGCTTTGTCAAGCACAAGATAAACGTAAACAGAAACTAGCTAAACTTACATACAGTGACTATGAGGATAATAAAGAAGAAAAAAATAAGGATATTGTGATAGGTAATGATGGAAACTTTAGGTATTCTAATGACGAACTGGAATACAGAAGAAGCTTAGGTATACCAGATGATGTTACTATACCTAGAATACCTATTAGTAAAAACGAAAGAGATAAGATGTTAGATGCAGAAATAGCAAGACTTAATCCTAAAGGACAGATGTTTAAAGGAGGAGAAATGCATCCTAATATAAAATTCCTTACAAGAGTAACAGACGACATATACTATGATAAAGGAATGCCTTCTCTTAAGCCTATTAATCCTAAAGATATAAAAGTAAATGATACTCTATATTAAATGAGGTGATTAAATGAGAATATTTGATATTGATATACCTGCCTATATAAGAGCAGGTAAAGTTGGTATCGTAGACAGTACTAATAAAAGGTCTGAAGGTGGCCTTTTCTCCACTAAGATATTCGGTATCACAGAAAGAGAAAAAGAATCTCGTTGTGGAGTTATAAACCTAGGTACGTATATAATGCGTCCATCTATTCTAGATATGTTTCGTAGAGTAGATACAGTAGTTTATAAATGTTGTACAGACTTTAAAATGCAGTTTGTAATATATGACGGACTGCTTGCAAAATACGACCCTAAAATACACCATGAACTTATGGATATAGGGTCTGGTCCTAAGTGGCTTTACGATAACTGGGATAAAATAGATAAAAAGAAATATTTACAAAGATCAGGACAGTATGCAAACGTCGAACTTAAACGTGTTATGAGCAAACTAAACCGTGATCAAACATTTACCCATCACCAATGGGTAGGACCACTATTTATGCGTCAAGAACTTACAGAAGATAGTGTAATGCAAGACGAACTTAATGTATACTTAGAAGATATACTTAAGTACTCAATGATAGTAAATAACTTCCCTGAAGGAGCAATAGCACTTCAAAATAAAGTTATGGACTTATTTGACTATCTTGGAGAAAGATACCTTGGTCCAAATGGTGCAGCAAGAAAGAAAACTATGGCAAGGACTATAGACTTCTCTTCACGTACGGTTCTGCTTACTAACGTCTATAGACACGACGAAATAGGAGAATCTAAGATAGACTGTACATCTGCAGGTATGGCAGTACACTTACTTGCTGGAATGTTTGTTGATACAACTATTAAAAACTCTATAGATTTTATAAAAGATCTATACGACAGAGGATGTTTTGATTCCGATGTTACATCTGATATGCTTATAGTTTACGATAAAGAGTATATAAGAGAGCAAATTAAAAAGCTTGAAGATCCACATCATAAAATAACAGGATTTCCAGCAATATGTGCAGATGGAAGTTTTAGACCACTATCTATTCCTATAGATGTCTGGGATCCTCATAATAAACGTTATGTAACAGAAGAGAAAGAACTTTCTTGGATAGAGTTCTTTTATATAGTATTAGAAACCTATGTTGATGTATATAGAAAACGTACAGTAAAGGTTACAAGATTCCCGACAGACTCAACACTGTCAACTCAGTACCTTAAACCTGTACCACTATCTTTATATCCAACATACTTAAAGAAATGTAAAGTATTCGGAGTAGAATACAAAGATTATCCATATGTAAATGATTTCATAAGAAATAACTATGACCAAAGACTGTTTGAAACAGCTACAAGAATAGCAGCTGGTACAGTAATTGGGTTCAATGGAGACCATGATTTGAAAAAGTCACTTACATTCGACATATAGCAGAAGAATGTGAGTTAACTCAGGTGAATTGCTGGAAAGCCTTAAAGCTCTATTGCCTAAATATAGGAACGTGAGTAGAAAAAAGAATAGAGATGTGAACTGGAGATGCAATAAAAGGGTAGCTATAATAAAGCACCTTCTCTCAGCACTACTCAATAGGTAATCAGCAGCTAAGCTCTATAAGAGAAAGTTCAACGACTATCCCGAAAGGGAGTAAGGGACAAGCGTCCTTGAAGTGCCTGACAGTCGTGCTGTATTTATAGGCTGTAGATATAGTCTGTACTTATGTGAAAGCATAAGAGAAGTAGTAGCGATACTTCGTAACATAATAGGGAGATGAAACTTCTAATTCTCCTCTTAACTCAAAAGAGGCAGTTGAAGAAGCTCATAGAATTAATAATAGTTTACTTCAGCATTTTACTTATTCTGGTAAGTTTATGAATAAGGTTGGTAAAGATGCTGATCAACTTATGTATACATTTACAAGAGATAGAAAGAAATATGACCCACCTAAGAAATCGTGGGATAGTAAGCATGAATTTATAGATTATATACTTAGTCTTAAAGATGGTAAGATATCTATATCAACACTAACACATTATACATGTATTCAAGAACTAGGTAAAAGACCACTTGTATCTTTATATGATGATGTAACATTTAAAAGACTAGGTAAAACATACACTACTACAGTTGGAAGACTTATAATAAATAAAGTAGTATTTGCATCATTATGGGATAATAAAGTATGGGATCTAGTACTTACACCTTTATATGGCGATGGTATTGAAAATCTAGTTATAAAGATAAAAGATTATATGATAGAGGATAAGATAACAGATCCAAATGCTATAAAGCAAGTTATAGACAGATATACAGAGTTCGGATTAAGACTTTCTACTATCTATAATGCAAACGTAACTAATACTATGATTTTATCAAATGAAGAGTTTGATAAACATAGAGACGAAACACTTAATGCAATAAAAGAGAAAGTTGAAAATGAAAAAGATGTAGAGCTTTTAAATAAGACTATAGATGGACTTGTTGAAGATGCTAAAAAAGAATTTAAAGATGATCAAATGATGGAAATATATGAGTCTAAGAACTCAGGAAAACTTGATAACCACTTTAGAAACATGAATATAGCAATGGGTGGTCTTCCTATGATAGGTGGAGGAACTGCAGTGATACTAGATTCACTTGGTGATGGTGTTAAGCCTGTCCATTTCCCAGCACTTGCAAACGTTGGAATGGTTGGAGCTATATCAAGAGCAAAACAAACGGCACTTGCAGGTACACTTCTTAAACAGATATCAAATGCTATGCAAAATATAAGAGGAATTAAAGGTGATTGTGGTTCTAAAGAAGGTATAGTAATAAGAAATGCTAGAAGAGTTGATCTTATGTATAAATACGTGTTAAACTCAAATGGAAGCCAAACATACATAACTTCTGATAACGTAGATAAATATATTGGAAAAACTGTTGAAGTAAGACATGTACTTAAATGTAAAATGAAAGACGGACACTTCTGTTCACATTGTATAGGAGAAGAACCATTCAAACTTGCTGGTAGAGATAATCTTTATATAGGAATGTTCGTGTTTGATGTATCTTCTGCAATCCTTAATATGTTTATGAAGATGACACATAACTTAGGAGCAGATGTATTTAGAATAGTAGACTTAGATAAGTTTATTTATCCTACACCACCAAAAGGATCATTATTTGAAATAAGACATGATCCACTTGAAAAAGTAGATAAGGTATATTGTAATACAGATATAACTTGGTATGTACCTAAATCAGCTCTTAACCCAGAAGGTACTAACTATAAAATACTTGCACATGGATCTATTATAGAAAATGAAACACATAATAAGTACACATTTACTTTAGGAACACAAATAATTACAAATCCGACAGAACTTTTAAAACCAGGACATCCATCAAACCCTAGCTTAACACACTATAAGCTTGTGTATAAGAAAGGAGATGCTATAATAGAAGATACTATTATACCTAGAGATGAAATGACTGTTTATAAGATGTTTAATATATTCTTTAAAGGTTCAATAAGTAACCTTATACCATTAGAAACTCACTTAGAAGTATTCCATAATACTATATCTAATAACAAGAAGGTAAACATAAGTGATATTTCTATGGGTCTTATAATAGCATCACTTGCAAGAGATGCGGCAAATACTAGCAAACCTGCAAGAGAAACTGGTTCTAAAGATTATGTAATGATAAGTTGTGATGATTTAACTATCATGAGTGGAACGTTTAATGCGTTCTTCGGAAATGATGCTAAACGTGCACTTGCTATATCTGTTGCTAAAGATCCAGATAAACAGGATGAAGTTATTTCTCCTATGGAAGTAGCTTATAGAAACTAATAAAAGGAGGTTTATAGATTGGCTAATACAAAAGAGCTTAATATACGGTTACAAACAGCTAAAAGACTTATTACTAACCTTATAGTTAAGCAAAGTAAAAGAGCATTAGAACACGAAACAGAAGAATCTATAAGAAACTATGTAGAATATTATAATGCTTTTATGAAACTTGATAAACTTTCTGACTATCCAAAATGGACTAAACAAGAAATTAAAGATGCTCTTATTGGAATTACTGATGATGATGCAAATATGTTATCAGAAGATAACGTAGTAGTAGAGCTATACAAACAAGGTAACTTTAATGATCATGAAATTGAAAGGCTACTTGATACAAAAAGAGCCTATATAATTACAAATTATGTGGAAACTAACGAGTATTATCGTATGCTCGTTGGTTTACCAACACTAGAAGAGATGAAGAATAACGAATTCGTATACTATGAAGGAGTACCTCTTCATGAACTAGATTATGCAACTAAGCTAAGACTTAGACGTAATGGTAAATTTGATGAGTTATTTGATGATACTAGAAAACAGTATATTAGATTTATAGGAAGAGAGATAGATCTTATAACAGCTCGTGAAGCAGAAGAATTTGAAGTATTATCTAATGCTAAAGACAAGGCAGATCATGAAATGTATGCAATCTGTTATAATAAAGAAAGAGAAATGTGGATGAGAACATTCTATAATGAATATCTTATGTACAATACTGACTTTTATGAGGCAGAAGATGTAGTTACACTTAAACTACAAGCACTTATCTCATACGTACTTGAAAGTAAGAAACCATTTATACATAAATCTACATATACTCAACAGGAAGCAATTGATATATGGAAATCACATGGACTAACTCTACCTAAAAACATGCCAGAGCTTTACAGAAATAGCTGTACGTTTGTACTTAACTATCTTCTTATGTTTAAAGGAACTAACTATGTACTTAACTATATTACAGAAAAGTTATTCTCTGGTCTTAATCTTTATAAGTATTTTATTCGTAAAATACCAAAAGAGAATGTAAGATATCCTCTAACTGGAAATGAAAAACCTGAGGAATTATATGATGTAGAGTTTATACTTCGTCCATTTAAATGGTTATACCCATATCAAGACGACTATACTGCAAATGAAGATAAGATTTTATCTTATGATGAAGTTGTACTTATGGATCCTAGATGGCGTGATACGGAAGAGCTTAAAAGAGCTGTATTTAGTGAAGAGTTTTCTTTTGCTGAATCTAAATATCTATCACTTGGTAACTCTTTAAACGTAACGAAATTCGGACATTGGTATGCTATAATGCATAGATACATTATGGAAAATAGAAGACTTGCTGAAACACATAACATGACACTAAGATCAACAGGACAAACACATAATTTCTTTGCTGTGTTTATGTATTACATGTCTTTAACTACGTTCCAAGCTCATAGATATCATTTATTTGAAACAGATAGTATGCCTGAGATTAATAAAGTATATGGATTTAAAATTCCTAGTAATTTTGATGAGATTAAAATAATGTTCGTATCTGAGTTTAATGCAAGAAGTTTTAGATTTGCACTAAATGAATTCCCTGATGCTTTAAATAATAATTCTACTTTTATAGAAATGCTTATTGCAATGGAAAAAGCTATGGGAATACATGATATATTTGATAAACTTAAACTTAAGATTAGAAACTTAAGAGAATATCTTGTATTAAATGAAATAGAACGTATAGTAAGAGAAGTTGATAGAGTTCCAGAAGTGTTTAATCAAACTAGAGGAGCTGAAGTTCCTACTACTTATCAAGATATACTAAGACAAATAGATCCAATATTATATGCAGAATATGAAAGAGTTAAAGCTCCGTTTGATATATCAAATCCTACAGATGAAGAACTTGCAAGAAGGGAAAACCTTATAATAGAACTAGATAACTTAACACAAGAGTTAATTCAATATCTTACAAATCTATCAAGAAATACACTTCCTAATTCTCTTAGAATGGAAAAGGTTCTTGATATGACACAAAGATTTATGAATGGACTGTCTAAGTATCTTTTATACATACTTAAAACTTTTAAAGCATATGCTGTAGACTTTATATCAGAAGGAGGACTTTTAAAAATGGGTCCTGATAGAGAATATCAACTTAACTTTGATAATATCTGGACACATGTTAGACATAATCAAAACGAAAGAATGAATATAGGATCTAATGATAGAATAAAAGTAAAATACCTTAAACCAATAGCTAAAACTATACAGTCTAATCATGATAGCTTAAAAATATCAACTATATATGGAGATGTTGCTATCTATGATGGAGAAGGAGGAAGAATTTAATGGAAGAAAAAGATTTAAATCTTAAAACAGACGAAAAGCACAAGTTCGTCTATAGAATATACGACGATAAAGAAGACGGTCACGTCGTAGGAGAAGTTGTAGGTAAAAAGCAACTAGAAGATGGTAGTTGGGTTGAAGTTAGATTTAAAAATAAAGTAACAGTACAAGGACTTCAACATATAGTTACATCTATATACAACGGACTTACACCTACACTTAATTCTAAATACTTCGAAGATGAATTATTTAGAACAGATGTAGAAAATACTAAGTCTAAAGTTACAATTAAAGCAGGACCTACAAAGATAATAGGACTTAACCTTGCAAAGAATGGTGCAAATGGAGGAGACATTATTCCATTTAAACGTCATCTTGATGGGTTTAACGATAACTTAGATGATTTAATACCATGGAGAACAGTTCTACTTACACAAAATGACTGGGTTAAATATAAACAGATATACTTACATCACAGAATAGTTGAAATAAATGGTATCAAATATGTAGAATACTTCACAAAGAAAATCACATTTAGACCATTCTATAAAACAGATGATGGACATGACATACCTGATAATCATGGACAAACTTTATCAACTGATAAAGACTGTCGTGCTTATATTGAATGTGATATAGATGTTGGAACAGATGAATTACAAGAACACTTCAGACTTAAACATATAGGAGGAACAGATGGTACATCATTCTCTGCATCTCTTCTTATGTTTGGTTCACCAGCTGAAATATTACTTGATGGTACTAAGTATGAAACTATTACTAAAACAAAAGTATTCTCAAGATGTAATCACATAAACTTATATCATGGATCTGCAGGACTTGTTGATGTAAAATATGAAGTAAACCATGTGTAAAGAGGTGGTTTAAATGGCAAACTTTAAGAAATTTGGAGGTCTATCAACTGCAGCTGGTAGAGCTAACAAAGGAGCACTAGCAAGTTCAGGTGCGTTAAAAGAAAAACTTGCTGGTGGATTTGGATTATCTAGTGGTGGTAGTAATTCTGATTACGGTGGAGGCTATGCTCTTGACTTTGGTAATGAAGGAGGAGGAGGTACACCTTTTAGAGATGTTATAACTGGTGGTATATTTGATATATTACAAGCAAGTAAACCTGGCGGTTATGACGAAAGAGCAAGTTACGCAAGAGGTATTAGAAATGATCTCTATGGTCTTAGAGACACTATAACTAGTAATAAATCTCTAATACAAAAAACAGATGAAGCGTTACAACGTATAGCATCTATTGCTGACGGTGTAAGAGTATCACCTACTACTACACTTGAGGACAAGCTTAAAGACTTAGGGTACGGAATATTTCATGACTTCTATGAAAGAACTATGAAGAAGTATGGTAAAAAGCTTGAAAAAGTAAACAGTTTCTTTAATAGCTTAGGAAGTATAGGTAGTTCGTTTATTAACATATTTGGGTTAAATGATAACTCTATTATATCAAATGCAAAAGCTGGTACAAGTAGAGTATTCAAATCAATGAATGCAGACTATGTTCAGAGTATAGCTGGAAAAGATTTATTCTCAACTGGTTTATACTTTGGAGAGTATGCAAGATTTATGATGGAAGATCTTGGATATATTTGGGATACAACTAAGTCTATAGCATTCTCTCGTGATTATGCATTTGTACATAGACCATTCCTTGAGTCTGATAATACAGGTAGGATAAAATCCTATGTATTCTTTACAAGACCAAATCTAAATCTGTTTGTAAGAGGTAATAATAATGAAATAGCAGCAACTGGAGAACTAGTACGTTATGATACATTAAGACAGTTAGTTCTTTCTGATCCAGCACTTTATTCTGAGCTATGTAGAGACGGATGTAATAAATCAGCTTTATTTACATTCTTGAATAACTACTGTTTGGAAGTTCCTGCTATTAGAATGAATGAGTCTTCACGTGAAGGTGTTCGTAATATGCATGGAGGAACTATTCCTGTACCAGGCAAACCTGAAAACGTTGGAGTTGAAATATCTGTTACATTTACAGATAACGCAAGAGCTGATGTTGCAAAACTTCTATACTGTCTTCGTAAGTATGCACATTATGTAGCAGAAGAAGGTTATGCAATGCGTCCAGAATACATAAAGTATCAAGCACTTGATTCTTATATGTCTATGTATGTTGTAACTGTAGATACTGATTGGAATATAATAGGGTTTGGATTTGGATGTATGTTATCTCTTGCTGACACACCAACACATTTTACACAACATAAAATGGAAGGATTTGAAAAACCTGAGCTACTAGATAGTTTTTCAGTTACATTTAAAGCACTAGAATGGGATGCACATGCACCTGAGTATTTTGATTACTTTAACTGGATAAGCAATTTCAACCCAGCTAACGTAGTTGATACACGTGGTTCAGCTCTTACTTTACAAGAAATAACACGTGATACTCAATCAGGAAGATTTGGATGTCCTTATAGAACATCTGTATGGACAGAAGACTGTGGATTTAAAGGTGGATATGCTAGTGGTCCTAGTATAGCTCCATCATTCCAAAGTAAAAATATAGATGCAAAAGCATTTCCTAGAGTATTTGAATATGTAAATTATGCACACCGTGGAGTAGGAGAACTTCTTGCACGTAATCCAGGTGTATATGTAGCTGTAAATAGTAATGATCCACATCGTAGAATATTTAGATTAGGGTTTAGTTATTAAGGAGGTATAGATGGCATTCGGAGAAAGAAATAGAGAAAATACAAACACACTTCCAGAACTAGATCTTAAAGGATTTATAACAAAAGCAAATGCATACTGGCAAGTTATATCATATGAAGGTAAATCTAAGCTTATTATGAATAGATATCACACATGGGATACATGTTATCATCATGTAACAGAACATCTTATGACATATCTAAATGAGACACTTGGTTATAAGATAGATGGTACAAATCTAGAACATGTATCAGCTGACCCAAGCTATGATATGCGTGATGTAAGAAAGATGCAAATACAACCTGATCTATTACCTAGAGGAATATTTATATTTACACAAGATGTAAACCAAACTGGAATAGTAAATATCCCGTCAATGGATCAAACTAATATGTTTAAAAAGAAACCTAGATTTACAGCTATGATAGTTAATTACAAGAAAGATCCTAATGATGGACTTATGTATGACTATATGAAAGATCTAAGATTTGCACTTACTGCTGATTATAGATTTAATACTATGCTTTGTGCATTTACTGTTATGGTAGGAACGTTAGCTGAGAGAATGGAAGTTGCAAGACTTTGGAGAGAGTTCTTCCCAGATAATGTATCTACTGACATATATAGAAACTTCTTCCCTTTTAGAACTATACTTGACGATGTAATACCTATAAGTTATGATATAGAAACAGTTATTCCAAGAGAAGTTGAAAATACATTAAAGAAGATGTTTGGTATTGACTATATAAATGAAGATCAAAATAGAAGATACAAACGTCCTTCTGATGATAAACTTTTAGACTTATTACAAAGATACTCTGAAACACCAGTTGATTTTAAAGTTATTGGTGGAGAAGGAGAGTTATACTTTGTATTTAAATATAAAGCACAAATAACTTTAACTGCAGAATCTATACAAGAAGATACTCTGCCTCTTAATAACTTAAATATACATCAAGTTAGATTTCAATTCCTTGTAACGTATCCAGAAGTTACAAGACTTGCACTACATGCTGATTTAACATGTCCAAACTTTGATAATCCTAATCTTGATGTTAAAACTGGTAAGTTATATAAGATTGCAGATGAAACATATGAAGTTAAAGAAGTACAAAACGTAAGAGTTGCACATTGGCCAGATCAAATAAATGAAACTGTACTTGAAAATAATATAATCTATAAGATATCTCCTGAAGATGTAGTTCTTGATGATGTCGGAGAGTATGCTTATACTGATATAAAGCTTGATAGACTTATGATAAATCCTTTAGTATACGGATTTATTAAAAGAGCCGAAGCCAGATATGGTTCAATTGAAACCAATGATGGTAAGATTAAGGCTAGAGAGTTTTATAATATAGTTGCTATAAGAAAGAAAGTTCGTAAATTCGAAGAAGAGTTACCTGAACCTTATGGTAATACAGTTGGTACTACTATAGATTATAAAGAAGCTTGTATAAAAGACATTTATGCTAAGGTTGATGAGGAGATATTTATTGGGATATACTTAAATAAAAAGGAATACACTGTATTCTTGGAAAGAGTGGGTTACACTGGAAAACCTAATCTTGCTAGACAAACACCAACTGGAGAAATATAAAGTAGTCTGAGTTCCTTAACTGGGACTCAGATTTATTTGTACGCAAAGGAGAGATAAGTGTGGATATAGATAAAAGAATAATTATGAAGCACAATCTATACGAGAAATATCAGGAAGAATGTCTTAATATATTAAGGAGACATAAACCAAAAGCGTGTGTAGTAGTTGATAAGTATACAGCTCCTCTTCATGATTATATACTAAATATTGCAACTGAAGAAGATCTTAAGTTCTATACTGATAAACCAAGAGGTAATGTTATTTCTTGTAAATATATTTCTAATAAACTTGATATGGAGACTGACTGTAAGCTTATGGTCCTAGAGGATATCTACGAATATAAGGAAGAGATTAAACTTCATATAATAAAAACCACTACTACAGATGATATAGAGTCGTTTATTAAAGGAATGACTAAAAAGTTATCTTCACTTGGTATAGGTGCAGAAATAATAGAACTTAATGATTTAACAGATCTTTTAGATTATACAGAAGATCAAAGACATACTATGACACCGTTTATAGTATTAAAACCACTATCTAAAATATTTACAGATAATGTAGAAAGCCTTAAAGTTATGTTAGGATCTCTTGATAATGCAAATTATCGTGATGTTGATTGCTTTCTAGATATGGATACATCTACAAAACTAAATAACTGTAAGCTGGGATATGTTCCATCTACACTTGCATCTGTAATAGAAATATTCAAAGAATTTAATATCACAACTAAAAACTATACCCATGTATATGTACTTGGTCAATCGCCTCATTTGGGAAAACCAATTGCAGATGTGCTTGAATATAATAATTACGCTACGTATACAGCAAACTCTAGAACTTCTAAACACGTAAAAGAAGCAATATTTTATTCATCAGATGTAACTATATCTGTTACAGGATCACCTGATATATGTAAGCTTTTTAATAAGCAACATGTATCTACAAACTATGATCTTGCTAAACGTGTTATAATAGATGTAGGTATAGTAAAAGAAAATGGAAAAATAAGAGGAGATGTACCAAACGATATAAAATCACAGTACATGCTCTATAACAAAGTCCCTAATGGAGTAGGACTTATAGATACTTCAATAGTTGCACTAAGAACTATTGAATCATATTACACACAACTTAAGTTGAAAGGAGAACTAAGATGACACAATTTGATAAGATTTATAAGGATATAGTAGACGACATATTAACTACAGGAACATCAAGCCACTTTTACGGAGCGGTTAGAACCAGATATGCAGACGGAACACCTGCACATTATATATCAAAGTATGGATTACATTTTAAATTAAATGTAGACTGGAATAACCCTGAAACACTTCCACTTTTAACATCTAGATATACTCCAATTAAGTCAGCATTTAGAGAAATAGCTTGGATATGGTTATTTAGATCTAATAATGTAAAAGATTTAAGAGAAAAACTTGATTGTAAGTTCTGGGATGAATGGGAAAGAGAAGATAACACAATAGGTAAAGCATATGGATATCAAATAGATAGACCTGTTCTTGGTTACGAAAATCAATTATCTTATATAGTAAGAACATTACAAAATGATCCTAACTCTAGAAGAGCTATAACTGAGATATGGGTCCCTAATGAACTTGATGATATGGCATTAACACCATGTGTACATTTAACACAATGGAGTATAAATAGAGGTAAGTTAATACTTGAAGTGAGAGCACGTAGCACAGATGTTGGACTTGGATTAGTTTCTAATGTGGCTCAATACTGTATACTTCAAAAACTTGTAGCTGATGAAATAGGTGTCGAAGTGGGAGAATTTATATGGTCATCTCATAATTACCATATTTATACAAGACATGCTAATGAACTTCAAAAACAAGTAGAGTCAACACAAGAAGTTAAAAATTGGAAACTTGTTATTCCTGAAAACTTCCCATCTATTCTTAAGGATTGGGACATTACAAATGAAAAAGATACAGAGCTTATTAAAGGAGTTTATATAGAAAACTATAAACCTAGTGATTTTCCTAAATATAATTACGAAGTAGCTATCTAAAAAGGAGTTGTGTGTATGCTTAGTTTAGAAGAAGTAAGACGTCCTAACTACATGGACTATAATATAATAAAAAGACTTGTCGAAGAAGTAACTGAACTATCTAAAGAGAAAGCTGAAGAATTTGTAAGCAACCTAAAATCAGTAAAGGAGTCACCAGCAATTGCATACACAAGAAGAATATTCTTTCTTAAATATGAAGAAAGAGCTGTTGGACTTCTTATAGTATCTAAAGATCTTATTGATCCCAAGATAGAGTTTATGGGAATAGAAAAAGCTTACCGTAAGTTTGGAGGAGGAACAGATATGTTTGAGAAGTCTTTCAAACTTCTAGGTACTACAAAACCTGTAATAGAAATACCAATAAATAGGTACTTAGATTTTAAAAGCTTTATAGAAAGATATGAATGGACTGCTAGTACATTTTATGTTAAAGATGGTATCAAGATATTTATTATGAATAAGTTTTAAATGGCTCTAAACGAGCGTATAATGGGTCTATTTTCCAATATTTTATGTTTTTAATGCAATTATACTATGTATTGGAAAATAGGCTAAAATAGGAGGTTAATATGAGTGAAGATAAAAGAGATGAATTATTAAGTGAGATAAGATCATTTATAGAAGAATTTAACTTTAATGGAAATAAGTATGCACCTGGTGAGGTTATACTTAGTAAAAGAACTGTATTTGAAATATATCTAAATGATATATTTAAAGAATTAAAAGATCTTACAAGACAGGATAAAGAATACCTATTTAAAGAAATAGTTAAAATGGAAGTGCTATTTCCTATACCTTACACAACTAATAACTTTAAAAAGGTACATTATTTTGCAAATGTAATACGTAATGTTGCAAATATAATATTTAGAGATGTAGAAGAAAAGGAAATAAAGATAGATATCGTCTCTAATGAACCTGTATTTAAAGACTTCTTCTTATATATAAGATCGAATAACGAAGAAGGAGCTTTTCTTTATAGAAACTCTGTATTTGATATAGATTCAGAAATACTTGAAGAAACTAAGATAGAAAAAGAACAAGCAACTATTTTAAGAGGAAGATTTACATCACCTTATGTTAAGATGAATGTAGCTCCTGTTACATGTAATTTATCTATAGTAAAGCTTCCAATTAGAGAAACTACAGCTACCGAATAAAAACAAGTTTCCGTATTTTTAAAGCAAATCAATACATAAAGGAGGTATAATATGGCTGATAAAAATATCTATGGATCTCAGCAATTAACGGTTTCTGATAAGTACCAGTTAGGAGAGGCCATAGTTGAAGAACTAATAAACTCTGGTGTTGCTGTAGAAGACTTGCCTATCATGGGACCAGAATCACGTATGATACAAATACTGTCAATGGTACATGATATGACTTCTGAGAAGATGGATACTATGTATAGAGAAGCATCTATTATAGACTGTAACTTCTATACAAGTCTATATTCACATATGGCACAACACGATCTTGATATATCTCTTGCTCATCCATCTAGTATGGAGATGTTCGTAAGACTTCCTCTTACAGAAGTAATAACACTTGGAAGACTTATATCAAATGATACTTGGGAATTCTTTTATACAAATGCTAATACAGTTGTAATAAATGGCTATCCTTTTATAGCTGAAAACGATATTTATACTATAAGAGTTCAACAAGTTGATACAGACTTTAAAGTAAAAGTTCACTACACAGACTCAAATGGAGACAGACATTTAATTCCTACACAAAAGATACTATTCAATGACGACTATTATATTCTTTTTACAGCTAACTTTTTACAAGTTACAAAAGAGATTAAGTATATGCCAGTTGGTAATAGAGACATTCAAAGATGGCATATCCAAACCAAAGGACTTATATATTCATTTAACTGTACGTATAAGAATACAATAGAATCACCTGAAATAGATCTTACACCAAGAAACTTCTATTCACGTGGACAAGGAAATTTTATAGAATATAAAGTATCTGGAAATAAATCTCTTATATTTGAGCATAAATATGTTCCAGGTGGGTTTAGACCAGAGGTAAATGGTATCATAACTTGTTATTTACTTACTACTACTGGTGAAAATGTTAAATATAAAGGTATTGCAAAAGCAGAAGATGTTTATCCACCTGAAATGAATATCTATTATGAACCAGTTGGTGAATACTTTGAATCTAAAGGTGGAAGAATAGCTGACTATGGAAAAGAATCTATAAGAAATCAGGTTATAAAGACTAAATCGGCAAGACGTAGAATAGATACTGAAGTAGATATGACTAATTACTTAAGAACTTATGAAGGAGCGTCAGTATTTCATCCTAAATTAGTTCTTAATAATGTAAAATCTAGAATATTTAATATCTATACTGTACTTAACTTTAATGAAAGTGCATCTATTACTAAAGAACACAAGTATACTATACCTACAAACTCTTTAGATATAGAACTAGATATATCAAGACTACCTAATAGAACAGTTGGAGGGAAAGATTTTTACTGTCTTCCATCTACAATGGCACTTAAATCAACCCAAGGGACAGAAGCAGATCTTACAGTTCCTTTATATGGTGGATGGACAAGTGAACCATCTGAGGTTGATGCAAGAACAGCTAACTCATCTGACTATCTTCATAGAATTCCATTTATATTAACTTATAGTAAGAAAGAAAATGCTATAAGAACATATATGAATATGCAAGTTGATGTTCCTTATAAGACTAAGATAATAGAAGAAAACGATGATGATAGTATAAAAACTCATATTATAAATACTACACTTAGAATGGACGACTATGAAGAGTATATTGATCCAGATTTAGGTGGAGCTAAGAAGTCTACATTCAGAGTTAAAACTGAAATAAGATCTGACAACGAAGAAATCCCTCTTATAGCAACAGGAGGAGATCAAAACTTCACAGCTACACTTACTATAACTGGAACAAATGGTTACACAGCAGATGTACCTCTTAGTAGTATGGTTGAAGTTGGAGAAGATCAGAAATATACTCTATTTTTTGACTTTGAAACAGATAGACTTATATACGATAAGGAATTTGATCTTAAGTATACTGATAATGGTGGAGTTAAAAGACATATGACTGTAAACGTAGCTCAAGATATGGTTCTTAAACTTTACTATATAACAGGTGGAGTACACAAGATAATATCTAAATACCAAGCAAGAGTTGAAATGTTTAAAGATGTAACATCAAACTTCTTGATTCAATCTAATCCTATTGCTAAAGTAGGATCAGTTGGTAACGATATTAAGTTCCTAGCTGTTCCAGTAGTAGCTCATTACTTCTATGAGATATTAGAGAACAGAACTAAAGTATATAATGAGCTAATAAATGTAATGAACTTTATGAATAATGAGATATATGCAGAACTTGATCAATATAGATCTCATGGTTTTACATTTAAAGACTTACAAGAAACTTCATTTGGAATGAGTTGTAAGTTTGCAAGAACTTATGGTAAGTCAAGATTTCTGCAAACAGGTTCATTAACATTTAAACCTCTTGTAAACTTAGAGTTAAGACCTACATTATATTTAAGAGTTCTTGAAGATAGTTTTGATAAATCTACTATCTCTGAATACTTAAATAACGGATTTACATCACATGAGTTCTTAACGTCTGATTTACATATGTCAACATACATAACAGATATGACAAATGAATCAAATGGAGCATTTGAATTTTTACAAATGGTAAACTTCGATAGATACCAAGCTGATTCACATATGATTAAACACAACGGTCGTGATGAAAAGAACGACGATGTACCAGAAGTTATAGCTATAGCCTCACGTTATAATAGAGAACGTAGAATGTGGGAGTATGATGTGACTTATGGAGAAATATAAAAGGAGGATTATAATATGGCTGAAATAAGAACCAAAGTTATAGGTGGTAATATAGATGATGTCTTACCTAATACTAAAAAGTATTTTAGAGTAGTAGTTCTTACAAATACTGAATCTGATTACCCTTTAACTGAGTATCTTAAAAATAACACAAGCTTATTTTGTAAGCAGTACGAATTAAATGGAGCTATCGTAGACTGCGACTATTACTTTAATTCGTCTTATGGTATAGGAATATTCTACTATATGGCAGAACTTGGAGAAGGATCTACTTACAATGATAAAGATTTCGCTAATTCTGAAGCAGTATCTTTTGTAATAGATATAAATGCAATACTTGCTGGTCAAGATCCTAGTGATCATCCATATCTTCATGTATTTGATTATACTAAAGATAAGAATGAAGTTATAGATACTATTAATAGACTTAGAAAAGATGTAGTATTCAAATCAGATTTGTATGCAGGTAGATTACTTGGAGATATAGTAAATGACTTAGAGATACTATTTGGTGCAAACGAAGGTGTTCCTGCTGAAGTAGGACAAGTAGATCTTAATAAAGAAACTGAAAATGCTGAAACACCAATAGATCATTACTTATTAAAAAGAGATAACTTACAAAGAGATATCGAACACAAAACAGGAGTACTTGAGACACTTAAAGCTGAGAAAGCTAAGATTGATAAAATTATAGAATCTATGGGTGGAGATCCTTATAAAGAAGATAAAGATCCTAATGATGGACCTATAGATTTTCTAAAGGAAGTGTTTAATCGTGAAGTCACCGATACTCAAGTTGAGGAACATAAGGAGAAAGAAACAGAAGAAGTTAAACCAGTTGAAGAACCTGCTCCTACAGCTGATGAAGAAACTACTGAGACTACTGAAAAACAAGAAAAGACTATAGAAGATGTAGAAAACATACTTAAAGGATTAGATGTATCATTAAATGGAACAGATCCTAAGACTGAACCTACAAGTGATACACCACAAGAACCTAAAACAGTTAAAGAACAGATAGAAGAAGAAACACAAGATGCACAAAGTGTTATAAATAACGTTAACTTAGACAGTGTACCAGAAAGAGTTGACGTAACTAAAGAGTTATTAACACCAACACCTGAACCAGTAACAGAACCAGATAATGTATCTAAAGATGAAGCAACTATATATGATAACGAGAATCAAGGACGTAACTTAGAGGAATATGTAGAAAAACTTATATCTTCAGATGATGATTTCTCTGGTGATTGGGATGACGAACAAGAGTTATTCCAAATAGTAATGACAAATGATAATAAAGCTAGAGAAGAGTTATCAAGAGATGAGTATAAGGCTTACTTAGATTTAGTAACTAGATACTCTCTTAATAAGAACGACAGACAAGAATTAAGCTCTGGAGTTTATAATTTAAGAAAAGCTAAGTTTGATAACATAGGAGCTTTTGGATACGTTAATGATTAATAAAACAGATTATAGGAGGATTATATTATGGCAGTAAAAGATGTACAATTATTTTCAATGGTTAATTTTGGATTTGGAGAAAATGCAAAGCAAAGTAGACTAAGACTATTAACTAAAGGTTATGACTTTGAGTTAGCAATAGATAATGGTCAAAAGACAGATGGAAAGCTTTCATTTAACCAAGCAGCTTCTGTTACAATTTCTCAAGATGATATTACTACACTTAAAATATCATTTGTAGATCAATATTTAAAGCTTACTAGAACTAAGCTATGGGAAATTAGAAAAGAAGGAGTACCTACTAGATTACATGACATGTTTATTTCTTGTAAAGGTGATGAAAATCACAAATTATATGCTTTGAGATTTATTACTTTCTGTGATTTTGATGCTAATAAGAAAATGAATATGACTACTAAATGGATGATCTATGGATTAAGTGGATACGAAGAATATTCTGAAATAAGAAAATCTAAGGAATTCCCTAAAGAAGCCGTACTTGCTGAATACACACTTAACTCATTTGGATCAAATGATGGAGAACCATATGTACCTAAAGCAACTGTACTTATGGAAAAACTATCAAACATTCTTGAAGCAATTATTTCAGGAACATCATTTACTTATGGAAACTTTATAATTGAATACGGAAAGGAACAAACAGAAAATAAATCTTCTGGATCTAAACCTTACTACTCAGGTAATTCAGCACCTCCAGTAGATAAAGTAGATGAAGATGAATTTCCTTTCTAATTAAAAGGAGAGATTTATGGCATTAATGGATTTAGCAGATGAAGGTAGAGGAAGATCTTTGTCTAATAAATGGAGTGTATCTCTTTTTACAAATAAGAAGAGAAATAAATACGTTCCCACAAGTGAAATAAGTGGTATCCCAAAGGAAGATGCAATAGAACTTACGATGGAGATAGCACAACTACAACAAGCACTTGCTAAATATATAGCAAGTAATGAAAGAAAAGGAAGTTCTGTTAGGACTTCCTTGACTGAGCTTGAACTTTATATAAAAGAACTTAAAGATAGTAATGCAAGACCAGACTTTGTAACAGCAGCGTATTCAACTAAGTCAGATCTTCTTAAAACTATGGATAAGTTTGATGATAATACATGGAAAGCTACACTTGATGCAGTTAAGACTAAGAAAGATGTAAGAAAGTTCTATGTAGATAAAAATAAAGAAAAGTTCCAAGCTACTCAAGCTGTTGATGTACAACCTGCTACTACAGGTGGAGCAGTTGGTACTATGGTAAACGTATATCCAAATGGAATGGGATCTCAAGCACCTACACAAATGAGAACATTTGATCCTAGTGTATATACACCACCTATACAAGTAATAGATCAACCAAAGACATTAACACCTATGCAAGCAAATACTGTAGTAGACGCTGCAAGATCTGTAGAAGAAGTAAAAGAAGTAGTTGGTACCCCACAGAGAGGAGTAACTGCAGTACAAGAAGCTGTAGTTACAAAACCTGAATTCTATAAAGGTGATACAGTTGTACAAGAAGGTATACTACCATCACAAAATGTAACTACTTCTGCACTTAATAATGAAGCATTGAAACTATATGAACAAAGAAAGAATATGACTCTTGCATCAGCAAGTTCAACTCAACTTGGACATGACTATAATACATCTATAAATGGAATGATGAGTAAAATGGATGATATAGAACCAGTTATGTATATAAACCAAATTGATGGTACTTACTATGTAAAGGCATATTATAAAGGTGAAGATGGAAAAGCTGATACAAGTAGAGAATATCCATATTTCAACCATCCAAGTCTTCTTCATATAGAGAACTTAGAAATGACTCCGTCTGGAGATAAAATTAAATGCTTTGCATACAGTAAGGGAATTCCATATAAGTTCGTAGATAATAATGATGATATGCCACAAGTATATAAGAACTATTGGAAACTTCCTGAATATCAAAACTACTACATACCTCAAAAGACACTAGAAAACTTTAGAAGATTGGGGATGAAGGCAAATGATAAATAATAACACGATGAGTTGGGGAGAAATCCCTGACTCATCTTTTTTATTCCGCAAGTTTGATGAATTAAAATGGTATAATATGATAACAGATGATGATATTATTCGTGTTAATAATACTTTATATGATGTACTTGAAGAAATAGATGATATAGATGCTGAGGATTATAAGAAAGCAAGACTTGTATTTATGCATATGAATGAAAATCCTGCATTTGCTTGGGTTATAAACTTAAATAAAACTGAATGTCTTGATTATAGTTGGATGCAAAGAGTTATTCCTTATATATCTGACTATCTAGTTAACTTGGATAATATCTCTGCTGGTAGAGAGATATCTTTATTTATAGCAAAGGCAACATATGAAACACTACTTGGAGGTTGTGTAGATGTAAGGCATCATACAGATAAGGATATAATACAAAAGATAGCTGATATAATGTTTGTGTACACACATCTTCTTAGAATAGATAGTAAAACTAGTGTACAAGATATGGATAGTATAGTGTATGAAATGCTTGATAAAGTAGTAGATATACTAGATGAAAGTTTTTTAGAGCTTGGAGTAGAGGAATTACTTGATGATTACATTCGCAATCTAAGGCATGATCCATCTGAAATAGAATACGATGAAGTATTTCAAGAGGAATGTGAGTATATAAGAGATGAGTTTATGAGTTATATACTAAATGTACTTAATTATGCAATGTATAGAGATTCTCCTATAATAAAAGAGAATTCTGATAGGATAACTACACTGCTTAGTAGATTTAAAGGAATGGAATATGATATTCTTCCTATACTTTCTACAATACTATCTTTTATATATAGAGAAGCTTTATTTACTATATCCTTATTCTATCAAGATCAAATAGTATACAAATATCATGATAGCTATGAGTTTACAAAGTTTATAAGATTTCTTTATAAAGATAACCTTATTAGTTATTAAATATTTAATATAGAACGAAGGAGGTTAGATTAAAATGTTTTATAAAGATGATTTTATTACATGTGGAAGAAGTTTAATTGAGGTAATAGATGAGGCTAGAGCTGAAGCTGGAAGAAATATGAGTATATCTGAGGACATATACAAATACTATAACGAACTTATGACTATATCTACTAACTATAAGTACGAAGTACCAATTGGGTTTGAACGGCAACTAATAAGCTCTATCCTCAGCTATCCAATGTTAACCTTGTATGCTTTTTTGTTACCTGCAAGATTCTCTAGATTTTATGATAAACTTGAAAGAAGTCTACTATGTGAAATCAATGCTAATTACAATGGATCAATTACAAGATTTATGGTAGATGTATTTAAAGAGATATCAAATAATACAAAAGATATGGATACTTTTATAATGACTGATTCTATAATATCTGAGATAGCTAGACATAACACAGATACAATTGAGTCTCTTGTGTATAATACAACTAGTTTTGAGGTAAATACTGAAAGAAATATCTGTATAGCAATTATTCATGAAACATTAGAAGAAATGAGATATATACATAAGGATATAATACATAATGCACCAGGAATACTGTCTAACTATATAGACATAGGAGACAGATACATTATGTCACAACAAGATGAGATCGTTTATGATTTAATGTATTCTGTAGATGGAGCTATAAAGCAAAGTATTATTGATGGAACAGAGATTCCAGATATAGAAGAAACTATGGCATACTTTTCTGAAGATATCGAAGCTAATATGGAAGTTGATGGGCTTACTGATAGTCCAGGTGAAATAGTAGAAGAAGCGTATTTCCGTATAATAAATACGTTATTTGATATATTATCAGGAGAATCTATGGTAAACAGTATACTAACACACTTATTTACATCATATGAGGAATATGACATAAGAGGAGCACTACTTGATATATTTGAAGGATTTGAAGAAAATATAGGGTTAATAGATATACTATGTTACGTCCATAGATCATTACAAAAAGTAGTATTAGACTTTAGTTAAAGGAGGTGTTTAAAATGCTTGAAGATGAGTATAGTGCATCAACGTATCAAGTAAAGAAGCATATAGATGATAAGGTTAATGGGACATACTATATAAGAAAACATATAGAGAATATTGAAAACAAGATATTTCACGGAATAGATAGAGGAGATTATGAAATACTTATAAAGGATCCAATTGCAATTTTATATGCACTACTGACATATAATGTTGATATAACTGATAATGATGATTTTATACTATTCAAAGACTATATACTAAATAGATATAGGTACAAAGAACTGTATGATTCTATACATGAAATAGTTACACCACTGTTCTTTGGACTTAGTAAACCAAATGTAGTCACTACAACTCAAATATGCCTAGAGGTTGTAAAGTATACATCATCAAGTGAGATGCTTAACCATGTAATGTATAGAACTAACTGTACTGATAATGAAAGGTTGGTGTTAGAATTAGTACCCTTAATAGCAGAAAATGAAATAGAAGAGCTATTAGGTTCTGAATCTATATACTATTTACCAGATATTAGAGAACATATGTCAAATAATGAGATTTATAATAATGTTTTAGAAGATAGAGAAAGTCAAATAGAGTGCTTAGATGAACTTAATATGTATGAAATAGCTTATTCTCTTATGCCTAATCACATATGTAGATACTTTTACGAACTTACAGTTGATACTATAAGGTATTTTAAAGGTAGTTTACCACCTTCTTACCAGTTATTCTTTAAAGTATTTTTACGTAAAGCACAACTACTACATAAGAAGATGCATAATACAACATTTCTACTAGATAGTGAGGAACTAGGGGATCTTGAATATACATGTAGATATATATGGTTTTATGCATATGATACAGGTGTTATATATGACTACTACATATCACTTAGTATAGAGGTATTTACGTTTGAGTATTTTAAATATAATCTACTAAATCATATTATCATAAACTCAACAACTTTGAGATCACTTAAAAAAGGAGAGGATTAAATGATACACTACTGTACTATTGAAGAAGCTATATCTGAGATAGATGATAATGATGTAAAAAATATGTTAACCAAGACATTTAAAACTTTTGGTTATAATCCAAATAAAGATTCAGTTGACAGTGTCGATGTTACTGACTTACCTAGGATAGCTGAGGGAATTATCCTAGGTGCTGTTGACATTTTGAAGAATGATGAAGGAGTAATCTATGCTGTTATGTCAGATTACTTATACTTCATATTCTATCAAAGTAAACTATTCCCTACTATAAAAGGATTAAGCTCAATAAGTATTCAGCTTAGAAGTTACTTTATGAAGTATTTACTTGATAAACAGATACCAGAGCTTATACTTATGAATATGGAGCAAGGAATATATCCTCAGTTCTATTCAGCTACAGTAATAAATGAAATAAGAAAGACACAGTTTTATAAGTTCTTCAATGAAGCTACACTTGATGAAATCATACATTCTGTTACACTAGGTTCAAATGATATAAACACAACTTCTATATGTGTAACTGTAATAGATGAGCTTATAGAAGATATACTTGCAAATAAGACTGATGATTGCTATGAAGAGATAACAGAACTTGTATCTAAAGCATACATGTTTAAAAGAACACCGTCTTGGATGTATGATGATCTTGATTCTACATATAGAAAAGCAGAAATAATAGCAATATTTACTGTTGCATTTGGAAAAGAAGAAAAAGACATGCCTATTAAGTTTGACGAGGACTTACTTCTTACTCATTCTGATAAGATATATAGACAGAATACAACTTCTCTTCTAAATGATATCGTAACTACATTCTCTGCACATACATCTGAACATAGAACAGAACTACTTGATAAATTCGTAGTTACTAATAGTTCATTTCAAAAGACGTTCGATAATGTGTTTTCTGATTATGTAAATTTATTTTCTTCAGAAGATATAATAACATTTAATGATGGTGTAACAGAAGAAGATGTACAAGATCAATTATATAGAGTTCTTCTATACCTTACTTCATATACTATATGTTATATTATTATGGAATTTCTATGGATACTTAAAAAGGAGAACATAGCTCCTGTTACATACTCTCTTATACTAACTAACATAGTAAGAGAAATACTATGCTATAGAATTTATGAGGTGAATCCAACATGAACATTGACACAAGACCGTTCTTTCCCAAAGATTGCTCTATCATAAACTATGATAGCAATCTATTTTTATTACACACACATTACTACAGAGATATAGACACATTATTTAACATCTATATAGATAAAACTACAGGAGTTTCTCGTCTTGAAAAACACGAGGCTCCTGAAGTGCCTGTTTTTATAGCAAGAAAAACACCAAAATACCCACAAGAGTATATAAGTCGTGACTCTTGTGAAAGATACATGATTCCTTATTCTAGAAAGAATAAAGCAACACGTGAACTTTTATTTGAAGGTAAGCGTATTTACTTTAAAGATGAGTGGGGAAATGAGATGCAAAAAGTACTTATGCCAGATATTCCTTATAAAGCTGAGTACTTGCATCCAGGTGTATTTATGCTTGATGTTCCTATTGAACAGTGGGCTTATGTAGAGAAATCAAAGACTATGTATCACTATAATGAGAAAGACAAAGTGGTGGAATCTGATGTTACTATACCAGATATAAAATATGCATCGTTTGACATCGAAACTTCAAAAGATGAGAATGATGAATGGTATATTAATATGAATACATTTGTTGATGAATATTCTAAGACAGCTTACATAGATTTTCCAGTATTCAAAGATGGTAGATATAAAAGACAGGACTATCTAGTAGAAAATAAAGAGCAATTTGTAAAGGATTTAAAAGCTAAGTTCCATGAAGTAATTGAAAACTTAGAGCTTAAAGCAAATGAAAAAACTATAAAACTTGTAAAAGACACATGCAGAGAATTTATAGATACACTGGATATAAAGGTAAGACACTTTAAAGATGAAGCTACATTTATAGAAGCTACGACTAGAACCATGTTTACAGAGCATAAACCAAATATACTTATGGCATTTAATACAACATATGATATTGGAATGTTCCAAGAACGTATAGAAAAGCTTGGTTTACCTAAAGGTACATTTAATGAAAGAGGAATTGGTTATGATAATATATCTCCACCATTTGCATCTACTAATAATAAAGACAGACTAGATCCAAAAAGATTTAAAGGAGATATATTTAATCCTACAGAACGTAAAGTATACCTAAATAATATATCTCATACTATGATATCTGATTTCCAGACATGTTTCTATTCAAATAGACGTGGATCAAACTATTCTACATTCAATCTAGAAGATACAGCAAACAGAATAATTGGCTTTGGTAAACTTGATTACTCACATATATGCAATAACATACTTTATTTACCATATGAAGACTTCTATACACATGCAATGTATGCTCTTATTGACTCAATCTTACTTATAATCTGTAATAAAATAGGATCTGAGTTCTATAAGAAACTTATATTCGTTCAATTATCAAAAACTAATATAGAAGAAACTCCAAGTCCAAATATAGCTGTTATAAGAGCATACCAAACAGATGCTGCAGTTCTATCATCTGTAATACCTGGATGTAATATAAACAAAGTATTACTTGGAATGAAGATGGAAGATGTGGTTAAGGTATCTAAAACACTTAATATAGATTATACAAAGCAAAAACATACACTATCACAAAATGTATCATATGGTGGAGGACTTGTTGCGGATCCACTTCTTAAGAAGATTATGGATGACGTACTTAATGCCTTTCCTATACTTAAAGATGAAGCACATATAACTACGTTTATGAAGTTTATATCTGTTTTATATCTAGATCTTAAATCACACTATCCGTTTACTATGTATACACGTAATCTTGCTAGATCAACACTGGTAGGAATTATAAATATGCTTGTAAATAAGTCTAATAACCAGATAATGAAATATACTGGATATATAAAGGGTGCATCTTTTAAGAATAGAGTAAGGTCTTTTGGAAATCTTAATGTTGCACTTATAAATAAGGATGTAATTACTTATGCTAATATTGCAAATGGGTTACCATCACTTGATGACCTTATTAAAGAATTCATGCATTTTGACTCAGAACCTATAATAAATACAGTTAAACCACTTGAATATACAGCTGAGATAGATAAACCTACACTAAATGCATTTGGTAAAGTAAGATCAATACTTACATCAATAAATAGACTCAGAATAGATAAGCAAGAAGAGAAATATATGGCAAAAGATGTAAAGCACTTCTTTATAAATGATGGTGAAATGGTGTTTAATAATTCTTGCTTTGTAAGATACAACTATAGAAATAATATATTTACAGATGAAATGCTAAACTTTATTCCAAATGTTGATAGATCTGTTCCATTATACGGAACTATTAGTAAGTCAACATTAACTCTATCTGATTCTAACTACAAAAAACCAAGAAATAAACCATTTGAATTTCCAGAAGATTCAAAATGGTATCCAATAGATGAGGAAGAGCTTATAAAAATGGCAGATGCTGAGATATATCCAGTTATAATGAATCTTAAAGATGGAATTAAAATTAGATCAGTTAATAGATCATTTTATTTCCCATTTTCATACTGGGTAAAGCAAATAGAACTTGCAAGAAACGGTAAGAAGTTACCAAAGAAAGAACCAGAGATTTCAACACCAATATATCGTTATATAAAAGGTAAGGAAACTACTAAAATTCAGTTTCAATATAGTATCTATCATCCAGATCTTATTGCTCTTGATATAGATATTTATATGCAAATAAAAAACATTTAATTTAATAGGAGGTAGAATTATGAATTTTTCAGAAAAAATGAATGTATTCAGAAGAGTAACACAATCAAAACCAGAACCAGATGTAAGGACAGTTACAAAAACAGTATTCCCAGCACTTGCTGGAGCAATGCTGTCGTCTGCAGAAGCAATGAGTTATGTACTTATAAAGCAAGTGCAAGAACTTGAAAATACAGGTAAATTTGATACACAAATGAGATTTTGGGTATGGAGAAACTTTAAGGTTGCAGTATTTAAATTAGTAGAAGCTTTTACACAAGTAGCAAGAACTAATAGAGATTTATTCCTTGAAGCTATATCTAATAATGGTATAGAAACTGTAATAGCTATGTTTATATGGACAGCTGAGCCATCAGACAGAGATGCATATGAAATGGTTGAATTATTTATGCAAGCTATGACAGATTCTGAACTTAATAAAACTAGATATCCAATCGACTATCAAAAAGTATACAGAATGTTCCATTACTTTATAGATAAGTTTGGACTTCAAATACTAAGAGATAGATGTGATGAAAGAGATTCAGCAAGAATAATGGATGCCATTGAAGTTTATATGGATGGTATGTATGATAATGCAAAAGGAGAATACACATTACAAGAAATAAATAACTTTATAGTATCAAGATTTAAATCAGAAACATTTGAATGGAAATATAACTTTATCCATTCAATATTCTTAGATACATTCTCTAAATAATAAAAACAAAGCCAAGTTAATGAAATAAATAATTGTTATAAGGAGAATAAATATGGCAAAACTAATGGCTAGAAATAACCTTTTTGTACCTACTTTATATCCTGCACTTGATATAATGCTTGGACAAAATGTAAGAAACCAGAAAACTGGAGAACTAATTGCAGCTGAACGTGGATTTAGACTTGGATGGCAATATGTACTTGGAGCAAAACCAGGTATAGGTAAGACATCTCTATCTATAGAACTTGCTTCAGTTGCAATTAAACTTGGCTACCCAATTAAAAAGGTGATAATAGTTGATTCTGACTGTTCGTCACCGTCACCTGAAAGAATATCTAAACTAACTAAACTACCAAAAGAAGTGGTAGATGAGTACTTTGAAGTTTGGGATATGAACGTAGTTGAGGATATTACAGATAGATTCGTAAGACTTTCAAATGAGTATTCTAAAGATAAAGAAAATCAAAAGTACGAAGAATTCGAAGATCCTTACTCAGGTGATATGATTAAAATGCGTCCATTTTATTTTATAATAATGGATACAGTAACATCTATGATTGCTAAACGTAACTCAGTTGAATCTGTAAAAGATAAAGACTCTGAAAACGTAGTAGCAAATGAAGGTAATATGACGGCATTTCTTAAATTATCTGGATTTGTAAACGACTGTACAAACTTCTTTGATGGAAATGCTATATGGTTATGGAACGTTCACTTAAAGAAAAACCAAAAAGAAATAGGTAAATATCAAGCAGAAAAAGAGTTTAAGTCAGCTAATGCAGAATACAAACTTCATATGCCTGAAAGACTTAGACAAAAAGCATCTGCAATTATGATCTATAACTCTATACAAGACAGTCAAAATCTTGACTCTCCAACACACCCTATTAATGCTTATGGACTTGAAGATATTAAATCTAAATCAGTATACTCAACAAGTATTATACTTAATAAATCAAGAACAGGAAATGAAGGAAGAACACAAGCAAGACTTCTATATATAGATGGATCATTTGATATTGATATGCATGCAATAGCAACAGCACTTGATCTTGGAATACTTGAAAAAGGAAGTGGAAACTATCCTAATGGACAAACTCCACATATATTTAAAGAAGATCCAGATGCTAAATATGAAAATGAAATAATGGGAAGAAGAATGAAGCAATCTCTTATGTTAAAGGGATATTCTCGTCCTACTAACATAATAGAAGCTAGACTTCTTATGAAGTATACTGGAGACAATCCCGAAGTGTGTAAAGCTAGAGATGAATTTATAGTAGCACTATATCAAAGACTTGAAGATGTACTATGGTATGAACTTGAAATAAACTCTATATCTGAAAAAGAAATGGAAACTTCTAAAAAGAAAACACAACACTTATTTAGCTTAATAAGAAATGTTACTAAGAAGACTATTTTAACAGCAGACGAAATAGAGGAAAAGAAAGACGATATACCAACTACAGTATTTACAGTCGATAGTTCTGTTATGGATGATACTCTAGTAAGCTAATCTAAAGGAGGTTTTAAAGTGGTACTTAGATATGTACAAGATGAAACTAAAGTTATAGTTAAAGCTGGTTCTGGTGATATGGAACTTAGTAATGCTAACGTAATTGGAAATATGATATATGGTGACTTAAACGGAGAATACATTCAAATATGTACAGCTCCTGAACCAGATGGATTCTTCTATGGTATTTTCAATGATGGATCTAGATTACAAATAATCGGAACAGATAACTAAAACCAAATAACCTGGGGTGAAAGCCTCAGGTTTATTTGTCCGCAATCAATAATAACTTAATATAATAGGAGGTAAAGATGTTTAAGAAAAGAGAAGACAAAATTAAAAATTTATTATTAATTAAAGGTGTAAAACTTGTGTGCATTGCAGTTGAGGGTCCTGATTGTATAGGTAAAGGTACATTTGCTAAGAATTTACAAAAGTATTTAAAGAAACATGTAAGTGAACTTAATACAGATAAGAGAAAGTTTGCTAAACCAATCTTAGTTTCTTTCCCTGATTATAATGAACCTTTTACTGGACAAGAAATAAAAGATTATCTTCATTCAGAAGAACCTATTCAATGGATGCTTAATGATCTTATGATTGAAAATAGATATAATGTATTCTATAAGATTATGGTAGATATATTAGATTCTAATGATGAAATATATAATCCTAATATAGAAAACGGAGAAGAAACTATTCAACTTGTAGTATGTGATAGATCAGTATTTTCTGCATGTAACTATACAACTTCAAAAAATATACTTACTTATGCTAAACTTAGAGCAGAGAAGAAAGATATTGATGGTGGTTTAAGTGCTATGGAACTAGTTAGACATACACTTGAATATGCATCTAAAGAAAAAGATGTTGAAATTTATCAAGACTACTATGGTACTAGAATTAAATCTACTGAGATAAATAACTATGCTAAATTTAAAAAACATATAAATGAATATTCTCCTGAACTATTCTCATTTATATCTAGTAATACAAGCGATATGTATCACATATCATGTGTATTTGACGGAGACTTTAATAAAGGTATTCCAGTTCCTGATTTCTTAGTTCAAGTAAATGAAGACTTTGATGATCCTAGATCAAGAGAAGCACATAAATTTACACAAGATGCAAGAGCTGAGCAAAGAGCTAAGGATTCTAATGAAAACGATGAAGAACTACAAGATGCAGTTGCTATGGCATACTACTACTACAGAAATATATATAGTGGAATTGTAGCTGCTACATGTAAGTTTGACTTAGGAGAAAAGAAAGATATGTTTGTTCCATTTGGAACTAATTTCGGAAATGATACATATGAAGCTAGAATATTTGAAATTTTAAAGAATGCATCATTTGAAACAGTTAAAAGAGAAATAAAAGCACCAAATATAGATGAGTCACCAGAAGACGATATGATCTTCTAGTAGCTGAAAAACAATCCTTTGGAGATAGACGATATAAATAACTCAAGTTAAAGGAGGGGTTATAATATGGAATATTTACAAAACGGATTCACTTACTTACTAAATAAACCTTATGGTTGGGTAGTATTTGTTGTAGTAGGAGCTGTTATAGTTGCTACTGTTGGATTTGGTGTAGGATTTGTACAAGTCAAGAAATACATCAAAACTGTAGGAAGACAAGAAGTTCTTGATGCAAAAGCTAAAGGATATACAGTATCTCAAATAGTTGATACAGCTGTTGAGAGAACTGTAGCTAAAGTTAAACAAGTTCCATCTAAACTTGCAAAAGTTGTAGTTGGAATATTAACTTCAAAATATATACTTTCAATAATTAAAAAAGGCGTTACTAAAATAGTACATGCTATATCTGAAGACGAAGTTAAAGCTGAAGTCAAAGAAGAAGAAAAATAATATATTAAACTAAGCTATCTCCAGTTTAATATATGTATAGTACATCTAATCTTAATTGGTTAGATGTACTTCTTTTTCTTTTTTTTTCGCATTCTTATTAAGATATAATTACATATAATAGTGTGAGTTAAGTACTCAATAATATAAATTTTAGGAGGTATACAAAATGGGAAGAAAGATTAAATTAGGACTAGTTAGAGGGAGACATGACATTCCAGGTGTTACAGAATACATCTATCAAGGAGAAATAGACGATCCAAGTAACATCCAAGAACTTTGGAGAGTTGCCGATGATTATATTGGTGATATGTCTATGGATATTGATGAAATTGAACTATATGTAACAGGATTAACACCTTGTCTTATAGAAGTTCTAAATGTCTGTAGAGATTATGAAACTAAAGTAACATTGATGCATTACAATCCAAAAACACAAAGTTATTATCCACAAGTAGTTAAATAAGAAAGGAGGTATATTATGAAAGAATGGATTAAAACATTTCTGCAAACTTTGTTTATAGGATTTATGATTTGTGCAATCGTATTTCCTAATAAGATGCTTGGAATATTCATGTAGGAGGTTATCATGTCAACATCAGATAAAGTGTTAGTAGCACTTGTGATAGCAGTAGCTGTTCTATCAATATTGAGATATTTATGTTAAAAAAGAGGTTGAGATATGAATTATGTGATTGATTGGGTTAAAAAGGTTTTGTATATAGCAGGTGCTATATATGTAGTAATAGTTTTAGTTGGTAAATATGTTATATTAAATAAATAGGAGGTATTAAAATGAGAAATATAGGTATATTAGATGAAATGGTTAGAGAATATGGTGTAAGAGATCTTTTTGAAAGTTTGACAGATAATGCATTGAAAGAAGATACGAAGAATATCTTCAAAAATCAACTTAGAAGATTATGCATTATATTAGGGTTAAATGTTGATGAAGATCGTTATGATTATATAGTTGATAGCATATCAAAAGTCTTCAATGAGTTTAAACCAATATACAAGGTGTTATTTTCAAATGAACATTTGAATATGATATCAACACCAGATGGAAAAAGCAAACATACAGAGTATGTAACAAAGAATATACTTGTATATGGTGTTAAAATGTTAGATAAGTCTGAAGGAATGTGGTTTAAACAACAGGAATACGGGTTTATAAAACTATATTGTGGATTAAGAGACTTATCTGATAGTTCATATGTAGATATAGTAAATAAAGCTTTTCTAGAAGCTTGTAAGGTTTACAAGGAATACGATCTAGAAAGTGACATTAATAAAAATAGTTATAGAGAAAACTTTAAATATGATATGTATTATAAGTTTATCAAAAACAGAGCAAAATATGCTTTTATGCAATCTTTAGTAAATGCTGAAGAGGTTGCAGATAAGATTTCTCTTGTTGACTTCATGAGAAATAAGTATAGTAATGCTGAGGATGTAGCAGAAGTCATTGGAGATATTATAGCAAGAAGAGATATACTTGTATATACAAATGATACTCCAGGAAAATATGCAAATTTAAATTGTGTTATACTAGATAATACAAATAGAGATAGAGAATATCTAGACAGAGTATTAGGAATGGCAGCATTTGAAAGTCTTGAAGAAGAGTATAAGTGTTGCATAACTGTATAATAAATGGAAATCCTGGGTTTATACCTGGGATTTCTTTTTTTTCGTAATCCTTTGTAAAACCTTTGTTTCCTTGTTTTTTTTTTGATTAGATATTATAAAATGTAATAACCTTTATAAAGGTTAAATAAATTATTTTGGAGGTATAAAAAATGTTGTATCAAAATGCTGTATTAGGTTGGTCAAATGGGATAAAAAATTTAAAGGATTTAACAGAAGGTAGAATGTATGACAAATGCATAGATACTGCTATTGAAATGAATCTTTTGAGTAATGATGGTAGAATAGAAGTAGATGGTATAACTATGTTTTATCCAGATAGTGAGTTATTAAGAAATCTTGTAGAAAGCTTCAAGACTGCCATTAGTATATTTCCTGAGCTGCTAAATGACACTGTATTATCAGATTACAGTAAAGGAACTAAAACAAGTGATAAACTATATAATTTATTTTGCTATTTATTAAAAGCAAAGAATTTATATAGAAATAAAGACAAGGAAACTAATTCTTATAGAATTAAATATGGCTTCCTTGATATCTTATTTAGATTAGACTCTCTAAATAAAGCAGACCTTTCTAAACTAATTAATAAGATTTACTTAAATTATAAAGAAAACATAGAAGAACTTTACAGTATAAGTAAATGGAATGGAGTTTTGGAAGAATCTCCTAAAAAATACTTTCAAGTATTCTTAGGTCTTAAAGGAGAACTAAGAGCTTTCATTATGTCTCAACTAATTGAAGGAACTCACATGTTCCAACATCATGATCATAAGTTAGTTGATGACATGATAGTTATCTCTGCATATTTAGCAGAAGTTATAACAAAGAACTTCTTAACTAAATATGTACAAGATAAGTGCTTAGCTGTTCCAGGACATCTAAGCACTTATTTATCAGATTATTATTTCTTGGATATAACAGGAGATTATTCTTTTGAAATAATCAAGAAATAAAAAAGAAGAATAACTAGAGACTAATCATCTCTAGTTATTTTTTTTCTCCTTTAAAATAGCATCCCTTCGTCTTCTCCTCTAGGTTTCCAATAATCTTCTATAGTTCTATATTCACTTACATCTCTATAGTCATTTCCTAAACCTATATTTTTATTTTTAAAAGGATTCTTTTTTCTTAAGTTTACATTACTTGGCATCTTACTTGTAACTTTCATTACAACATCTGCAAGTTCTAAGTTATTCTTACTTTCTTCTATAACTTCAGGTAATGTTAAATTAACCTTAATACCATTTATTATCTTAGTACACTTAATTTCTTGCCAACTATACCCACTTGCACTATCATACTTATCAACAAGCTTCCAATCAAGTTCCCCCTCACGATCTAAGAACACTTCTTCGTTTTCCATTATTCCAAGCTTATGTTCTCCCATAGTTTCAAACTTAATCTTGTGCATATCTACTACATAGTTAAACTTCTTATATACGTTTTCTCTGTAGAACTCATCAAATACAAGTCCATATGCATGAAGTCTTGCAAATATTCTGTCGTCATGTGCTCCAGATTTAGCTTCCACTCTACCATTATCTCCTCTAGTTCTTTTAAGAGTCTTAACTTCATCTAATGCTTTAGGATGACAGAAAGTGTAAGGTTGAAGTTCCACAAGTTGAGGAAGCAAGTTTTCAGTCATCCACTTACGTCTTCCGTTTACACGAGAACCCATTATAGTTTTACTATCTCTATTTATATTTTTATCAAATCCTCTTACAGTTCTATCATTAAGATCCTTGTTATAGTAGATAGTATATCCAAATAAAGTTTTACTATACTTAGGATCACGTTCTAATACAGGAAGTATATCTTGTCCAGGACCATCCCATTCAAGTGCAGTTATAATAACCAAATTAGGATTTGCTTTCCATGCTAAATCACATATTGCTTTATATACAACAGGAAAATCAACTACAAGTAAAGTATTAGTAGCATACTCAAATATAGGCATACAAGTTTCCATATTCATCCCAAAGAATACAGTACTATCTCCAGATGAACCATGTGCTATATCTATACCCATACAGAGAACACTTATCTTTTTAAATTCATCCTCTATAGTTTCACTTCCATTACTTCTTATATAGTCAATCATATATCTATTATCTAAGAAATGAGTATCCCATTTAACAGCATCTATCCAAGTTTGAACTCTTTCTATATGCTCTTGTGTATATAAACTGTCTGCAGAACTACTTATCCAGTCCATAAGTATTTCGTTTCTAAATTTAGCTGCAACTGGTATCTTTCTACGTCTATCATCATACCAAGCTTCACTCATTCCAAGTTCTTGATACCCGTATTCAACGAAGAAGAAATCCATTTCAGCACTAGCAAATAAGTAAGTATGTAGATTAGAGTAATTCATTCCAAATAGCTTATTATCAAACTTACATATCTTATTAGTTACAACATCATACATCTGTCTACCAGCAAGTGTAGTTAAATCTCCTGCTGTAGATGCATAGTGTATAGAGTGTCTTATTCCTTTTTTTCTAGCAAAGTCCATAGTAGCAGTAGTTGCAAACTGAATACCACTCATTGCAGCCATTATACATTTAACGAAGTTGAATTCGTCAAATAGTAGAAATCTTAAACGACGTCCTCTTCCTGCTCTTGCAGCTTGTTGCTCTTGAGGGGACACGGCTATTGCTACAAGTGTGTTACCAAGCTGTTGATTCTTAGTTTCCTTACTTCCAGATTTAGAAGAAGGTTCAACGTTTTTATACTCAACACCTTTCTTTCTACGATTTACTATTTGATGAAATCTTAGAAATTCAGGAAATTCGTCAGCTATTTCTATAACTTCCCGTTTATTATCTACCGCTCTCGTATACTCATAGTGTAGAAATCCACATTCAAAGTCAGTGCTTCCATATGCAAACTCATATGCAAGTAAATGGTTGACTATGTATGTTTTCCCTATTTGTCTTGGTGCTGATAAGAATGTATTAAAGTTCTGACAGTACAGCCATATAAATGTAAATTGCTGTATAGTCATTTCAAAACGTTTAGATTCACCATTTTTGGTAATTCTTGCACATTCTCTCATGTGAAACCAAGGATTAACCATTCCTTCTCTTGCAACTTTAACTTGCATTTCTCCAGGAAGTATACTCATAGTATCTATTCCAAGTAAGTCTCTGTCAAATACTATAAGGTGTATCTTATCGTTAAACTTTATCTTAGATACATCAGAGAACTTCTTAAGATACATATGGAAATCCCAGAACTGTTTATTCTTTGTAATCATATCGTAATAAACAGTTTTAAATCTACCAGTTAGCTTACCATTTTCATCAACATCTATATACACATCCCACATGTCATCAGGAAGTCCATCTACATTATAGAATATTTTTTCCTGTTCTGAGATAACAGCGTGGTTTATTTTATCGAAGTTACCGTTAAGTATCTTATGATAAGGTATTATCTGACTTACTTCTTCAGAAGGTGCATCTTTAGTAGATAAGTATTCCTCAATCATTTTGATTGCTGAATCTTTAAACTCTACATATCCTGCATAGTCAATACTTAATATTTCAGAGTAATAATCTTCAGTATCTTCATCTACAACCTTTTCTGCAATAGTAGCTAAATATCCATTATAATCAGTTGATAGTACTAATTCCTTAGTAAACTCATAGTTAGCTCCATTCTTTTTAAGCCAAGCCTGAAATTTTATACTCTCTTCACTAATATCATCAAAATACATCTCATACATATTCATAATTTACCTCACAAAAAATAAACCATCCCCTATTGCTAGGAGATGGTTTTTATTATTAGTAATTAAAGTCAGCTCTTGCTACACCATAAAGTCTAGTTGCTCTTTCTCTAAAGAAGTTTCTGTCTGATAAAGCATTTCTAATATCATACATTTGATCTTCTAGAGCAATTGCTAAAGATTGAAAAGCCTCATCGTTCTTATATTGGTTTCTATATACACCAATAACTCTTATATAAGAAGCTATCTTTCTTAAAACTACACTTTGAGTGTTAACATCATCACAGTTCATTGCATCTGATTTAAGTTTTACAGCCTCAGATTCAAGTTTTCTATATCTTTGTGCTACATTAGGTGGAAGTTTTCCAATTAACTTAGCAACTGATACATATTTAACTTCTTTATCTTGCTGATTTATTCCTTCAACAGCAGGTGAAGCAACTGGAATAATTTCATTTTCAGCAAATTCTATTATTTCATCGGTAGTATCATCACTTACTATCTTATCAACTATATTTTCTGTATCCTTTATAAACTCATCCCAGTTAATTAGATCTTCTTTGTCTATATCAATATTTTCTGGTAGTTGTCCAGCTATATCGTGTACAGATTCTAGTGCTACATTAAGTACGTTAAGTTCTCTTCTACCACCATTAAGTTGATATACAGCCATATCTGCTGATAAAACATAGCTTCTCTTTAGTGTATCAACTCTATCTATAGTCTTTCTTATTATGTAGTCTATGTATCTAAGTCCATGTTGCTCAAATATAACATTTGGTCTACTCATAACTTCATATGCTTGAGTTATACCTTCTGCCTCTGTTACTCTAGATAATGCAATTTCTAAGTACTCTACCATATCATTTAAACTTCTTATGATAGTTGAAGTATTACATTCATTTATGCTATCATAGAATGTCTTGTACACAAATAGTATCTTAGTCATGTTTATAATATTAGAGCTTACATACTTAGGATCTTCATAACGTCTACCACGATTTATTTTAATAAGTCCTAAATTTGCAAGAACTCTTATAAATGAAACATGATTTAGCATAAATAGGATAGATTTTTGTATTAAAGTGTCTATTATGTATTCATCGTATAACTCTCTATTCTTAAGATATCTTTCATTACTCATAAATCTTACAAGCAAAGTAGAGAATTCATACATAAATGTTTTACAAGAATTAAAATCATCATAGTTTACACTATTTCCTAAGTCCCATCCAACCATACAAGCTGATCTTATATCAAACGACAGTCTATTAGAGATACCATCGTCGTTATCTATATAAGAATACGCTCTAGAAGATTCAAGTTCCTTTTCTATAGTAAATTTAGATCTAGGTCCTGTTTTTATATCTCCATATAAGTTAAATTCATATTCTTCACGGTTAACTCCTGATTCAATATTTCTTGAATCAAAACCTCTTGCATTATAAAGCTCTTTTAAAGCTTTAATTTGGTCGTCTCTGAATAGTTTATGTATATACGCTTTATTTTCAGCATGTTTTTCATCAGATCCTCTATCGTCACCAAAACCATTGCTATCTTTAAGTAGTAGTGCAAGTGTATACATAACAGGTGATCTATCGTCAGTTCCTCTAAAAAGTTTATCTAGTGCTCCAACACAAAGGTTATTAAGAATAGCTATAGCTTCAGCATTTTCTGCTATAAACTTATCATAATGTGCTTTGTTAGCTGGATTATAAATAGTTTTAAAGTATTTCATATATTCCTCCTTTTTATTTTTCACATATTGTATAAACGTTATAAAATTGTTTCGACCAAGACCCACATAGAAACAAATAAGAAGTTAAAACACCTTTGATATCAAAGGTAAATAAATAAAAGGAGGTTAAATAAATGGTTGAATTAACTGAGTTTATCGTTGCATCTCGTGCGAATAAAATCATACGTAATTCAAGACTTACAGATGTTTCATACACTGGACTTGATAGAACAGAATATGGCTTTTATAAAGATACAACTGAGAACTATCTAACTAAGATAACTTCTCCAGAAAAAGCCTATATGATACAAAAAAGACTAGAAGACATTCTGTTCTTTTTATTTCCTGGTACTACTTGTAATAGATTTGTAGGAGTTGAGGACACAACTGATGTAAGATATTTCTATCCTATAACAGTTGCAGATATTACTATAGATGAAAAGAAAGCATTTGTACCGTTTTTCTTCGGAAACGATACTTTATTTGCAATATCACCATTTTTAAAACTAGATAACACAGAACGTATAGGAGATAAATTTATTGCTCCAATATGTAAAATATCAGATCTAGATAAAGAACTTACATTCTCGGAACTTGAAGAACTACTTTCTGCTGAAACTGATAATGATAGATCTTTATATGGAACTGCTAGCATAGGTGACAGATTCAAAGTAGTAGTTCAGTCTATAGTAGAACTTGTATCTCCTATATCTGAAGCTATTAAAAAGACATTCCCTAAATACGAATACAGTGCTGAATGCGAAGTTGTGTCTGTTAAAGAGCCAGGATATACTAAAATGTATGAAAGACTTGGTATGGAAACTGAGCTTTTTGTGGATACTGAACTTGGACTTCTTAAAAATCCTGAAGATATAATAAAGGAAATCGACTTCTTACCTATAGTTTTAAAACACGAAACTAATACAGATGGTAATAGTGTTGATTATATTACTATGTCTTTAGTAGAAAAGAGACAGGCTGATGGTTCACAAAGAGTAATACGTAGAGTAAATCTTAGATCAAATAATGATGAAATGAGATCTAGTTCAGATTTATCTACTCAAGAATCTAAACATGTTATAAATGATTTACTTGTACTTCGTGAAACAGGATCTATCTATCCACTTATTAATATAGATGAATTTGCATACTATTATAATGGATCTGTATGTTTTATTAAAGACGGAACTATTTTAGATGGATTTAAAATAGAAGATCTATACGAAGTTAGCAAAGGATATCCCGAAGTGGCTGAAACACCAGCTGTAACTGAACAAGGTGAAGAATACATAAGAGCAGAAGAAGGTGTGTCAGATATAGTCAATTCTCTTAAAGTAATAGGTATAAGAACTGGATCTACTTTATATGGAATTATAGCTCCTATATTTAAATTACCTAAAGAAATAGTAGTTGACGTCTGGAACTTCATAAGAAGAGCTTTCTTTATGAAACAGAATAATGCTACAAAGGAATATACCGACGAGCTTAGAATAAAAGCTTTAAACGACGACCTTGATGTGTATACTGATAAAATAAAAAGATGGATAGAAATCCCTATATTAGGGGTAGCCTCTTGCTTTATAGCTGGAGGAGTAGTATTTGGATGTGCACTATGGTACATTATGAATAAGGTTGGTAAAAAATACAGAGCAAAGGCTATGGAACCGTTAGAACATCAAATCAATACTTCTATTCAAATAGTTGATATGAAGATAAGATTTGCTGAATCTGAGGGGGATACTAAAAAGATAGAAGAACTAATGCGTTATCGTGGTCATTTAATACTCATGAAACATAAAACTGAAAACTACAAGAAAGAGCTTACTGATAAAGATCAACTTGAGTACAATAAAGTGCAAGAAGTTGAACGTACTGGTGGCGGATATTAAAAATTTATTAGGGAAAACTGTTACTCATTCTTGCAAAGGAGGTATTATGTACTATGATGGATGGTATAAAACACTACGTAAGTCTAGCTCTGATAACTCTCATTCTATTCCTAGCAACGATGATAGTAAAGAGTCAAGAGAAGATAGAACATCTAGAAAGAACACTGAAGAAATAAATTACGCATTAGAAGGGTTTTTTGCAGTATATAACGATGAAGACATTACATTAAAGTCTAAATATTCAAAAGGATTCGAAGCCGATGATGATTTTGGAGATTTAGGCGGAGATGATGGCGAAGATACTGCAGATGATACAGGTGATGATGGTGGATTTGATGACATGGGAGGAGATGATTCCTCTATGGATACTGGGGGCGATGATAATGCCTTTGGTGATATGGGTGGAGATGACGATTTCGACTCTTTTGGAGACGATACGGACTCGTATTCGGATGAAAACGGAGGAGAAGGAGGAAAGAAAAAGAAATCATCAAAAGTCTCAAGAAAAGAAGCCTTAAATGAAACGTATGATCAGTCTACTCAAATAAGAGAAGTACTAGAATTTCCAAAGAAGTTCCAGGATCTACGTAATGTAATAGCTTCTAATACAGATATTGCTCTATCACAGACTCATACTAACCCTAAAGTAGAAGCTACTATTAGAAAAGTTGGAGAACGTTATCAAGATCTTCTAAGAAGCATTGATTTATATATGAAATCAATGAGTACAAAATTATATGAAGATCTATGGAGTGACTACATAGAGTTTCATACAATAGCTAAATCACTAAAGCTTAGTTTTGAAGCTTTAATTGCTGTGTAGAAATAGCAAATTAACAATCGTTTTGATAAAAATACTTAAAGGTTTTTACCTTTAAAGTATAAAAATATATTTTTAAAATATCTAAGGAGGTAACAAATGGATAAATATACTGAATCTAATCTATTCTTTGGATTAGAAAATGTGGAAATGCTTGATGGAATCGCAACTGGAAAAATAGCTCCAAGAGAAGGAGACTATGATTCTATGTATGAAGGAGGACTAGAAGCAGAACTTGAAAGATTAACTGAAGAAGCAGATCAATATAAAGGAATGGCAACACTTATAGCTTTAGAATGTGTAAATGCCAACAGAGCTTATGCTGAAATAGCAAAAGGAACTGATATTGAAACTGCATTCAGAATGCATGGATTTGAAGCAGAAGATGGAAAAGATCCTAAAGAAGCTGTTTCTAAAGAAAACATCTTCAAAAGAGCATGGAAAGCAATCGTTGGATTCTTCTCAAATATCATATCTTATTTAGCTCACTTATTAAAGATAAAAAGAATATCTGGTAAAGTATTCGACGTTATCTATGCTGATGCAGATAAAATGGAGAAAAAACTAGCTGAATATAAAGATAAAGTTAATGAAAAGAAAGATGCTAAAGTTGCTTTAACTAAAAACTTAATAAAAACTGGAGCAAGAGACGAAGATACTAGCTGGGGTAAAGTAGAAAATGTATACTCACCTGATACTAATAATAAGTTAGTTCCATTAGAAGTAGGAGAAGAAATTAAAACTCAAAATATAACTGACTTCGTTAAAAGTTATGCTAAAAACTTTGGTATCACTGTTAGTGATGATGGAAAAATAACTGAAGATGAAATAGAAAAGAAATTCTCTGAACATGAAGAAAAATTAAAATTAAGTGGTGCAGAAGAAAAAGATGGAGAAATACCTGTTGATACAGCATTCAAAACAGTTAATGAAAGATTAGCTGCTATTAAAAATAGATGTGATGGTAGAAAAGGTAAGAGCGGAAGTGGAGATAACGAAAAAACTAACGACGTTATCAGAGACTTCGAAAAAGCATTTGAAGGATGTAAAAAAGTTCATAAATTACTTCAAAGTAAAATATCTGAAGATAAAATACCTACAGATACTTCTAAAGAAGTATTAGAAACATTATCATCATCTTTAAAAGCTATGGGTAAATTATGTGCAAAACAAGCGAAAGTTTATAATTTCTGCTTAAGAGATTTTACAACTTTAACTGGATATGCTATAAAAGATGGAGCTGCTGTAGTAGCTAAATTAAAATAACATAAATATTGAAAAAGGGAGGAGTGTACATGTTTTATGTAACAAGAGAGCTTAATAAAGATCTCATGAATACAATCGTCGATGGGTTTGAGTCGTTTGAGATGACTGAACTTAATGATATGATTGACTCTAACCTTGAAACATTAGCTGGTTGCGAAGCTTTAACTGAAATAGGTGCTGCAATAGCTGATTTTGGTTTTGATATTTGTGGATTTGAAGCAAGCAATAACGTAGGAGCTGAAAGTAGAATCAGAAGAGCTGTTAAGTTCATAAAAGATATTATCTTTAAGATAGTAAACTATATAAAGCTATATTTCAACTCCTACGCTAAAAAATTAAAGACGATCAAAGAAGAGTTAAAAGAACTTAAGATTGCTATACAGGCAGCAGTTGAATTGGGAGAAGATTTACCAGCTAAAGTTAAATCAACTTGGTTACACTGGGTAGATAAATCTGCTACTAATAAAGACGAATATTTTCGTAGAACAGACGTTGTATTCAAATTCCTTGGAAACTGTGGAGCACTTAAGGACTATAAGATAGTAACTAAAAATAAAAGTTCAAATGATGTGCTTTCTGAAGCCTATACATTTATAAGAGAACTTCTGTATCAACTATATTATAGCAGCAACGGAACTGATGGTGACTTAGCTGGTAAAGGTTCTATAAAGAGTCTTAAGACAGTAACAGATGCATACAATGAACTTACAACTATATTAAAATCTGATCAAGTAGTGAAAACTACTAATCCAGATATAATAAAGAGTTTAAAAGAAATAGGAACTAAACCATTTGAGTTTTTAGAAGATATATCTAAAAACGTATTTACTACGGCTGAAGTAGATGAAAGATCGTTAGCTACTGAACATGGTACAGTTGAGATACTTAAGTTATACTTAAAAGGTACAGAGCTACTAATAGAATGGTTAGATTATTCACCTAGAAGTCTAAGTGAAAATCCTGTTAAAGTTGAACTTGAAAATAAGGACGAAGATATTACAGCTTATTCAAAAGAGCTGTTAAGTTATACAAAGGAGTTACTTGCTAAATTTAGAGAATTCTATGGTAAAACAGCGAAGGCTGCATTTTTACATGTAAAAGTATTCCATAGAGATGCAATTAACATCCTTGAACAAATTAAATCTAATAATAATGACTAAGGAGGAAATAAGTAATGAACGAAAGAAGACTTGCTGATGGTGTCATAAAAGAAATTTTCGCTTATGAAAGCATCAATGGAGCATTATCAAATAAAACATCAAAAAGAAAAAATGGAGAAGATTCATCTAATGCATTCTTAAATATGACTGGGGTTAAAAGATGGGGTGCTGAAGATTTACAAAGCATCTGTTCTGTAATCAGACAAAGACAACAACATATGCCTGATACAGTACTTTTCTCACCTGAACAAAGAAGAGCGGCTGAGTTTGTACTTGCTCAAGAAGCTATCAATAAAGCAGTAGATGCAGCTTTAACTTCTAAATCAGTATGGGATAAATTACCAAAAGCAATGCAAGACGTTGCTGGATATGCAAAAGCTGCATATGATAAAGAAGCTGCTGTATTAAATGGAGCAGAAAACTCTCAATTAGAATCAAGATATGCAACTGAATGTAAAGCTGAATGGGCTAAAAACACAGTTAAAGATATCTTATTCACTGGTATGGCATCTGTAGTAAACGGAGCTGCTGAAGGATATGTAAACTTAACTACTGGAACATACATTCAAGGGATAGAAAGCTTACAAGCTGGTTCTGCTTATGCATTACACTACCCTGTACTTGAATTCTATGCTCAATGGGTAAACGCTGCTGGATGTATCTGGTCTAAACTTGTTAAAACTGTTAACATGTTATCTCCTGAATCTTCTATGCCAATCGAACATAAATCACAAGTTTATGTATTCAGAGATAAAGATAATAAGAAAATTGCTGAAGTAAAACGTGAAGATTACTTCAGATATATGGATATGAACTTACTTAAAGAAAAGAACTTATTAAGTGCTAATATTGATATCTACAATCAATTACTTAAACATTTAGTAATCAAAAGTACTGACTTTGGTAAGAAATTATCTTTATATGAACCAATATCAGGAGCAACTGAAGCTGTATTAAAACCTTTACAACAAGCAATATTCTCATTTGAAATAAGTGAACTATTACTTCAAGGTGAAACTTCTGGTGGAGCTACAAACAAATTCAAAGGAAATATCTATGATTATGACGGAACTCCTATTCAAGGTACTCCTTTAACAGAATTCCACTATAATGGTAGAGCGTTATTCTTAACACCTGATGCTACAAAACCAACTGAGCAATATGTGTTAACTATACACTTCGAAGCTAAATTAAATGAAATATTCGTTGCATACACTAAAACTGCAACTACACTTGCTGATATAGACTCTATTAAATTTGATGTTAAAATTCTTGACTTACCAAGACTTGAAACAGCAAATTCTCAAATAGAAACTAGAACATATAAGACTAACATTACTGCTGGTCCTATTATACTAAGAGAAATCAACTTCAACCCAGAATACAATAGTTTCTTAGAAGCTAAAACTGGTTCTGGAAAAATAGTTGAAGATGAAATCAATGCAAGAACAGAAGAATTATCTAACCTTGCAGAATCTATCTTTACTGATGGATACAAGAAAATGTGCGAAACTATCAAAGAACAAAGAAAGAAAGAAGATGCTGACGCACAATATCAATCATATGTATTCTGGGCTCATGCTAACATGGACTTACAAGAAGCAAATGCATTGATGAAAGGTGAAAACTACAACATGAGAATGAGTAGAGTATTCCAAGAATTATCTACTTCTTATTCAAACTCAGCAAATACAAATGCTGTAGGAATGAACATCTGGTGTCATGTTGAAAGTTTAAACCCATTAAATCCTGCAATGATGCCTGTAATCGGAACAGTAAACTCTGATACAGCAGGAGACTTCTTAGGAGTAGTTTCTCCAGTAGAAGCATATGTATTTACAGCTGGTACAAACAACGGACCATCTCCTGTAAAAGCAGTTATAGTTGGAACTAAAAAAGCAGACGACAGACCTGATAGAAATAAAGCTTATGCTGATGCATTAGCAGCTATTGGTGGAGGAGCTTTAAAACCTACTCAAGATCAAATCTCTGCTCATACAGTATATAACTATAATATATCTCCACAATTTGCAGAACCAAACTTAGAAACTCATTTCATGACAAGAGTTGCATTATCAATGACTGACTCTTCAATGGGATATAGAAGTGCATCTGTTCCAAATGTACCTCATATCCAAATGAAATCTGGTTTCAAACACCAAGTAATAAAAGGTGCTGGAGGACATTTAGCTATTAAAGGTTACATGGCTCCTACTGTTAATAACTGGAAATAATAATTAAAATATTGGGGAGGGGACGAAAGTCTTCTCCTCAGTATTTTTTATCGCAAATTTGAGGAGGTATATAAGATGAACCTTATAAGAAATAGAATGATAGGTGCTGGTGTAGATATATTTGGATCTAATATGATTGCAGATATACACAATATTGCACTTATTGGACTTGAATCAGATGGTCAAGTCTTACAAGAATATACAGCAAAGACACATTTCTTGGCTGGTATTACTATGGATCAAGTTATGAAACTTAAAGCTGGGCTTATGTATTTAGAGTTCTGGACACATGGGATAGATCATACTAAGCCTACTATAAATAGAAGATGGTATCCTTCTGATAAAATGAGAGAAAGTCTTGGTGCAGATGCTATTATAAAGCAACTTAATCAAGGTGGAATACCTGGATGTGCAGAACATCCACAAATAAAAGCAAATGAAAGAGCAAAACCTGGAGAAGCTCCAAGTCAAAATGAACTACAAAACATAATATCAGACATTACATTTATAGATCCAGCTAGAGTTACTCACTATATAGTAGGATATAAATGTTTTGAAGATAGAACTATATTTAAAATAAGAACTGCTTTAAAGAATCTTACTATAGTAAATGATATATTAAATGGTAAAATACCAGCATTTAGTATAAGAACACATGGACTATTTGTGCCAGATAATGCATTTGGTGGATGTCATAAAGCGGCAAAGATTAACTTTGTTACTATTGACTATGTAGGAAACCAAGCAGATGTTCGTGCTATAGCTAATCCTGAAATGGAAGTTGTAGATGTTACAAGTGGTGAAAAGATGAGACTTCAAGTTGATAGTAGAATAGGAAATGAAAACGACATGGAAATCAATAACTTCTATAAGAAGAATGATATCTGGGTAAAGAAAGAAACTACTGCACTTGAATCAGCATTTAACCATGGTATTCAAATATCTGTTAAAGCTAGTGAAAAGGAAATGTTAAGAGAAGTAAGCAACAGTGTGTGGTGATTTATATGAACATAAACGTTCTTATATATAGAATAAAGAAGGCAATTGGACTTAATGGAGTACTTAAAAATATCTACTCTGATTACAAGATAAGAGATAGTATTATGAGCAGTCTTATTGAGTTTAATAGACATAGTGGATTTGCTATTGGATATACATTAAGAGAGTTAATGCAATATACAGACAGATCTCAAAACGATCAGCATTATGCAGTTGGTCAATATAAAGATATAGTGGTTGCAGTACCACCTGATCTTATGAAGAGTATTGAAGATGCTGGTTGTAGAATAAAATCTTGTAGAATGTATGAGATGCAAAACGTTATACTTACACTTAATAATAGAGTTAAAAGAGGTATAAAGGACTTAGCATGGGATTTCTCAAAGCAAGAAATGTATACTTGGAATGAATCTGATATGCAGATAATGTTTCGTGCACCAAATTCAATAGTTCTTGAAAACTGTTCTTATATAATAGATCTTTTATATGATAAAGAGATACAAATTATATGTGAACACCCAAAGAACTTATCCACAATATCTATAAACTTAGAGTCTAGATTTGAAGAGCTTTGCAAACTTGATTTAATGATAGATATGTTTAATAATAATCTAGCGTTTCTAAAGCTTGATATAGGTAATGGAGCGATTGATCCACCTTTACAAGATTTCCAAAACGCAGCAGATCTTAAGAAACAGTTATTAGAAGACTTAAGGATAAGAGGCTCAATAGATAACATACAAATGTAATGCGGAATAAAATAAGTAATGAACCTACTCTGGGTAATTCCAGAGTAGGTTTTTGTGTCCGCAAATTATTTGGATTGTGACCTTCTTAATCTGCGTCTCCTTGCTATATTTCTAAATAGGTTCCTTCTCAGAACTAATTTCTTAGATATAACTATAACATCAAGAGGTTTATGTACCTGAGCAAACATGCTGGGTTTTTGATAAATAGCTACATTAGGAACCTTTTTAATGTCGTTCACTTCACTCTTTATTTCAGCAACCTTCTCTTTATCATTAGTTATTATAGCATTTTGTATACTAAGCAGTAAGTCATTAAGAAGAGATCCTTTTTTTGTAACCTTTAAAGCAAAAGAAGTTATTCTAGAAAATAGCACACGTAATATTACATTACATATTTTGATAGCAAATGCTCTTAGCTTTTCATTTTGTAATATAACCCAAAGTATTCCTAGTGCACCACTAATTTGAACTTTGGAACCTTTTATATACTCAATGACTATGTCTAAAAGAGCTTGTAGTTCTTCCATCGTCAATCTCTCCTTTCATTAATTAAAGATCTATACCAGAATTTGTTTTTAATGAGGTTAAAATAAAAACAAGCATATATTGTAATTTGATTAAAAGTAAATTATGGGAGGAATAAATATGAAAAAGACTATGCTTATAACAGCAGATATCCACTTTGAAAGGATACCAGTAGATAAAAGAACACCCTTTATAGACTATCTAAAATGCTCTATAATCGAATCTTTACCTGATTTCTTTATAATTGCAGGGGATACAGCAGATTCACGTAATTTAAGAGCAGAAAGTAACGATTTTCATGAGTTATGTAATTTTATAGAAGAGATAAAAGATTTATGTAAAAAGCAAGGAACTACTTTTATAGTACTTAAAGGAACTCCAAGTCACGACGGAGATATAATGCAAAATGTATGTTCATTTATGAAAAATGATATTCTATATATAGACACTATGTGTACACAAACTATTAAGGGACTTAATATAGGATTTATCCCTGAGCTATATTATAGTAGATATGATGATTTTTTATCAGATTTAAAAGAGAAGATATCATTTACTCAAGATGTAATTATATTCCATGGAATGATGGGGTTTGCAATACCAGCTGTAAAACAGATAGATTCGCAATGGAATCTTCATAGAAATCTAGTTATGAAGCATAAAGATGTGGAAGACTATGCAAAATGTCTAGTTATTGGAGGACATGTACATAACTTTATGAGTACATCTAAGACACATTATACAGGGAGAGCTATAAATAATCCAGGAGAAGTTACATTTAATAGAGTATTTGGAGTGCAATTAGTAGAAGTTGACACAACAAGTCGGGAATATACTCTGAAAACCATTACCAATAATATGGTAAAAGATGTTAAAAAAGTAGAAATAAATATGGTTACAGATGACGTACATAGATTTATTGAAGAATTTAAAGATAAAGATATGGAAGGATTTAGATTTGTTATATCTATAAATAGTAATAATGAAACTATGAATAAGTATAACGAATTTATAGACGTCGTTAAACCATTATATACACAAATAAAACATATAAGTGAAGAAAAGAAAGTATCTACTATTAAGATAGATACAAAAGATATAGATGAACTTGTGTATGAGTTTTATAAATCAAAGACAAATGAAACTATATCAGAAACACTTGCAAAAGAAATTCAACTTAAATAGGGGGTGATTTTATGGATAATGAGTTATTAGGAGAATTACTTACGTATATAATAGCAGATCCATCAGATGTAGTTTTCCTAAGAGGAATTAAAGAAGGTATAAGTTATATTCAACCTCAAGATATGACTCCAGAAGTTCCAATACTAGATAGATTTATAGAAGATTTACTTACTTCTAAGATAGAGCTTCCACGTGAAGCTATGAGAATGTATGTTAGTTATGGATTTTCTGATACTACTAAGTCTTATGTATCTATTATAAGTAGTAGTAAAGTAAACAGAGGTTATAAGAATGACTTACTTGATAGACTTAATGCAACTACTATAGTTGGATGTTTAAATCCTATAGTAGAAGTCTTACAAGATGAACTTATATCTCTTGAAGCAGGAAATCCAGGAAAATCAAGACGTCAATACCAAGAAGACATACTTAAATATATACAAAGCCTTTCAGATAGATCAATAATATTACAAAGAGACAGAGCAGTTGGTAATTCTATGATAATAGATCCTTTAACTGGAATACAGAACTCTGATGCTGTTGTAGAACAGGCAGAACGTGAGCAATCTTTGCAAATAAAGTCAATTCCAGGAATAGATCAACTTGTAGGAAACGGATTTAGACCAGGTACACTTTCTATGGTGTGCTGTTTGTCAGGACATGGTAAGTCTCTTATAATGCAAAACGTAGCAATTTATGCATCTATTAATAATAACCCAGAAGATCTTACATTTAAAGAAGGAAGGGTCCCGTGTATACTATTTGTATCATATGAAATGAAACTTATACAGTTACTACAAAGACAGCTATCATTCTTTGGTGTAGATAAAAACATAATATATAAAATACCTAAAGAAGAACTTAAAGACAAGCTTAACTATATAATGATTGAAGAAGCAAAAAGACACGGAGTTAAGCTTCCTTTAATATACGATGACCAGATAACTATAAATGAGAATTCAACTGGTAGACCGACTGCAGACGATATAAGACGTAGTATAAAACGTTATCAAATGCAAGGATATGATCCAGTTATGGTTATAGTTGACTACATTGGTCTTATGGGAGTTAAATCAAGAATAGGACAGCAACTTGGTACTACTGGTGGAGATATATCACAAGCTTTATCACTTAAAGCAATAGAACTTCGTCAGGTAGCAATAGAGTATAAGATACCTATACTTACAGCTCAACAGCTTGATACAGAAGCATCTATGATGTTTGGACAAATGCAGGCATATACTAAGCTTATAGACCCTATAGTAAGTATGGGTGATAACATGCTTAGAGGATCTAAACAGGTTAAGGATAACTTAGAAATACTTATGTATGGAGATGTATTTAAGATACAAAGACCTATAGATCCAGAAAGTCAAGATAGACACATAAGATACGATACTTATGTATCCCTTGATATTAAAAAGGATAGAGACGAAGTAGCAAGATATAAGCTTTCTGAACGTGATATAGAAACAGCTGATAGCTATAAGCGTATTACAGAAAAGATACGTAACGATGCTCAAACAAGACGTTTCTTTAGAGAACCAGAAGTTGCAACTTGTGTAATGCCACTTATTGAAGGTACTATGAAAATACATCCTGAGGATTATGGACGTAGTATTCGTACTTATTACTGTAATTCAATGGGTACACAAATAGATTTAAATGCTTTAAAAGACAGTAATGAAATAGATTTAGAGTTTGAAAGTGCAGAAGAGGAGTTTGAGGCAACTGATTTTGAATAGCGTTCTAATTATGAATACTTACATATAATATATTGAGATCAAGTTAGTCAGACTTGTATTTTAGCTAAAATAACAAAATTAAACAGGAGGTAGAAAAAATGGCTGAAAGAGATATTGGAACAGGGAGAATCTTAAGTGAGGTGGATAACTACTTAAAAAGAGTGAGTTCAACTCAATGGGATTTCAAAAAGGAGGATTTAGGACTTAGAGCTAAATTCTTATTCACTTACTTTAAACCAGTAAATGGTGAAAACTTACTTGAGTATTATAATAAGATACTTAAGGGTGTAACAGACAGAAGATTACTAGAAAGCTTTGCAACTAGTGATTTCTTGTCTATGACTGATGAAGATCAAGGAATAGTCCTTGATATGGCAATTCAACTTATTAACTATGGAGATAGAACAAATCTTATCCAATTAGTTAATCACAAAATCAATGCTGATTTTGTTGAAAGCGTTGAGGCTCTTGGTTCTGGAAGAGTTAACGAGGAAGGACAAAAGTTCTTACACGTTGAAGACTATATCCAAGAACTAGATGCGGATGATATTGTAGTTCTTATTGACAGACTAACTGATATAGGAGTTATGTCTGAAGAAGTTGAGAATTTAGCTGAAGGTTTACAACTTGCAGGACCTTTACTAATAGCTGAGCTTAGAAATGCAAATGTAAGTCAAGAACTTGAAAATCTAGCATTTGATATGATATCAAGTGTAGACTTACTTCAAAGCCTTGTTAGAATTATAAAGAAACTTAAATATATTTCTAAGAAAGGTGGAGGTAGAGTAATAACTGGTGGATATAAACCAAATAAATCTTCTTATATGAGTAACATTGAAGCTAATGTATCAGAAGAAGCAAATGGATTATCACCAGCTGAAGTGGAAGAAAAGCTTGAAGATGTTTATGCTTACTTAGAAGATGTAGTTACAAGACCAGTAGCAGAAACATTTAGAGCACTTGTTGAAGGAAACAGAAACTACCAAGTAGTAGGAGCAGATATAGTAAGTATATTAAGTGGTAAACCTTTTGATGTAAGTAATAAGGTAGCTTATATTAAAGCAAAAGTATTTGAAGGTTTAAATAGTAAACTTGAAGTTCTTGGTGTAGCAGTAAATCAAGATGTAAGTGTACTTACAACAGCTTTCTATTATCTATCAGTACTTGCTGGTGCTGATAATCCAGTTGAAGATGTAATGACTGTACTTGGAACTAAGATTAGAGGAGAAATAGTAGTTCCTAAGAGCTATGAACTTGAATCTTTATTAACTTATACTTACATTACAAACGATACTAATCCAGTTCTCATGTATGCAAGTATGATGAAAGATCAAAGAGTAGCAAAACTTATTCAACACATGTATTCAAAAGATAGACGTGGAGAATACTTGATGAGTATCAAAAACATTGATAACTTCATGAAAGAAAAAGAACCTGGATTTAAATCAGGAAGATATCAACTTTCAGATATAAATACAGTGCTTAATGTGTTCTCAGGTGGAGTTAATAAAACTTACAAGCTATCTCAAGAAGATATTCAAGACTTAGCTGAAGTAATACTTAATGCAATAACTGAATAGGAGGAGAATTAAAATGGCATTAGGAGACAAATACAGAACTATAAAGAGTACTTCATCTGGTGCAAATAAATATGGGATAGAACCAGGAGAAACATTTGCATCACTAAGTAAGAAGAAAGAAAGAGCAAGTGTTACAAGTGGTGGAATAAACTTCTATAATACTACACCTGTAATGGCTTCAAGAAGTACTTTAAAAACTAGAAAGAGTTCAGATGATTATGTACCTGTACTTGGTAAGGCTTTAAGAAGTAAGAAAGAATTAGAAGAAATAGAAATAAGAGAAAATAAAGGAGGAAATAAAATGGGTAAAGGATTAAGTGGATTATTAAATGTAAGTGCAGCAAAAAGAAACTCTACAGCAAGAAGATACAGTGAAAATAGATCTGTAGATGTAGGTGGTGGATTACAAGCAATACTTGCAAATAAAGGTAAAAGAGACGACAGAGACAGAAGATTAGGACTTGATAGAAGAGATGATGTAGTTGTAGATAATGGACTATTTGCATTTACAGCTGATGGGAAGTATGTTGAAAAGCAAGTTGAAACTACAAATGCTTCAGTGAATGTACTAACACTTGTGAATAATATACCTGATAATATAATAGATTCTGGTGTAGAAGTTATGTGGGGGTATATGGTTCTTTTAGAACTTGGGAATAACAAAGATTTCTTTAATTTCATAACTGGTGATATTAAAGACGATATTAAAAAATTAGGTAAAGCAGTAAATGACAGAGACACAGATAGAATTAAACAAATATTTACAAACTTTGCAGAAGCTTTAGGACCATACAGAAGCTGTATACCAAATACTGCAGTTGTAACATTTGCAGTTATAGGTAAATATGCTAAAGATATTGGAGTACCTAGTGTTAAAGATGGAACAGAATTACCACCTGAAGTAATTGCAGCAATGGCAAACTTTAGAATGTATGCAAATGAAAACTGCTTGAGAAATAATAATATGAGCCTATCAAGCAGATTACCTGATTATCTAATAGATGATTTATATGACTTATTAGATACATTCACTACTGGAAACATAGATGACATCTTAAGAGCAATTGAATACGTTAAGAAATCAGCAACTTCTTATTCTCAACAAAATAAAAACATGTTTAATAATGCTGGAATGTTATCTCAAAACTTGAAGATGCTTCAAGACACAATTAACCAATATACTAAGAGAGGAAGAAGAACTGGTAAATATGGTGGAAGTTTGAATGACAAGTTTGGAATCACTACAACTACTAATAGATACGGTATAACTAGTGATAGAATGGGTAGAACTAGTGGAGGACTTGCAGAAAGCTTGAGAAGAGACAGAGACGATGACTATGATGACACTTATAATGGTGGAGGAGCATTAAGCATACTTACTAGAAAAAGTGGTAGTGTAGTTGATAGAGACTCTAGTTTTGAAAGATCTAGACGTGAAGCTGAAAGAGTAAGTCCTTATATAGCAGGTAGAGACACTGGCATTGGTAGAAGTAGCGGAGGAGTTTACAGAACTGTAAATAGAAGAGATGACAGAGATGAAATTTCTGGTGTTCGTGATGCTGAAGCTATGAATAGAAGTTTAAAAGAAGCTACTGGAATGATATAAGTTTCTG
>ERZ773054.4-NODE-4-length-191222-cov-48.083916_pt1 | contig 191222 bp, 171 predicted proteins | sample MGYA00580630_ERZ773054 | MGnify/ENA primary metagenome ERZ773054 (study PRJEB29015, sample SAMEA2737994) | human oral metagenome | biome: human oral; feature: human-associated habitat; material: dental | place: China | collected 2115 ... | reverse complement strand
CCCGCCGCGACGGAGGAGCCGCCCGACCCGCCGAGCGCGAGCAGGCCGTGGATGCGGCCGGCCGCCGCCAAGTCGCGTATCACGCGGGCCACCCCGGTGCGCATCACCTGCATCATCTCGCCCCGGTTGCGGCGCTCCCTCAGGCCGTCCGCGTCTGCGCCGGCCGCGGCGATCACCTCATCGGAGGTGACGTCGGCGAGATCGCTGGTGGAGAACGACCCGGCGTCCACCAGCAGGCACTGCGTCCCCAGCTCGGCCAGCCGCTCCGCCAGCCAGGTGTATTCGGCGCCCTTGGTGTCCAATGTCCCGACCAGTGCGACAACGGCCATGCGATCTCACCTCTTCGTGCTGCGGCCAGGTGCCCCGGCGGTGGCGTGCTCCGCCGGCGAGACCATAGCCTTTCAGGACCTTAACTTTAGTCCAGTGGCGAACTGGCCGCCCTGGAGGATGGCCATGGTGGGACGGCGTGCGTCAGCGACGGGATCTCAGGGACGCTCCCCCCAGCTCTCGATGCGCCAGCCGTCGTGGCTTGAGCCGTTCAGCACGATCCACTGGGTGTTGTTCAACGGGGCTGCGTTCTCCAGTCCGAAACCAGGGTCCTGCGCCAGGGTCCACACCCGCAGCGCCGCCCCATGGCTCACGACCGCGGCGCATCCATGCCCTGCGGACTCGACCTGTGAAATAGCGGATGTGAAACGCTCCATGAACTGCCGCGCGGTCTCGCCGCCCTCCAGGCCGGAGTCCATGTTGCTCGGAGACCAGGCCTGCAGCTCCGCGACGTAGGTGCGCCAGTCGCAGTTGAGCTCCTCGACTCCCGCGGAGATCTCCCGAACCCCCTCCAGCACCTGGACCTCAAGGCCCAGGGACTCGGCGAGCGGCGCAGCCGTCTGTTGTGCCCGGGCCAGGTCGGAGGCGTACACCGCCTCGATGGGCTCGCCGGCCAGTTTTCCCGGCAGTGAGGCCGCCTGGGTCAGGCCGTTGTTGGTCAATCGGTAGCCCGGGTAGGCGGTGTCCAGCCGGTGGTCGACATTCGCCTGGGTTTCGCCGTGACGGATCAGGAGGAGTCGCATGGCTTGATCGTAAGCGGACAGCGACGGTTTTCGGGGACTATTTACCTGTGAAATTTTTACCTGTGAAGTTGCGCTGAGGTCGCTGGGCCGCCCGGCGTGGGAGGAACCTCACCTGTCCGCCGAGGCTCTAGTGTGAGCAAAGTGGATGCAGCTGATGTGATGCCCGACCTGTCCGAAGTCCTCTACACCAGCGACCAGATCGCGGCCCGCCTGGCCGAGGTCGCTGCCCAGATCGACGCCGACTACGCCGGCCGGGACATCCTGATCGTCGGGGTGCTCAACGGGGCCATCATGGTCGTCTCCGACTTGCAGCGCGCCATGAGGTCGCACGTAGAGATGGACTGGATGGCGGTCTCCTCCTACGGCTCCGGCACCCAGTCCAGCGGCGTGGTGCGCATCCTGAAGGACCTCGGCATCAGCATCGAGGGACGTCACGTCCTGGTCGTCGAGGACATCATCGACACCGGCCTGACCCTCAGCTACCTGATCTCGAACCTGGCCAGCCGCAAGCCCGCCAGCCTTGAAATTATGGCCATGTTCCGCAAACCGGGCGCCGCGCAGATGGACGTGCCGGTCAAGTACGTGGGCTTCGACATCCCCAACGAGTTCGTCGTCGGCTACGGCCTCGACTACGCCAGCCGCTACCGCAACCTCCGCGACCTGGCGGTCCTGGCCCCCCACGTCTACTCCTGAGGGCGGCCGAGGGCGGTTAGTTTCTCCGGATTCCGCACGATGTAGAAGGCCGAGATTCCGTCCCCGGCGGCCATCGGCCATCCGACGTGATCGATTCGCCCGTCCACCCGGGCGACCCACGCGGGGGTCGAGTTGAGGTTGGCGGGTTCGAAGCTGGTCGTTCCCGTCATCTTGCTGGCCAGACCCAGGAAGAAACGAGCCACCTTGTCGGCTCCGACGACGGGCCCCAGAGCCACCGTGGCCCGGCCACCGCCATCGGAAACCACGGTCACATCCTCTGCCAGGAGATTCTTCAAGGAATCGAGATCACCCGCCCGGCAGGCGGTCAGGAACACCTCGGTCAGCCGGCGGTGTTTCCCGGCGTCCACGTCGAAACGAGAACGCCCTGCCTCGATGTGATGCCGGGCACGACTCGCCAGCTGCCGTACGGAGGACGGGGAGCGTCCCAAGAACTCCGCGACCTCCTCGTGGGAGAAACCGAAGACGTCGTGCAGGACGAAGGCGGTGCGTTCCAGCGGTGACAACGACTGCAACACCAGTGCCAGCGCCAGCGACACCTCTTCCGCCGCCAACAGTTCCGAATCGGTCGCGTCACCCTCCGGTACGGGTTCCGGCAGGAACCGACCTGGGTAGTCGCGTCTCCTCAGGACATCGAGAGCCAGGTTCGTGGCGATTCGGGCCAGATAGGCCCTGGGCCGGGCTATCCCCGTCTCCTCCGTCGCGCGGTGCCAGCGCAGCCACGTCTCCTGGGCGATGTCCTCGGCCTCGGCGAGGGAACCGGTGATGTCGTAGGCGATGCGCAGCACCAGCCCACGATGTTGCAGGTATTCGTCCGTGCTCACCGTTGCCTCCCGAGCCAACGGTAACCCGCTGCCGAGCGGCGGGGCGCGTCGATCGCCAGGCGACAGATCCTCTCCTTGAAGAAAGCCCCTCCCCGTCCGGTCAGGCGCCGACCGGTGGGGGCGTCGCAACGGTCCACGAATTCGATCAGGCCGTTCCTGCGTCCGAGACTGACGCAGCGGAACGAGAAACCGAAATCGAAATCGGCGGCCGCTTCTCCCGCCAGCACCCGGTGGACGTTGTCGGCGACATGGGCGCCCATCGGAAGGGCGGTCGCGCACCCCATCCGCAGGTGGGGCAGCTGCGGCGAGACGACGGCATCGCCCAGTCCCCAGATCCCGGGGGCCGCCTGAAGGGTCCTGTCCACGACAAGCCTGCCCCGTCCATCCACGGGCATCCCGGACCGGGAGGCGAGGTCCGGTGCGGACAGCCCGGTGCAGTCGACCGCCAGGTCGGCCGGGCCGTCGTTCCAGACCACCCCGAGCCGGGGAAGCTGGTTCGCGAGCCATTTCCTGTTTCCCTCCGAGCCGCCGGGAAACAGTCCGGCGGGATCGGTCAGGGACACCTGAAGGTGCGGCGCCGCCTCGGCGATCTCCGTAGCGATCTCGACTCCACTCAGGCCGGCGCCGTCCACCCGGACCCGTGCTCCGGCGGGGAGCGCGGAAAGGGCCGTGCGCAGGGCATCGGCCCCTGCCAGGGTTGCGGGGCCGTCGCCAGTGCTGCCGGTGGCGATCACGACATGAGACGCCTCCAGTTCCGTTCCGTCCGCCAGGGCCACCCCACCTGCCGAGACCCGGACCGCCCGTTGTGTGCTCAGCCCGACCTCAGGAAACAGCATCTCGTCGAGCGGGCGCGTCACTCTGTACCCGGTGGCGGCGCGCTGGTGTAGCCGGATCCTGTTGACGAATGTGGGGCCGTCATTGACGAGATGGACCCTGCGGCCTCTGGCGGCGAGCCTGTTCGCGGCCATGACTCCGCCGTATCCGCCGCCGATGATGATTGCTTCGATTGTGTTCATGCTCACGGGACGTGACCGGGAACCGAAATGTGACATCTCCGTTCCTCCGGTGGCCAATGTTCGCAGGCTGGTGCTCCCGTGCGTTGGTCGCAGCCGTGATCCCCGTGACATGCTCCTCGCCGGATGGCCCCTCCGGTTTCCAGCCGCGTTGAGCGGGGGTTCGTGTCCTTCAGGTCAGCTGGACGACGCCGGCCGCCGAGAAATGACATTCTGTCCTCTTGGCGGGCGCTGGTAGCCTTCCAGTGCTTACGTCCATCTTCTTCTAGGGAATCCCGCAGTTGCAGAAAATCATGAAAAGCCCGATGGGCTGGCTGACCTGGATCGTCATCGCCATCATCCTCGGATCACTGGCCATGCAGCTCATCTCCGGATGGTTTGGCTTCCGGGACGTCCCGATGAGCCAGGTCATCAGCGTTCTACAGGGTGATGAGAAGCTGAAGGAAGTCACCGTCATCGACGGTGAGCAGGTCATCCAGATCACCACGGACGCCGGGCAGCGCATACAGTCCAACTGGGTGGGGCGCCAGGTCGACAGCTTCGTCGAGATCCTCCAGCAGCGTTCTGCCGCCGGGACGCTCGACCACTGGGTGGCCCGCAACCCCACCCCGGGAATCCTGTCCACCCTGCTGTACACGGGCCTGCCGTTCCTGCTGCTGGGCATCGGTTTCTTCGTGGTGATGCGGATGGTCAACGGCGGCGGCTCCGGCGGCCCTCTCAGCTTCGGCAAGTCGAAGGCGAAACTCGCCAGCAAGGACATGCCCAAAACCACCTTTGCCGACGTTGCGGGCGTCGACGAGGCCGTCGAGGAGCTGCAGGAGATCAAGGAGTTCCTGGCGGAGCCGGCGAAATTCCAGAAGCTCGGCGCGAAGATCCCCAAGGGCGTGCTGCTCTACGGCCCGCCCGGCACCGGCAAGACCCTCCTCGCACGCGCCGTCGCGGGGGAGGCCGGGGTGCCGTTCTTCTCCATCTCCGGCTCCGACTTCGTCGAGATGTTCGTCGGCGTCGGCGCCTCCCGGGTCCGGGACCTGTTCGAGCAGGCGAAGGAGGCGGCCCCCGCCATCGTGTTCATCGACGAGATCGACGCCGTCGGGCGGCACCGCGGCGCCGGTATGGGCGGCGGTCACGACGAGCGGGAGCAGACCCTGAACCAGCTGCTCGTCGAGATGGACGGCTTCGACGTGCGCGGTGGCGTGATCCTGATCGCCGCGACGAACCGTCCCGACGTGCTGGACCCGGCACTGCTGCGGCCCGGCCGCTTCGACCGGCAGATCTCCGTCGAGGCCCCCGACCTGACGGGACGCTCCCACATCCTCCAGGTGCATGCCGTCGGCAAGCCCCTCGCCGAGAACGTCGACCTCGACTCCATCGCCCGGCGCACCCCCGGTTTCTCCGGCGCCGACCTGGCCAACGTCCTCAACGAGGCCGCCCTCCTGGCGGCGCGCATGAACCTGAACGTGATCGGCCAGCCGCAGCTCGACGAGGCCATCGACCGGGTCATCGCCGGCCCGCAGAAACGCACCCGCCTGATGAACGACCGCGAGCGCCTCATCACCGCCTACCACGAGGGCGGGCATGCGCTGGTCGCTGCCGCGATGCCCGGCAACGACCCCGTCCAGAAGGTCACGATCCTCCCGCGCGGCCGGGCTCTCGGCTACACGATGGTGATGCCCGACGACGACAAGTACTCGCACACCCGCGGCGAGCTGCTCGACCAGATGGCCTACATGATGGGCGGCCGGGCCGCGGAGGAGATGATCTTCCACGACCCCACCACCGGCGCACAGAACGACATCGAAAAGGCCACCAAGGTGGCGCGCGCCATGGTCACCCAGTACGGCATGAGCGAGCGGGTCGGCGCCGTCCAGCTCGGGGGCGACGACTCCGAGCCGTTCATGGGGATGCGCGGCTCGCAGCCGTCGAAGGACTTCTCGGAGGCCTCCGCCGCGATCATCGATGAGGAGGTGGCCAAGCTCATCAACGCTGCCCACCAGGAGGCCTACGACGTGCTGACCGAGAACCGTGAGGTGCTCGACGAGCTGGTACGGCAGTTGTTCGCGAAGGAAACCCTCAACAAGGCCGAGGTCGCGGAGGTGTTCAAGAACCTGAAGCGTCGCGACAAGCGGCCGGCCTGGACTGGATCGGACCTGCGCATCCCGTCCACCATCCCGCCCGTCGAGGTGCCTGCCGCATCCGTGACCCCCGAGGCGCAAGAGACGCCCCCCAGGCAGCTCGGCGCTGGCCCCTCCCAGGGTGAGACGCCAGGCTCGTGGGCACCTCCCGCCCCCGAGGATCGCAGGTGAACCACGTCGACCAGCCCCGGATCGAGGCTGCGGTCCGGGAGATCCTCCTTGCCATCGGCGAGGACCCGGACCGCGACGGGCTGGCCGGGACACCCGGCCGGGTGGCACGCGCCTACGAGGAGCTGTTCTCGGGGCTGGCGCAGGACCCCGCCGAGCTGCTGGCGACCACCTTCGACATCGACCATGAAGAGCTGATCCTCGTGCGCGACATCGAGCTGAAGAGCTGCTGCGAGCACCACCTGCTGCCTTTCGTCGGGGTCGCTCACGTCGGCTACATCCCTGGGAGGGGGCAGGTGACGGGGCTGTCGAAGCTGGCGCGGCTGGTCGACGTCTACGCCCGCCGTCCGCAGGTGCAGGAGCGCCTGACCACGCAGGTCGCCGACGCTCTCGTCACCCACCTGGCAGCGCAGGGCGTGATCGTGGTGATCGAGGCCGAGCACATGTGCATGACGATGCGGGGAACCCACAAGCCGGGAAGCAAGACCATCACCAGCGCCGTGCGGGGGCATCTGCGCAATGCCGCCACCCGGGCTGAGGCCATGAGCCTGATCCTGGCGAGGTGACGTCCGTGACCATCGTGATGGGCATCGTCAACGTCACCCCCGACTCGTTCTCCGACGGGGGACAGCACGCCACGACGGCTGCCGCGGTGGCCCACGGCCGCCTGCTGGCCTCCCAGGGTGCTGGCATCATCGACGTCGGCGGCGAGTCCACCCGTCCCGGTGCCGCGCGCGTGCCGGAGAGCGAGGAGCTGGAGCGCGTCGTCCCCGTGGTCGCGGCCCTGGCGGCTGACGGCATCACCTGCTCCGTGGACACGATGCGCGCCACTGTCGCCGAGGCCGCCGTCGCGGCGGGCGCCCAGATCGTCAATGACGTCTCCGGCGGGCTTGCTGATCCCGGCATGCTGAAGATGGTCGCTGCCATGGGCGCCGACTACGTTGCGATGCACTGGCGCGCCCACTCTGACGTCATGCAGCTGCACGCCGGCTACACCGACGTGGTGACCGAGGTGGCTGCGGAGCTGGCGGCTCGCCGTGATGCGGCCGTGGCCGCGGGCATCGCGAGCGAGCGCATCATCCTGGATCCGGGCATCGGTTTCTCGAAGGAATCGGAGCACAACTGGCAGCTGTTGCGTGCTCTGAAGGTCTTCCAAGGTCTGGGGCACCGCCTGCTGGTGGGGGCCAGCCGCAAGCGTTTCCTGGGGGAGCTGCTCGACGGCAGGCCGGCGGCGGGCCGTGACGCCGCGACCGCGGCGGTCACCACCTGGTGCGCGCTGCATGGCGTCTGGGCGGTACGCACCCACGAGGTGTCTGCGCAGTGCGATGCGGTCAGGGTTGGACACCAGCTCACGTCCGGATCCGTGGGATCATAACCAGGCAGTTCCCGCCGTAGGAGTGGCGCCCAGGACCCGGTATTCTCGGGTCAATGCGGTCGTGAGGAGGTGAAGGCGTGGATGCCATCAACATCACTGGTCTGGCAGCGACCGGTTTCCATGGCGTGTTCCCCGAGGAACGGGTCGAGGGTCAGCGTTTCGTCGTGGATGCCGAGCTCCGGCTGCCACTGGACACCCAGTCCGATGACCTGGCGAATACGGTGAACTACGCCGAGATCGCCGGCATGATCCGCACGGAGGTCGAGGGTGAGCCCTGTCAGTTGATCGAGACCCTAGCCGGGAGGATCGCCGATCGATGTCTCTCCCATCCACTGGTCCAGCAGGTTCGTGTGACGGTGCACAAACCGCAGGCTCCCGTGCCTCATGAAATATCAGATCTGTCAGTCACCATCACCAGGAGCAGCCATGAGCAACGGTCCTTTTGACATAGATGTCGACACCTTGGGAAACATGCGTCCCATCTCCAAGGTGGTTTTCTCCCTCGGGTCCAATATGGGTGATTCGCCGGCTCTTCTCGCCGAGGCCGTTGAGCTGCTCGCCGACACCCCCGACCTGATCATGGTCGATGTCTCTCCCGTCTATCAGACGCCATTCGCAGGAGAGGGGCCAGAACAGGACGATTACCTCAACCTCGTGGTGGTGGCGGAGTCCACGTTGGAGCCGATGACCCTGCTGGACCGGGTTCTGGCCATTGAGGAGAGCCTTGGGCGGAAACGCGTGATCCCCAAGGGGCCGCGGACCATCGACATCGATATCGTCATGGTGGGTAAGCGAGTCAGCGAGGAGGATATTGAATTGCCTCATCCGCGGGCCTACGAGAGGGCGTTCGTGCTCGTCCCCTGGCTTGACGTCGACCCGGCGGCAGAGATCGCGGGGGCCGGCCCCATTGCGGAGCTGGTCAAACACGTCGACAAGACAGGCGTGGTCCGGCGTGACGACATCGTGATCGCAAATCCGGGGAAACGTTGACCCGACGTCCTGGGCTGGCCCCCACGACGGGACGCCAGATCGTTGTCGCCGCGCTCGCGGGGGCCGTGGTCGGCTGGATGATCCTGGGTGTCTTCGACCTCCTGAACGTCTTTCCGCCAGTGGTGCCGTGGACCGTACCGGCTCTCCTGCTGCTCTTGGCGGCCGCGGCCTTCATCTACGCCCGCACCCTGCCGAAGCGGCTGGAGCAGCGCCGCGTGCCCTCCGAGGAGGCGGTGCGGGCGATGGTGATGGCGAAGTCCCTCATCATGACGGGAGCGCTGCTGGCCGGAGGGCATGCGGTCTATGTGGGGCGGTGGCTGTCGCTGATGGCCGCCGAGTTGCCGGCGGCGCGTGTCTGGAATGGCACGGCCACGATAGTCACTGCGGCGATCTGTGTGCTGGCCGGGTGGCTGTTGGAACGTGCCTGCATGATCGACGGCGACGGCGATGACACCGAGCCGGGTGAGGAGCGGGAAGCTCCCGAGGCGGCATGATCCCATCCTCAGGCCGGCGGCTCGGCAGGCACGAGACGCGGCACTGGCGTGGCGGATGTGCCCTTCACGTCGACAAGATCTCTTACGTCCAAAACTTCGATTTTCGGCGTTTTGCTGCAAAAACGCCGGTTTAGCTGGTTTAATCTGTCGACATGTCAGGTCGTCACGTTGCGAAGTCTTCCTCCGAGCGTTCCATCGCCATTGGCATCCTCTCCATAGGGTCCCTGGCGGTTCTCGGATCGCTGTTGGGCGGTATCTGGGTAGTTCGCGCCGGTGCCGTCGTAGCCGTAGTGATGGCGGTGGTCGCCGTCTCTGTGGCCTGGATGGAGTTGAAACGCGAACGCGAGGAGCATCGAGAGGAGATTAAGCGGCAGGTCGCCATCCGCGTCGAGCAGGCCGAGCGCCATCACGCGGAGTCCATCGCGATGATTGACCGCTTCAACGAGCGCGCGCAGAACCTCAAGTCGATGATCGCGAAGCTGCGTCGTCAGCTTGGCGCTGCCAACTCGGAGCTCAGCACCATGCGGGGTAACTCTGCGTGGCTGCGTGGTGAGGTCGCCGAGCGGCAGTCCCGCATCGACGCACTGGAGGCGAAGATCGCAGAGCTTGAGGAGCGTCTCGTCGCCGAGGAAGAGGCCAGGCAGGAAATCGAGCAGGAGATCGAGGAGTCCAGCAACATTGTGGAGTTGCCTCGTTACGCCAAGGGCGAGGAAGCCATCGAGCTGTGGATCAGCGACGACGAGCACCCCACCATGGTGGATCTCGCAAAGCTCAACATGGCGCACTACGACGAGCCAGTGCGCAAGGAAGCCTGACAGACCTCCACAGCCCCAGACTGGGGCGAACACCCTGTACGTGACCAGATCCCCGGTTGCAGAGCCCGAAAGGGCCGCCGCAGCCGGGGATCTGGCTTTGCCTCCTTATTATCCGCATTGCTTTCGCCCTGGGTCTTTGCCAGCCGTCCGGATGCCATGGCGGCAGCTGTGACGACATCTCAGGGCATTTCCTGATGCCTGGCGGGCCGCTGGCGGCCCTGTAGCGCCCCACATCGCTTTACATCGCTTTTCCTCACAACCCGTGACATTTCGGGCACCAGGGGCTGGGAGGCTTCTTTCCGGGTTTCCTGGGCGGTTGTGACGCCGGGGCTGGGCGGACAGCGCTGAGGGCCCGTCTGCGGTCTCCAGCCTGCCTAAGGCTAAGATCCCCAAGGTCCTTGGCCTGAATGTGTATCAAGCCCGTCTGTAGGCTCCAGGTTGCCTTTCTACGGGTAGACCTGCCGGTCGGTGCGGCAGGCGGCCTGTAACGCAGCACAATGCGGCCCAGGCCACCGGCGCATGACCCCTGGACAGCTTCCTCGCAAGTGGCGGCTGTGGAGTCGATGACACCCAGCGTGCCATCGAGAATGAGAACTCTGTCCTGGTATCACTGGGCCTAAATCAATGTGGCAAAGCATGCCAAAGAGGACGATGCCAGGGTCTGGCGGCTGGCGTATCAATGCCGCGGGCTGCTCGATGACAAGAGGAATGATCACTTTGCCCGTGGACTTGCAAACCGGCTCGGCGTTCCCTAAAAGCAGTTGCTGAGTGGCAGCTGAGTGTGCCGGAGAACCTCTCCCCACATCGATGAAGCCATCCTGTTGAATGGGCGTGTCGTCCAAACGGCCAATCTTTCTTGTCGTCCAAAAGGCTAACAAGCCTGTCCATGAAGGGTGTTCAGCCTTATCTGTAAGGGCTCATGCGCAGGAAGTGATATTGCGTCGATGCGGAATCGGCATTGATCGCGGTTCATATTCATCTTTGCTGATCTCCAGTTTGATGTATTGTTGCTCATGTCCCAGTCAAGCAACAGACTTGTGTAAGTTTTAGATGAACAGGAGTTCCCATGGCTCGTGAGGTCCAGATCTTCCTCAAGGACGATATCGACGGTTCCGTCGCGGACCGCAATGTCACTTTCGCTCTCGATGGCACCGAGTACGAAATCGACTTGAGCGAAGCCAACATCGACAAGCTGGTCAAGGGCCTTGAGCCCTGGATCACCGCTGCCCGTCGCGTGCGCAACAGCTCTCGCGCGGCTGCCAAGGGCCGCGGCCGCCGTCGCGCCAACGAAGGCCCCTCAACCAATGATGTGCGCGTGTGGGCGCGTGAGCAGGGTCACGAGGTCAGTGACCGAGGCCGTATTCCCACCGCAATCATGGCTGCTTATGAGGCTGCCCACTGATTTGCGTCATCGGCTCTGATTGGGGGATGGGTCGAATAGACAACTGCCGTGCCAGTTGGAACGAAGCCTGGAAGGGCGGGAGCTGCAGCTCCCGCCCTCTTCGGTGTTTAAGAGATTCCGGCTCAGGGGTCGCTGTCCTGGAGAATCTTGGTGGGAGCGGCGGCCAAATGGACTGTCTCCTGGGGCCACCTGGTTTTGCCGGACACTCCGAGCGCGTAACCACTATGGGCCTTCCCCACTCGACGCGGTGGTGAGGCGGAAGCCGCCGCAGAACCTCACCCCACTTATTGGCTTAATCCCTGAGGGATGCTTTATCTTTATCGCTGGCTTTTAATGCCTGTTGATGTGTGGGACGAGCCAGCCTGGGTGGTCTGCCGGTATCCAGTCTATGAAAGGCCTGAGGATGCTCGGTCATGGCCGTCAGGATTGCAGAGCTGTCACACCGGCGGATGGGAGATGGTGCAGATTGGCTGATTGCCAGGGCCCCTCCTGCGCAAGGCGGTTGTCCGTCACGCTGGATGCCCCGGCTCTATCCGGTCAGGCCTGGGTGAGAGTCCCCGGCGCGACGTCCTGGCCTAAGCCCCGGGCAGGGCGTGACGTGGCCCGCCACTCGGGATTGTGGGAAGGGACTTGGGTAAGCCTCTAAGCTGGTATGAGCGGAGTCGACGCAATGTTGTCGTGCACCGCAGGAGGAGATAAAGAATGTTCGAACGCTTCACTGATCGCGCCCGCCGCGTCATCGTGCTGGCGCAGGATGAGGCCAAGCTGTTAAACCACAACTACATCGGAACGGAACACCTGCTGCTCGGCCTCATCCATGAGGGCGAGGGTGTGGCTGCCAAGGCGCTGGAACAGATGGGAATCTCCCTACAGGCCGCGCGTGAGCAGGTGGTCGAGATCATGGGCCAGGGCCAGCAGGTGCCTTCCGGTCACATCCCGTTCTCGCCGCGCGCCAAACGTGTGCTGGAGCTTTCGCTGCGGGAGGCCCTGCAGATGAACCACAACTACATCGGCACCGAGCACATCCTGCTCGGGCTGGTGCGGGAGGGCGAGGGGGTGGCCGCCCAGGTGCTCCTGAAGCTCGGTGCCGACCTCGGTCGAGTGCGCTCCACCGTCATCCAGCTGCTTGCCGGGTACCAGGGCAAGGAGGCGTCCATGGCGGGTGCCCCGGAGGCTGGGCCGGAGAAGTCCAGCTCCCAGGTGCTCGACCAGTTCGGCCGTAACCTCACCCAAGCTGCTCGCGAGAACCGCCTGGACCCGGTGATCGGCCGCGTCAGCGAGATCGAGCGGGTCATGACGGTGCTCAGCCGCCGTACCAAGAACAACCCGGTGCTGATCGGCGAGCCGGGTGTCGGCAAGACCGCCGTCGTCGAGGGCCTGAGCCAGGCCATCGTCCGCGGCGACGTCCCGGAGACCCTGCGCGACAAGCAGATCTACACCCTCGACCTGGGGGCGCTGGTGGCAGGTTCCCGGTACCGCGGTGACTTCGAGGAGCGCCTGAAGAAGGTCCTCAAGGAGATCAAGACCCGCGGTGACATCATGCTCTTCATCGACGAGATCCACACCCTCGTCGGTGCCGGCGCAGCCGAGGGAGCCATCGACGCCGCCAGCATCCTCAAGCCCATGCTGGCCCGCGGCGAGCTGCAGACTATCGGCGCCACCACCCTCGACGAGTACCGCAAGCACATCGAGAAGGACGCCGCCCTGGAGCGCCGGTTCCAGCCGATCCAGGTGGCAGAGCCCTCCGTGGCGCTCACCATCGACATCCTCAAGGGTCTGCGCGACCGCTATGAGGCGCACCACCGGATCACCATCACTGACGAGGCCCTCGCGGCCGCGGCGACGATGGCAGACCGCTACATCCAGGACCGGTTCCTGCCCGACAAGGCCATCGACCTGATCGACGAGGCTGGGGCCCGGCTGCGCATCCAGCGGATGACCGCGCCACCGGATCTGCGGGAGTTCGACGAGCAGATCGCCAAGCTGAAGGTGGAGAAGGACGCCGCCATCGACGCCCAGGATTTCGAGACCGCTGCTCGCTTGCGTGATGACGTCACCCGCATCCAGGCACAGCGCGCGGAGAAGGAGGAGGCCTGGAAGCAGGGCGACTCCGATATCCCCGCCGTGGTAGGCGAGGAGGAGATCGCGGTCGTGCTCTCCGGCAGCACCGGCATCCCGGTGTTCAAGCTGACGGAGGAGGAGTCGGCGCGCCTGCTGCGCATGGAGCAGGAGCTTGGGAAGCGCTACATCGGGCAGGAAGACGCCGTCAAGGCCCTCGCCCGCTCGATCCGCCGCACCCGCGCCGGCCTGAAGGATCCGAAGCGCCCCTCCGGCTCCTTCATCTTCGCCGGGCCCTCGGGCGTCGGCAAGACGGAGCTCACCAAGGCGCTCACCGAGTTCCTGTTCGGGGACGAGGATGCGCTGATCACCCTCGACATGAGCGAGTACTCCGAGAAGCACACCGCTTCTAGGATGTTCGGCTCCCCGCCCGGGTACGTCGGGTACGAGGAGGGTGGCCAGCTCACCGAGAAGGTGCGCCGCAAGCCGTTCTCCGTCGTGCTCTTCGACGAGATCGAGAAGGCGCACCCCGACATCTTCAACTCGCTGCTGCAGATCCTCGACGAGGGACGTCTCACCGACGCCCAGGGCCGGGTGGTGGACTTCAAGAACACCGTCATCGTGATGACCACCAACCTGGGGTCGCGTGACATCAGCAAGGGCGTCAACCTCGGCTTCTCGCGGGCCGGGGACGAGGCCTCCAGCTACGAGAAGATGAAGGCGAAGGTCTCCGACGAGCTGAAGCAGCACTTCCGTCCCGAGTTCCTGAACCGCGTCGACGAGATCGTCGTGTTCCACCAGCTCACGCAGTCCGACATCGAGCAGATCGTGGACTTGATGGTGGCGCAGATCGAGACCCGCCTGGCGGACCGGGACATGGGCATCGAGCTGACCCCGGCTGCGAAGACCCTCATCGCCAAGCGCGGTTTCGACCCGGTGCTCGGGGCCCGGCCGTTGCGTCGCGCTATCCAGCGTGACATCGAGGACGTGCTCGCCGAGAAGATCCTCTTCGGTGAGCTGGCCGCAGGGCAGATCGTCCAGGTCGATGCCGCCGAGGAGGGTGCTGAGCTGCCGTTCAAGTTCACAGGGGTCGCAAAGACTCCCGCTGAGCTTCCGGCAACCGATTCCGTTGAGTGACCGGTTGCTGAGCGATCAGGCCCCGGCCTCCATCTCGGAGGCCGGGGCCTTTGCCTTTTTACGGTGTTGCGTGGTCTGTCCTGGGGTTGTCAGACGGGGGCCTGCGGGCGGGCGTAGGCGGCCTCGGTGATGCGCAGCAAGGCGTCACGGATCAGGCGTGCCCGTGCCGCACCGATGCCGTCTATCTGCTGCAGCTCTGAGACAGAGACGCTGAACAGCTCCTGCAGCGAGAACCGGTCGATCAGTTTCGTGACCAGGCCTTCCGGCAGGCGTCCCACGGAGATCAGCAGGCGTGCGCCGCGGCTGTGGACGGGGGCCTCAAGGTAGGGGGAGTCCCCGAATCCGATGCGTTCCGCCACGAGCTGGGAGCTGAGCAGCTCCTCGGCGGAGAGGCTGTGCAGCGGTTCCAGGGTGAAATCGGCCGGGGTGGGGAGGTTGTGGGAGTAGTCGGTCGCCAGCTGGCCGTCCAGGCCGGTGAACTCGCCCACCAGCTCCGCGTGCTGCAGGGCGATGAGACGCCCCTCGACGCCGAGGGTGTCGATGTGGAACTGGGTTTCGGCTGACAGGCGCCTGGTCATCTCGAAACGCTGGGCGACGAGCACAAGGCTCCGGATCGTGACCTGCTCGCCGACCTCCAGGGCGTTGAACTGGTGGAGGATATCGCCCAGGCGGTCGACGAAACGCGCCAGCGTCGCCAGGGTCTGGTTGGCGCGGCTGATCATCTGGCCCGAGGTCTCCACCGGGTGCCGGTCGCCGTCCATGAAGAGCGAGATCGTGGACATCGATGCCGACACCGTCACGACCGGGACGCCGGAGGCCTGGGCGGTGCGGTCCGCCGAGCGGTGCCGGGTGCCGGTCTCGGCGGTGGGCAGGTCACCTGCCGGGACGAGGTGCACGCCGGCGGCGATGATGCGGCTGAGGTCGTTGGAGAGGATGATGGCGCCGTCGAGCTTCGCCAGCTCCCGCAGCGCCTGGGGCGTGAAATCCACGTTGAGCTGGAATCCGCCGGTGGAGACCTGCTGCACCTTCGCGTTGTTGCCAAGCACGACCAGCGCTCCTGTGCGGCCGTGCAAGATGCGGTCCAGGCCGGCGCGCAGTGGAGTGCCCGGCGCGAGGCGTCGCTGATACTGGCGGAGCCGGTCCCGCTTCATTTCCCTCCTGAGCGCTAGGTGTCGGAGCAAGTGTAGGTGCACCCGTGACAGTCGCCGGGTCGCGGGGTCAGGCGCGCCTGAGATGTCGATTGTCTTCTGGGTCAGGCGCGGCGCAGGTCGAGGATGCCCAGCGCGTCGGCCAGGGTGTCGACCTCTACGACCTTCAGGCCGGCCAGCTTAGGCACCCTCACCGTGACATCCCGCGACCCGCGGGGCACCAGCGCCAGGTCGAAGCCGAGCCGGGCTGCCTCCGCCAGACGGCGCTCGGTGCCCGGGACGCGCCGCAGGTCCCCGGCCAGGCCCACCTCGCCGAGCGCCAGGAGGCGCTGCGGATGCTGCCGGTCCAGTGCGGCCGACGCCACTGCGACCGCCACCGCCAGGTCGACCGACGGATCCGTCACCTTGGCTCCGCCGACGGTGGACGCATAGACATCTGACTGGCTGAGCGGCAGCCGGGCCTTGCGTTCCAGCACCGCCAGGACCATGGCGATGCGGGACGCGTCGAGGCCGTGGGTGGCGCGTTTTGGCGAGTTCCCGGGGGCCGGGGCGACGAGCGCCTGCACCTCCGCCAGCAGCGGGCGGCGGCCCTGGAGGGTCACGGTGACGCACGTGCCGGGCACGGGGGTGGAATGGACGGTGGTGAACAGGCCGGAGGGATCCGGCACCTCGACGATGCCTCTTTCGCTCATCTCGAAGCAGCCCACCTCGTCGGCCGGGCCGAAGCGGTTCTTCGTGGCCCGCACCATGCGGAAGCCGGAGTGGCGGTCGCCCTCGAAGCTGAGCACGACGTCGACCAGATGCTCCATGGTCCGCGGCCCGGCGATGGAGCCGTCCTTCGTCACGTGCCCGACGATCAGCACCGCCAGGTTCCGGTTCTTCGCGACCCGGGCCAGCGCGCCGGTCACCTCCCGCACCTGCGCCGGCCCGCCGGGGGTGCCGTCGGCCCCGGACGCGGAGATCGTCTGGACCGAGTCGACGATCAGCAGCGACGGTGAGATCTCCTCCACGTGCCCCAGCACGGTCGCGAGGTCGTTCTCGCTGGCCAGGAACAGGTCATCGTGGACAGCGCCGGTGCGTGCGGCACGCAGTTTCACCTGTGACGCCGACTCCTCCCCGGAGATGTACAGGGTGGTCTCGCCCGTGCCCGCCCACTTTGCCGCGACATCGATCAGGAGCGTCGACTTGCCCACCCCCGGCTCACCGGCCAGCAGCACGACCGCCCCGGGCACCAGGCCGTCGCCCAGCACCCGGTCGAGCTCCTCGATGCCGGTGCGTTTGCGGCGGGCATCATCGGTGGGGACCTGCGAGATGCGCTGGGCTGACCGCGACGGGGTGGCGGCTGCCACCTTCGTCAGCTTCGGGGCGTCCCGCTCCACGACGCTGCCCCACGCCTGGCATTCGCCACAGCGCCCCACCCAGCGGGCCGTGGTCCAGCCGCACTCGGTGCACTGGAAGGAATCCTGTTTGGCCATGTCGCGGAGTCTATGGGGCAGCGCCGACAAAACCAGCGCACCGGGCTCAGCGTCAGATGACGACGGTGCCCTTTTCCGGCGACTCGAACGTCACCTGGGTGATGCCCGGATGGCCGTTGGGGGCGATCAGCTGCAGCTGCACCCCGTCGAGCTGGTCCGCGACAGGGACCCCCAGCCACTCGGACAGGCGCTCCGCGGAGCCGGAGATCTGGATCTGCGCCAGGCGCAGGTCGGAGACCAGGGCGCTGGGGCGCAGCAGCGCGTCCGAGATCCACTGCAGGAAGAAGGGGAGTTGCGGGTCCGCCATCAGGCCCTTCATCCCCAGCTGGCACCACTCCAGGTGCCGGCCGTCGGGAAACTGCCGGGAACCGGGGGCGGCGGGGCGTTCCAGCCGCGTCTCGAAGGGCGCGATGTCATCGACGCTGACAGCCCAGCCCAGCCAGCCGCCGCCCATCTCGGAGCGGGCACGCACCGCCTGCCCGAAGGGGGCCTTCTCGGCGGCGGGATGGTCGAGGACCTCGACGACCTCGAGATAGCGGGCATCCGCGAGCGGAATGATGTGGTTCCGGGTCCCGAAACGCGGGTGGAAACCACCCTCCCTGAAGCTGGTCCCCAGTCTTTCTGCCAGGTGGGCGGCATCGGCGTTGATGCCCTGCGGTCCACTGGCGAAGATGATGTGGTCGACATGCATGTCCTCATTCTGCCTTTCCGGTATGCCGTGTCCCAATCGAGGGCGCGTCCCGCCGGAGGAAGGGCTGTTGAGGGGAACAGGCCGGTGCGGGCCGCCTCAGTGATCAGTACTGGCCGTCCTACCGGCCGGCCTTTCCGCACCGCCGGGCCGCGGTGCTTACGCGGTGGGCGCTAGGGTTGGGGCCGTGCCTGATCCCGCGATCCTGCTCTCCACCACCTCGGTCTATCCCGACACCACGGCCAGCGCCTTCGACTACGCAGCTGAGCTGGGGTTCGACGGGGTGGAGCTGATGGTCGGTGTCGACCAGGTCAGCCTCGACATCGAGGCGATCATGGCGCTCAGCGACCGCTACGGGGTCCCGGTGCGGTCCCTCCACGCCCCGACGCTGCTGATCACGCAGCGAGCCTGGGGCAGCGACCCATGGGAGAAGCTGAGGCGCTCCGCCGAGGCAGCGAAACGCCTGGGCGCCGACGTCGTCGTGGTGCATCCGCCCTTCCGGTGGCAGCGCAGCTATGGCAACGGGTTCGTCAGGGGCATCCGCGACCTGAACCGCACCTCGGGGGTGACGTTCGCCGTCGAGAACATGTACCCGTGGCGCACCCCGGCAGGGTCGCTGGCGGCCTACTCGCCCGGCTGGGATCCAACCGGCCTCGACTACGACCACCTCACCCTCGACCTTAGCCACGCCTCCACAGCCCAGCTAAGGTCCCTCGACCTGGTGGAGCTGTGGGGCGATCGCCTGACCCACGTCCACCTGACCGACGGGAAGGGCTCGTTCAAGGACGACCACCTGCTTCCCGGCGAGGGCGACCAGGAGGCCTGGGCGGTGGTGCGGGAGCTGGCGCGTCGCGGCTACGAGGGACACATCGTGCTGGAGGCCTCCACCACGAGGGCGAGGACCGGCGGAGAGCGGGCCGCGCTGCTGGGGGAGGTGCTCGACGGCATCAGGGAGAACCTGATTGCCGGCAGCCAGGCGCTGGGGAGGAGCTGAGATGCGGCGTTCAGGAGACTGGGTGCGCTGGCTCGTCCACGGGTCCTGGGTGGCGCGCCGCGCTGCCGACGACCAGTCGGTCTGGGAGCTGGCGAACAACTACGTGGCCGGCAAGGAGGTGGGCGACGCCGTCGCCGTTGCCTCCAGGCTGCGCCGGCAGGGCCTGGAGGTGGGGTTCTCGCACCTGTCGAGTCACAACCTGGAGGAGGACACGCTTGCCGTCTTCGACGAGCTCCTGGAGCAGCTTGACGCCGCGGCGCCAGACGCTGAGATCGCGGTCAAACCGTCGTCGCTGAGGCTTCGGGAATCGGCCGTGCAGGCGAGGGAGGCGCTGCGGGAGCTGTGCGGCGTGGCGCAGCGGCGTGGCGCGCACGTGACCCTGGAGATGCAGTGGCCCGCCGACTACGACGACGTGATGGAGCTCTACCGGGCAGTCCGGAAGGACTATCCACAGCTTGGGATCACGCTGCCGGCGAATCTGCTGCGGGTGGAGACCGAGTGCAGACGGCTTGGCGCAGAGGCGGCGCGGGTGCGGTTGTGCGTCGGCTCCTACCCGGCGGGGCAGGCGATAGGGCACGTGACCGAACAGGACAAGGCCCTGGCGCTGGTGCGGTGCCTGCGGATCCTGATGGAGTCCCCGGCCTATCCGATGCTCGCCACCCACGACCCCCGGATCATCGAGATCGCGCAGGAGCTGGCGCTGCGCAATGGCCGTGGGCCGGAGTCGTATGAGTTCCAGATGTTCTATGGGGTGCGCCCACTGGAGCAGCGGCGGCTCGCGGACATCGGGCTGCGGTGCCGCACCTACGTTCCCTTCGGCCCGGGCTGGTACGGCTACCTCGCGTTGCGTATGGCCGCCCGGCCGCGCATCCTGCTGAGCTACGCGCGAGCGCTCTTGGACAAGCGCTGACCCGGCTGCTCAGGGCTTCCGGGATAGACCTGCGGCACGCGTCACTAGACTCACCCCGTGAGCGATGCCGGGATTCAGCTGCCTGCGGGGGAGACCGCGCGACGACTTCGTATCGAGATGCTCGTGGTGCTGGGGCTTTCGCTGGGCCGGTCGGCGGTCTATTCGGTGTTGTCGCTGGCCGACAAACTCACCAAGGAGGTGCCGCTGGCGCAGCAGACGACGTCTATCAACACCTCAGCCACCCCGGAACGTCCCTGGCTGGACCTGGCGTACCAGCTGGCGAACCTGGTCTTCCCGCTGATGCCGGTGGCGCTGGTGTTCTACCTGATGTGGGTCTGGCAGCGACCCCATGGCGGTCCGTTCCGCCGCATGGGGTTCGACCTGCGGCGTCCCGGCTTTGACCTGGGCGTCGGCTCCCTGGTGTTCGCCGGCATCGGGGCCGGCGGCATCCTGCTGTATCTGGCGGCCCGCGAGCTGGGATTCAACACCACCGTGGCCGCCGCGAACCTGGCTGAGGCCTGGTGGACCATCCCGGTCCTAGTCCTGCGGGCCGTCATGAACGGCGTGCTGGAGGAGGTCGTGATGGTGGGCTATCTGTTCACCCGCTGGCGTCAGGCCGGCGGCAGGACCGCCACGGTGCTCGTCGGCAGCGCCCTGATCCGGGGCGCCTACCACCTCTATCAGGGCTTCGGCGGGTTCGCCGGCAACCTCATCATGGGGCTGCTGTTCGGGTGGCTCTATCTGCGGACCAAACGGGTGATGCCTCTGGTGGTGGTGCACAGCCTCCTGGACATCGCCGCCTTCGTCGGATACGCCCTTCTCAAACCGCATCTGTCCTGGCTGTAGCGATCCATCACGCGACACTAGGATTGGCTTCATGCGAGTTGGAGTTTTTGGAGCCACCGGGCAGGTCGGCGGCGTGATGCGCAGGCTGCTTGCTGAGCGTAACTATCCCGTCGACGAGATCCGCTACTTCGCCTCTGAACGTTCCGCGGGCAAGAGGCTGCCGTGGGGTGAGAACGAGGTGGTCGTCGAGGACATCGCCAAGGCCGACTTCCACGGCCTCGACGTGGCCCTGTTCTCCGCGGGCGGCGGCACCTCCAAGACCTGGGCTCCCAAGGTCGCCGAGGCCGGCGCCACCGTCGTCGACAACTCGTCGGCCTGGCGCATGGATCAGCGCGTCCCGCTCATCGTCTCCGAGGTCAACCCGGAGGACGCCGGCAGGGCGGAGATCGGCATCATCGCCAACCCCAACTGCACGACCATGGCCGCCATGCCCGTGCTCAAGCCCCTTCACGACACGGCGGGGCTGGAGGCCTTGCAGATCACCACCTTCCAGGCTGTCTCGGGCTCCGGCATCGCGGGGGTGCGCGCCCTCGCGGAGCAGATCGGGCAGATCGACGACCCGCAGGAGCTCGCCCACGACGGATCCGTCTTCCAGCCCGCGGACCTGGGCCCCTACGTCAAACCCATCGCCTACAACTCCCTGCCGCTGGCGGGGTCCATCGTCGACGATGGCGAGGGTGAGACCGACGAGGAGAAGAAGCTGCGCAACGAGTCGCGGAAGATCCTCCACATCCCGGGGTTGCTGGTGGCCGGCACCTGCGTCCGGGTCCCCGTCTTCTCCGGGCACTCCCTGAGCATCCACGCCCGGTTCTCCAGGCCGATCACCCCCGGCGAGGCACGCGCCGCACTGGACGGCGCCCCTGGGGTCGAGCTGTCCGACATCCCCACCCCCCTGGAGGCGGCCGGCAAGGATCCCAGCTATGTGGGTCGCATCCGGCAGGACCAGAGCGTCGAGGGCGGGACCGGGCTGGTGCTGTTCGTCAGCAACGACAACCTCCGCAAGGGTGCCGCGCTGAACGCTATCCAGATCGCGGAGCTGCTGGTCCAATGATCGCCGTCATCGGGGCCGGGGCCATGGGCGAGGCGCTTATGGCCGGATGGATCGCTGCGGGAACCCTGCCGGAGGAGATCGTCGCCGTCGACCGCGACGCCGAGCGCGCCGCGGCGCTTCTCGACCGGCACCAGGTGCGCTCCGTCAGCCTCGCGGAGGCCGCTGCTGCCGACGTCGTGGTGGTGGCTGTCAAGCCTCACTGCGTGGCGGAGGCACTGGCTGATCTCGCGCCCCACCTGTCCCCGGAGACGCTCATCGTCTCCGTCGCCGCCGGTGTGACGCTGGCCCGGCTTGCCGAGTCGCTGCCCGCGGGGCAGCCGGTGGTCCGGGTCATGCCGAACACCCCGGCCCTGGTGGGCAGGGGAGTGGCGGGGGTCGCATCCGGCCCGGCCGTTTCCCCGGGCCAGACCGCCCAGGTGGTCGGCATGATGGAGGCCGTCGGGATCTGCGTTGAGCTGCCCGAAAGCCAATTCGACGCCTTGACGGCCATCTCCGGTTCCGGCCCGGCCTACCTGTTCCTGGTGGCGGAGGCGATGATCGAGGCCGGGGTGCATCAGGGCCTTGGCCGGGACGTCGCCACGAAGCTGGTGAACGGCACTTTCGCTGGCGCAGCCGCCATGCTGGGCGAGGTGGACGCCTCAGCCACCGAGCTGCGCGAGCGCGTCACCTCACCGGCCGGGACGACGGCCGCCGCCCTGCGGGTCCTCGACGAGCGTGGCGTGCGAGCGGCCTTCCTAGCTGCCGTCGAAGCGTGCGCCCGGCGCAGCTCCGAGCTCTAGCGCCTTCTGTGGACAGGTCTCTCGCGAGCCGGCCCAGAGGCTCACCTATCGTCTCGTTGAGGCTACCTGGATGCCGCTGACCTGAACATCGCTCCTCATCGTTGGGTCTCATTAGTTCTGGAAACCAGACTTTCGAGAAATGAAAAATTGATCAGTTTTTAACTGTGCATTTTCGCCAAGAAAACCGTGATATCCGGCACAATATTCCTTGTGTATTTGGACATCTCACACCTGCCCGAGCCTGGACTGCGTGTCACGGGAGTTCAACGCGAACGCGCCGCGACGATTCTCCGGGAGGCGGCCGCGGACGGGCGGATCCCGTTCGAGGAACTGGAGGTGCGGATGCCTGGCACGCTGGAGGCCGTCGTGCGCGCCGACCTCTACCGCGTGCTGGTCGACCTGGTGCCGGATGCTGAACTACCCCGGCTGGTAGCTGCCCCGATCCCCGACTCCAGAGAGCCCGGCATGCGCTGGGAGGACCCGCTGCTGATCCACACCGACTGGAAGGGCTACCGGAGGTGCGCTCCCTGGGACGTGCCGCCGTTCATCGAGCTGATCGGCGGCAGTCTGGGGAAGTTCTACCTGAACTTCGTGGGAACCAATCCGCTAGCGCCCGTGATCGATCTGGTGATTTCAGGTACCGCTGGCGTCACCCTGGTGGTACCCAAGGAGTGGGGGGCTGATCTCCAGCAGCTCAGCATCCAGCGCGGTGTGATAGGGGCGGAGATCACCTCGAAGGTCCCGACCCGCCTCCCCGCAGGCCAGGCCAGGCTGGTGGTCCGGGGCACCACGACAGGCAAGGTCCAGGTCAGGAACCCAACTGCCTGGGATAACCGGATTCAACACAGCCACGAGCGCAGAGAGGCCAGGAAATCCCGCCAGTAGGGACCAGCTGAGGTGATCCGCATGGATCTACCGGCTCTGGCCGCCGACAGTTGGCGCCGTGGTGGCGTGGCGCGATACCATGGGGAATCTGCCGGGATCGCCCCGGCAGATTCCCTGTACCCCGAACCGGGTCGGTTACCGAAAGGCGAGAAGTGGGCTCTGTCATCAAGAAGCGCCGCAAGCGCATGGCCAAGAAAAAGCATCGCAAGCTGCTGAAGCGCACCCGCATTCAGCGCCGCCGCGCCGGAAAGTGAGCTGATTCCCGCCCGTCTCAGGCGGTGCGGGCTAACCCTGCAGGAGTCTGTGCGTGATCCACACCGAGGTAGCGGAGCCGACGGAGACGCCCATGGGCGCTGTCACGTTCGTCGGTTTTGGCCCCGGAGATCCCGGGCTCATAACCTACGCAGGCAGCCGTGAGGTGGTCCAGGCCGATCTTCTGGTCGTGGACTCCCCGGTGATGGTCGAGGAACTTGCCTCGGTGGGCATCGAGCCGCTCGGGGAAGTGGTGGAAGTCGAGGCCGACGAGGTAGCCCAGATGGTCACTGCCGTCGCTGGCGGCCGTTCCGTGGTGCGGTTGGTCGAGGGTGATTTCTTCACGGAGCCGCGTCGTGCCGACGTCCTGCGGCGGCTGCTGGACGAGAAGCGGATCCGCACCCACCTGATTCCCGGAATCACTACCTGGAACGCGGCCCTGACCTACGGCGCTGTCGTCCCCACCCAGGTGATGGCTTTTTGTGACGCCTCCGCGGGGGTGCCTGGCGATGACAGCTGGCCCACGAGCGGGACGGTGGTCATCCGGGCGACGGACGCCACGATCGCCGAGGTGGTTGCCAAGGCGTGCGAGGTCTATGGTCGGGACACGGAGGTGCTGGAGCTCACGAGGCTCGGCAGCACCTCCCAGCAGACCCGCCTGTCAACGTGGGCGGCGATCGGAGCCGAGCCATGCGGCGGGTCGCGGTTCCTGCTGATCGGGCCCGGTGTCGGCGACAGCGCGCGGTCCCGCGTCGACTGGTTCGGGTCCAAGCCGTTGTTCGACTGGAGTGTCCTGGTCCCACGCACCAAGGACGAAGTGACGGAGCTGACCGATCACCTGACGCGGTTCGGAGCCTCCACCGAGGTGGTGGCCACCATGTCCATCGAGCCGCCCCGCACGGAGCAGGCCATGGAAAAAGCGGTCCGCGGCATTGTCGACGGGCGTTTCCTGTGGGTGCTGTTCACCTCTCAGCATGCCGTACGGGCCATCGTCGAGCGCTTGGCGGAGTACGGCCTGGACTCAAGGGCGCTGTCCGGCATCCACCTGGCCGCGGTGGGACGCGGCACGGTGGACGCTCTGGCACGCGTGGGCCTCACCCCCGACCTGGTGCCGTCCGGGGGAGACACCGCGCATCACCTGGCGCTGGAGTTCCCGGCCTATGACGAGCTCATCGACCCGATGGCTCGGGTCCTGGTGCCCACCGCCGACGTGTCGGTGGCGGACCTGGTGCAGGGCCTGACGAACCTCGGCTGGGAGGTCGACGAGGTCATCGCCTACCGCACCGTCCGGGCCGCTCCGCCGCCCACTGAGATCCGCGAACGCATCAAGACAGGCATGTTCGACGCCGTGGTGTTCACGTCGTCATCGGCCGTGCGGAACATGATCGGCATCGCGGGCAAGCCGCACGCGGCCTCGATCATCGCGGCCATCGGCCAGGCGACTGCAGCGACCTGCGTCATGCACGGCCTTAGGGTGGATGTCGTGGCTGACTCGCCCAACTTCGAGTCGGTGGCAGAGGGCCTGGCCCGGTTCGCGGACGCCCGCCGCGCGGACCGCCTGCGACAGGGACTGCCCGACACGAAACCCTCCCAGCGCCGCCGTCGCCGGCGCAAGGACGCCATCAGGAGGTCGTGATGCAGCAGCCGACCGTGGTCCACGTGATGCGTCACGGGCAGGTCCACAACCCCGACGGGGTGTTGTACGGCAGGCTGCCCGGTTTCGGCCTGTCCGGGCTGGGGCATCAGATGGCGGCCCGGCTCGCCGGGCACTGGGACGGGGTGCCGCTGACGCATCTTCGCTGCTCGCCGCTGCAGAGGGCTCAGGAGACCCTTGCGCCGACCGCCGCGTTGTTCCCGCAGCTTGAGGTGGTGACCGACGAGCGTCTCACCGAGGCGGGCAACCTCTTCGAGGGAAAGGTCTTCGGCCCCGACAACAGGGCGCTGCGTGACGTGCGCATGCTCCCGCATGTGCTGAACCCGCTGCGCCCCAGCTGGGGTGAGCCCTACCGCGACATCGCGGCGCGGATGCGCGCCGCCCTGCAGGATGCCGCCGTCGCGGCGGGCCCGGGTGGGCAGGCCCTGGTGGTCAGTCACCAGCTGCCCATTGAGATCGCCCGCCGGGACGCCGAGCACAGGTTCTTCGCGCATGACCCGCGGCGCCGGCGCTGCACCCTCGCGTCTGTGACGTCGTTCACCTTCCGTGACGGTTTCATCACGGCTGTTGACTACGCCGAGCCCGCGCAGGATCTGCTGCCCACGAAACGGGGGCGGCGGTTTCGGGTCGGGACGTAAGTAGGACGTGAGGTTTGACGCCCTCCCTTGCCACCCCTAGGGGGACGGAGTGCACAATGGTGCCCTGCTTGACGCTGAATTTTCTGGAGGGAGCCTCAGTGAGGGAAGCTCGCACCGCCTGCCTTGCCTGTCGCGGGGGGAAGTGACGCTCGTTGTCCGACACCTCCACGTGGCTGATTGACCTGTTCGAGGAGCAGGGGGCGACGATGCACCGGCTCGCTGTGATGCTTGGTGCTGAGTCGGAGTCGGGCCACATCCTGCGCACCTCGATGCTGGGGCTGGCGAAGCGCTCTAACCGGATCGTCGACCCGTCGGCCCGCGTCGAGTACCTGGCCGAACAGGTGGTGCACCAGGCGCGTTCCGCGCGTGGCCAGGGCCATTCGCTGGACCTGCCGGAGGTCGCTGACCCACGGCAGGAGCAGATCCGCCGCGCTGTTGCAGCCCTGCCCACTCGGCTGGGTGAGATCCTGGTGGTGTCGCACTATCTGTCGGTGTTTGGACCGGAGCTGGCCGGTGTCATGCGGATGACGGTGCGGGGCTGCAACCAACGGCTTGAGGAGGCGCTGGACGCGCTGCGCCGGGCGGTGGGGGAACCGGGGCCGGTCAGTCTGCCGGGGGTGATCGAGTCGCTGTCACAGGAGCTGACGGCGGCGTTGCGTTCCTCCGCGCGGCTGGTTCAGGCGCCCGGCACCGAGATGCTGGAGGCGGAGCTGCGGTCGCTCAAGGGGGCGTGGGTCCCCAGGGTTCCGCTGCTGCTGGTCGTGGTCATGGTGCTGCTGTCATTGCTGCTGACGATCTGGTTGTGGGGGTCCCTGCCGGCGGGGCGGACGCAACGAACCGACGTGCTGCCGACGGCGACCACAACGTCGCAGTCGGTGGCGCCGCTGTCGCGGGCCCTGCCGTCGCAGGTGCAGGGGGTGCCGGTGTACTACGTCGGACGGCAGGACGGGAAGCTGCACCGGGAGTTCCGTAACCTGGCGGTGTCGGGGGACCTGGCGTCGACGGTGGTCAACGCGATCCTGACCGTGGCGCCCCTCGATCCTGACTACAGTTCCGGCTGGAATCCTGGACGGGTGCTCGGCGTGAGCCTTGAGGGATCGTCGCTGACCATCAACCTCTCACCGGATGCCTTCCCCAGCGACGAGAGCGGGGAGGCGGTGCTGCAGGCCATCGACCAGGTTGTCCACGCCGTCACTGAGGTCCTCGGCAACCCGAACCTGGAGGTGCATTTCACCTCCAACGGCGACTCCCCGCCAGAGGCTTTCAGGGGCGGGCATCGCGACCGGGGGCAGGAGACCCTGGCGAAGCTATGGGTGGACACTCCCGGGAACGGCTCCACGGTGAGCGCCGGCACCGTGGTGTTCTCCGGGGTGGCGCAGCAGGGCACCGGGCAGCCCCGGGTGCTGGTCACTGACGCCAGTGAGACGCTGCTGACCTCGCAGTACGCGCAGACCGAGATCGACACGGACGCGGCAGGCTGGCACGGCTGGTCGGTGTCGCTGAGTCTTGACCCGGGGGACTACCTGGTCCGGGTGGAGACCACCTGGACCGATGATGCGGGCAATTCCCAGGTGTCCCAGGAGAGCCGGACCATCACCGTCCAATAGGCGCAAAACAAAATAGAGCCAGGGAGGGGCGCCTCGGGGAGATCCCGGCCTCGGTGTGGCCTTAATGCGAGGCGATCCAGCCTGCCATCTGCGACACCCAGGTCGCGGGCACCAGGCGGGTGGCCTCGGCCATGATCGTGTTGCCCACGCCGTCGACGACATAGGGACGGTGGCGGCGCAGTGCCTTGAACGAGGTCGCGACGACCTGCTCGACGCTGCGCCGATGGCCCATCACCTGGTCGTTCCCGGCGGCGCTGAAGAAACCGGTGTCGGTGGGGCCGGGACACACGGCCAGCACCCGCACACCGGTGTCGTGCAGCTCGGCCCACAGCCCGATGGACAGGCGTAGCACGTAGGACTTCGTCGCGGCGTAGGTCGTGAAACCGGGGATCGGCTGGAAGGCTGCAGTGCTGGCGATGTTAATGACTGCCCCGCGGTCTCGCTGCTTCATGCCCGGCAGGACGGTGCGGGTCAGGTCGGTGAGGGCGACCACGTTCAGCTCGACCTCCGCCGAGATCCTTTCCTGCGGCAGGTCGGTGAAGTCGCCGATCGAGCCGAATCCCGCATTGTTGACCAGGGTGTGGATCTCCCGCGACGCCAGGTCGGCGGCGAGCACAGCCCGTGCGCCGCGGTTGACCAGGTCGCAGGGCCAGGTCTCCACTTGGATGCGGTACCTGGCTCGCAGCTCATCGGCGAGCGTCTCCAGCTTGTCGGCGCTGCGGGCCACCAGGATCAGGTTCGCCCCCTGCCGCGCGAGCTCCTTCGCGAATCCGGCTCCGAGCCCCCCGGAGGCTCCCGTCACAACTGCCCAACCTGTCATGGCAGAAGTCTAGGGCCAAGGTGAGGGGTCGCCGGTAGGGGCGTTGGTGAAGTGAGCGACGTCAGGTGCCGTTCTGGGGAGACCCTCGGCAAGAAACGCCCCGGGAAGAGGGCACACTGGGCCGAGCGGTGACGGTGATCCGGGGCGCAGGGACGTCCCATCAGCTGGCTTCCTGCAGGTGAAGCCACTGGGAATTAAGCGCTGTGCGGGATGGATGCGGCGGGGCGTGACAAGATGGGCGCATGCAGCATTTCGATATCGCCGTCATCGGGTCCGGGTCGGGCAACTCCATCATTAATGAGCGGTTCTCGCATCTCGACGTCGCTCTGATCGAGGACAATCCCGTGTTCGGGGGCACCTGTCTGAATCGTGGCTGCATCCCCACCAAGATGTTCGTGGTCGCCGCTGAAAGTGCCATGGCCCCGCGGCAGGCAGCCCGGCTCGGCGTCGACCTGGACTTCAAGGGGGCTGACTGGCCCGCCATCCGCGACCGCGTCTTCGGCCGCATCGACCCGATTTCGGCTGCCGGGCGGGAGTGGCGTCGCAACGGGCCGGGGGTGACGCTGTTCGAGGGTCACGCCAGTTTCGTCGACGCCCACACGCTGCTGGTCGGCGATGTGCAGATCAGCGCCGACCAGATCGTCATCGCGACGGGGTCGCGGCCCCGGCCGCTTTCCATCGAGGTGCCAGAAGAGCTGCGTTCCAGGTTCTACACCTCCGACGACGTGATGCGTATAGCTGAGCTGCCGCGGCGGCTCATTGTGCTCGGCGGTGGTTTCGTCGCCTGTGAGTTCGCCCAGATCTTCGCGGGTCTCGGGTCGCAGGTGACGCAGATCAACCGCTCCGAGGTGCTGCTGCGGGGCGAGGACCACGAGGTGTCCGAGGCGTTCAAGGAGGAGCAGGCCAAGCTCGTCAACCTGATCCTCAACCAGAAGATCTCCGCCGCCGAGACCGGCCCTGACGGGGAGGTGCTGGTCATCACCACCGACCGCAACGGCGTCGAGTACGAGTACCTGGCCGACGCGGTGCTGGTGGCGACGGGACGGGTCCGCAACTCCGACTCCCTCAACCTGGCCGCGGCCGGCGTGGAGGTTGGGCCGGGCGGCCAGATCCGCGTCGACAAATATCAGCGCACCAGCCAGCCGAACATCTGGGCGCTCGGGGACGTGTCGTCGAACTATCTCCTCAAGCATGTCGCGAACGCCGAGGCCCGCACCGTCGCCGCGAATCTCCTGGCCGGGGATGGGGAACTGGTCGCCACCGACCACCGCTACGTGCCGCACGCCGTGTTCACGGACCCGCAGATCGCATCCGTCGGCGCCACCGAGCAGCAGCTTCGTGAGTGGGGGACGCCGTATGTGGTGGCCTGCCAGCGCTACGCGGACGTCGCCTACGGGTGGGCGCTGGAGGATGAAGGTCACTTCGTGAAGCTGCTTGCCGACCCCCGTACCTGGCATCTGCTGGGCGCTCACATCATCGGTCCGCAGGCTGCCACCCTGATCCAGCCGATGATCCAGGCCATGAGCCTCGGCAACACGGTCCAGGAGCTGGCCCGCGGCCAGTACTGGATTCACCCGGCCCTGCCCGAGGTCCTGGAGAATGCTCTGCTGGGCCTGCTGAAGGAGGCTGCCCCGAAGGAGCTCGAAAACTAGGCGTTAGGCGCAAAACCAGCCTACGGTCCGGTAGGTAGCAGATCCTGGCAGGCAGACCAGCCATATGTTGCTACGTACCGGACCGTAGGTCTTTTGTTTCCGGTCAGCCGGCGTCGCGATGCAGTGCGCGCCAGATGCCGATGACGGCGGGGACGGCGAGCCACAGCACCGCCGATGTCGCGGTTCTGCCCCAGCTGACTGCTGCGCCAGGGTCTGCGACGGCGGCATTCAAGGCGACCTTCAGGTTGAGCCACTGGGCTATGTCGGAGATGACGCCGTTGAAGTTCAGCAATGTGTTCAGGAAAGCCGGGACCATCATCCACATGATGATGGCCGCTGAGCCGTTCATGACGGCGATGCCCAGCAGGAAGGCCGAGATGGCCAATCCCAGGTTCGACAGCAGCGGCCCGAACACGTCCCAGGCCGTCACTGACCAGCTGATGTTCACGTTTTCGAGTGGGGAGAGCAGGCCTGCGACGAGTGTCCCCAGGCCGAGGCACAATACCCAGAGGGCCAGTGCGTAGGTCAGAGCGACGATGAGCTGAGCTGACAGCACCCAGCCGCGGCGGGGCACTAGCGTGTATGTCGTCATGATGCTGCGGTTGGTCCACTCGCTGGCGGTCAACGTGATCAGGAAGCAGCCGAGCAGCGTCATGAGAGGATCGACGATGATTCTTCCCAGCTGCGCCCAGGTGAGGGGTGCGGCGCCGGACGTCGTCAGCATGAAGTAGACATAGAAACCGGTTGCCGCGGCTATGGCGGTGACGGCGAGCAGTGCGAGGAACCAGCGGTTTGCCCTGATGGACACTGATTTGCGGAGCTCATAGGCCAGGACCCTGCTGAATCTGAGAGGTGGGATGGCCGAGCGGGGTCCGGTCAGCGGGGGTGTCGCGGCGGCGGTCATGCGTCGTCCACCTCGTTGAGGGAGCCGTGGCTCGTGGTCAGGTTCTGGAAAGTGATCATGGTTTTATGTCACTGGAGTCGGCTGGGTTGCTGCCAGGGGTAAAGGTCTGTGGTTTCCTAGCCGAAAGATGCGTCTGCTGAGCCGGGATACATCGCAGCCAGAGATCTAGGGTCGCGAACTGAAAGGGTCGCGGATTGATTTCCCCGGTATTTATAGTCAGCGGAGGATCCGGTGCGGCATGCCAGAATGGGCGCAGTGCCTCGTGAGGGAGGGGATATGTCGCTAGACGAGCAGCCTCGGGCTGATCTGCTGGCCGAACCAACCGCCCGCACCTATCCACTGGCCCAGCTGGTTGGCATGGTGCGCGAGGGGGTCGTTCGGGTGCCGCATTTCCAGCGTGGCTTGCGCTGGAAGAAGGCGGATGCCGTGGCGCTGATTGACAGCGTGCTGCGGGGGTTCCCCATCGGCAGCCTCCTGCTGTGGCAGCGCAAAGCACCCGCGGAGACGGTCCGGCTGGGCGAGGTGACTGTGGAAGCCCCCGAGCGGACCGACGCCCGCTACGTGGTAGACGGGCAGCAGCGGGTGACGACCTTCCTGAACGTCTTCGACCCAAAGCATGGCCTTGATGGTGAGTTCGCGCTGGTCTACGACCTCAGGCAACAGCCCCCGAGGGTTCGCGCCCGCACCCGGAACGACTCCGGCGATCATGCCATCCCCCTACCGGTGCTCTTCGAACTGCCTAGGCTGTTGCGCTGGGTCGGTGAGCATCCGAACTACGTCGACCGGATCGACGAGATCAACACCGCCACCCAGCGGCTGCGCGAGTTCCACGTGCCGGTCTATGAGGTGCGCTCCGAGGACGATGGGGTGCTGCGCGAGATCTACGACCGCATGAACAACGCAGGCAAGCGCCTGACCCGGGCCGAGGCATTCAAAGGGTTGTTCGCGCCGGGGGAGAGCGACTCCACCGCGACCACCTTCGAGACCATCCAGGACGATATCCGCGTTCGCCTCAACTGGGGCCAGATTGACCACGACACCATCCTGCATGCATTCCTGGCCAGAAGAGCATCCGATGTCTACCGGGATATCCATCTGGAGTTTCGTGATGACCGCAGGAAGGGTCTAGATTTCCCTGACGAGAACCAGGAGCAGGCCCATCAGGAGGCGCTGAATTCCCTGGAGCTTGCCATCGAATTCCTGTGTAATATCGCGGGGGTTCCGCATTTCACGTTCCTGGCCTACCGGCATCTCCTCGTGGTCCTAGCCCGTTTCTTCGCCCACTTCCCGGAGCCATCGCCACGGAATCTAAACCTCTTGAAGCGTTGGTATTGGAGAGCTGCTTTAGCGGGTCCCGGAGTGATGAGAGGTGGGATCACCGGAGCTGTCCGAACCCTAGCCTCGTGTATTCACCCGCGAGAGGAGAGCCATTCGATACAGCAGCTTCTAGAGATATTGCCAAGCGGGTCAGGGCAACGTCTACATGTGAATGATTTTGGGTCAAACCGTGCTTCCGGGCACATCATGCTGTGCGCACTGTGGAACCATAAGCCGCTGTCGCCAGACACCGGCGAACCGTTCACCCGTGCGGATCTGGCTCTTGAAATCGGCGGGGGGCCAACACCGAGCCCAGTGTGTCCAGAGATTTTCTCGCGGATCAGGTTGTCTGGCAACACCAAGAGCTCGCTGGGAAACCGAGTCATTATGCCCGGTATCCCACTGGAGAATGTACGGGATGTCTCAGCGTGGGACGCGGTGGTACGCGATTCGCATTTCTTCGGCTTGGGTGGTTTTCCCGAGAGACTCGTTCAGGAACGCGAACAGGTGTTGCAAGGTTATATCGATAAATTCCTTCAGGAGCGCACGGGGCAGGGGTTTGATGATTCCGCGCCCTTGGATTCCTTCGACTTCGATGATGATTATCCGCAGGATGATGCATGGTGACAGAAGGATTCCGGGTCCTGCTTGGTGGCAAGACTGTTGCGCATGTGTATGCCCGCGGAGACTACACCTGGCTGGAATGGCAGCAGGGCTACTGGGATGACCCCGATCGCCCTATACTCGGGCTGCGTTTTGAGGACAACCCAGAGGAACGAGTGGCGGCGGCTCTGCGGCTGCCGCCCTGGTTCTCCAATCTGCTTCCTGAGGGCAGACTGAGGCAGTGGGTCGCCTTGGACGCGGGCATCAATGAGCAGCGGGAGATGCGGCTTCTGGTCCGGCTCGGGCTCGGGCTTCCTGGGGCGGTGATCGTCGAACCTGTTGAGGGCGAGGCTGATCCCACGTGGCGGCCAGAACAGGTGCAGTTCCCCGCTGTGCGGCGTCACGATGGGGCGGTCCTGCGATTCAGCCTGGCTGGCGTCGCGCTCAAGTTCTCCCTGCTTCAATCCGGTGACCGGCTGACGCTGCCTGCGGGTGATCAGGAGGGTGATTGGATCGTCAAGATGCCCGACGCGGTCTACCCGGAGGTACCCGCCAACGAGTTCGCGATGATGTCCCTCGCCCAGCGTTGTGGCATCGACGTCCCAGAGATAAAAATGTGGCATCGCGACGAGCTGCCCACATTGCCGGAGATGGCTTGGCCCCAAGGGCAGGAATGGGCGTATGCGATCAGGCGCTTCGACCGGGAGGGCAACAGCCGGATCCATATCGAGGACCTGGCACAGGTGCGGGGTTTCTACCCGGACAGGAAATATGACGGCTCATTCGAGACCGCAGCCGCGCTCATGTATCGCGGCCGGGATGAGGTCTCCTATCTGGAGTTCATCCGGCGGCTGTTCTTCAGTTTCGCCATCGGCAATGGCGATATGCATCTGAAAAACACCTCTCTGATCTACCGCGACCCCCGTCGCCCTGTGATCTCGCCCGCCTACGATCTGGTCTCAACGGCTCCCTATCGTGAGGACGCTGAGGATCTCGGCCTCACGCTGGGCAGATCCAGGCGGTTTGACGAGGTGACGGCGCAGTCATTCGAACTGCTGGCCCGGAAAATTGGTGCGCCAGCCGAAAGCACCATACAGATCGTCGCCGAAGTGGCCGGACAGCTAGCCAGCTCCTGGCCTGAGGTATCGCAGCTGATGGACAAACTGCCCCGCCACCGGGAATGGCTTGACCTGAGACTTCCCGAGATCAGCCGTCGTTTCGCGAATTGATCAAGACCTACGGCCCAGTAGGTAGCAGATCTTGGCAGGCAGACCAGCCAAATGTTGCTAGCTACCGGACCGTAGGTCTTTGGGTTCGGTGATGTTTCTGATCAGCTGGCCTCGCGGCGCAGTGAGCGCCAGATGCCAATGACTGCGGGGATGCCGAGCCATACCGCCGCCGATGTCGCGACATGGGCCCAGTTGGTGGCTGTATTCGGGTCTGCGACCGCGGTCCCCAGGGCGGTATTCAGTTGGAACCACTGGCCCGCGTCCTTGAGCAGGAACAGCAACAGGCTCGCGAGCCAGTCAAGCACCACCCATGCGACGACGACCGCTGGGGTATTCATGATGGCTATGCCCAGCAGGAACCCCGAAAGGGGGTATCCCACGTTCGCCAGCAGCACCCCGAGTACGTCCCAGGCCGTTGTCGACCAGCTGATGTCCACGTTCTGGCTTGGGGAGAGGAGGCCTGCGACAAGTGCCGCCAGGCCGAGGCACAATGCCCAGAAGGCCGCGATGTAGGTCAGAGCGACGATGAGCTGAGCTGACAGCACCCAGCCGCGGCGGGGCGTCAGCGTGTATGTCGTCATGATGCTGCGGTTGGTCCAGTCGGTGGTGACCATCAGGATCAGGAAAAGGCTGAACAGAATCATGGAGATCTGGGCGATGCCCATGAAGGAATCGGTGGTGGAATTTGCCAGCTGTATCCAGGTGAAGTGCTGTGTGGTATCGAAATCCGTCAGCAGAAGAGAGAGATAGAGAATGGCTGCTGTTGCTATGGTTCCGGCGATGGCCGCTGCGAGGGTCCAGCGGCTTGCTCTGGTCGATACCGACTTGCGGAACTCATAGGCCAGGACCCGGCTGAAGCTGAGGGGCTTGATGGCTGAGCGGGATCCGGTCAGCAGGGGGGTTGCGGCGGCGGTCATGACAGGGCTCCTTCGCGGGAGGTGGATTCGGTGAGGTCGAGGAACAGCTCCTCAAGGTCGTCGGTGGTTTTCAGCAGCTCTTCCTGGGTGCCGGAGGCGACGATGCGTCCCTGGCCGATCATCACGATTTCGTCGGCGATTTGCTGGACCTCGTGCAGCAGGTGGGAGCTGAGAAGTACGGTGCCGCCGTGGTCGGCGAACTCTCGTAGGAGGCGTCGCATCCAGCGGATGCCGGCGGGGTCGAGTCCGTTGGCCGGCTCGTCGAGGATCAGGACCGACGGCGACCCGAGCAGCGCGTGTGCGATCCCCAGGCGCTGCCGCATGCCTAGGGAGTAGGCTTTGAGGCGGCGTTTGGATTCCTTCTCGGTGAGGCCGACCATGTGTAGGACCTCGTTGACTCTGGTTTTGGGTAGGCCGAGGACGGTGGCTCCTAGGGCGAGGGTTTCGTATCCGGTGCGGCCGGGGTGTTGGGCGGAGGCGTCGAGCATTGTGCCGACCTCGAAGGCCGGGTTCTTCAGTGTGCGGTACGGCTTTCCGTTGATGGTGGCTGCGCCGCTCGTGGGCACGGCCAGGCCGACGAGGCAGCGCATGCTGGTGGACTTGCCCGCCCCGTTGGGGCCGAGGAAGCCACTGATGGTTCCGGGCGCGACGTCGAAGCTGATGCCGTCGACTGCGGTGAAGGTGCCGTAGCTCTTAGTCAGGTTCTGGAAGGTGATCATGGCTCCATGCCACTGGAGCCAGCTGGTTTGCTGCCAGGGGTGAAGGTATGAGGTTTCCTAGCCGAAAGATGCGTCCGCTTAGCCGAAGGAGCTGCCGGGCCATTGTCGAGGGCGGTCTAGGGTCGTGGACGTGCGGAAACTCAATCTCAGGGCGAACTGGCCCTACCTGGTGGCCGGGCTCTTCACGATCATGAGTCTCCCCTCCGCCGCGGACAAGAACTTGCTGCTGGGTTACCTGGGAGCCTGGGGAATGGTCCTGCAGCTGGCGGTTGGATCGGCGGCATTGCTCGCGATGCGGCTGAGGCACCGGCATCCCCTGGCACTCAGCCTGGCGCTCAGCGCCTTGTCCGTTCCCTTCTCTGAGCTCCTCACGCCCTGCATGGTCTGGGCCTATCTGCACCTGTGCAAGCGACGGAAGATCCGCCTGACATTGCTCGGCGGGGTTGTGATGTATGCGGCCTTGATCCTGAACCCCTTGTATGCCGGCCTCGGACAGGGGCGGGACCAGCCTGGAATCGCCGTCCCCGACGATGTGTCCTCCAGCATTCGGGAATGGGCTCAGCTGTTCACAACTCTGACGCCCCTGGCCGCAGCGCTTGTGGTGATGCTCATCGCGACACTCGGCAGCTTCCTGGGGACCAGGCAAGAGGCGAAGATGGAGCGGATCGCGGCGCTGGAACGCGAACGTGAGCTGCTGGCCCAGGCTGCGCGCGCGGAGGAGCGCGCCGAGCTGGCCCGGGAGATGCACGATGTGCTTGCCCACAAGATCTCCCTCATCGCCATGCATGCCGGGGCGCTGGCCTACCGCGATGACCTGGGCGCCGAGGAAACCCGGCCCGTCGTCGGCACCATCCAGCAGAGCGCGACCCAGGCCCTTGAGGAACTGCGCACCATCCTCGGACGCCTGCGCCAGATCGACGCCGAGGGCGCGCCAGCGCGCCCGCAGCCGACCTTGGCCGGGCTTGACGCCCTGCTCGCCGAGCATCGAGTGGTGGGACGCCAGATCGAAGCCGACGTGCGGATCGACAGCGAACCCCACGACGTGCTGAGCCGGCACGCCTACCGGATCGTCCAGGAGTGCCTGACCAACGCGGCCCGCCACGCGCCGGGGGCTGTGGTGCAGCTCGCCATCGCAGGATCGCCGCAGGATGGCCTGAACATCCGGGTGGCCAACCAGCTCAGCCTCATCACGGTGGACTCCCCGGGCTCCGGGCTGGGTTTGGTCGGCCTGGAGGAGCGGGCAGAGCTGCTGGGTGGCAGGATGAGCGCGGGGCCCCAGGGAGGCAATTTCGTGGTGGAGGTGTGGTTGCCGTGGTGAACCGGCGCGTGCTGGTGGTCGACGACGATGCCCTGGTCAGGGCCGGGCTCAAGCTGTTGCTCAGCAAAGCGGATTCCGGCATCGAGGTGGTGGGGGAGGGCACCGACGGCTCCGACGCCGTCGCGCTGGTCGCCGAGCACACCCCCGACGTGGTACTGATGGACATCCGCATGCCGCAGGTCGACGGGATCACCGCCACCCGGCAGGTCCTGGCGCAGCCCGAACCACCCAAGGTCGTGATGCTCACCACCTTCGACGCCGACGAGTTGGTGCTGGAGGCGCTGCGCGCCGGGGCCCACGGTTTCCTGCTGAAGGACACGTCGCCGGAAGAGATGATCCGCGCCATCCACCGCGCCGCCGAGGGGGAGCGGTCGCTGTCGCCGTCGGTGATCGGGGCGGTGATCGCGGCCGCGACGTCAGCGGGCGTCGACGACCGCACCCAGCGCGCCCGGACCGACCTGGAGGTCCTCAGCAAGCGTGAGCTGGAGGTCGCCGTCGAGGTCGGCCGGGGCCTGAGCAACGCGGAGATCGCGACGAAGCTCTACCACTCGCTGGCGACGGTGAAAGCCACGCTAACCAGGGTCCTGACCAAACTCGGCTGCACCAACCGCACCCAGGTCGCGATCCTGGTCCACGATGCCCGTCTGCTCGACTCCTAACCTGCCGGTTTGCTGGCCTTAATCCGCGTTCGCTGGCCTTAATCGCGTTTGCCTGTGCTGTGAGGCCAGCAAATGGCAACAAGGCCAGCAAACCGGGGATAGGGCCAGCGTCTCAGAGATCACGGGACCGGAAGGCCGAGACCGCCAGCAGCAGGGGGACGACCATCCAGCCCAGCACGACGCCCGCCGCCGCGACGGGGTGGGTGAACTCTTTTCCGCCCGGGGTGGCGATGCCCGAGATCGTGTGCAGCGCGGGGGTGAGGAGCAGCCACTGCGCGGCCCGGTCGAGCGCACTGGGCAGGATCGAGCTGAGGGTGGGCAGGCACATGACGGCGAAGACCCCCAGGAAGGCCATCAGGCCGCTCCGGGTCAGGTAGGCCATGGCGACAGCCAGGACGGTGTGGGCCGGAATCATGAGCATGGTTCCCAGTAGGGCCTGCAGCGTGCCGCCGTCGAAAGCTGGCAGCGGCGCCCCGGCAGCGGTGAGGGTGACCATGCCGGCGCTATAGGCCAGCAGCGTCGCGAGAACCGAGATCACGCACGAGAGCCCTCCCGCCACGATCAGCTTCGCCAGGACCACCCGGTGCCGCACCGGAGTCAGCCGTGCGGTGACCTCGACGAGATTGCTGGAGTTCTCATTCGACACGAACAGGATCGCCGCCACGAGGCACACGATGTTGGCCACGTCCACGCCCATCAGCGACACCTCCACGCGCTGACGCTCCTGGAGTGCCGCCAGGGATTGGCTCATCGTGAGTGGCACGGTGGCGACGAACATCGCACTCCCCAGGGCCGCGCCGAGCAAGGCCACCACCAGCAGCGCCCGTCCCGTCCGCCACGACCGGGCTTTGGCGAACTCTCCAGCCGCAGCCGACGAGAGGCCAGCGCGGTGCACCCCCGTCATGGCTTGTCCTCCGTTCTGTCCGCCGCGGTCCTGTCCGCCGCGTGGGTGATCTGGAGGAAGGCATCCTCCAGCGTCGCCGCCTCGCTGTGCAGCTCGATCAGCGGGATGGCCGCCTCTAGGGCGAGGCGTCCGATCCTCTCCGCTGCCAGGCCCGTCACGAGCATGCCGTCCGGCAGAGGACGGACCTGCCCTGACTCGGCGGCGAGGACGTCTCGCAGGCGATCATCGTCACCGCTGCGGACCCGCACCTGGTGATCGACTGCCTGGGCGGTCAGTTCGTCGAGGGTGACGTCTCTGACCAGGCGTCCTTTGTCGATGATGATCACCCGGTCGGCTGTTCGCTGCATTTCGTCCATCAGGTGGCTTGAGACGAACACCGTCCGTCCCTGCGCCGCGAGTGACCTCAGCATGTCGCGCATCCACAAGATGCCCTCCGTGTCGAGGCCATTGACGGGCTCGTCGAAGATGAGGATGCCCGGGTCGGCCAGCAGGGCCCCGGCGAGCGCGAGCCGTTGCCGCATGCCCAGCGAGTAGCCGTTCACCCTGCGGTCGGCGGCCTGTGACAGGCCGACCAGCTCAAGCTTTCGTCCCACCGTCTCAAGCGGGATCCCGGCGGTCCTGGCCTGCCAGGCCAAGTGTTCAGCGCCCGTGCGGAAACCTTGCACAGCGTGGGGGTCGAGAAGGCCGCCTATGCTGGCCGCCGGGTTCGGTAGGGACCGGAACGGGCGTCCCCCGATCAGGGCGCTGCCGCGGGTCGGGTGCACCAACCCGAGGATCATTTTCATCGTCGTGGACTTGCCCGCCCCGTTGGGGCCCAGGAAACCCGTGACGAGACCAGGACGGACTGTGAACGAGAGGTCGTCCACGACAGCCCGTCCGCCATACTCCTTGGTCAGTCCGTTGACCTCGATCGTCGACCCGGCGGAGGCCGTGAGGCGACCCGGTCTGGACTGCCGCGTGGTCTGCGATGACATACCAGAAGGCTAGCTGTGTTTCCGCACGGAATCTGGCGAACTGGGTTATTCGGCGTCTCCTGCCCGTTTGCTGGCCTTGTTCACGTTTGCCTGTGCCGTGACGCCAGCAAACCGCAACAAGGCCAGCAAACCGGGGATAGGGCCAGTTCTGGAGGCAGTCGCGCGTATGGTGTCGCGGTGGCATAAGCTTTCGTGGCAGCCTGGTCTCGGCAGGTTGCGCTGGTGGCTGTGGGCGCGCCTGATCCCGTGTGGCGTCTTCGCCAGGCTGGTGTTGTTCATCGCGATTCCCAAAAGGTGAGTGGCCCATAGGGCCTCGGCTCGACCCTTAGGGGTGAGTCATCTCTACCTTTGCTTGTCCCGTTAGCAGGGTGGATGCGGGCGCCTGGCTGCGGGATGCTGGGGGTTCCCATACACCTGTACGGTCCGGTAAGGGGCCCCATGCAGATAAAGAAAAGATAAAGAAAGGAGCGGTATGAGAACAGCGAGGACGAGGGAGAAAGTGGGGCCGGGTTCAGCCCGTTGGAGAGGCCAGAGGCGGCGTTCCATGGCCGCGCTGGTGGTGGGGTGTGCGCTGCTGGCGGGTCCGGTAGCGTCGGCCCTGCCGGCCTATGCGGTGCCCCAGAAATCCGGCACCAATACCTCTGCCCCGGATGAGCCAGGGGCAATACCGAAGGGGCTGGAGTCTTTTTATAGCCAGGAGGCGTCGTGGTATCCGTGCGGTGACACCGGAGGCATACAGAAAACCGACGAGCAGGGCAAGTTCTCGTGCGCGACGGTGACGGTACCGATGGATTACAACCAGCCCGACGGCAAGACCATCCAGGTGGCGGTGAAGAAACGCGCCGCGGATGGCGAGTCTCGTGGTTCGTTGTTTATCAATCCAGGCGGGCCGGGTGGCTCCGGCATCGGCTTGGTTGAGGCGGTGGGTAAGAGTTTCTCGAAGGACTTGCTGGCCGGCTACGACGTGGTCGGTTTCGACCCACGCGGTGTCGGCTCCTCCACCCCCATCACATGCCAGGACGCCAAGCCGGCCGAGGAGGCCAGCGCGGAGCACCCCCAGGAGGAGAGCTCCTTTGAGAACTGGGCCCAGGGCTATATGGACGAGGTATCCAAGTTGGAGAAGCAGTGCCGCGAGTACTCCGAGCCGGGTCTGCTGGATCACGTGGGCACCGCTTTGGTGGCGCGGGACCTTGACGTCCTCCGGGCGGTCTCGGGAGAGAAGACCCTGAATTATCTCGGCATGTCCTATGGCACTGAGCTGGGATACACCTATGCGGAGCTTTTCCCTCACAACACCGGCCGCCTAGTGCTCGATGGTGCCATGGACTCCACCTCAACCAACCACAGGCTGACCGTGGAAACAGCTGAAGGGTATGAGAAAGCCCTCCACCGCTACGTCCAGGCCTGTCTGGAAGGAAAAGCCGGCGACAATTGCCCCCTGACCGGCAGCGTCGAGGACGGGGTGCAGCAGATCCGTGACCTCATTACCTCCGCCAACGAATCACCGCTGAAAACCTCCGACCCCGATGTGAAGATCACCGGAGCCCAGCTCACCGGGGCTATCCGGAGATACCTGAGTGGCGGCGCTTGGCCGCAGCTGACCGCGGCCCTGGCCCCTGCCATCGGTCAGAATGACGCCTCTGGCTTCGCCGAGGCCGTCAAGCAGGCCTCGGCTGGTGTAAGCATGGCGGCCTGGACGGCTGTCATGTGTCAGGACCGTCCCGCACAAGGCAACATGGATGCCTGGAAGGCACAATATGAGGAGACCCAGAAGGTCGCCCCCACCTTCGCAGGCGGCGCCAGCTTCGACATGACCTGCGCGGCGTGGGGCCACTACTCCGAAACCGACCCCATCCCGCAGAACGTGCATGCCAAGGGCGCGGCTCCCATCCTGGTGGTGGGCACCGCCGGTGATCCAGCCACCCCCTACCACTGGGCCCAGGCGCTAGCCAGGCAGCTCGACTCCGCTCAGCTGCTGACCTGGGACGGTAATGCCCACGTCGCCTACATGCGCGGCAACAAGTGCATCAAAACAGCCGTCGACGACTTCCTCCTGGGCGGCCAGCTGCCACAGAACAACCTCGTGTGCACCACCTGAAGGAAGCCGAGTGAGTTCAGCGATGCCAGTCAGCTTGAGCGTCGCTGAGTTACGCCATGGTGTGGCCTTGCCGGACTCCGGTGGGGCCACACTGTGTCGTATGTGTCGTCGTATGCATCCGGACGGTATGGGACCTTCGTCGATGCGTGTTCCTCCAAAGGTCGTAATTGAGGTTCCGTCCTGCGTTCGTAGCGGTGGTGAGGCCTGTGCCGGGATGCTGGTCGCATCCTCGGGCAACTGGGTCCTGGGAGCCGTAGGAAAGGGAAACCATGACGATGAGGAAAGCTGATTCAGGTCTAAACCGTGGAAGACGAAGGCGGTCTGTGGCTGCGGCTGTGGTGGGGTGTGCGCTGTTGGCAGCGGGGCCGGTGGCGTCAGCCCTGCCCATGCATGGCTCTCCTGCTGATCCAGGCCGTCAACCTGTGGTGCCGGAGGGTTTGGAGTCCTTCTACGGCCAGGAGATCTCCTGGTATCCGTGTGGCGATACCGGTGGTATGGAGAAGACCGAGGAGCAGGGCAAGTTCTCCTGCGCGATGGTGACCGTCCCGATGGACTACAACAACCCGGACGGCACAACGATCCAGATCGCGGTGAAGAAACGTGCCGCCGATGGTGAGTCTCAAGGTTCACTGTTCATCAATCCCGGTGGCCCGGGTGGTTTCGGGGTTCACCAGGTTGAGGGTGTGGAGAAAAAGTACTCGAAGGAGTTGCTGGCTGGGTACGACGTCGTTGGATTCGATCCCCGCGGCGTCCGCGACCCCCGCGGCATCAGCCCCTCCACTTCCATCGACTGCGGGGATGCCGAATCTCCCTTCGAATGGGCCATCAGCCCAGGCCAGCCGCGGGAGGGGCAGTCTTTCGAGGACTGGGCTCAGAGCTATATGGGCAAGGTATCCACGTTGGAGAAGCAGTGCCGGGAACATTCTGAGCCGGGTCTGCTGGATCATGTGAATACGGTTTCAGTGGCGAAAGACCTTGATGTGCTTCGTGCCGTATCGGGGGAGAAATCCCTGAACTATCTTGGCTTCTCTTATGGCACTGAACTTGGTTACACCTACGCGGAGCTCTTCCCGGAGCATGTTGGCCGGATGGTGCTCGATGGTGCTGTGGACTCCACTGTCTCCCATGTGGAATTCGGCCAGGAAGGGATAGAGGGTTACGAGAAGGCGCTCCGCAGCTATGTGCAGGCCTGTCTGGACGGCCAGACTGGTGACTGCCCCTTGGCTGGTGACGTTGAGGAGGGGGTGCAGCAGATTCGTGCCCTGATCGCTTCTGCTGATGCATCACCGATGAAAACCTCCGACCCCGAGGCGAAAGTCACTGGAGCCCAGCTTGCCCAAATCATTCAGAGACCTTTTCTGCAGTCCGGGTACTGGCAGCAGTTAACCGAGGTCCTCACGCCTGCAATCACCCAGAATGATGCCTCCGGTTTCGCTGAGGTTATCAAGCAGATGGGATGGTTCAAACCCTCCAATGCAGCCACGCTGCTGGCTGTTCTGTGTCAGGACCGCCCTTCGCAAGGGAACATGGAAGCGTGGAAGGCCCAGTACGAGCAGACTCAGGAGCTGTCTCCGACCTTCGGCGCCAGGGCAACCAACTTCGACATGACCTGCGCCGCCTGGGGACATTACTCCGCTTCTGATCCGATCCCGCAGGACGTTCATGCCGAGGGAGCTCCGCCGATTCTGGTGGTCGGCGCCACCGGCGATCCGGCCACTCCATATCACTGGTCTGAGGCTCTGGCGGAGCAGCTCGACTCCGGCCACCTGCTGACGTGGGAGGGCAACGCCCATGGTGCTTACGGGCACGAAGATGCTGGGTATTGCCTCACCACAGCCGTCGACGGTTTCCTCCTGGGCGGCCAGCTGCCACAAGACAATCTGACCTGCACCAGCTGAATCTGGGCGTCTGTCCCTTATCGAGTCGTGTTGTCTCCGCCTGCTCGCGCGGAGACAACACGACTTTTATGCCTGTTTTATGGCTGGACGCGATCTAGGGCCTGCCGGGGTCACAGTGTCATAGGTAGGGATAGCCATAACGAGGACGATGGTTAGCTCCACAGACGCAGGCGGGCCGCGCTGATGTCATAAAACCATGAAGTTTTCACGGGCATCTCAGCAAGTCATCCACCCCGATGCTCCCGGCAGCCCTGCGATCTCGGTGCGGGCACTGACCCGCATCTACGACGTCCCTGGGCGCAAGGATGCCCAGGTGGTTGCCCTGGACGGGGTTGATGCCGACCTGTCGCAGGGCAGTTTCACCGCGGTGGTGGGGGCCTCGGGATCGGGTAAGTCGACGCTGCTGCACACCATGGCGGGACTGGACGAGCCCACCGGCGGCCAGGTCAGCCTCCTGGGCACGGTGATTACTTCCATGACGCCGGCCAAGCGTGCTGCCTTCCGCTCCCGCAACGTGGGATTCGTCTTCCAGGACTACAACCTCATCGCCTCCCTGACCGCTGCCGAGAACGTCTCCATGCCCTCCCGCCTGGCCGGGCATCCCCTGGGAAAGGGGCAGATCGTGGCCGCGCTGGAAGCCGTCGGACTGGCCGACCGCGCCGGGCTCAAACCCCACCAGCTCTCCGGTGGCGAGCGTCAGCGGGTCGCCATCGCCCGGGTGATGGCCTCGCAGCCCAGGATCGTCTTCGCCGACGAGCCCACTGGCGCCCTCGACCTGAATGCCGGGCAGGTGGTCCTGGACTGGCTGCGCCGCCTGGCCGAGCAGGGCGCGACTGTCGTCATGGTCACCCACGACGTCGAGGCCGCCGCCCAGGCTGACGCCGTCGCGGTCATGAGCTCAGGGCACCTGGTCACCTGGTCCGAGACCCGCGACGCCGCCCGCATCGCCGAGCTGGTCCACTCCGCCCGGATGCCTGCTCGCACGCCCGGCCACGTGCCCGCGAGCCAGGTCCCGGCGCCGGCCCTCAGCGCCTGCTGACTGGCCGCTCATCCCAAGAAGACGCGCAGATAGGAAAGAAGACCGATCCCATGGCCGCACTCATCTGGAAGGATCTGCGCCACCACGCCCGCCAGTGGCTGTGGTCGCTGCTGGTGACCACCACCGGAGGCGCCTTCATCGACGTCATCATCGTCTCCTGGTACAGCGCCCTGCGATGGTCCGCCACCCAGGCCGACGCCTCGAAGTACAGCTCGATGACCAGCATCCTGGGCTCCAACTTGGTCAGCTACGCGGGCCTGTCCATCGCCGTCATCGTCTCCTCGACGCTGGCGCTGACGGTGACCGCGCAGTCCCGATCCCACGCCCTATGGAAGATCATCGGCATTCCCAGCCGGCGCATCCGGCGCGTCATCCTGGCCCAGATCGGCGCCGTCGGCATGCTCGGCGGCCTCATCGGCGGGATCCTGGCCCTGCCGGTCACCGGCTGGTACCTGCTCACGTGGCACGAGTTCCACGTCTACCCCGCTGACATGCCCGTGGTCATGCCGGCCTTCGCCGTGCCCCTGACCATCGCGATCACCACCGCCTTCAGCATCCTGGGCGGCCTGGGTGCTGCGCGGCGCGCCGCCTCCACCCCGGAGATGCAGGCCCTGCGCGAGGCCGCCTCACCCGCTGCCCGGACCCGCATCTGGCAGTGGATCGTCGCAGGTGTGTTCCTGTTCGGCGTGACCGTGACCCTGATCATCGCAGTGGTCAACCCCAGCGAGCTCACCAGCACCGAGGGGGCGGACCCGCAGACCGCCGCAGAGATGGCCGGGCGCACGAACGACGACTTGATGGGGCTGGGCGGCGCTCTGGTGCTGATGCTGATGATCGCTGCCCTGTGCGTGCCCAACTGGACGATCCGCCCCCTCCTGACGGCATGGACCGCCCTCATTCCCGGGCGCAGCCCCGCCTGGTTCGCCGCCCGGGCCAACGCCCGCCACCGCTCCACCATGAGCCTGACGACGATCGTCCCCTTCGGCATCGCCGTCGGCATGACCGGGGTGGTCTACGCGATCGTGGGGGCGACCCGGGCCTCCGGTGCCGACGGCGGCGTCAGCGGGTTCCTGGCCATCGCCGTGCCCATCTTCATCATCTCGGGTGCGGGAGGTGTCGCCAACATCGCGATGGTCGGCTCCACCTGGCGGCAGGAGGGAGCCCTGCTGGGCGTTATCGGGGCCCGGCGCTCCACGCTCATGGCCACCACGATCCTGGAGGGCGCCATCTACGCCATCACCGGCATCCTGTTCGGGCTGATCGCCACCATCCTGAGTGCTGCCGGGTCGGCCGTATTCTCCGGGGGAGGGATGCGCGTCTTCCTCGCGGCCCTGCCGTGGAGCACGCTCGCGCCGGTGGTCGCGGTGGTGCTCGTGCTCGCCGTGGCTACTACCTGGCTGCCTGCCCAGTTTGATCGCCGCCCCATGATGGACCGGCTCCGCCAGCCCGTGTGAGCCGGGAGTACGGGGTTGGCTCGCTTTCGCCACGGCCGGTGGCCGCCAGTGTGTGGGCTGGGTGTCTCTTCTGGCGGTCGAGTCGTGTCGTTCTGGGAGGTTCTTGCCTTGATGTGGTGATGTGGTTGATGGCCGTGCCGGTGCGATGGCGTCACTGTGGGGGTTGTCCCTGTTCTTACCCCGACTTCCCGCCAAGGTGATTGAAACAGGGAGCACGTCTGTCGGAGGGTGAGTGGGGTGAGGATCCTGAGTCCCTTGGATACCTCCGGCCTGGGAGCGCTTCCATGAGGTGGTGTCTTCAGCTGGTCGTCCCGTGTCGGCGTGAAGCCTGCGGGAACACAGACAGCCACCTGAGGGGTGCCTATTTCAGCCCTTAAGGGAGGGTTTTCCCTACCTGGGGTGTGGTGCCAGCAGGATCGATACGGGCGTCTGGTTCCGGGATGGTGGAAGTCCCAGGCAAGCGGGGACTGTACGAGAAAGGAAATCGATGGTTATGAGGAAAACTGATCTCATTCATTCAAGGAGGCAGCGGAGGCGGTCCCTGGCTGCGGTGCTGGTGGGGGGTGCGCTGCTGATGGGGCCGGCGATATCGGTTCTGCCGGCCTATGCGACACCGCAGAAGGACGGCACCAGCATCTCCACTCCTACCCCGGACGGTTCAGGGAGCAATCCGGCAGTGCCGGAGGGGCTGGAGTCGTTCTATAACCAGGAGATCTCGTGGTACCCCTGCGGGGACACCGGAGGCATGGTGAAAACCGAGGAGCAGGGCAAGTTCTCGTGCGGCATGGTGACGGTACCGATGGATTACAACAACCCGGACGGTAAGACCATCCAGGTGGCGATGAAGAAACGCGCCGCCGATGGCAACTCCCGCGGACCGTTGTTCATCAATCCCGGCGGCCCGGGCGGCTCCGGCATCCAGTTGGTTGAGGCGGTGGATAAGAATTTCTCGAAGGAGTTGCTGGCCGGGTATGACGTGGTTGGCTTCGACCCGCGCGGCGTCGGCTCGTCCACTCCCATCGACTGCGGGGATGCTCAGCTAACCGCTACGGATAAACCGCAGCCTGGTGAATTCTTCGAGACCTGGGGTGCGAATTATCTTACGCAGGTCCGTGAGTTCCGGGAGCAGTGCGAAGCCCACTCCGAACCGGGCTTGCTGGATCATGTGGGCACGGTTTCGGTGGCAAAAGACCTCGATGTCCTCCGCGCGGTTTCGGGACAGAAGGCTCTGGATTATCTTGGTATGTCCTATGGCACTGAGCTGGGTTATACCTATGCCGAGCTCTTCCCCAAGAATGCGGGGCGGTTGGTGCTTGACGGTGCGGTGGATTCCACCTTGTCCCATGCGGAATTCTCTTTGGGCCACATCGAGGGATATGAGAACGCCCTGCACAGCTACGTCCAGGCCTGTCTGGAAGGGAAAGCTGGCGACAGTTGTCCGCTGACTGGTGGTGTGGAGCAGGGGGTGCAGCAGATTCGTGACCTCATCGCCTCCGCCGACGCATCACCGCTGAAAACCTCCGACCCCGACGTGACCATCAATGGCTCCCAGCTCACCCAGTCCATCCAGATATACCTGAGAGGGGGCGCTTGGCCCCAGTTGACCGCGGTCCTGACCCCTGCCATCACCCAGGGCGATGCGTCCGGTTTCGCTGAGGTCGTCAAGCAGGCCTCGGCAGAGGGGAGCATGGCAGCGAACACGGCTGTCTACTGTCAAGACCGTCCCTCGCAGGGCGGGGCGGATACCTGGAGGGCCCAGTATGAGAAGGTCCAGGAGGTTGCTCCCACCTTCGCAGGCGCTGCCAGCCTCGATATCACCTGTGCGGCCTGGGGTCACTACTCCGAGACCGACCCTCTCCCGCAGGACGTCCACGCCAAGGGCGCGGCCCCGATCCTCGTGGTCGGCACCACCGGCGACGCTGCCACTCCCTACAAGTGGTCCCAGGCTCTGGCTGAGCAGCTCGACTCCGCACAGCTGATCACCTGGGAAGGCAACGCCCACGTCGCCTACCCACGCGGCAACAAGTGCATCACCACAGCCGTCGACGGCTTCCTCCTCGACGGCAAGATGCCACAAGACAACCTCGTGTGCACCAACTAACCCCCACCCCGTGGCCCTGCCGAACCCCGGCAGGGCCACACCCGCAATCGCTGGGGCCAATTACCACGAGAAGACCAAGCCCCTCGATCCCACAACAAACTGCTGCCGGGCATCCAAAGACCAGCTCTCCGCGCTGCCGGAACGCCCTACCACACCAGCCCAAGCCACCAAACCCGCCGATGAAACAAGGAAAGTGGGGGACCCAACCCCCCATTGATTGACACCGTCTATTTTGTGTGGTTGGCTGAACCACAGAAGTTGAAGACAAAGGAATCAACGCCTCGGATGCCGACCAGGGCTTCCGGCCTGAGCGCATCAGACCTTGGCGGGCAAGTCGCCGGCCACGGCTGAAGCGTTCCACTGATCCGATGCGGACCTCAAACCGGACGCCGTTTCCATCAGCCATCGGAATGCAGCGTCTTTGTCGTCTCAACTTTCCTCAGACTAGGCAGCACCCATCCCAGGGTTGAAGGAGACTCCATGACGAAAATCACGAAACGAGGAGTGGCGCTGCTCGTCGCGGTTGCGGCAGCGGTCCTCGCGGTGGTGGCCGGTCCGCGCACCCCGCACATCGACGGGAACACCTCCGGTGATGCCGACCTGGCGGCCCGGGTGCGTTCCCTACTGCCCGACGACGCGGGGCTGGAGGCGCTGCACGTCTCGGTGATCTCGCCCGAGGGAGTGAGGCATGCGGGGCTCGGCTCCTCCGGTGGTGTCGTGCCCGACGAGCACAGCCGCTTCGGCCTGGGGTCGGTGACCAAGACCTTCAACGGCCAGCTGCTCGCTGTGGCCATCGCCCGCGGCGAAGTGGCCGAGTCCGACACCCTGGCCACACACATCCCCGAATTGGAGGGCAGCCAGGCCGGGACCGTGACCCTGCTGGAGTTGGCCACCCACACCTCGGGCCTGCCCCGCGAGGCTCGCTCGGATTGGGTGTGGCCGTGGGTCTCCGGCAGCGAGTCGGCGTCGTCCGGCGACCGGGCGCCCCAGGGCGAACAGGAATTCCTGCGGCAGGCCGGGACGCTGGCCTTGAGCACCCGAGGCACATTCAGCTACTCCAACCTGGGCGCTGACCTGCTCGGACTCGCCCTGGCGCGCGCCGCCGGGGCTGCCTCCTGGCAGGACTATGCGACGGCCCGGCTCCTTCAGCCCCTGGGCATGAACGACACCGTGTTCACCTCGGTCGACGACGCCGTCACCGTCCCCGAGCGCGCCATTAAAGGCAAGTGGGAGAACGGACGCACGGTGATGCCCGGCACGCCCGGCCAGTATGACCTCCCTGCAGGGCATTCGACCTGGACCACGGGCGCCGACATGGCCCGCTACGCCCAGGCGGTGATGGACGGCACCGCTCCAGGTGGGACGACCGCCTGGCAACCCCGCCAGAGCATCAATGACACATACCAGATCGGCTACCTGTGGTTCAGGTGGCGCCTGGACGATGACCGTTCAGCGATCTTCCACGCCGGCGGCCTCGCCTGGTACGGCACCGTCGTGGTCATGGATCCGGCCTCAGGCCGGGCGGTGGTCGTCATGGCCAACACCGCGCTGGCCCAGCTTGACTCCCTGGCCCAGGCGCTCCTCGACGACAGCCAGGAACCCGTCCCCTCGCAGGCCAGCCTCAGAGGAGGCGTCGACAGATTCATCTTCCCCTTCCCGCTGGTGCTTGCAGCGGTGCTGGTGGCCCTCTCACTGTGGGCCGCGTGGCGGGCAGAGCGGCTGGGATCCCGGCTGGCAACGGTGATCCGGGCAGTGGACGTGCTGGCGTGGGCGGCCCTGGCCGCGGCGCTGGGTCCGTGGTCGTCGATTCCGGGCTGGACCTACGCCCTGATGCTCCTGCCCGGTGCCTACGCGATAGTCCGCATGGCCTTGCGATGGCGTGAGCTTCCCTGGCAGCCCGGTCCCGGCAAGCTGCGCTGGTGGCTGTGGGCGCGCCTGGTTCCGTGCGTGGCCTTCGCGGTCCTAGTCCTGCTCGTCGTCATGCCCAAGGGATGAGCGGTCCGTGGCGCGTTCGGCCAGGGGCAATACGAGCGTCTGGCTCCGGGATGGTGACAACACCCAAGCAGCTGGGCGATCCGGCTAGGAGATCGTCCAGGCGAGAAAAAGAGAAAGGAAACCAATGACAATGAGGAAAACTGATTCGGGTTCGGCTCATTCCGGTTGGCGGAGGAAACGGTCCCTGGCTGCTGCCCTGGTGGGGGGTGCGCTGCTGGCGGGTCCGGCGATATCGGCTCTGCCTGCCTATGCCGTGCCGCAGGGATCCGGCTCTCATACCTCTGCCCCGGACGACCCGGGGAATAGCCCGGCAATACCGGAGGGGTTGGAGGCGTTCTATAACCAGGAGGTCTCGTGGTATCCGTGTGGGGATACCGGGGGCATGGAGAAGACCGAGGAGCAGGGCAAATTCTCCTGTGCCATGGTGACGGTACCGATGGATTACAACAACCCGGACGGCACAACGATCCAGATTGCTGTGAAGAAGCGGGCGGCGGATGGTGAGTCTCGGGGTTCGTTGTTTATCAATCCGGGCGGGCCGGGCGGCTCCGGCATCAGTTTGGTTGAGGGGGCGGAGCAGAGTTTCTCGAAGGAGTTGCTGGCCGGCTACGACGTGGTCGGTTTCGATCCGCGGGGTGTGGGCTCGTCTACCGCCATCAAGTGCGGAGATGCCACCCTGGGCATGGAGGCCAGCAAGGAGAAGCCGCAGCCGGGGGAGGCCTTTGAGACGTGGGCTGCGCACTACCTTACGAAAGTCCGTGAAGCCCGGGAGCAGTGCGAGGCCCACTCCGAGCCCGGCCTGCTGGATCACGTGAACACCGTCTCGGTGGCGAAGGACTTGGATGTGCTGAGAGCGATATCAGGGGAGAAGTCCCTGAATTACCTCGGCTTTTCCTATGGCACTGAACTGGGCTACACCTATGCCGAGCTCTTCCCGAAGAATGCCGGCCGACTGGTGCTTGACGGTGCGGTGGATTCCACCATCTCTCACCAGGATTTCGACCTCGACAGGGCTGAGGCCTTCGAGAATGCCCTGCACAGCTACGTGCAGGCCTGTCTGGAAGGAAAAGCCGGCGACAACTGTCCGCTGACCGGTGATGTGGAGCAGGGGGTGCAGCAGATTCACGACCTCATTACCTCCGCCGACACCTCACCCATGGCCACCTCCGACCCCGATGTGAAGATCACCGGAGCCCAACTCGCCCAGGCCATCCAGCTGCCTTTCCTGCAGTACGGGCTCTGGCCACAGCTGACCGCGGTCCTGGCTCCTGCCATCAGCCAGGGTGATGCCTCCGGCTTTGCCGAGGCCTTCAAGCAGATCTCGAATGGTTTAAGCACGGCAGCTTACCTAGGTGTTCAGTGCCAGGATCGTCCCGCACAGGCCGATGTGGACGTCTGGAGGGCTCAGTATGAGGAGGCCCAGGAGATCACTCCCACCTTTGCTAGCGCTGCCAGCCTCGATGTCATCTGTACCGCGTGGGGTCACTACTCCGAGACCGATCCTCTCCCGCAGAACGTCCACGCCGAGGGTGCGGCTCCGATTCTGGTGGTGGGCACCACCGGTGATCCCGCCACTCCCTACAAGTGGGCTGAGGCTCTGGCCGAACAGCTCGACTCCGGGCAGCTGCTGACCTGGCAGGGCAATGCCCACTGCGCCTACGGACGCGGCAGCTCCTGCATCACCAAGGCTGTTGACGGCTTCCTCCTCGACGGCCAGCTGCCTGAGGACAACCTGACCTGCACCAGCTAACACCTCAATATCCCTGAGAGTCGTGTTGCCCCGCATAGCCGTGTGGGGCAACACGACTCTCTGTACGCGGATGTGACCCGCGGCTGTGTAGGCATGCGGGCATCACCGTGGCGGCGTCCTCTTCCTCCCCGGACCTCCGCGGTCCGGTGAACACGTCCTCAGCTCCCGTCCTCATGGCGTTCGCCGTCGCCCCCGCGGAAGATGTGGTCATCCGAAGCGGCCGGTGATGTAGTCCTCGGTGGCTTTCTTCTCCGGGTTATGGAAGATGCGTTCCGTCGGGCCGATCTCGACCAGGTGGCCCGGCTCGCCCTGCGCTTTCAGGTTGAAGAAGGCCGTCTCGTCGGAGACCCGGGCGGCCTGCTGCATGTTGTGGGTGACGATCACGACGGTGTAGTGCTCTTTGAGCTCGTGGATGAGATCCTCCACGGCCAGGGTGGAGATCGGGTCCAGAGCCGAGCAGGGCTCGTCCATCAGCAGGACATCGGGCTGCACCGCGATCGCGCGGGCGATGCAGAGCCGCTGCTGCTGCCCGCCCGACAGGCCGACCCCGGCCTTCTCCAGGCGGTCCTTGACCTCGTTCCACAGGTTCGCGCCACGCAGCGCCTTCTCGACGGCCTCGTCGAGGACCGTGCGGTTCTTCTCCCCGTTCAGGCGCAGCCCCGAGGCGACGTTCTCGTAGATCGACATCGACGGGAACGGGTTAGGCCGCTGGAACACCATGCCGACCACCCGGCGCACCGCCACCGGGTCGACGTCTGGTCCGTACAGGTCGGTGCCGTCCAGCAGCACCTCGCCGGTGCAGTGGGCACCCGGGATGACCTCGTGCATCCGGTTCAAGGTGCGCAGCACCGTCGACTTCCCACAGCCCGATGGGCCGATGAAGGCCGTCACGCTACGTGGCTCGACCACCAGGCTCACGCTGGAGACGGCGTGGAACTTGCCGTAGTAGATGTTGAGGTCCTTCACCTCGATGCGCTTCGACATGACTCCAGTATCTCCTTCCACGTCGACTGCGTACGCTCATTTGAGCCGGTTGCGGCTGGCGATGCGCTTGGCGATCAGGTTCAGCGCCATCACGATCAGCACCAGCGTCAGGGCGGCGGCCCACACCCGGTCCGCACCCGGCTGCCCCTCCGGGGTGGCTATGCCGGAGTTGATCATGGTGGGCAGGGCGCCCATCGAGGTGCCGAATGGGTTCAGGAACAGGTTCTGGGTGTAGCCGATCAGGATCAGCAGCGGTGCCGTCTCACCCATCACGCGGGCGATGCCCAGCACCACCCCGGTGAGGATGCCGCTATAGGAGGTCGGCACCACGATCCGCAGGATCGTCTTCCACTTCGGCACCCCGAGTGCGTAGGAGGCCTCCCGCAGCGAGTCCGGGACCAGCTTCAGCATCTCCTCCGTGGACCGCAGCACCATCGGCAGCATCAGCAGCGCCAGCGCCAGCACCGTTGCGAATGCCGACGGCCGCTGCCCGAGGGTGGTGATCAGCAGGGCATAGATGAACAGGGCCGCGACGATCGACGGCACCCCCGTGAGGACGTCGACCATGAACGAGACCACCCGGGCTGTCTTCGTCCCCCGGCCGTACTCGACGAGGAAGATTGCGCCCAGCATCCCGACCGGGACCGCGATCACCGCCGTCAGCAACCCCAGCATCAGGGTGCCGTAGATCGCCTGCAACGCCCCGCCCCGGGTGTCGGTGGCCTGTGCCGACCCCAGCGGCGTCGTCCACCACTGCAGCGACGGGGCACGCGCGTCCCCTGAGCCCGGGTCGGTGATCATGACGATGTTGTAGGGCCGGCCGGGGTCGGGGGAGGCAGGGGCAGAGGTCTGGGTGCGGTAGGTGTTCACCCTCTCACCGACCGCGACGTACCGCCCGCCCGGGATGTAACGCCACTCGACGGCATCGTCAGCGGGTGCGGTGTTCACGTCCCCGCCGCAGCCCTCGGATGCGACCCGCACCCGCTCCGACCTGTCCATGCAGATCACGTGATAGTCGGCGCCGACGCTGTACAGCAGCGGGGCGCCCTTGACGGCCACCGAGATCAGGATCCACAGTAGCGGGATGGTGGCTGCCGCGACACAGAGCCACACGAACGCCGTCGCCAGGTTGTTCTTGACTGCGCGCATCCCGGAAGGACGCTGCAGGTCCAGGGCACCGCGGCCAGACAGGGGAGCCATCAGGACTTCGCCTTCCCGCGCTCGGCGACGACGCGCGCCAGGGCGTTGACCGCGAATGTCAGGACGAACAGGACCAGGCCCGCGGAGATGTAGATGCCGGCCTTGTAGGTGGTGTCGAACTCGGCGGCGTTGCGGGCGATGATGGACGCGAAGGTCTCCCCGCCGTTGAACACCGAGACGTCGAACGAGCTGGCGGACAGGATCAGCATCACCGCGATCGTCTCGCCCAGCGCACGGCCCAGTCCCAGCATGGCGGCCGCCGTCGCCCCCGAGCGTCCGTAGGGCAGCACCGTCATCCGGATGACCTCCCAGCGGGTGGCGCCGAGCGCCAGGGCTGCCTCGATCTGCTCCCGTGGGGTTTGCGCGAACACGTCCCGGGTGACGGCCGTGATGATCGGCAGGACCATCAGGGCCAGCACCAGCGACGCCGTGAACACCGTGCCCGGGGAGGCCACCTCGGTGCTGCTGAACAGCGGGAACCAGCCCAGGTGTTCCTGGAGCCAGGCTGCGACGGGCTGCAGGGCCGGGCCGAGCACCTTGATGCCCCACAGGCCGAAGATCACCGACGGGACCGCCGCCAGCAGGTCGATGACGAACCCAATCCACCGGGAGATAAGGCCCCCCACGTACTGGGTCAGCAGCAGCGCGATCCCGACCGCGACCGGGACCGCGATCACCAGCGCGATCAGCGACGACAGCACTGTCGTCCACAGCAGCGCAGCGACCCCGAAGTGCGGGGGGCGGGCGGAGGAGTCGAAGGTCGTCGAGGTGAAGAAGTTCGCGGTGTTGTCGTGCAGCGGCTGCCAGGCGCTGCTGAGCAGGAATACCCCGATGATCAGCACCACCACGATGATGATGGCGCTGGATAGGCGTGCGGAGCCGCCGAACAGCAGGTCGCCGAGATGGGTTCTCCTGCCCGGGCGGGGATCGCGGCTGCCTCCAGCCGGGGAGCCGGTGGCTTCTGAGGCGTCGGGTGTGGTCATTGTGTTACCCCCGGTCGATGGGCTATGGGGTGCTTGCGTGGCTGGTTCATTGGATTGCGGAGACGACTCCGTTCACCCGCTCCCGTAACTCGCCGGGCAGGGGAGCGTACCCAAGCCCCTCCAGAGAGGCCTGCATCTCCTCGGACGCGAACATGCCAAGGAAGTCCCTGACCAGCCCGGGACTGGGGCCGCCCGCGGAGCAGACAATCTCGTAGGTGGCCATGACCAGCGGGTAGGCGTTGCCGTCCGGGGAGTAGTCGAAGCCGAGGCGCAGGCCACCGTCGTCCTCCTCCACCGCGGCTGCTGCCACGGTCCGGCTGGCGGTCTGCCCCGAGAGCTCCACGCCATTGACCCGGGCCACTTTCAGGTCGCGTTCCAGCGCGGCTCCCCACTCCAGGTAGGTGATGGAGTTGGGCGTGCCCGATATGGCGTCGGCGACCCCGGCGGTCTTCTCCTTGCCCTCACCCCGGGAGGCGGGCCATTTCTTCGCCGAGTCGTGCGCCCAGATGTCGGTGGCGGCGGCGTTCAGGTATCGCGTGAAGTTCTCGGTGGTGCCTGACTCGTCGGCGCGGTAGAACACCGCGATCCTCGCATCGGGCAGGGCCGTCCCGGGATTCGCCGCCGCGATGGCCGGGTCGTCCCAGCGGGTGATGTCCCCGTCGAAGATCCTCGCGATCAGCTCACCGGTGAGGTTCAGGTCCGTGACCCCGTCGACGTTGTGGGCGACGGCTATGGGGCTGAAGACCAACGGCAGGCTCCAGGCGGCGTTGCCCTGGCAGCGTCTGGCGGCCCTGTCGGTCTCGATCACCCCGTCCCGCTCCATGCGGTGGAGAGGGGAGTCGGACCCGGCCAGAGCGGTGCCGCCCCCGAGAAAGGCCTTGACCCCCGCACCGGAGCCCGAAGTGGTGTAGTCGATGGTGGCGCCGGGACAGGCCGCGGTGTAGTCCTGGATCAGCTTCTCCATCGCGGTTCGCTGCGAACTCGCGCCCTCCGCCTTGAGTGCCCCGCCCGGGCAGCCGGGCCGGTGGGTACCGGCGGTCCCGGGAACGGGCTGGACGGCGACGCCGCCACTCCAGCAGCCAGCCAGCAGGGCGCTACAGCCCAGCGCCGCGGTCAGGCGCAGCCTCAGGTGAAACCTCACAGTCGCCGAATCTAGGGACACAAGGTGACGTATCACCTACACCTGGGTTAACAACAGATGAACGGTGGGGGGCGTCTCCTCGCGGCTGGGCCGGGCCGCGGCTGAGCTGTTGTGCCGGTTTGCCCGGGGTCACCCGACTATGCCATCCGACTATACAGTCCGGCCTCGCCGTCGAGTCGCCGCTTCGTCATGAAATTATCCCAGTTTCCTGGTGAAACTTGGCCGAAAGTCCGCGATACAGTGCCGGAAAGTTATCACACCTGGCTATGATAATTGCACGTCACGAAGGAGCGTGAGGAATGAAACCTACACGAGAAACCAGGGCTAGAGGTCTCGCCCGGATGGCGACCTCCCTGGCCCTCAGCCTGGCAGTTGTGCTGTCGTTCGGTGGGTCCGCCGCGGCAGACGACGCCAAGGAAGAAGCACTTCCGGCCACCCCGCCAGCGCCGCCGAGCGTGCCCAGCTACGGCACCACGGTCAAGGCCGATGGCACGCCGGTTGCCGTCGTCGTCAGCGGCGGCGCTGGCGGCAAGCTCAGCATCGTCAACCTGAACACCGGCGAGTCCACCGCCAAAGACTTCGACGATGGGGGAGCCGATGCGCAACCCTGGGGCTTTGCCACCCTCAAGGACAAGACAGTCCTCATAGGGGCTGGCAAGGGACTTTATCGTTATAACCCCGCTGACGACTCGGTCGAGGTGCTCAGCAAGGCGGGCGTCCCGGGGTATGAGCAGGTTGCGGGCCGGGCGGACTTCATATGGGATATCGCGGTTGACGAGAATGATACGGCTTATATCGCGACCCAGGTCTCCCCGGAACATGGGGAGGGCGGCAATGTGCTGACCTGGAGCGCGTCCGGCGGCTGGGGCGTCCTCAAGGGCGGCGACCCTGTCGAGGCCGGGCAGCAGCATGTCCGCAGCATCGCCTATGAGAACGGCAAGCTGTACACCACCGTCGGAGCCGGAGATCCGAAGGTCTACCAGGTCGACGCGAAGACCGGGGAGAAGAAGGTCATGCCGCTGCCGAAGGAGGCCCTCCAGGACGCCTCCCTCATGTACCGGCTTGAGGTGAAGGCCGGGAAGCTCTACGTCGGATACGGCAATGACACAGGCACCCTCGTCCTCGACATCGCCAGCGGTGCCACCAAGCCGTTGCCTGGTAACGTGGCCAGCCATATCGTTACCCGCCCAGATGAGCCCAAGAAGGTCTACTACTGGAGTAAGCCCGAGGGCCAGACCGCTCAGCTTACGGAGTACGATCCCGATAGCGGCCAGGCGGCCGCGCTGTTCAGCTATGGCAGTCTGCTCAGCCGGATGAGCCCCAATGCCTGGGCCACCCACGACGCGTTCGTCTCCATCGAGATGAACGGTGGGCGGATGACCACCTACAACGCCAGCACCGGGGCGGCGAACCTCCTTGAAGGCAAGATCACGCCGTCCGCGCGCGCCATCCAGTCGATGGTGGCGGCCGACAACGGCAAGCTGTTCGCGTCGTGGTACATGGCGACGAACAAGATGCTCAGCGCCACCCCTGGGGCGAACGTTGGCGATACGAAGTACAACCTGGTGGACTCCCCCGTCGGACAGGGTGAGGGCCTGGCGGTCAATGGCGAGACCCTGGTGTACGGGCTGTACTCCGGAGCCAAGGTTGGTGCGCGCTCCACAGCGGACGATGCCGCTCAAGCGGGAGATCCCCAGCAGGTCGGCGGGGCACAGGACCGCCCGTATGCGATCACGCACACCACCGATAACATCTTCGCCGTCGGCACCGTGCCCTCGGATGGAAAACTCGGCGGAGCCCTGTCTCTCTACGACGCCAAGAGCAACAAGATTCAGAAGGTCTACAACTTCAGCGAACTGAAGTACGCCAGCGGCGTCCCGACGGATCGTCTCGCCGAGCAGTCCCCGATTTCGATGGCCTACCGGGACGGCAAGCTCTACATCGGCACCACCGTCCGCGGCGGACACACCGCCCGCGCCAAGGATGGGCAGGGCAACCTGCAGGAGGCCCAGCTCGTCGAGTTCGACGTTGCTAAGGGTGTGGTGACGCGCGTTATTAACCCCTTCGAGAACGAGAAGCAGAACGCCATCACCGCGCTGACCTTTGGTGACGACGGACAGCTCTACGGAACGACCGGAAGCTACGTGTTCAAGGTCAACACCGGTTCCTTCGAGGTCACCAAGAACCGCCTGGCCGAGGGCGGGGAGATCAACCGGAGCTGGCTGGTGCAGCGCGACGGCAAGCTGTTCGGCGTCCTGCAGGGTCAGCTGTACGCGATCCAGGCGAGCGACCTCACCGGGCAGGTCATCGCCAGCAGCGAGAAGGGTGCGGTCAGCGCTCTGACGCTGTCGAAGGACGGCTACCTGTACTACGCACGCGGAACGACAATCTACCGGAACAGCTACCTCCGGTAAGTTCACCCAGACCACCCCGGCACCTGACTCGTTGCCGACGTCCGTGGTCCCAACGCTGGGTGACGTGCCCGGCACCACGGACTAGCCGGGGTACAAGAAGACATGCCGGGCAGGAGGGGTGCCTGCCCGGCATGTCGAGTATGAGAGCCCCGGAGGCCACAGCCTCCGGGGCTCTTTCCTGTCCTTTCCCTTGCGCCCAAGTCCACGACGTGTCCCACGTCCAAGGCCCTGTCCCTGGCCGTGGTCTCCAGGAGGTCCCAGACACTACGCGCCCTGCCCGCGCCCCCTCAGGCCGCGCAGTCTCCCGAGCCCCCACAGCAGGTAGGCCAGGACCAGGAAGCCAGCGCTCAGCATCCCTATCCATGACCACCAGCTGGGGAGCGCGGGGTCCAGGAAGGCATACCTGGGATGGTTGCGCTGCGCGTCCCAGGCGTAGACGAACAGATAGGGAGCCAGCGTCAGCGTCCAGGTGAGCGGAACCCACCAGGCCAGCCGGGACTGGTTGCGGCCCACCAGCACCCAGTCGGCGACGGCCAGTACCGGCAGCACCAGGTGGGGGATGAAGCTGACCGGTTCGCTGAGGTCGCCCGCCATGATGAATCCGAAGACCAGACCCGTCAGCAGCGCCGCGCACGCCGTCAGGCCGCGCAGCCACCCCTGGTTCCCCTCCAGTCGCTGGCGGACAGGACGGTCCCGCAGGAGCAGCGGCCGCAGGACGCCCGCCAGCGCCACCAGGAAGACGAGAATGTTTGAGATCGTCGTGAAGTAGAGGGCCTGGTTGATCACCTCCGGCAGTGAGCGGAGGGGGCCGAACATCAGGACCAGGCCGGTGCCTGAGATCAGGGTGAGGACCAGCCGCCACGACACCGTCAGCACCAGCGTGGTGTAACTGGCTGGCGGCAGCAGGTCGTTCTGGCCTGGTGTTCTTAGCTGGGGAAGCTGAACGGGGTCTGGGGTCATGCACGCATGATCCCACCTCAGGGGGACGCCGGCCGTGCAGGAGCTGAGAATTCTCAGGCTATGAACCGCAGCTGGTGGGGTTCGACGGCGTGGGCCAGGGGAGAGCCACGCAGCCAGGCCTGGATCTCTTCAGCGACGATCCGGCCCTGCCGGAGCCTCCCCTCATACGTGCCCGCGGCGCGGTGCGGGGTAGTCAGCACGTTCGGCAGGCTGCGGAAGTCGCTGCCCGGCGGCAGGGGCTCCTCGTCGAACACGTCGATGGCGGCATCCAGGCGTCCCGAACGCACCTCGGCCAGCAGAGCCGCCTCGCCCACCAGCCACGACCGCGCCGTGTTGACCAGGCCCGCCCCGTCAGGCATCAGCGCCAACTCCCGGGCGCCGATCAGGTGCCGGGTCTCGGGCAGCGACGGGGCATGCAACGCCACGATCCGCGCCCGGCTGAGGCCCTCGTCGAGGGACACCAGCTCGGCGCCGAGCCGTTCGGCGTCCTCGCAGGTCAGGGTCGGGTCCACCAGCAGCGGGCGTGCCCACAGCGCGGAGAGCAGCGACAGGTAGGCCCGGCCGGTCCGGGAAGCGCCGATCACGGTCACCACCGACCCGCTGAGCTCACGCTGCGGGCCAAATACGTCCGTATTGGAACAGTCGTCGCCCCTGCGCATCGCATGGTCCATGCGGTGGACCCGGTGCAGCAGCGCCAGGGTGAAAGTCAGCGACACCTCCGCGACCGCGGGTGCCATGGCCTGCCCGGCCTGGGTGACGTGGATGCCCCGGGCGAACACCTCGTCGGTGATGAACGGCCGGACGCTGGCTCCGGTGTGCGCCACCAGGGCGAGCGACGGCATCCGGTCCAGCAGCTCCCCATCCAGCCGGGGGAAACCCCAGCTCGTGACGAGGACCTGCACCTTGCTGAGGTCGTCGACCGCGGAAAGGTCCTCGACGCGCAGCGGCGCGGCCTCTCCCAGGGCCGCCGCGGCGGTGCGCAGCAGCTGCTGGGAGGCCGCATCGAAGAATTCCCGGTGCAGCGCGTCGGGCACGACGATGAGCAGCGCAGGTGTGGTCATCAGTGTTGGCGTGGTCATGTCAGCCATCCCTCCAGGTTCTCGGCGATGAACTTCTCGTCACACAGGTGTGGGTAGGTGCGACGTACACGGGTGATCTCGGCAGCCTGCCGGGGCGACAGCGTGGCGGCCGGGTCCAGGCACCAGGTGCCGGCCAGCAGGCCCTGCTGGCGCAGCAGCTCGTGGACGCCGGGGATGACGCCCTGGAAGTTGTTGGCCGGGTCGAAGAGGGCCTGGTTGATGTCCAGCAGATCGGTGCTGATCCGGTTCAGCTCGGTGCGGGCGCGATCGTCCCCAGCGGCAGCCCGGTGAGCGAGCCCCAGCATCCGGACCGCCGCCCTGGTGCCGATCGCCCACTGGCCCAGCAGCCCGCCGACGAAACGCAGCGTGACCGGTCCGTCGGGCCCGGGAAGGTGATACTCACTGAGCAGGTCCGGGATGATCGCGTCGTCGTTGCCGGTGTAGAGCGCGATCTGGTGGGCGCGGCCGGACTCCGCGACGCCCCGCATGAGTTCGAGGGTGCGGTAGCGGTCGAAGGGCGCTGCCTTGATGGCCACTACGGCCTCGATCTGACAGAACTCCCGCCAGAAGTGCCGGTCGAGCACCGGGCCGCCGATCGCGGGCTGCAGATAGAAACCGATGATCGGCATGACCTGGGCGATGGCGCGGGCCCGGTCGAGGAGCCGTCCTGGGGTCGGGTCGTCGATCTGGGGGCTGACCAGGACCGCGTCGTAGCCGAGGAGGCAAGCTGTCTCGGCTTCGCGGACGGCCTGCCGGGTGGGTCCTGCGACTCCTGCGATGCGTACCACGCCACTCGCGGCATGGGTGTTGAGCTCCTCGGCGGTCAGGGCGAGGACCGGCTCGAACAGGGAGTGGACGGCGTCGCGGATCTCGAACTGAGTGGCGTGGACGCCGATGGCGATTCCCCCAGCCCCGGCGTCGAGGTAGTAGCGGGTCAGCGCCCGCTGGCGGGCGATGTCGATGGTCAGCCGCTCGGTCAGCGCCAGCGGATGGGCAGGGATCACGGTCCCGAGCGCCAGCGTGCGCGCCGCGCTCGTGGGCATAGAGAGCCTGGCGGGAGTACGCCGCATGTCAGAACTTCCCGTCCCGTACCGCCCACTTCGTGGGTTTGCCGAGCACCGGCAGCCCGTCGCGGATCCAGGCGGCCTGCCATTCGATGAGCTGGCTGGCAGTCACCTCGGGGCGGCCGAAGAGCTCCAGGCAGCGTGTCGCGTCGCTGAGCAGCGCTGTCGCCTCCAGGGAGCCGGTGAAGCGGGCCTCGCGCCCGAACAGCTCCGCGAACCGGTGTGCCACCTGCCGGACCTCCAGGAGCTCCGGACCGGTCACGTTGAGCGTGAACACCTCGGGGCTGGCATGTCCGAGGCTGCGGAGCACCACCTCGTTCGCGTAACCCTGCCAGACCACGTTGACGTATCCGGTGGCCAGCGGGACTGGCTTCCCGGCGACGACGCAGGATGCGATGTCGGCGAGCACCCCGTAGCGCAGGTCGATGGCGTAGTTGAGACGGATCACGCTGAGCGGGGTGCCCCAGGACCGGGCCGCGAACTCGAACACCCGCTCCCTTCCGAGACAGGACTGCGCATATTCCCCGACGGGAGCGGGAGGTGTCGTCTCGGTGGTACCGCCGCTCTCTGGGGTGACGAAGGGGTAGACGTTGCCCGTCGACAGCGTCGCCACCCGGGAGCCGCGGTAGCGGCGCGCCACCCGGCCTGGCAGCGCGGTGTTGACCTCCCACGCCCACGCCTGATTGTGCCCGGCCCCGAACTTCGCGCCGACCAGGTGGATCACCTCGGCGGCGTCAGGCAGCGCGGACAGGTCGTCCTCCTCGATCAGGTCGAGGGGGAGCACCATCACCCCCGAGCCGGCCAGGCTCCGGCGCAGTTCCTGGCTGGGGAACCGGGAGACCGCATATACCGCGTCGCCGCTGCGGCCCGCGGCGTCCAGGCCGGCCCGGGCGAGCCTCGCCAGCGAGGGCCCCATCTTGCCGCCCGCACCCAGGATGACCAGGTCTCCCGACCGGGACCGCAGGTCCTTGACCAGGGCTGGGGACGGGGCGGCCAGCGCCTGTTCCAGGGTCACCTCGTCTGTGAACCCGTGTGGTGTGGTGGGGGGTCTCATCTCGTCTTTCATCCCTTGAATCCGCTGTTGACGTAGCCTTCTTGGACGTAGCGCTGCGCCACCAGATAGGCCAGGAAGATGGGCAGCAGGGCCACAGTCGAGCCTGCGAACATGACGCTGAGCGGTACGTCCTGCCGCTGCAGCGAGGCGATCCCGACCGTCAGGGTCCACATCTCGCTGCGCCTGCCCACGACCAACGGCCACAGGAAGTCGTTCCAGTGCCACAGGAAGACGAAGATCCCGAGCGTGGCCAGGACGGGCCGGCACAGGGGCAGCACGATGCGCCAGAACACCATGAACTCGCTGGCGCCATCGACGCGAGCGGCCTCGAACAGCTCGTCCGGGAGGCCACGGATGAACTGGCGCATCAGGAAGACGGCCTGGGTGTTCGCGAGCGTCGGCAGGATCAGCCCCCAGTAGGTGTTTACCCCCTTCAGGCCGGCGATCAGCATGAACGTGGGGATCAGAGTGACGTGGAAGGGCACCATCAGCATCGATAGGAAGGACCAGAAGATCGTCTCCCGGCCCGGGAAACGCTTCTTGGCGAAGGCATAACCGGCCAGGGAGGAGACGAACAGCACCGCCGCCACCGAGACCAGTGAGTAGACCAGGGTGTTGAGCAGCCATATGGGTAGGTCCTGGTCGGAAAGCACCTGCCGGTAGGAGTCGAGGGAGATGCCGCTGAAGGGCCATAGCGCACCGGGAAGTTCGATGGTGGTGTTTGGCTTCAGGCTGAGCACCACCATCGCGTAGAACGGGAACAGGCAGGCGGCAGCGACCAGCGAAAGCCCCACCCAGCGGATCATGATGCCCGGGCCGCCAGGCTGCAGGGTCCGGTAGGGACGGCGTCCGCGGCTCCTCATGACCGCCGCCCCAGGAAGAGACGCTGGATCAGTGCGACCACCAAGGTCATGACGAACAGGGCGACCCCGGCCGCGGCGGCGTAGCCGTAGTTGGAATACCGGAAGCCCTGGTCGTACAGGAGGAAGACCATCGAGTAGCTGGCATTCGCCGGACCGCCGCTGGTCATGACGTAGATCACGTCGAACACCTGGAACGCGAAGGTGACCTCGATGACGGCCAGGAAGAACAGGGCCGGCCTGATGGTCGGCAGGAGGATGTGACGGAACCGGCTCCACGCCCCGGCGCCGTCCATCAGCGCCGCCTCCTCCAGGTCCTGCGGGACCTCCTGCAACGCGGCGACCAGAATCAGCATGCCGTACCCGAACCGCGACCAGACGCCGACCACGATGACGGCGGGCATCACCAGGACGGTGCTTGCCAGCCAGGAGCCCCCGAGCCCGAAGGGCGCCATCAGGTCCGACCACGGCCCTTCCGTGGAGAAGATCCACTTGAGCACCGAGCCGACCAGCGCCAGCGACGTGATGAACGGCAGGAAGAAGACCGAGCGGAAGAATCGCGACCCCCGGAATCCCCGGCGCACCCCCAGGGCCAGCAGCGTCGACAGACATAGCGAGATGGGCACCGAGAACGCCACGAAAACCAGGGTCACCGACAGCGCCTGCCAGAAGGCGGGATCGCGTGCCAGCCGGGTGAAGTTGCTAAACCCGGCCCAGCTGAGCAGGCCTCCCACCCCGGACTTGAACAGGCTCAGCGCCAGCCCGGCCAGGGCAGGGCCGAACCGGAACACCAGGAACAGCGCCAGCGCCGGCAGGACGAACAGCAGGCCGATGCGCGCATCTGTCCTGGCTAGTGGGGTGTGCTTGGCGGGAAGGTCGGGTCGCAAGCTACCGAAACCTCATCTGATGAGCGGTTTTGCGGCCTCGGCAGCAGCGTCGAGGGCCTGCTGTGGTGTCTTTTGCCCCATCAGGGCCGCCTGGATTTCCGGGGAGAGAACCCCCATGACCTGACGAGCAGCCCGATGTGGCTCCCCGAACTTCACGTTGGGCAGGGTCTGCTCGACCTTCTCCTGGACCGGGTCGCCCGCATACAGCAGGTGCGAGTTCTTCACCGGGGAGAAGTAGCCGCCGGCCTTGAGATAGTCGACGGAGTTCACGGGATCGGTGACGAAGGCAGCGAACCGGCCGGCGGCGTCCTTGTGCTTGGCGTCCTTGAGCACCGCCAGCGAGCCGACCGTGCCGTAGGCGACGGACTGCTCGCCTTTGAGCGGGGGCAGGACGATGAGGTCCTCCGGTGGCACATACTTGGCGAGATCGCTGGCGGGGATCGACCAGGTGCAGCCGGTGCGGCCGGCGACGAAGGCGGTCTGCTCGGTGTTGACGGCAGTGGTCAGGGAGTCGGCTTCAAGGGCGTTCGCCTCCGCGAGTCCGGTGAGGAACTCAAGGGCCCTGACTCCCTGCGGGGAGTTGAAGGCCGGCTGCCCGTTCGCGTCGAAAACGGATCCGCCGGCCTGCCACAGCAGGGGGTAGAAGGACATGTTCAGGGTCTGGCTGGGGTCGGCGGAGTAGGTGATGGCATACATGTCCTTGGCTGTGAACTCCGGTGCCATCTGGGTCACGTCGTCCCAGGTGCTCGGGTACGTGGTGACTCCGGCGGTCTTGAAGGCCTCGGCGTTGCAGATCAGAGGGTTCGAGCTGGTCAGCAGCGGGGCGCCCAGCATCCTGCCCTCGACGGTGACAGCCTGCCTGACGTTGGGAAGCAGATCGTTCTTCCGAGTCTCACTGAGCTGGGTGTCCACCGGCTCTATGGCGTCCGCGTAGGTGGAGAGCTGGTCGGGGACGAGATAGACCAGGTCAGGCCCGCTGTGCGACGCGATGGCCGTCTGGATGGACTCGTCCCGTTTGGGCCAGGGGAAGAATTTGACATCGACCTTGACGCCCGGGTTCGCCTGGCTGAACTTGGTGGTCAGATTCTCCCAGAGCTCCTTGTGCTTGGCCTCGTCGTTGATGGCCTGATACATCCAGACGGTGACCGACTGCTCACCGGAATCGGTGTCGCTGCTGCCACATCCGGTCATGGCGATCAGCGTGGCCATGGCGAATGCTGCCGCCTGCATGAACTTCTTCATGGCCTGTGACCCCTTGGTTGACCTCGGTTGCTGTAAGGGGATTCCGCGGACAGGGGGAGGGGTGGCCGCGGAATCCAGAATTATCATAGCCAGGTGTGAAAAGTGTGGGGCAAGTATCTCTGAAAAAAGTTGAAAATTTTGTTATACAGGTGTGATAATGTTGTGGGCGACATGTGCGTTCCCGCGCCGGTGCGGAGATATTGAGAAGCCTGAAAGGAGCAGCGATGCAGTCTTCGACTGCGGTCAGGGCTGCCACATGGCTGCGCGACACCCAGCCAGCCGGGATCACCACTCTGGCCCGCGACCTCAGCCTTTCCCGCACCTCGGTGGAGAATGCCCTCGCTGTCTTGGAAGGCCACGACCTGGTCGTCGGTGTGCCAGGCAGGCCCCATGGGGCTGGCCGTCCGGCCCGTCATTTCGCGTTCCACGCGGCCAGCGGCCTGGTGGCGGGCATCGACATCGGCGTCCACAGCCTGCGCGTGGTGGTGGCTGATCTCGCGGGAACCACCATGGTCGCCTCCACCAGCGAGGGCGTTGACCCGTCGCTCGGCCCGGCGGAGCAACTCGACGTGGTCATCAGGCAGCTGCGCGATACCCTCGCCGGCCTCGACCCCAGGCAGCTGCGCGCGATCGGGATCTCGCTTCCCGGCATCGTCGATGGCGCGGGAAACGTGGTCGCCTCCGTGATCTTCCCGACCTGGGTGGGGTTCGACCTGGTCGGTGAGCTGGGAGACAGGTTCGGCTGTCCCGTCGTCATCGACAACGGGGTCCGGTTGGCGACGGTCGCTGAGCATCACATGGGCTCTGGGCGGCGTTTCGACGACGTGCTGTACCTCTCGGTGGGGGCACGGGTCGCCGCCGGCCTCATCCTCGGTGGGCAGCCGCGGCGGGGCGCCCACAACGTGGCGGGAGATATCGGGAGGGTCGCCTTCCGCGGGATCAACGAGCGCACCGGGCAGATCCGCTGGCGCTGCGCCAACACCGCCAAGAAGGTCTTCGAGCTGGCCCGTGGCCATGATGCCCAAGCCATGAGGGAGCTGAGTGAGTTCATCGACGAGCTGGGGCGGGGGATCGCGACGGTGGTGATGGCCATCGACCCCGCGGTCGTGGTCATCGGCGGTGGCATGTCCCTGGCCGACGAGGAGCTGCTCGATCCGCTCCGGGAGTCGATGCAACGGCACATCGGCCTTCCACTGGGGCTGCCCGTCATCGCTTCCCGGCTGGGCGCTGAGGCCGCGGTGCACGGTGCCCTGATCTTCGCCTTCACGCAGTGCGCCGGGCAGATCTACAAGGTTGGCCCCCTGCCACCTCCGACGATCACGCCGATGACTGAGCGCCGGTTGCCCCAGTGACTTCTGCGCCATAGTCTTCTGCCAATCCATCAGACCGTCCCGAAGGAGTGTTCATGCCGGTCCTGATACCGCTTCCATCTGCCGTCGAGTGGGGTGTGGGGGAGTACTTGCTGACGGAGCGGACCACCATAGGCTGCCGCGCCGGTGCGAGCCCTCAGGAGACAGAGGCCGCCCGTGCGGTGCGCCTGGTGCTGGCCGAGACCACCGGTCTGCCACTGCCCGCCGCCGATGACCCCGGCATCCTCGTGAGCCTCGATCCCGGCCTGCCTGCAGAGGGGTATCGCCTTGAGGTGCGCCCTGGCGGGGTGAGCATCACCGCCGCCGACCGGCGGGGGGCGCTCTGGGCGGCCCAGACCCTGCTGCAGCTGGGTCCCGACGACGTCTACGCCGTCCCGCTGGGCAAGAGCGTCCCGCTGGCCGCCGCCCGCATCGAGGATGCCCCCCGGTTCGCCAGGCGCGGCGCAATGCTCGACTCGTCACGGCACTTCCTGCAGGTCGCCGAGGTGCTTGACTTCATCGACTGGATGGCCCGGCACAAGCTCAACGTCTTCCACTGGCACCTGACTGACGACCAGGGCTGGCGGGTCGCGTCGGACCGCTATCCGCTGCTGGCCGAGAAAGCCAGCTGGCGGTCCAAGACCTCGAACCGGGTGTGGGGTGACGACGGCACCCCGCACGGCGGCTACTACACCCTGCAGCAGATCGCCGCGGTCGCTGAGTATGCCCGGCAGCGGGGCATCGAGACCGTCCCCGAGATTGATTTCCCCGGTCACGCCACCGCGGTGCTGGCCGCCTATCCGCAGTTTGCCACCGACCCGAGCGGCCTGGACGGGGTGGCCCACTACCCGACGATCTTCGACAACGTCCTCAACTTCTCCCCGGAGTCCCTGGAGTTCGTCCATGAGATCTGGTCCGAGGTGATCGAAGCGACGGGCGCCCGCTACGTCCACATCGGCGGCGACGAGGTGCCGACGGCGCACTGGGAGGCCTCCGAGGAGGTCGCGCAGCGGGCGAGGGAGTTCGGCGTCGACGATCCGGGCTCGATCCAGCGCTGGTTTACGCTGCACATGCGGGACTGGCTGAACGAGCGCGGCGTGACCCCGATCGGCTGGGACGAGGTCGTCGACCCCGGTCCGGTCGCCGGCATGGTCTGCCAGTCTTGGCGCGGCGCGGAGCAGGGAGTGAAGGCCGCGACGCAGGGCATGGACGTGATCATGAGCCCCTGCAGCCACACTTACTTCGACTTCTACCAGTCCGATGCGCGGGAGGAACCCTACGGGCAGGGTGACGTAACGACTCTGGAGAAGGCCTACAGCTTCGATCCCCTGGAGGGCATCACGCCGGAGGCCGCGGACCACATCCTGGGCACCCAGTTCCAGCTGTGGTCGGAGTTCCTGCCCAGCTACCGGGCAGTGCAGTATGCGGCGTGGCCGCGGGGCTGTGCGCTGGCGGAGGTCGCCTGGTCGTCGCCTCAGGGGCGGGACTTCACGGAGTTCTCAGAGCGCATCGCTGGGCACCTGAGGCGTTTCGAGGCGGCGGGTGTCAACTACCGTCCGCTGTCCGGTCCGCATCCCTGGCAGGAGGGTGGCACCGGCTGGCGCCGTCGTCCACCGGAGGACTGAACGCGGCGAGCGGCCGGAGGTTTCGTTCCTAGTGATGGGCCTTCAGATGAACCGGTGGCTGGGCCGTCTCAGACGGCCCAGCCACCGGGTGTGAATCGCGCCAAAGAGGCTGTTATGGGGCCACGTGCAGCACCACGGGCCAGTTGGTGCCCTGGCCCTGCTGCGAGTGTTGGTGGAGGTGAGCGTTCATCCACTTGCCACCTGCCAGGTGCTGGGCCTGTGACTCGGTGAAGGCCGCCGGCCAGGTGAAGCCCTTGTCAGAGCCGTTCCTGTGGGCTGCGAACTTCCAGCGGCTGCTGCCTTCCGGCGTCAGCTCCAGGTCATAGGTGCCACCAGCCTTGAGGGTTACATCCTTGTCCAGTTCCACGTCATACCAGGCGAAGTTCATGAGGCCATTGCCTTTCCCGGTGAAGGTCTTGTAATTCGGGGTGGCCTGGGTGAAGCTGCCGGACGCCAGCTCGGTGCTCCCCTCCAACAGCCGCCAGCGCAGGTTGCCGGCCGCGGTTGCCACGGCCGCCACGGACAGGCCGCTGATCTTTTTGTCGGCGGATGGCTTGAACTGCTCGCGGACGGGTTTGTCGCTGGTCGCCTCGTAGGTCCTCTGCGGCTTGTCTTTCGGGGGGATGTCGACGCTGCCGCTCTCCATGTCGGACATGCCCTGGGTGGCGCCGTCGGCTGTCGTCAATTGCATGATGGGAACCATCAGGTTGTCGCTAGACCCTTCGGTGGTGAAGTTCTTCCACTGCCAGGCCCCCTTTGACCCCGCAGGACGGTTGCCCCACAGCGTGGACCAGTCGGTGGAGTTGAGCCACCGGCAGGGCTGCCCCAGCTCTTTCCTGGTGGCGGCGTTGTTGCTACTGACGAAGTTCGCTGCCGGGTTGGAATCGGTGTTCTGCAGCGTCACGTGGTACAGCTGGCCCTTGACAAGCGGAACCGGGCTGGACTCGAAGGTGATCTCGGGAAACTGGGAAGTTGGTTGCTTTGGCAAACCGGGAACGTAGGTTCCTGTCGCCAGAGGCTTGCCATTGAAATCGGGGAGGTGGTTCTCGCTGCCATCGTCCGGCAGCACGGTGATCTGGATGCGGCCGCCATTGCCGTTGGAATAGTTGGTACCGGATTCAAAATACATCCGCAGCTTCTGCAGATTGCCGGCAATGGTTGCCCGGAACCGGTTGGAGATCATCTTCTCGGTGTTTTTCTCCACCCCGATGACCGTGTTGTGCAGGGCGGTCATGGTGAACACCCCTGGTCCGTAGAGCCGGCCGAACTCGGCGGAGTCCAGGCGCAGCCCGCCCTCGACTGGCTTCACCAGCCGGGAGCCAGTGCCTCCGGCTTCGGGGGATGAGGGAGCCGTCGGGGACGGGGAGGGGGTTGAGTCGGCGTGGGCCAGCGTGCTGGAGATTCCCAGCGTCGCTGCGACCGACAGGCCCAGCGCGCCGAACGAGCGGCGCGACAGGCGGGGTTGATGCGGGAAGAAGCTGTTCAATGCAGTACTCGTTTCCCTCGTTGCCTGGCACCCGATCCTATCGACCCATAGCTGTGATGCTGTGTCGTCCGAATGGCCGAATCCTCGTTGGCGGAATCGCTCAGGCCGTCGGTTTGAACGTCTCCATCGTGACCAGGCCGTCGGGGCCAAAGTGCAGGGCCCGCACCTCCGAGACCACCATCGGCTTCTCCTTGACGCCAAGGCCCGCGTACATCTCCGGCAGCACCGGCCGGTGGCCACACACCGCGGTCGGGCAGTCGAGGCCTTTCAGCAGCTCCGCCATGAGCTTGCGGACCGCCTTCGGGTTCTTCGCCGCCGACTCTTCAGTGAGCTGGTCATAGGTTTCGATCGTGAGCTTGCTGGCCTTCGCGTAGGGTCCCAGGGTCTCCTTGCAGCGAGCCGCCGCGGAGCTGACCAGGCGTTCGACCCCGAAGGCCGCCAGCACGTCCACGAGGCGCTTGGCCTGGCCCCGGCCCCGGCCGGACAGGCTCCGCTTCTGGTCCTCCCCGGACCAGTGCTTGCGCTGCATCGCCTTGGCATGCCGGACGATCAGCAGCGCGTTCGTCGGCGGGGCCGCGACGGCTGCCTCGATCACGGCGCGCTCATCGGGGTAGGTGAGCTTCTCGAGGGCGGCTTCGACGGGTAGCCACTTGACCGCCGATACCTCGTCGTCGGGACGGCGGGGACGCTGCGAGACGACCTCGGAGCGCCAGTAGTGGACGGCCTTCGGCCCCTTGGAGACCTTGTAGCGCACGCTCGGCAGCCGTAGGTCCAGGCGGGACGTCACCCCGGTCTCCTCCCGGATCTCGCGGACGGCGGTCTCCGGCAGCAGCTCGTCGGTCTCCCGCTTGCCTTTGGGTAGCGACCAGTCGTCGTAGCGGTCGCGGTGGATGAGCAGCACCTGCAGGCCACTGGTGTGCTGGCGCAGTACCACCCCGCCCGCAGAGACGATCTTCGGCTTCTTGCTCATCGGTGCCGCCTGCCCCGGGTGAGCCGGATCAGTTCCTCCTGCAGGTCGGTGAGCGGTTTCCCTCCGGAATCGGTGGTGTGGGCGCTCCAGATGCGGTCCCTCAGCTCCCAGTGGACGGTGCCGTCGTCGAAGGCGCGGTCGAAGAGCTCCCTGATCTGGTCGATGTGCTCCGGGTTCGACAGCCCGACGATGGCCTCGACCCGCCGGTCCAGATTGCGGTGCATCAGGTCCGCCGACCCGATGCCGACGTTCGGTTTCCCGCCCGCCTCGAACCAGTAGACGCGGGAGTGCTCCAGGAAACGTCCCAGGACGGAACGCACCCGGATGTTCTCGCTGAGCCCCTCCACCCCGGGCCGGATGGTGCAGATGCCGCGCACCCACACGTCGACTCTCACGCCCGCCTGGGAGGCGCGGTAGAGCGCGTCGATGACGGCCTCATCGACGATCGAGTTCACCTTGATCCGGATCCCCGAGGGCCGCCCGGCTGCGTGATGCGCGATCTCGCCCTCGATGCGTTCCAGCAGGCCGCTGCGGATCCCGTGCGGGGCCACGAGCAGCCGCCGGTACTCGGTCTGGTGGGTGATCCCCGACAGGTGGTTGAACAGCCGCGCCACGTCGTCGGTGATCACGGGATTGGCGGTCAGCAGCCCCATGTCCTCGTAGTTGCGGGCGGTCTTGGGATGGTAGTTGCCGGTGCCGATGTGCGCGTAGCGGCGCAGCCCGCCCGACTCCTCCCGCACCACCAGCGACAGCTTGCAGTGGGTCTTCAGCCCGACCATGCCGTAGACGACGTGCACGCCCGCCTGCTCCAGCTGCCGGGCCCAGGAGATGTTGTTCTGCTCGTCGAAGCGCGCTTTGATCTCGACGACCGCCAGCACCTGCTTGCCGACCTGCGCGGCCTCGATGAGCGCGTCGACGATGGGGGAGTCGCCGGAGGTGCGGTAGAGGGTTTGCTTGATGGCCAGCACCGCCGGGTCGGCGGCGGCCTGCTCGATGAAACGCTGCACACTGGTGGCGAATGAGTCGTAGGGGTGCTGCACCAGCACGTCGCGGCGTTTCAGCGCCTTGAACATGTCGGCGGGCAGCGCTGACTCCACCTCCGCGAGGTCCGGGTGGGTGATCGGCAGGAAGCCGGGGTATTTGAGGTCCTCGCGGTTCGAGTCGCCGAGCGCGAACAGGCCCGTCAGGTCGAGGGGAGCAGGCAGGTGGAAGACCTCGTCCTGGGCGACGTCAAGCTCGCCGATGATGGTGGCGAGCATCGTCTCGTCGATGTCGTCCTCGACCTCCAGCCGGACGGGGGGACGTCCCACCTTGCTGCGCAGCAGCTCCTTCTCCAGGGCATACAGGAGGTTCTCGGCGTCGTCCTCCTCCACCTCGATGTCCTCGTTGCGGGTGACCCGGAACGTGGCGTGGTCCAGCACCTCCATGCCTGCGAACAGCTGTCTCAGATGCCGGGAGATGATCTCCTCCAGGGGGACGAAACGTCCCTCCGCGAGCTTGACGAAACGCGACAGGTTGGTGGGCACCTTCACCCGGGCGAACTGCCTGGCGCCCGTCGCCGGGTTCCGCAGCAGCACCGCCAGGTTCACCGACAGTCCCGAGATGTAGGGGAACGGATGCGACGGATCGACCGCGAGGGGCGTCAGGACCGGGAAGATCCGCTCCCCGAACAGGGTGCGCATCCGGTCCTTCTCAGCGGCGTTCAGCTCATCCCAGGTGAGGATCTCGATGCCCTCGTCCCGCAGCTGGGGGCGGATCTCCTCCTGGAACAGCCTGGACTGCTCGGCGACGAGCTCCGCGGTACGGCGCAGGATCGAGGCGTGCAGCTCACCTGGCCGGGCACCGGTGATGGTGGTCACCGCCACTCCCGCCTGGATGCGGCGTTTCAGCCCCGCGACCCGCACCATGAAGAACTCGTCGAGGTTGTTGGAGAAGATCGCCAGGAACTTCACACGCTCCAGCAGCGGGATGCGCTGGGAGTCGCGGGCCAGGTCCAGCACCCGGTCGTTGAAATCTAGCCAGGCCAGCTCCCGGTCCAGGTAGCGGTTTTCGGGCAGGTTGTCGGCCATGACTCACGCTCCTGCCCGGTAGCTGGTGTCGGCGGTCAGGACGCGGAAGCCGGCGGCTTTGTATAGCGCCACCACCCGCTCCTCGGCGGCCTCCACGTACAATTCGACACGCTCGCAGCCGGCATCCCGCAGATACGCCAGGCCTGCCTCCAGCAGCGCCCGCCCCAGCCCGCCGCCGCCATGGCCGGGCTGCACCGCCAGGACGTAGACCTCCCCCAGGGTCGCGTCGTGGCGTTTCGTCCAATGGAAGCCGGTGGTCTGACCGTCGCGGTGAGCCACCAGCAGGCCAGCGGGGTCGAACCATGGTTGCCTGGTCAGCGCGTAGAAGTCGTCGATGCTCAGACGGCCCTGCTCGGGATGGTGTGCAAACGCGGCCCGGTTCACCGCCATCACCCCCTCCGCGTCGGCTGGCTGGAAAGGAAGAATGTGGTAGCCAGCCGGTGCCGGGACGGGGACGCCCACAGCCAGCGACCGGCCCATCCGCAGCAGTTCGCGCACGGGCTGGAGCCCCAGCTTCGCCGCCACGGCACGGGCCGCAGGCAGGGTGCGGAAGGCCCAGACCGAGTGCTCCGGACGGGCCGCGACGGCGTCGGAGACCAGCGCCGTTCCAGTTCCCCTGCCACGGGCGTCAGGGGCGACGGCCACCAGGATCGCGCCGTCGTGGTCGTCGAGGATCGCGACGCCATTGTCCCGGGTGAGCACCTCGCCCCGCCGGGCGCCGTCGAGCACCAGGCGGGCAGAGTCGTTGAGGGGGCTGAAACCGTCGTGCGCCTCGCAGGCTGCCGCGATCTCGCGGGGGGTGAGTTCAGGCATCGTGATCCTCCCAACGTGCCGTGAACCGGTAACCGACGTTGCGTACGGTTCCGATGAAATGGTCGAGCTGGCCGAGCTTCGCCCGCAGCCGCCGGATGTGGACGTCGATGGTGCGGGTGCCACCGAAATAGTCGTAGCCCCAGACCTTGCTGAGCAGCACCTCACGGCTCAGCACCTTGCCCTGGTGCTGCACGAGGTAGCGCAGCAGCTCGAACTCGGTGTAGGTCAGGTCTAGCGGCTCTCCCGAGATGGTTGCGTAGTAGGCGTCCTCGTCGATGCGGATGGGCCCGGCGCTCAGGATGTGCGGCAGGTCGCCTGAGTTCAGCAGCAGCCGCAGCCGCGCCTCCACCTCGGCCGCCTCGCAGCCGTCGGACACGAAATCCGAGAATCCCCAGTCGCGGCTGAGCAGTCCGAGAGATGGGCCGGGGGCGAGAAGCAGCATGGGAATCCCGGGGCGGGTCTGGCGGATGATCCTGGTCGCGGTGCGTGCCCAGGGCAGGTCGCTGCGGCCGTCGACGAGCACGACGTCGACGGCGTCGATCCGCCGCAGGGCCTCCTCCGCGCTCGCGGCGGTGCTGAGGTCATGGTTCAGCAGCGACAGGAAGTCGGGGACCGGGCTGGCGGGGGAGACCAGAAGAATCGAGCTCACCGTCACCTCCCAGTCTTGTGCGAGTCCCTATCGTATCCGGGGGAACGGCATGGCGTTGCCGTGGCCAGCCTGAGGGATCGGCGTAGCATGACCCCATGCCAAAGAGCCTGCCCGATGAGTACTTCCGGCAGAGCACCACAGAGTCCTCGGACGTGCGTTCGGCTTCGTCAGGTGGTGGTGCATCGCTCTCGTCGAAGAGCCGGGGTCCCAAGTCCTCGGGGATTCCCCTGTGGCTGGCGTTGACCAGCTGCCTGGTCGCGGCTTTGGTCGGTTTGGCCGGCGTCCAGGTGGTGAAGTGGCAGGAGGCTGCCAGTCCCTCGACGACCCCGACGCCGAGCCTGGCGGCCAGTGGCGGCCTGGACTTGACGCCCTACGACGGCCAGGTCAGGCCGGTCATGGCCACTGATGCGAAGGGGCAGTGTTCGCAGGGGGGAACGGGACTGGCGATCACGCTCCTGGACTCCCGGCCTGACACGATCTGGCGTTGCCAGGGAGCCGGGGTGGGGGAGACGGTGAACTTCTTGTTCCCCGCGGACACGGAGCTGGTGGGGGTGCGAATCGTCAATGGCGATGTCACCGGGCAGGCCTATCTCGCAGGGCGTCGGATCATGGAGGTGCGCTGGACCTTCGCGGATGGCTCCTGGGCGGTGCAGCCGCTCGAGGCCAATCACCCGGCGGACCAGGAGGTGCGGTTCCCGCCTGTGACGACCAGCAGCGTCCTGCTGACGGTGCTCTCCAGTACCGAGCCCGGGGAATCCGGAACCGACAACAACGCCATCGCCATCTCACGGGTGGAGTTCCTGGGGCGTGGCTGAGGATTGACGCTCCATGACATTGCTTGTTGTTCTCACGCTGGGACTGCTGACGATCGCAGCCGCCAACGCGGTCAGCCCCAGGTTGCGTGTCCCACCCGCTCTGCTTCTTGTGGCTGTAGGGGTTCTGGCGGGCCTCTCGGGGCTGGTGCCCAGTCTGGCCCTGGACCCTGAGGTGGAGCTTGCCGTGCTGCTGCCTGCGCTGCTCTATGCAGCTGCGGCATCCATGCCAGCGACCGTGTTCCGGCGCGAGTTCACGACGGTGAAGTCGTTGTCGCTGGTCCTGGTCGTCGTGACGGCCTTGGTTCTCGGTTTGCTGTTCTGGTGGCTGATCCCAGGGCTCGGATTCGGTTGGGGGGTCGCGCTGGGAGCGGCGCTTGCCCCCACGGACTCGGTGACACCCGGGATTGCCCGGGCCGCAGGGCTGCGTGGACGGGTGCTTTCGCTGGTGCAGGGTGAGATGCTGTTGTCGGGGGCTTCGGCGCTGTTTCTGGTGCGCACGGTGATGTTCTCCGCCGCCGTCTCGTTCGAGTTCTGGCTGACGGTCGGCCAGTTCTTCCGGGCTGTCTTCCTGGCGGTGCTGGCCGGAGTGCTGGCTGGGAGGCTGATGTTGTGGCTGCGGTCCCTGGTGTTCAAACCTGCAGTGAGCACGGTCTTCTCCTTCGCGACTCCCTTCTTGGCATCGATCCCGGCCGAACTCCTCGGGGCCTCCGGGCTGGTGGCTGCCGTTACCGCGGGCCTGGCCACGGGGCGTGGCGCGCTCAACTGGCTGAATGCTCAGCAGCGGATCTCTGATGAACACACTTGGCATGCCGTTGAGATCGTCCTGGAGGGTGCGATTTTCCTGCTGCTGGGCCTACAGCTGCCGCACATCATCGCGGAGGTGCAGCATGAGAATGCCAGCCTGGGGCTGGCGATGCTGGTCTCGGTGGTGGGATTCGTGACGTTGCTGCTCGTGCGTATCAACTTCATGCAGCCAGTGCTGCGGGGCATGGACCGGCGGCTTCACCGCGACGTCCAGCGTCGCGTCAGAGTCGAGACCAGGAGACAGAGCCTGCCGGGGGATAAGGTTCATCCCAGGTGGGAATCGAGGTTGCGCCGCTGGTTCGCGGACATCGCCTATCAGTCGGCTGAGCCGCTTGGCCGGAACTCAGGGTTCCTGATCGCGTGGGCTGGGGTTCGCGGAGCCCTGTCCCTGGCCGCCGTCCACACTCTCCCCGAGACCATGCCGCATCGGGGGATGGCGACCCTGGTGGCCTTCACGATCGTGCTTTTATCGCTGCTGGTGCAGGGACTCACCCTGCCCTCGGCTGCCAGGCGGCTTGCGGCGCCTCGTGACCTTGAGGCTCAGCGACAGCAGGCGCAACGCCTGGCCGCCTACCTGGAGGAGGCCGCGTCTGAGCCTGCCGCGGCTCATCCCGGCCAGGCTACGGCCCGCACTGACCCGAGGTATGCCGCCCTCGCGCGGGCCCGGGATGAGGGTGGCTTCGATATCGAGGTGCTCGATGCCGCGCTACGCCGCCTGGACGCGGGAGAACTAGCTGAGGGGCTGGGCACTGACCTGAGGCCGGCTCTATCACCGGACAGCAATCTCCACTCAGAGGCCTGCTAACCCAGGACAGACAGCCCGTGTGGGGGTGTCCATGAGTGCACTATCGCAGTGGCGGCCTCCTACACGATGTAAAATCAGCGCCTTACAAACGATTTCAGGTTCAGTTTTATCCTATGGCCTGCGTCGATACCGAATCCGTATACAGGAAGAGGAATTCACAATGACATCACATCCTCCCAGCGCTCTGGACAGTGCTGTCGTCGAGCCCGGGAGCTCCCGCTGGAAGCCGGATACCCTCCGCAGCGGGCCCTCGAAGGAGGACCGTGGCCTGCTTGGTCACCCCAGAGGCCTGCCCTGGATGCTTAACGTTGAGTTGTGGGAGCGTTTCTCGTACTACGGGATGCGCGCCATCCTGTTGTATTTCATCACCGATACCGTGGCCAACGGCGGTATGGGATTCGACAACAACACAGGCCAGGTCATCCTGGCGGCCTATGGTGCCGCCGTATACCTGCTGACGATCCCCGGCGGGATCTTCGCCGACCGGATCATTGGGCCATGGCCATCAGTGCTCTACGGCGGCGTCGTCATTATGGCGGGCCATCTGTGCCTGGCCGGCCCCACCGGCGCGCTGTCGTGGATCGGCATCGTCCTGGTCGCGGTCGGCACTGGTTTCATCAAGCCGAATCTCTCAACGATCGTCGGCGGGCTGTATGACGACAAGGACCTGCGGCGTGACGCCGGTTTCCAGCTGTTCTACATGTCGATTAACATCGGCTCCTTCTTCTCCCCGCTGGTCACCGGTGGCCTGCGGGCTGCCTACGGTTACCACGCGGGCTTCGTCGCGGCGGCGGTCGGCATGGCCCTTGCCCTCGTGGCTTTCTTCTACGGGCGGAGCAAGCTTTCAAACTTCGCCTTCAACATCCCCAACCCGGTGCGGGGCGCGGAGCGCCGGAGGCTGTTCTTGATCTCGGTGGCCGTCGTTGCAGGCTGTGGTCTTCTCTTTGGGATCCTCTACCTGCTCACCGGGATGTCCTCAGCGGTCGCCTACACACTGTTCATCATCGCTACGGGTGCGTCGATCGCCTACTTCGTCATCATGCTCTGCTCGCCCAGGGTCACCGCTGTGGAGCGCAAGCACCTGCGGGCCTACATCGCGCTGTGGATCGGCGCTGTGCTGTTCTGGATGATCTTCGAGCAGGCCTCGGGCAAGATGGCCACGTTCGCCAAGTACAACACGGACGGCGCCACCCCGTTCTTCGGGTGGGCCTTCAGCCCCGAGGCCTACCAGTCCGTGAACCCGGCCACCGTCATCATCCTGGCCCCGGTCATGGGCTGGATCTTCACCAAGCGCGCGGGCAAGTTCCCCTCCACCGTGGTGAAGTTCGCGACCGCCGTGCTCATCATCGGGCTGTCCGCCATCCTGCTTGGTTTCGGATTCCAGTCCTGGCCGGGCGGCGCGACTCTCGCGCCGTGGTGGTTCCTGGTGATGGTCTTCGTCGTCCAGACCGTCGGTGAGCTGTGCCTGTCCCCGGTGGGCCTGGCCACCACCACCGCGCTGGCGCCCAAGAACTTCGCATCCCAGGCGATGGCGTTGTGGGGGTTGGCCGCGGCTACTGGCCAGAGCATCGCAGCCGTCATCATCGAAGGCACCAGCGAAGTCAGCGACGCCGTCTACTACTACGGGTTGGGCATTCTCACGGTCATCGTTGCCGTTGGCCTGTTCGCGGTCGCCCCGTGGACGCAGCGGCAGATGGCAGACGTCGGCGTGACCGCTGAGAGCAAGTAGCCACGTTAGGCCTGGGGTATCCCACGCCACAGCGCCGGGCGTGGGATACCGGGGGGGATTGCTCGGCGCGAGATGGCGTCTCAGAGGTGTCGTAGCGCTTCGGCGTAGCCGGGCGAGAGCAGACTCATCCCGACCACCAGGCGCTGGTGCGCGACCTCCAGCCGGCAGCCGTTGCTCAGATCCCAGCGGGCTTTGCTGGCGACGTCGGAGCGGCTCAGGGCTGGTTTGCCCCACAGCTTGGTTCCGGCGAAGACGTAGCTGGTGTAGGCGTCGTTGATGAAGGTGTCCCATTCCGGTGAGGGATCCGGCTGCGTGTCGGTCAGGCACAGGCTGATCAGGTCTAGCCCGTCCTGCTCATTCGTCATGATGACGGCCAGGGCTGGCTGGTTGACGGGCAGGCCGGTGCGGTAACGGCCGTCCTGCCTGCTGAATCCCGCCTCGGCTAGGAGCACATCCAGGACGGGCGGCCTGAGGGGCCACTGCTGTTTTGTCCAGTAGCGGGCCAGGGCTATGAAGTAGTTGGGGGTGACTGCATTCCAGGTCATGGGGCCTCTGGGATGGGCAGGTCGAGGGTGGTGTCGAGTCGGAAGCTGTTGATGGTGATCTCGTCGGCGGATACCCCCTTGACCACCTGGTAGCGGACCTCGGCGGTGCCTGCCGTGATCGCGTCCGCGACCGGATTGCCGGAGGGGGCCTGGGCCAGGAAGTCACGTAGCCCGGTCTCGTAGCGGTCGTCGAGACGCACCAGGTGGTTCAGGTACTGGGATGTCCCCTGCTCGTAGAGCCTGCCGGCGAGGAGAATCATCCTCAGCTCGTCACCGGGCCCCTGGCCCTCGTAGAAGGTGATGCGAGGTGGGTCGCCAGCGACGGTGGCGCGGTACTGCTGCTCCCAGGGCAGATAGCTGGCCCGGCCGACGATGACCTGTTCCCGCCGGCTGGCGATGAGGTCGTCCATCACCTGTTGCCCGATCTGATGGCTGGCCTTCCTCATGCCGTAGCTGGACTTGTGGGCCGCGACCGCTGCCGCGCGCAGGTCGTCGGCCTGCTCCCCGGTCAGGCGGCCGGAGGCCGCGAGCCAGCGGATGACATCCTCGACGTCCTCCGCGGCGGGATCGTCCAGGAGCCTCCCCGCGGAGTCGTTGCCAGTACCCCGGCCCTTCCCTCCAGCCATGGCCCCCAGTCTGCCACCTGGACAGAATCGCTGGGGGCGTCAAGGACCCAAGCCCTCGACGCCCCCAGCGGACCAGGTCAGCAGCAGCGGCTCGATATCTGACGGCCCTGGCGGTCGTATTCGGCGCGCCAGAACTCGCGCTCGGTGAGTGGCTCTCCACAGCCGTGGCGCCGGTGGTGGGCCAGGTACTGCTGGTACTTGTTGGCCCCCACGACCCCATTGACGAACCACGTGACGCGGCGCCAGATGGTCGTGAGCCTCGCCCGGACGGTGTGCATCAGTGGCTGCCACCCCGCAGGTCGGCCTCGGGATGCTCTGTGTAGTAGTCGTTCCACTGCTTGACCAGCTCCTTCTCGGACGCGGTGGCCGACATGCCCGCGGGAGCGTAGATCTCCGACTGCACCGGCGGGTCTTCCGTGTCGGCTCCGCCGCCGGCCAGGACAGCCCGGATCGCCTGCCACACGCACATGGCGATCACGACCAGGGCGCAGGCCAGGAAGATCACCGACAGCGTCGTCTGCACAGCGGTGTTGCGGACCACAGCCTCCATCGCCGCGGTCCCCTTCACCCCGCCCAGCTCGGTGAGCCCATCCCTGAGGGCATCCGCGTACCGGTTGTGGTTCGCCCAGTAGCCGACCTTCGGGTCGGGGCTGAAGATCTTCAGGAACGACCCGGTGATGGTGACCACAGCTGTAAAGGCCAGCGGCACCGCGATGATCAGCAGCGTCCATGTGCGTCCGCGCCGGGCGAAGATCGTCAGGCACACCGCCAGCGCGATGGCGGCCAGCAGCTGGTTCGCGACCCCAAACAGCGGGAAGAACGTGTTGATGCCGCCGAGTGGGTCGGTGACGCCGAGCAGCAGGATTGAACCCCAGCCTGCGACCATCAGGCCGGTCGTCAGGTAGCTGCCGGGTTTCCAGTTCGCCTCGCGGAACCTCGGGTGGAGGTTGCCTAGCGCGTCCGAGAGCATGAACCGGGCCACGCGGGTCCCGGCGTCCACCGAGGTGAGGATGAACAGGGCCTCGAACATGATCGCGAAGTGGTACCAGAAGCTCATCATCGCCGGGCCGCCGAACCATTGGTGCATGATGCCGGCCAGGCCCACCGCCAGCGTCGGCGCGCCGCCCGTGCGGGAGACGACGGAGTGCTCCCCGACCTGCTGGGCCACGCTGGTCAGCTGGTCTGGGGTCAGGTGCACGCCGGTCAGCCCCAGGTTGTTGACGAATGCCACTGCGCCCTCGACCGTCCCGCCGGTCGCGGCGAGGGAGGAGTTCATCGCGTAGTAGACGCCCTGGTCCACCGACAGCGCTGCGACGAGCGCCATGATCGCGACGAACGACTCCATCAGCATGCCGCCGTAGCCGATGAACCTGGTCTGGCGTTCCTTCTCGATCAGTTTGGGCGTGGTCCCGGACGAGATCATCGCATGAAAACCCGAGAGGGCACCGCAGGCGATGGTCACGAACAGGAACGGGAAGAGTGAGCCGCTGAACACCGGGCCGTCGGGACGGGACGCCCAGACGGTGACGGCTGGGACGTGGATGTCAGGACGCACCACGACGATGGCGATGGCCAGCATCGCGATGGTCCCGACCTTCATGAAGGTCGACAGGTAGTCGCGCGGCGCGAGCAGGAGCCACACCGGCAGCACCGCGGCGATGAAACCGTAGATGATGATGGCCCAGGCGAGCGTCAGGCGGTCCAGGTGGAACAGGGCCTGGCCCCAGTCGGTGTTCGCCACCCAGCCACCGCCGATGATCGCGGCCAGCAGCAGCACGACGCCGATCAGAGACACCTCAGCGACCTTGCCCGGCCGGATGTACCGCAGGTAGACGCCCATGAATAACGCGATCGGGATGGTCATGCCGACGCTGAACACGCCCCAGGTGCTCTCGCCGAGCGAGTTGACCACCACGAGCGCCAGGATCGCGATGATGATGAGCATGATCACCATGGTCGCGATCAGGGCGGCGGCCCCGCCGAAGCGGCCGAGCTCGTCCTTAGCCATCTGCCCGAGCGAGCGGCCGCCGCGGCGCATGGAGCAGAACAGCACCACATAGTCCTGGACCGCCCCGGCGAAGACCACCCCGACGATGATCCAGATCGTCCCGGGCAGATAGCCCATCTGCGCGGACAGCACCGGGCCGACCAGCGGGCCGGCCCCGGCGATCGCCGCGAAATGGTGCCCGTAGAGGATCCGCCGGTCGGTCGGGACGAAGTCGTGCCCGTCATGGTGGTATTCGCCTGGGGTGGCGCGGCGGTCGTCGGGTTTGGTGAGCCATTTCTCAATGACCTGGGCATAGAACCGGTTGGCGATGAAATAGGAACACACCGCAGCGAATACAAACCAGATTCCGTTGATCGTCTCGCCCCTGATCAGAGCGATCATCACCCACGATGCGCCTCCGAGGAGGGCTATCGCGGTCCAGATCGCGATTTTCACCGGAGTGAGGCGCTGCTCACGCTCCACTGTCTCCTCGGGCAATGCGACGGGAGGAGTCTTGTCCGGCTGATCAGTCAGCACTGGTGAAGTTGTCACTGCCGTATTCCTTCACAATCGTCTTTGATGTTGACCCTCTTTGATGTTGGTTCCCAGATTCCGCCCCTATCGGCGAGGTCCCGGAAAGCAGGTTTTCCGCCAGGAACCTGAGTTTTATGACCGTAGCACTTGGGTGCCGGCTGAAACAGGTCATTCCCAGTGATCTGTGTCTATCAGAATGGTCACGGGGCCGTCATTGACGGATGTGACCTGCATGTCTGCTCCGAAACGGCCGCGCCCGACGGTCGCCCCCAGGCGTTCCAGCTCGGTGGCCAGCGCCTCCACGAGAGGCTCGGAGACCGCGCCCGGGGCGGCTTTCGACCAGCCGGGCCGGCGGCCCTTGCGGGTGCTGGCGAACAACGTGAACTGGCTGACCACCAGGATCGGGGCATCGACATCGCTGGCGGAGACCTCGTCGCGTAGGATCCGCAGTCCCCAGATCTTCGCGGCCAGGGACGTGGCCGCGGCAGCGTCGTCGTCGTGGCCGACGCCGACCAGCACCAGCAGCCCAGGGCAGGGAAGTTCACCCACCACCTCGCCGCCGACTGAGACGCTCGCGGACAGGACCCGGGTGATGACAGCACGCATGGATGTTGTCTACCACGCTTGCTTGGTGCTTAACCCACGCGCTGTTTCCCTACCCGGCGAGGTGGTGCCGGGTAGGGTTGCGGTCTGTGGGAACAATCGCTGCGTGGGCGCTGGTGGTGGCTGCGGCCGGGATCGCGGTCGCCTCGCTGGCGCTCGCCGCCGTCAAGGCGCTGCGGAGAAAGGACTGAGGATGGAAGGCTTCCAGAACATCGACATCGAGGTGCCGGAGGGCCTGAGCCCGGAACTCATCGCCCTGGGGTGGCTGGTCGGCGTGTGGGAGGGGACCGGAAACGGTACCGATCATGAGGGAAACGACTTCACCTACGAACAGCGGATCGAGTTCACCCACAACGGCGGCGACTATTTGTTCTACGTCTCCCAGGTCTTCGGCATGGGGGAGGACGGCAAGTTCGACCAGCCGCTCGGCATGGAGACCGGCTTCTGGCGGCCGAAGCCCGACGCTTCCCTGGAGGTGACGCTCACGAGCTCCGACGGCTGGACCGAGGTGTTGGTCGGCAAGATCCAAGTCACCCGTATTGACCTGCTGACTGACGCTGTCGTGCGCACCGAGAGCGCCGCCGTCAGCCACACATCGGGGCAGCGCCTGTATGGCAAGGTCGAGGGCGACCTGATGTATGCCCTCGACCGCTCCACCGCCGACCACGAGCTGCGACCCCACATGTGGGCTCGCCTGGCGAAGCAGTGACCAGAGTTCTCGTCGAGGACGGGGTGGACGCCGGCCTCGTGTGGCATCACGGCAATCCCGTCGCCGAGGCGCGGGCCATCGAGGCGGGGTCCGCGGTGGTGGACCTGCCGAACCGGGAGGTCATCGAGATCTCCGGTTCCGACCGGCTGGGCTGGATGCACTCGCTGACTTCGCAGCACCTTGAGTCGCTGGAGCCGGGGGAGTCCTTCGCGGCGCTGGTGCTCTCGCCGAACGGGCACATCGAGCATGTGCTGGCTGGCGTGGATGACGGCGAGCGCATGCTCGCCTGGACCGAACCCGGCCGGGGAGCGGCCCTGGTGGACTTCCTGGAGCGGATGAGGTTCATGATGCGGGTGGAGGTCGGGCTCCGCGACGACCTGCGCCTGGCGTGGGCTGGTGACGGGGTGACGATCCCCGCCGGCTGGGCTGCCCGGCCCGCGCTCGGGGGACGCGAGGTGTTCCGGCCCGCCGCCGCCCCCCTGCCTGAGGGTGTGCCAGCCGGGGTGTGGGCCTTCGACGCGCACCGCATCGCCTCCGGGACGCCGAGGATCTTCGCCGACACCGATGCCCGCACCATCCCGAACGAGATCGGGCTGTTCGGGACCCACCTCGACAAGGGCTGCTATCGCGGCCAGGAGACCGTGGCCCGCGTTCACAACCTGGGCCGCCCGCCCCGTCGGCTGACGCTGCTGCACCTCGACGGCTCCGCTGAGGCGTTGCCCGCTCCCGGGGCCGCCTTGGAGCTGAACGGTAGGCAGGTGGGTTTCGCCGGATCGTCGGCCCGCCACCACGAGCTGGGGCCAATCGCCCTCGGCCTCGTCAAACGGGCCATCCCCGTCGATGCGACCCTCACCGCCGACGGGATCGCGGCTGCGCAGGAGACCCTGGTGGACCCGGAGGTCGGCCTGCACTTTCGCGCCAGGCTGCGCTGAGACCCCCACGATCGCCATAGACGACCAGGCGGCGTTCCTTGGATGGGGACGCCGCCTGGTGGGTTGTCGAACTGGTCTGGTCAGAGGGCCGCGATGGCGGCCTCGTAGTCGGGTTCCTGCTTGATCTCGGGAACCAGCTGGCTGTGGATCACGTTGCCCTGCTCGTCGAGGACGACGACGGCGCGGGCCAGGAGACCCTCAAGCGGGCCGGTGACCATCGTGACCCCGTAGTCCTCACCGAAGGTGGTGCGGAAGTCGGAGGCGGTGGTCACGTTGTCGATTCCCTCGGCCCCGCAGAAGCGTGCCTGCGCGAACGGCAGGTCGCGGGAGACGCACAGCACCTTGGTGTTGGCCAGTCCGGCGGCGCGCTCGTTGAAGGTGCGCACGCTCATGGCGCACACGCCTGTGTCGACGGAGGGGAAGATGTTGAGGATCAGCCTGGAGCCGGCGAAGTCGGCGAGCGAGACGGGAGACAGGTCATTGCCCACCAGCTTGAAGCCCGGTGCCTTGGAGCCGGCCGCGGGCAGTGAGCCGTGGGTGCGGACGGGGGTTCCGTCCAGGGTGATATCAGTCATGGGTAAATCATCGCCCATCGTGGGTGGCGATGAAAGAAACCGGACGGCGTGGCCGGCATCTACCAGCGCATGTGACGACGTGACAAGCTTGGGGTATGAACCAGAACCTGCGTGAATTTATCGACATGGTGCGCGACCAGGGGTACACCGTCGGCGATGTTCACGGCGAGGACCAATATCTCATCGACCCGATGGGTGATGCCGTTGAGACATGGCGCGACAAATACCCTTATGACGCTCTTCTCAGCCGCAATGAATATGAGTCGGAGAAGCGGCAGCTGCAGATCGAGTTATTGAAATTCCAGTATTCGGCGCAGGACAACGGCACCAAGCACATCATCGTGTTCGAGGGCCGTGACGCAGCGGGCAAGGGAGGTGCCATCAAACGCTTCACCGAGCATCTCAACCCGCGCGGGGCGCGGGTCGTGGCGCTGACCAAACCGACGGAGAAGGAACGCGGGCAGTGGTATTTCCAGCGCTATATCGAGCATCTCCCGACGGCGGGGGAGATCGTGCTGTTCGACCGCTCCTGGTACAACCGCGCTGGAGTGGAGCGGGTGATGGGGTTCTGCACCGATGAGGAGTACCGCACCTTCATGAGACAGGCGCCGGTGTTCGAGCAGATGCTCATCGAGTCCGGGATCACGGTGACGAAACTGTGGTTCTCCGTCACCCAGCGGGAACAGCGCACCCGGTTCGCGATCCGGCAGCTCGACCCTGTGCGACGCTGGAAGCTCTCGCCCATGGACCTGGAGTCCCTCGACCGCTGGGAGGACTACACCCAGGCCAAGAGCGCCATGCTGAAGCAGACCGACACCGAGATCGCGCCGTGGTACCGCATCAAGTCCAACGACAAGAAACGCGCACGCCTGAACGCGATGCGCCTGTTTCTGGACCTCCACGAGTACGACGGCAAGGACCCTTCAGTCATCAAACCCACCGACCCGCTCATCGTGCAGCGGGGCCGCAAGAGGTGGGCGAAGAAGAACGCCGACGGCGAGATCGTCCAGTCCGACGAGAATGAGGACTGACGGGCCGGCCATCCCACGACGCTGAAAAATTCCGCATCGAATGTAGGAATTTTCCTACATTCGATGTAGAAAAATTCCGATCAGGGGGGTGTTGAGCCATGGCTGCCTAGCATCCAGGGCAATCGAGCAGGCGTTCGGGTCCCGGGCGCCGCGTCCGAGGCTGGAAAACACCGGCGGACTAACGCCACGTGACACTAGGGCAGCGCGACCACCGAGTCGACCAGCGTGGACAGGGGGCGCAGGCCGTGGTCGTTGATGCGCTGGGAGTTGGCCGACGGGGTGATGCCCTCCAGCTTCGCGGCTGCGGCGTTGTCCAGGCCGGCCCTCAGGTGCACCCAGCTCCGGCGGCTCCCCGGGCTGAGCCCTGCCAGCTGGGCGTCAATGACCCGGAGTGTGGGATCGGCCAGGGGATTCGCCCCGGCCCGGGCATCGACCAGCGCGGTGCGGGAGGTGCGGTTCCCCGGCTGCCGGGACAGTGACTCCGCGCGTTCGATGGCCTCCCGGGCCCCCCACCATGCCGAGCCGTCCTGGATGCCGCGCTTCGGGTCGATGACCTGGACCTCCCCGCCGCCCAGGCCGCAGCGCACCTCCGCGACCCCCAGCAGCTCGTCGCGTAGCCTCAGCATCGCTGCGATCGCCTGCCCAAGGGTGGCGTAGATCCCCTGGATCTCATCGCCCACCGTCACCCGCAGCGGGTCCAGGGGCGGATGGTTCTCGTTGCAGACCTCGATGGCCTTCAGCAGGGCCTCGTGAACGCGTGCGCGCTCAGAGACACGGGACCGCACCACGTCACCCAGTAACGCCACGCATTCAGCAATGTTCTTCATACAGATTACCTTAAGTTATTCTCTTAATCTGTGGCCGCTGGGGTGCGTGGCAGTCGCCGCGATGTGGCCAATCGCAGGATGTGGTCGCGGAACAGTTCCGCTGATGGCAACAAACGACGGCCTGCCGCCCAGCTGAGACCGATCTCACGGAAGGCGTCATCCTCTGCCAGTACCTGCAAACTTACCCCCGCAACACTACGCCCTGGTCCCAAAGCCACTCCGAGCCCGGCCGCGACGTAGCCATAGAGCGTCGGCAGGTCATCGGCGACGAGCGCCACCTCGGCCTCGACGCCGCGGCGGGCCAGCAGGCCATCTGTCACGGTGCGCAGCTGCGACGTCGGGCGCATCGCTATGAGGCGTTCCCCGCCCAGCTGGGCTATGGGGATGGGGCCGGGGGCGGCGGCGAGTGGATGCCCGTCGGGCAGCAGCAGGCGGATCGGCTCGCGCATCAGGCCCCGCCAGTGGTGCGCACGGCTGGGCGGCCTGAGCGTCGTCAGCTCCAGGTCGACTTCGGAGCCCGTCCCCGTGGCCGGGATCGTCTCGTCCTGCCTGGCGCTCAGGTCCAGCTGCACGTCTGGATGCTTCTTCAGGAATCCCGCAGCGAGCTCCGGCATGAGCCAGGAGCCCAGCGACGACGGGAAGGCGACGGTCACCATGCCGGACTCCGGATCCATCAGCTGTGCCACCGCTGCCAGGCCATCGTCGAGCTGGTGGAGCATGGCATCGACGTGATGTTTGAACGTTGCCCCGGCGTGCGTGAGGCGCAGGGTGCGTCCCTCGCGGCGCAGGAGAGGGGCTCCAACCTCGTCGGAGAGCCTCGTCAGGGCCCGGGAGACTCCAGGCTGCGAGGTCCATTCCAGCTCGCTGACCTCGGTGACGGTCGCGCCGTCGGCCACGAGCTGGAACCAGCGAAGGACGTTCGTATCCATATTTATAACCTACATGCATGGATTATCTTACAAACAGGTATTGGACGCATGGAATCTCTGGGCGCAGCATGGAGGCATGAACATTCGGAACCTCATCAATCGCTTCCTCGATTCCGAGTTCGGCGCCTATCCCGCCACCCGTGGCGCTGTGGTCGTGGTGCCGACCCTGACCGCCCGTCCCGCCATCATCCGTACCCCCGAGGCCACTGACCAGACTGAGGTGACCTGGCCTGGCCGCGATTGGGCCCCTGCCCAGTAAAAGACCCGGCCCGTCTGTGGCGGGGTCTGCCAGCAATCATCCTTCGGATCTGGGCTGCGAGCGCTGACCTGCTGCTCGCAGCCCAGTCCTGTCGGCGGGTTCCCTATCCGCCCCAGCAGGTGCGCACGCCGTACTCCACGTTCTTCGACGTGACTCCCGGTGCGGGTGAGCCGCTGACCAGCTCGGTCCCGGTGGCCAGATAGCCTGAGGGCTCCCGGCCCTCCCTGACCTTCGCGACGATCGCCTCAACGCCTTCCCGGGCCATGTTCTGCGGGAACTGCATCGCGGTGGCATCGATGTCGCCGGGCCGCACAGCATTCTTCATGGTCTCGCAGCCGCCGTCGATCGTGACCACGACCACTTTCGCCAGGTCCTTGCCCGCCGCTTTCAGCGCCTCGACGGCTCCCAGCGCAGCCGGCTCATTGACCGCATAGACCACGTTGATCTCCGGGCTCCTGCCGAGGGCCTCGGCCATGGCCTGCTGGGCCGTGGCCTGGTCACCTTGGGTGTCAGCCTGGCCAGCCACCCAGGATGAGTCGGAAGGCATCCCGAATCCGTCACGGAACCCGGTGCCCCGGTTCTCGCCCGACGCGATGCCGGGCGCCAGGTTCAGCATCATGACCTGCGGTGCCAGGCCGAGTTCGTCGATCTTCGCCCGCGCGTACTGTCCGACCAGTTCCCCGGCCCGTGTGTTGTCGGTGCCGAAGTAGGCGTTCGTGGTCTCCTGGGGATCCATCGGGGTGTCGAGGGCGATCACGGTGATGCCTTTGTCGCGAGCAGCCTGGATGTCGGCGTCCAGGGCCTTGGAGTCCGTCGGGGTGATGAGGATCCCGTTGACCCCCTTGGTGACCATGTCGTTGAGGGCGGCACGCTGTGAGTCGACGTCGACGTCGCTGTTACCCGTTGCCGTGGTGAGGGTGGCGCCGGCCTTACGGGCGGTGTCCTCGGCCACCTTGCGCAACGTCACCCAGTACGGGTTGGTTTCCTGCTTCGTGATGAGCCCTATGCTGACCGGCGGCCGGTTGTCGGCGCAGGCGCCCAGGGCGAGAGTGATGACGACGACCAGGGCGGCAGCCAGCCATCGCGAGGGGGTTCTCATGATGCTTCCTTCCTGGTGTAGAACAGGTCGTAGGCGGCGTAGGCGCACACGAAAGCCAGGCACACGGCAGGCACGATGAAACCGGCCGCGGAGCCCGCGACGTCCATCACCCGGGCTTGGACCATCGGGATCAGGGCGCCGCCGAGGATGGCCATCACCAGGCCGGCGGAGCCGAACTTCGCGTCATCGCCCAGCCCCTTCAGCGCCAGGCCGTAGATGGTGGGGAACATCAGCGACAGCGCCGCCGAGATGCACACCACCGCGATCAGTCCGGCGATGTTCAGCACGAAGACCGAGGTCAGGCAGCAGGCCACCCCGAAGACCGCCATGATCAGCAGGAGCAGCGCGGGACGCACCACGCCGAGGACGAAGACCATCACGAATCGGGCCACCAGGAACAGCAGCAGGCTGCCCTGCAGCCACCAGCCCGCGGCCTCGGGGGAGAAGCCGACCACGTCCTGGGCGTAGATGATGGTGTAGGTCCAGGCGCAGGTCTGAGCAGCCACGTTGAAGAACTGCGCGATGACGCCGTAGCGGTAGAGCTTGTTCGCCCACAGGCGCCCGAACCTGCCGCCCCCATTCGCGGGAGCAGGGGTCTGCGGGGGGAGTGGGAGCTTGCGGAACGCGATCAGCAGCCAGATGATCACCAGGGCAGTCGCGATGCCGAGGTAGGGGCCGAGCACCAGGTTCAGGTCGGCCTCCTGCGCGGCGAGGGCCTCCTGCTCGGTCATGATGGACTTCGCGGTCTCCGGCGTCAGGTGCGGCAGGATCAGCACCGCGCCCATCAGGACACCCAGGTTGGCGCCGATCGGGTTGAATGCCTGGGCCAGGTTCAGGCGCCGGGTGGATGTGGCCTCGTCGCCCATAGCGATCACGAGCGGGTTCGCGGAGGTCTCCAGGATGGAAAGCCCCGAGGCCAGGGTGAACAGGGCCAGCAGGAACAGTCCATAGGCAAGGGTCTTTGCCGCGGGAATGAAGAGAAAACCACCTGCCGCAGCGAGACCCAGGCCGGTCAGCAGGCCCGCTTTGAAGCCGAACCGCTGGTTGATCATGGCGGCTGGGATCGCCAGCAGGAAATAGGCGCCATAGTAGGCGAACTGCACCAGCGATGACTCCAGGTTCGTCATGGTGAAGATGCTCCGGAAGACGCCGACCAGCACGTCGGTGAGATTGGCCGACGTGCCCCACGCGGCGAAGCACAGCAGGAGCAACAAGAAGGGGACGCGCAACTCCTTCGCTACCAGCGGAGAACGTTGCTGGGGTGGTGGGGCGGTCATGTGACCTCCTTTTCCTGGGCTTCCTCGCCCTCTAGCGTCTCGTCAGTCTAACTCCGTGGCGCAGCATTGTGGTCGGTGATCTGTGGAAGATTTGGATGCATGCACGCATACTCATGGGCTGTGGTGGTGCTGGGGTTCCTGTTTGCCACCTTGGCGGGCACCCCGGTGGTGCGGGGAATGTTCCGCTTGGTCGACTGGCAGACGCGCCGCGAGGCCATGCGCCGCGAGGCCATCGAGATCGGGGAGGGCGGCCCGGAGCTGATTGATCTCAGGCTGGTCAAAGCCGGGAAGGAGCTGCCAGGGGGCCGCTGGATCGGCCTCCTTGAGCGTGCGGCGGCCTATGCCTGCATCGTCGCCGGGTTCGCGGGAGGCATCGCCGTGGTGATGGTGGTCAAGGGTTTCGGACGCTACCCGGAGTTGCGCACCCCCGATACGGCCAAGAGCGAGCGTTTCATCATCGGCACCCTCGCGAGCCTGCTGTGGGCCGCGCTGTGGGCAGGCATTACGCTGCTATTGCGCTGAGGACTTCGCCAGGCTGGGTCCCCGAAAGAAGTATCAGGTTCTGGCTGGAAGTGGACAAACAATCTGACCGGACTGGTTCCCGGCGCATCCCTCTCTTTAAAACGACAGAATTGCAGACGTCCTGCCGGTATTACATTCAATCGGAATTGTGCTGTACCCTTCGGCTGTTGGTCATCAGGGGGGAAACAATGCCAGAGGTCATCGTTGGCGCTCATGCCGCAATGCCAGCCGAACGGGCTGATCAGGAACGTTTCTACGCGCAGCTTGCTGAACGCAACCTGGCCACCGCGCTTGAGATTCCCTTCTCGGACTCCATCCATGAGGATATGGATTGGTTCGCCGCGCAGATTCGTGGCCGTTTCCGCAACTGCGTCGTCACGGGTATTCCGGGCACGGTGAGACGTCTTGAGAAGGAGCCTGCCTTCGGGTTGGCATCTACCGATGACGCGGCCAGGAAGGCTGCTGTCGCATGGACTGCCGAGGTGAGGAAAGCCGCCGAGGAGCTGAACCAGTTAACCGGGGAACAGTCCGTTTCATTCGTCCATATTCATTCGGCACCCGGTGTCAGGGCATCGGCTGAGGCTTTTCAACGCTCTCTGGCCGACGTGGCGGCGGACACCCGGTTCTCCGCGGAAGTGGTGATTGAGCACTGCGACGCCTATTCGCCCATCTTTCCCGGGGACAAACGTTTCCTCAGCCTCATCACGGAACTCGCTGTCGCCGATGAATTCGGATTCGCGGTCAACTGGGGAAGGTCCGCGCTTGAATGGCAGAATCCCGACCGCCCCCGCCAGCACGTTGAGATCCTCGCCGAGGCCGGGCGGCTTCGCGGGCTGATCTTCTCTGGGGTCGCTGCCGTGAACACCCAGTGGGGGAGGGCCTGGGCCGATCTTCAGCTACCCCTGTCTACCGACGAGCCTGCCTCGCTGATGACGCCGCAGCGGGTGGCCGAATGTCTGGCAGCTTCCGGAGACCAGCCCGCCTACGTCGGGGCGAAGGTCAAGGCTCCGGCCGGCGCTGACGTAGAGACCCGGCTGGGAATCATCTCGGCCGTGGCGCATCTGCTCAACAGTTGACCGGGGTAAGAGACGCTCTGCTCTCCCTGTGCTCCGTTCTCCACGGCTATTTCCGCACCCAGGCTCGTACCGAGGAGGCCGAGACTGCCAGCACCAAGAGAACCGTCATCGCGGTGGTCAGCAGGCCTATGAAGCTGTTGTAGTCGAGCACCAGGAGACTGAGGATCGCGTTCAGCGATGACGTGGTCATGACACAGACCCAGGCCCAGCGGAACCGTGCCACCGTCAGCACCCACAAGGTGACCTCGAACAAGGAGCCCACCAGTATCGATATCGCCGACACCTCCGGGTCGGCGGCCGACTCGGTGATGTTGATGATGAGGCTGATCAGCGCGAACAGGCCGCCGAACAACAGTGGGGTGGGCGGGATGTGGTGCCGGGCCACGGTGTTGTCCTCCTGAAACATCTCCGGCTCAGGATTCCGGCAGGCCGCCTCCGACACATCGACGACGGGCAGGTGGCCGTCCGTCTGGATGGCGTCTCCGCCGCCATTGCGGGAATGGTAGGCGGTGGAGAACTTGTCGATGACCCGCACCTCGATGTCGTGGTCCGCGTAGCGCAGCGTGTTGATGATGAAGTCGCGCTCGGCGTCGGTGTCCGCGTCGATCTTGTGGGTGATCTGGCCGGTGAACATCGACAGGCCGACGCTTCGGTCATAGGTGCCGGCCGCCAGGAAATCCACATGCTGTCCGCCCGGCAGATGCCAGCCCTCGGGGGCCGGCCAGAAGCGGACGTGGTGACGTTTGGAGGCATTCCCCTCGACCTCCTGCTGGTAGGCGAAGGCATGCTTGCGGCGGAACAGGTAGAGGTTCGACACGGGGGCGGCCGGGTAGGAGCGCCTGAACAGCGAGGAGACGATGATGCCCCAGGCGGAACGCAGCGTGATCTCGTCGGCGAGCGTCCAGCCTGCGGCCTGCATCGCGGCGTGGATGTCCTTCTCCTTGCCGTCGAAGGCCAGATTGACGGGGTCGCCGAGGATGCCGTCGCCCGTCCTGGTGCGTCCGATGAAGTAGTCGGGCACATACCAGAGCGTGAAGAGCTGATGGATCCTGGGAATCGCCAGGTAGGTCGTGACCAGCCAGAAAACCGCGAAATGAAGCCCCCAGAGCCGGTCCCCCGGGAGGGCATGCAGCAGCATGATGATGGCGAGCCAGGCCACCAGCGCCAGCGCCAGCAGGACGAAGAAGGCGGCGACCACATCCCAGACGGGGGTGCGCTTGCGCCCGCTCACCTTGGGTTTGCGCGAGACGTAGACGGGGGGCCTGGCGGGAATCGGGTACCGGCTGCGACTGCGTGGGGCAGCCGGAGCCCTGCCTGAAGAGTCGTTCCCCGTCATCCGTGTCTTCCTGATCAGAGGCCATGCGTTGCATACGTTACCCGCAGAGACTCTCCAGGCGGTGCTCAGCCTCGCTTCAGGCGGACCCTGTCCTTCTGCCCCAGCACAACCTTGCGGATCCGCACCACCGCCGGGGTCACCTCCAGGCACTCGTCGGCGGCGCAGAACTCCAGCTGCTGCTCCATCGACATCAGGCGGGGCGGGATCAGGCGTTCCAGCTCCTCGCCGGTGGAGGAGCGGACGTTGGTGAGTTTCTTCTCCTTGGTGGGGTTGACATCCATGTCCTCGGGCCGGGGATTCTCGCCGACCACCATGCCTTCGTACACTTCGGCTCCCGGACCCACGAACATCGTGCCCCGCTCCTGCAGGTTGAACAGCGCATAGGACGTGACGGCCCCGGTCCGGTCAGCCACCAGCGATCCCGTGGGGCGGGTGCGGAAATCACCCGCCCAGGGTTCGTAGCCCTCCGCGACGTGGTTCATGATCCCGGTGCCGCGGGTCTCCGTCAGGAACTCGGTGCGGAACCCGATCAGGCCACGCGCCGGCACCAGGAACTCCATCCGTACCCAGCCGGTGCCGTGGTTGACCATCTGCTCCATGCGCCCGCGCCGCAACCCCATCAGCTGGGTGATCACACCGACGAACTCGTCGGGGGCGTCGATGGTGAGGCGTTCGATCGGCTCGTGGACCTTCCCGTCGACCACCCGTGTCATCACCTGCGGCTTGCCAACGGTCAGTTCGAAGCCTTCGCGGCGCATCATTTCCACCAGCACCGCCAGCTGCAGCTCACCGCGGCCCTGCACCTCCCAGGTGTCGGGACGGTCCGTCGGCTTCACCCGGATGGAGACGTTGCCGATCAGCTCCTGCTCCAGTCGCGCCTTCACCAGCCGCGCCGTCAGCTGCTTGCCCGACTTCCCCGCCAGGGGCGAGGTGTTGATGCCGATCGTCATGGAGATCGACGGCTCGTCCACGTGGATCAGCGGCAGCGGCTTCGGATCGTTAGGGTCGGAGAGGGTCTCGCCGATCGTGATCTCCGGGATGCCCGCGATGGCGACGATGTCGCCCGGTCCGGCCTGTTCCGCCGGGACCCGGTCCAGGGCTTCAGTCATCAGCAGCTCGGTGAGCTTCACGTTCTGCACGCTGCCGTCGTGCCGGCACCACGCGACCTGCTGGCCCCGCCTCAGCTTGCCCGCGACGACGCGGCACAGCGCCAGCCGCCCCAGGTAGGGGGAGGCATCCAGGTTTGTCACGTGAGCCTGGAGGGTCGCGCCCTCCTCGTAGCTGGGGGCGGGCACGTTCTCCAGGATGGTCTCGAACAGCGGCTCTAGGTTCTCCGAGTCCGGCATTCCGCCGTCCGCGGGCTGGGCCAGGGAAGCACGCCCGGCCTTCGCGGAGGCGTAGACGATGGGGAAGTCCAGGGCGTCGGCCGCGTCGTCGTCGAGAAGGTCCATGAATAGGTCGTAGGTCTCCTCCACTACCGCGGAGATGCGGGCGTCGGAACGGTCCACCTTGTTGACCACCACGATCAGCGGCAGCTTCTTCGCCAGGGCCTTGCGCAGCACGAACCGGGTCTGCGGCAGCGGCCCCTCGGAGGCATCCACCAGCAGCACCACCCCGTCGACCATCTCCAGGCCACGTTCCACCTCGCCGCCGAAGTCGGCGTGGCCGGGCGTGTCGATGATGTTGATGGTCACCTCCCGCCCGTCGGTCATCTGGTGCCGCACGGCGGTGTTCTTCGCCAGGATGGTGATGCCCTTCTCGCGTTCCAGGTCCATGGAGTCCATGACGCGCTTGTTGACGTCGGAACCCTCCCGGAAAGCGCCCGACTGCCACAGCATGGCGTCAACGAGCGTCGTCTTCCCGTGGTCGACGTGAGCGACGATCGCGACGTTGCGCAGGTCTTGGCGGATAGGCATGCAGGCTCCTCGGTTCGGTGGCTGGACCGCGGGAAAGTGTACGCCCAGGACCCCCGGTTCTCGTCGCACTGCCGCCCTGAGAGGACGCAATCGCCCCGTGCCGGCGGTCGCGACGGAGCCGCTGGCACGGGGCGTGTGATAGCTGGTCAGCTCTTGAGCTTCTCAGCCTGGGCTTTGAAGACCTCCACTGCCAGGGCCGGGTCGGGGTCCTGGCCGTTGAACGACGCCGACTGGGCCATGATGGTGGTGCTCTCCGCGGTGCCGATCACCACGTAGGTCTTCATATCGGTCTCTTTGCCATTGGTGGTGAATTGCTGCTCGCTCTTGACCGCGACGAGATCGGAGGCGCCATCGATGTCGGGTGCCTGGTCCATGGAGAGGGTCTGCTTCAGCGGCGACCCGTTCACGGTCCCGGTGACGGAGGTGCACTTCTGCGCGTAAGCCTTGTACTTGCCAGGGGCGGCTGTGTCGGTGCTCAGCAGGACGGTGGCAACTCCAGAGTCGTTGCTCCCGGCAGAGCCGGCCACGAGCTGTGTGAGGCCCGTGCTGGCGCAGTCGGCGGGCTCGATCTGAGCATCGACGTTCTGCAGGATCTTGTCCATGTCCGGGAGCTGGGGCAGCCTCTGGAAGGTCACTCCTGCCGCCTGGCCGGTCAGGATCTTGGACTCCAGGTCGGAATCGGAACTGGAGTTGTTCGCCGATGGTGCGGCCGAGGTGGCGTCAGGGGCCTTTGTCTGCGTGGCGGCCTGCGACGCTGCCGGCGATGTCTGCTGATCGGCTGCAGAGGAGGGCGATGCTGGATTGCTGTTCGAGCATGCACTCACTCCGAGGGCCGTGACAGCCAGTAGCGCGATTGCAGTAGCGGAAACACGTCGGAACATGACGCTCCTTAACAAGTTCTCGGGGGTATTCAGGCTGTGAGATCCAGTCAGCGGCGATGCGAGGGTCCGCGTCGTCCCCGCCGAGAGAATCTCCCAGTCATCATTGCATCCCGATGGCTCACCCCGGTCGCAGCGTCACGGCCCGGGGAATCGCTCCCGGGGCCGTGACGGGGCTGGGCATCAGCCCTTGAGCTTTGCGACCTGGGCCTTGAAAAGCTTCATGGTGGTCTCCATGGATGCCTCCTTGCCGGCGGCATTGCCCTCATAGGTCGTGGTCGTGTAGGCCACGACATTGACGCCGCCCACGTTGCCCGTGATCAGGTAGGAGTTGTGGCCTGCGTCCCCCTCGCTGTAGGGGATGCCGTGGTTGGTCACTGTCGCGACGACGTCGGTGGCGCCTTTGATGACGGGGATCTGCTGTATCTGGACATCCAGCAGGATCGGCTCCCCGTTGACGGTTCCGTCGACCCGGGCGCACTTCTTTGCGTACTGCTGATGCTGCTGGGGAGAGGACGTGCCCGTGCCCAGCGCGACCGTCGCGATCTCGTGCCCGGTCGATGCCTGAGAGCCCACGACGAGCTGCTCGATGCCGGTCGCATCGCATTCGGCGGGGTCGAGCTGGTACTCCTCGCTGTCGTGGTACAGCGTTTCCAACTCCGTCAGCGGTCCCTTGACATTGGCGCCCAGCTGCTCGAGCGAGAACCCGGCGACCTCGCCGGTCAGGAGCTTGGAGGCCAGGTCGGGATCGGGTGCGCTCGACGTGGTGGAGCCCACATCTTGGGGCAGCAACGCTTGGGAGTCGGCGGAGCTGGAGGACGGCGTGGCCGGGGTGGTGCTTGAGCAGGCGCTCAGTCCGAGGGCGAGAGCGACCAGCGATGTGGCTACGAAGGTAGAGACTGACTGAGGCATTCGCACTCCTTAGATTTGCACTTGCAAATATTATTGCATGGCGGTGGGCCTCCTTGGCAAGAGGATGCTGCATGCCGCTTTCCTCGCCGCCTCTGGGCCGCTGGCCGCCACCGCAGCCCTGGCTGCCCGCTGGCACTCGGCAAGGGTGACCTGAGACAGTGCGCGGCGCACCGGTTCCAGGGCACGCAGCGACATGGACAGCGATGTCACGCCGAGACCCACCAGCACGGGAGCCATCTCGGGGTCGGCCGCCGCCTCGCCACAGACTCCCACCGGCTTGCCGGCCTTCCGGCCCGCATCACCCACCAGATCCAGTAGCCGCAGCACCGCGGGCTGCCAGAGGTCCTGCAAGGTCCCCAGGCCGACCGCCTGCCGGTCGGTGGCCATCGTGTACTGGGCCAGGTCGTTGGTGCCGATGCTGACGAAATCCACCTCGGCGAGGATCTCCGCGGCCTGGAGAGCGGCCGACGGGGTCTCCACCATCACCCCGGCCCGCCCGAGGCCGGCGGACCTGGCCAGCGAGACGAACTCGGCGGCCTCACCGGGGGTGGAGATCATCGGGGCCATCACCCAGGTCTCGGCATTGCTGGCCTCGGCAGCTCGTGCGATCGCCTCCAGCTGGCGTGCCAGCACGGCGGGGGAGTGGATCGTGGTCCGGTAACCGCGTATGCCAAGCGCCGGATTATCCTCGCCGGGGATTGTCAGGAAGGGCATGGGCTTGTCGCTTCCGGCATCCAGGGTGCGTACCACCACCTCCCTGCCAGCGAAGGGTGTCAGGACATCCCGGTAGGTGGCGAACTGCTGCCCGGGGTCCGGCTCAGCCTCGGCATCGAAGAAGCTGAGCTCCGTGCGGAACAGGCCGATGCCCTCCGCGCGGGCAGCTGCCGCAGCCTGGGAATCGGCAGCGGAGCCCACATTGGCCAGCAGCGGCACTGGGACTCCATCCCGGGTCGATCCTGGCCCGCCCAGTGCCTCGAGCGGTGCCGGGGAGGTGCGGGCTCCCGCGCGCTGCGACTCGTCGGGGGAGACTACGACCTCGCCCGAGGAGCCGTCCACCAGCACCTCCGCGCCGTCAGGGATGCCCAGGGCATCGGCGAAACCGACCACGGCGGGGATGCCCAGGCTGCGTGCCAGGACGGACGTATGGGAGGTCGGGCCACCACCGGCGGTGACGATCCCGAGGCAGTGGCGACCGGTCAGGGTGGCGGCCTCGGCGGGCGCCAGGTCATGGGCGACCAATACGAATGGCTTGTCGGACTTCGGCACTCCGGGCATGGGGCGGTCCAGCAGGTGGCAGATCACGCGGTCGCGGATGTCGGTGATGTCGGTGACGCGCTCAGCGATGATCCCGCCAGTCGCGGCCAGCCGGTCCACGATGCCGTTCGCCGCTCCCCAGATGGCTGTCGCCGCTCCTGCCCCGAGTGCGTCGATCAGGGCCTCCGCCGATCCCCGCAGCTCGGGATCCCGGGCCAGGACCGCAGTGGCTCGCAGGATCTGCCCGGCCTCGGTCCCGGCAGCGTCGGCTCGCCGCTCGTAGTCCGCCGCAACGTCCTTCAGGGCTGTGGCCAGCCTGGTTTTCTCAGCGGCAAGATGCCTAGGTTTCAGAGGCGTCTCAGCAGGAGGCTCCGTCATGGGGGCGGCCATCACCCGGGCGATGCCGACCACGCGGCCAGGGCTGACTCCCTGCGGTCCGGTGACCACGACCGGTGAGGCAGCCGTCCCACCACGTTCCCCGAAGCCGTTCTCGACGAGTGCCACCAGGGCCGCCACCACGTCGCTGGCCTGCGGTCCGCGCGCCCCGATCCACACCTCGTCCCCCTGCCGGGCGTTCAGTGTCGCCAACGCGATCGACGACGTCGCCGACCCCTCCAGGTCGTGGCACCGCAGCCGCACCTCGGCATCGAAACGCCCCGCCTCCGACACCAGCAGGGCCGCGGGACGGGCATGCAGCCCGGCCGGATTCGGCAATGTTGCCCTGGCCTCCGCCTCGGCTGTCCAGGCAGCATGGGGATCCTCTGAGGGGGTGTTGTCCGCCGCCACGCCGAGGGCGACCCGTTTCGGGGTGAGCGCCGCGCGGGCGTCGCCGGCCACTTCCTCCAGGGTGCCACCCATCGCCGCGCGCACCGTGGCCGCCAGCAGCCCCTCCACGAACGGCGCCTCGACCAGGACGGCACTCACGTCCCCGGCCAGGTCAAGGGCGAACTCCGCGCTCAGCACCGCGGAGCCGAGATCCATCAGGACCACGACGCCCGCGCCTTGGTTCGCGGACCGGATGGCGGCGGCAACCCTGATAGCGTCTGTGCCGAGCTGCCCGTCCTGGGTGCCGGCCGCGATCCTGATCTCGGGCAGGGGGCTGCCGTGCAGCATCTGCAGCGACAACTCGACCGCGGCCTCGGCTAGCGCCTGGGAGTGGGAGACGGCGACGAGCCCGACCAGAGCCATTGATCAGCCCTCCCGGAGTGCGGTCGCGAGCGCCTCGAACAGGTAGGTGGCGGAGGTTGCCCCAGGATCCTGGTGCCCTGCGGAACGCTCTCCCAGATAGGAGGCGCGACCCTTCCGTGCGACCAGCGGGATGCCCTCGTCGCGGCCCTGCCGGGCCGCTGCGGCAGCCGCCTCGGCCGCTGCCAGGGGGCCGTCGTCCACGGCGGCCTCGAAGGCATCGGCGGCTGGGCTCAGCGCATCCACCATCGTCTTCTCCCCGACGGCCGTCCTGCCGCGTGCCGTCACGCCGTCGCAGCCGGCCTTCAGGGCCGCGGCGAAGGTCGGCAGCGAGGCATCCTCGACTTCCCCGAGCGCCATCCCCAGCTTCATGAAGAAGGTGCCGTACAACGGCCCGGAGGATCCGCCGACGGTGCCCACGAGGGTCATGCCCGCGGACTTGAACATCGCCCCGAGCGGCGGGGTCCCAGCGCCGTGCAGTTTCTTCACCACCGCCTTCATGCCGCGGGCCATGTTGGTGCCGTGGTCGGCGTCGCCGATAGCCGAGTCCAGGTCGGTCAGGAACGTCTTGTTGGCGTCGATGATGTCGGCAAAACCCCTCAGCCAGGCCACGCACTGGGCGTGGGTGATCATCACATCCCCCACCGCAGCCCCGCCGTCTTCACCGGTGCATCCCATAGAGCCAGCAGCTCTGGGTCGGCCTTCAGGAGGGTGACGGAGCAGCCCGCCATGTCGAGGCTGGTGATGTAGTTGCCGACCAGGTTGCGCGCCACCCGCACGCCGGCGGCGTCGAGCAGGGCCTTGACCTCGCCATACATCAGGTACAGCTCGATGAGGGGAGTGCCGCCCATACCGTTGACCATGACGATCACCTCCGAACCGGTGAAGTCGTGGTCGGCGAGGATGGGGCCCACCAGCCGGCCCGCGATGTCCTGGGCGCCGGCCAGCGGCTCACGGTGCCGGCCCGGCTCGCCGTGGATGCCGATGCCGATCTCCATCTGGTCGGTGGGCAGGTCGAAGGTCGGCCTGCCCGCGGCGGGAACGGTGCAGGAGGTCAGCGCCATGCCCATGGAGCGGCCGTGCTCGTTGACCCTGTTCGCGACGGCGGCCACCGCATCCAGGTCGCGTCCCTCCTCGGCTGCGGCACCCACGATCTTCTCCAGCAGCACCGTCAGGCCGACGCCCCGGCGTCCCGCGGTGTACAGCGAGTCCTCGACGGCAACGTCGTCGGCGACCACCACCGTCGCCACGCGCACGCCAGCGTCGGCGGCCAGCTCCGCCGCCATCTCGAAGTTCATGACATCGCCCGTGTAGTTCTTCACGATGTGCAGCACCCCCGCACCCGCCTCAGCGCCGGTGGTGGCGGCCAGCATCTGGTCGGGGGTAGGGGAGGTGAACATCTCGCCTACGCAAGCCGCATCCAGCATCCCGGTCCCGACGAAACCGCCATGCAGTGGCTCATGGCCGGAGCCACCCCCGGAGATCACCGCGACCTTCCCGGGGCGGGTGGGCTCGGCGCGGAAGATCACGCGGTTGTCATGGTCGACGCGGACATTCTGGTCGGCGGCCCCAATGCCCTTGAGAGCCTCCGCTATCACGTCGTCGGGTGAGTTGATCAGTTTCTTCATCGCGGTGCTCCTGCTTCGTCGCTGCCGGATCCAACCGGGCCTAATAGATGCTCGCGCGAAACCGCATGAGGTTCAAGCGGGGGCGCGTCCACTGAACGGCTGTTTCGCCTGTTTTGACGTGAGCAGCGGCCATCCCCGACTGGGGTTCCCCGGAGGACATGGGTAGGATGCCGAGGTAAGGCCCCGGCTTTGCTGGGGCTTGTTTCGTGTTCTTGGAGGAACCAATGCCTGGTGTTGTCGTGGTCGGTGCCCAGTGGGGCGACGAGGGCAAGGGCAAGGCCACCGACCAGCTCGGTGACCGCGTCGATCTGTGTGTCCGCTACTCGGGCGGCAACAACGCGGGCCACACTCTCGTGGTCGGCGGGGAGACCTTCGTGATGCACCTGCTGCCCTCCGGGATCCTCAACCCGGGCACCACCACCGTGATCGGCAACGGCGTGGTCGTGGACCTGGACGTGCTGGCCGAGGAGCTGCAGATGCTCTCATCGCGGGGCATCGAGGTGCCTCACCCCCTGATCAGCGCCAACGCCCACATCATCACCGAATACCACAAGGTGCTGGACAAGGTCACCGAACGTTTCCTGGGGAAGCGGCGCATCGGCACCACCGGGCGTGGAGTCGGCCCCGCCTACTCCGACAAGGTCAACCGGATGGGGGTGCGCATCCAGGACATTTTCGACGAGCCGATCCTCAGGCAGAAGGTGGAGGCCGCCCTCGACCAGAAGAACCAGCTGCTGGTGAAGGTCTACAACCGCCGCCCCATCGAGGCAGATGAGATCGTGGCGGCGCTCCTGGCGCACGCCGACGCCATCCGTCCCCACGTCATCGACTCGGGCCGGTACATCAACGATGCGCTCGACCGCGGTGAGGTGGTGCTGTTCGAGGGCGCCCAGGCCCATCACCTGGACGTCGACCACGGCACCTACCCGTACGTGACGTCGTCGAACCCGATCGCGGCGGGCGCCTGCACCGGGGCGGGCGTCGGCCCCACCCGCATCGACCGGGCCATCGGCATCGCGAAGGCCTACACCACCCGAGTTGGCGAGGGGCCGTTCCCCACCGAGCTGCACGACGAGAACGGCGAGCGGCTCCGCCGCGACGGCGGTGAGTTCGGAGCCACGACGGGACGGCCGCGCCGCTGCGGTTGGTTCGATGCCCTCGTGGTGGAGCAAGCGGCGAAGATCAATGGCTTCACCGACATCTTCCTGACCAAGCTGGATGTCCTGTCCGGCTGGGAGACGATCCCGGTGTGCGTGGGCTACGACGTCGGCGGGGTCCGGCACGACGTGATGCCGGTCACCCAGTCGGACGTCCACCACGCCGAGCCGGTTTACGAGGAGCTGCCCGGCTGGGCGGAGGACATCTCCACCTGCCGCACCTTCGACGAGCTGCCCGCGAACTGCCAGGCCTATGTGAGGCGCCTGGAGGAGCTGATCGGATGCCGGATTTCGGGCATCGGCGTCGGTCCGGGACGCGAACAGACGATCGTGATCAACGACCTGCTCTGATCGGCCGCGGCCTGGGTTGCCGCCGCCTCAGCTCCGCGGCGCACCCTTCTCCGCAGGCGCGGCATCTGAGCCCCGGTATGTCGGCTTTTGGGTCGATTTCCAGCGGCTTTCACTGAAAATCGCCCATCTACCCAAAAGTTAGGTGAAGATGGGCCATGGCCTCTGTGGAATCTGGCAGGAAAAACGCTGAACAGAGCTGGTCCGGACAGTCATCGGGCATCGGCCCAGGCAAAGCGCGGCCTGACGCCCTGCGCCTTGCCCGGGAGCTACTCCAGGATTCGGAGGGCGACTCCGATGACGAACTCCTGCGGCGTCTGGAGGCAGTGGGCGACGACGGGATGCTCACCAACGCGGCGTCCCTGCTGCTCGTCGGCAATGGCCGCCCGGTCCTTGAATACCGCCTCAAAGGCGGCCATCAGGAGCTGAGACCGGACGGGGAGCTCTCCGTGCTAGAACAGCTGTCGCTGGTCCTTGATGCTGTGCGCCGGAACAATCCCGAGGTCCAGATGCCGGAGTGGGCCGATCAGGAGACGGCCCCCGCCCTGAGCGAGTCGGCGGCGCGGGAGGCCGTCGTGAACGGGGTGGCCCACCGTGACTGGCGCGGTCCGCGTCTGGTGGAGGTCGAGCAGGAACATCGCTTCGGGGCGCTGCGGGTCAGGAGCCCCGGCGGATTCATCGGTGGCTTTGATGAATACGATGTCTTCTCCCGGCAGCCATTCCCCCGCAACCGGGCTCTGATGAGGCTGCTGGCTGGTCTTGGCCTGGCGGAGAACCGGGGCTCGGGTATCGGACGGATGGTGACGGGCCTGGTCAGAGGCGGCCAGCCCGCACCAACCTTCCGGGAGGTTGAGGGAGCCAGCGTCGAGGTGACGCTGGGGGGAGGACGTCCCCCTGATCCCGCCTGGCAGCTCTGGTTGGCAAAGATCAAGGGTCCCCAGGAGCTGACGGACCACCGGGTGCTGTTGCTGCTGCGCTGGGTGGCCGATCACCGCTGGATCGACGTCCGTACCGCCTCCCGGATCGCGCACACAACGGAGGCCGAGGCGCGCTCCCTGCTCAGGACCCTGGAGGATTCCAGGGTCCTGGGGGCGAGGCTGCTCGTGCCCATCGCTGGGGTGCCGTCGAAAGCCTCCCGGGCACTGACCTTCTCTGTGACCGCCAGGGACTCCCTGGCGGAGCTGTACGACTGGGCGAAGCTCGCGATGCCGGGCCGGGATCGCGAGGCCGTAGCCCGCAGCTACGTCCAGGCGCGGGGACGGTTGTCCACGACAGAGCTGGGATCGATCATCGGCCTGTCGTCGGCCGGGACGGCCCCGCTGATACGCAAACTCGAGAGGGTCGGGGTGATGCGTCCGGCATGGGCCAACCGCAAGGGCCGTGGATTCCATTACGTCCTGACGGAGCCGTCGAGGGAGAAGTCGGCGTAGGGTCTTGAGGATGGGAACCAAGACGACGTGGCGTATCAAACGTATCTACGAAGAACCCTCACCCGAGGACGGCTACCGCGTGCTCGTGGACCGGCTCTGGCCGCGTGGGATCTCGAAGGAAGCGGCACACCTCGATGAATGGTGCAAGGACGTCGCGCCCAGCACCGAGACGCGACGCGAGTTCGGGCACGATCCGGCCCGGTTCGAGGAGTTCAAGACCCGCTACCGCGCGGAGCTGACCGCCTCCGGGGCCGCCGAGGCGCTGGCCGGGCGGCTGGCCGGGCAGAGCGTCGTGACGCTGCTGTACGCGGCGCACGATGTCAAGGACAACCAGGCGGTGGTCCTGCAAGAGGTCCTGGAGAACCAGCCCGGCGGCAGGGCCTGAGCCAAAGCCCCCTCAAAGGGCAGTTTCATGCGCGTTCATGCGCGGCGGACGGGGTGACCAGGATGGCTCCCGGTGAACCCGCCCGGAATGATCAGATGTCCAGCTCCTCAAGGGCGGGATGTTTCATGGCGGCCTCCACCCGGTCGGCCAGCTCCGGATCCTGCCTGCGCAGGTCATCCAGCGTCGGGAAGACGTCGAGGGTTTTCTCGGTCCGGAACCAGAATTCCGAGTTCCAGGTGCGGGGGTCCTCCCACAGACGGTCGCTGTCCTTGCCCCAGGTCTTGGGGTGGGAGTGTTTCCTCTGGTGTAGGGCGAACTGTCCTCTCTTGGTGGCGTAGACCGTCTGGATGTGAAGCCTGCCCTCCACCTCGCGCTCCAGGCGCAGCAGTCTCCTGCCGCTGAAGCGGACTTTCCGGTGGGAGCCATCCTCGTCGATCGTGAGGTCGACGGTCTCCATGCCCTCCTTGCTGAGTTCGGCCTTCGCAAGATAGTCGCGCAGGGCGGCGGTGATTGCGCGTGAGAGGCCGCCAGCCTCCTGGGCCGCTCGGTCGAAGAGCTCTTGGGCGTTTTCTGAGACATAGATGGTTCGCTGTGGCATAAAGCAAGTATACGTACACCTATACATATAGGCGAGGGTTTACATCAGAGAACCCCGGTTGATGGGGGCTTCATATCTGAAGCGTCTCAGATCCCAGCTGGAAGCTGCAGCAGCGCCCAGCCGTCGTCGAGGCTGACCGCCAGCTCACCGTAGCGCAGCGACACGATGGTCTCGGTGTAGTCCAGGGCGTGCAGCGCGTAGGTCGGTTTGCCCGTGGCGATGTCCCAGATCCTGATGAAACGGTCCATCCCCGAGGTGACCAGGCGGGTGCGGCCCTCCCGGTTCGTCCCCGCCAGGACGGTGTCGCAGAGGTTCTCCTCGCCGCTGCTGAGCCGTCCCAGCCGTTGGCCCGTCCCCGGATCCCAGACGCGGACGATGTAATCGTCCCCGGTGGTCACCAGCCGGGGTTCCCCGTTCGCGGCGGAGAAGGAGGCCACGCAGGTCATCGGGCATGCCGGTCCTTTGAGCGGCCGCCCGATCTGCCGTCCCGCATCGGGATCCCAGATCCGGATGGCGCCCTCGTCTCCGACGGAGGCCAGCCAGGCGTCCCCGTGCCGGGTGGTGAAGATACACATGTCCCGGACCGGCCCGGCGTGCCCGGTCAGTGACCTGCCGACCTGGGTGCCCGCGTCCGGGTCCCAGAGCCGGATGCTGCCGTCGCTGCTGGCGGTGGCCAGCCGTGTCTCGCCGAACGGTGTGGTCCAGCTCAGGATGTCGTTGATGCGGGCGGCGTGCCCGGTGAGGGGGGCGCCGACGAGCTGGCCCGACTCGAGATCCCAGATGCGGAGGTTCTCCTGCTCTGCGACGGCCAGCATCTCGGCGCCCCGGGCGTCTGCGAAATGGGCGCTGCAGGTCTCAGCCCAGAACTGGCCAGGATATGCGCACAGTGCCCCGACCCACTGCCCGGTGCCGGTCTCCCAGATCTGGAGGATGTCGTCGTAGGGGTGCCGGATGGTGCCCACCCGCGAGGAGCCGTCGCCTGCCGTGAACCAGGTGACCACCTGCATCTCGTCCAGCTGTTCGACGAACCGCGCTGCCGGGCGCGACTTCGAAGCCGGATCCCAGATCCGGATGGTGTGGTCGCGGGACGCGGAGGCCAGGAGCGGACGTCCGGCCGGGCCGTAGAAGGAGGCGACGGCGGTCACCTGGAAGCCATGGCCGCGCAGCGGCACCCCCACGTCCTCGCCGGTCGCGCGGTCCGTGATCCTGATGTTGTTCTCGTCCGGGGACGCCGCGAGCGAGCGTCCGTAGGAGTCCGTGAACGTGGCCTCCCGTTTGGGTGATGCCCCGGAGGGCGGCGGGTCGAGGGGCTCCTGGACCTCCTCACCCGTGCCGGGATCCCACATCCGCACGGTGGTGTCATCGCTGTATGTGACGAGCAAGGTGCGGCCGTCGAGGGCGTTGCGGCGGGTGATGTCCGTGACGTCGCCGGTGTGGCCCGTCAGCGTCAGGTGCGGGGTCTGAGGGCGGCGTACCGCTTGCCGGACCGACCAGGTGGAGTCGTCGACGGCGCTCGGCGGGATGGAGGTGAACCAGGCGGTCGCGAGCTGCCGGATGCCCTGGCGGTCCTGCGGGCTTGCGTCGCGCAGCAGGTGGTTGGCGGCCAGCAGTCCCGCGACCCGCGGCGGCAGCGTGTACCGCCCGAAGGCCTCCTGCATGATCCGCTGGGTCAGTTCCCGGGAGTTGATGCGGTCTAGGACGAGCTCGTTCTCAGCCAGCTCCTGCAACCATGCCTGCACTCCCGAATGCGCGGGGAGTGTTGCCTCCTCGTCAAGCGGGACGTCAATGTGCGTGGCGGGGGTGGCAGCGGATTGCGGGTGGATGCTCATCTGGCTCCTTGTACCTCTGCGCGCCAATAAATAAAAAAAGGTTCTTTCAGAATTCTAGGCGAACCGGGCCAGACCCACGGGTATTCCCCTGTCGGGCGATTGGCCGACAGCCCTCGACGTTCCTTTGTCTTGATTCATGATTGCCGCAGTCGCTGTGCCGGTCTCCGGCGGCAGCTGGCTGCTGGCGCGCCAGGTCCTGGGACGAAACAGTCGGCTCGCCGGGCAGGTGGCGTGGGGGTGCGGGACCCCGGCGAGGTGCTTCCGGGGTTGGGACGTCCAGAGCTGGCCGCCCAGCGTGATGGCCTCTGACCTCCGCTTGCCTAGTGTGGAAGATCCGCCTTTGGATTTCCGTCACTCAAAGACGGGGGTAGTAGGGTTCAGGCCAAACACATCATTGATATCGAGTACGGATCGGATCCCCAGTGAGCGCAGCGAACCTGCCGAAATACAACGAATTCCTGTGGCCGATCCTTTGTGCGCTCCGCGAACTCGGCGGGTCGGCAGCAATTGAGGAACTCAATGCGAAGGTGATTTCCAGCGGCGGATACTCCGATGAGCAGCAGGCGGTGCTTCTCGGCGACGGGCCGAGAACAGTGATCGAGTACCGGCTTGGCTGGACCAGGACATACCTCAAGGGCATGGGGCTTGCAGTCAATTCAGAGCGCGGCGTGTGGAGCCTCACCGAGGAAGGCCGGACTGTGACGGAGCCGCAGCTGGAACCCTTGAGACAGGCCTATCTGGCTCGCCTGGACCGAGCGCGCAAAGCCTCGAAATCACTGGGCAGCTCCGGGCATGCCAGCGCCGATGAACCGGAGACCGACGAGCCATCCTGGCGGGAGCAGCTCCTGGACGAAGTGATGAGGCTGAGCCCTGCCAATTTCGAGAAACTCGCCCAGCGTCTTCTCCGTGAAGAGGGCTTCATCAATACCCAGGTGACCGGGCGTTCCGGTGACGGCGGAATTGACGGCCAAGGTGTCTACCGGCTCTCGCTGTTGTCTTTTCAGGTGTTCTTCCAGTGCAAGCGCTATGCCGGAAGCGTCGGTTCCGGGGCAGTGCGTGATTTCCGTGGGGCGATGGCCGGACGGGGCGATAAGGGCCTGCTGATCACCACAGGCACATTCACCAGCAGCGCCCGGGAAGAAGCCACCCGCGACGGAGCACCTCCCATTGATTTAGAGGTCCCGCCGGTGGGGATCGGCTGACTCGCGACGCCCATGCACCATCCTGGCTGCGTTGTTCGTCGTCGACGCACGATCCAGTGCGCCTTCCTCCTTCGCCTTGCCAGCACGGCACCTGGACGTCGCTCACTTCACCACCGCCCCCACCGGCGGGAACCTCTGAACGACGGCTACCGGCTGTGTGATCTTCTCAAGGAGCGGCGTCTCGGTGTGAACGTGCAGGCCAGGACCGTCGAGGACGTGTCGGTCGACACGAGGTTCTTCCGTGAGGGATTCTGAGCCGCTACTGGCCGCATCCAGGCGTGCGAGGCCGGTTCTGTCAGGAGCGTCCGGCTAGAGTCTTTCCGTGACCACTGTTCTGCTTCTTGGCTCCGGCGGGCGTGAACATGCCCTGGGTCGGGCCCTGGCCGCCTCCGCTGAGACCCTGCACGTCGCGCCTGGGAATCCGGGGCTGGCCAGCCTGGGCACCTTGCACAATATCGATGCCTGCGATCCTGAGGCGGTCGTCGCCCTGGCGCGGCAGGCCGGAGCGGACCTGGTGGTGGTCGGTCCCGAGGCGCCCCTCGTCGCAGGGGTCGCGGATGCGGTACGCGAGGCTGGGATCGACTGCTTCGGCCCGTCCGCCGCGGCCGCCCGGCTGGAGGGGTCTAAGGCCTTCGCCAAGGACGTGATGCGCGCCGCCGGAGTGCCGACCGCCGACGCGCGGGTGTGCGAGACTCCGGAGCAGGCCGCCGCGGCGCTCGATGCCTTCGGCCCGCCGTACGTCGTCAAGAACGACGGGCTGGCTGCCGGCAAGGGGGTGGTCGTCACCACCGACCGCGACGCCGCCCTGGCCCATGCCGCCGCCTGCGGGCGGGTGGTGGTTGAGGAGTTCCTGGACGGGCCGGAGGTCTCACTGTTCGCGGTCTGCGATGGCACCACTGCCGTGCCGCTGTTGCCCGCGCAGGACTTCAAACGTGTCGGCGACGGCGACGCCGGCCCCAACACCGGCGGCATGGGTGCTTACTGCCCGCTGCCCTGGACACCAGACGACCTGGCGGCGGAGGTCATGGCTCAGGTGGTGGACCCCACCCTGGCCGAGATGCGGCGCCGCGGCACCCCCTTCACCGGTCTGCTGTACGCGGGGCTGGCCCTGACCAGCCGGGGGATGCGTGTCGTGGAGTTCAACGCTCGTTTCGGCGACCCCGAGACCCAAGCGGTCCTGGCTCTCCTCGCGACCCCGCTCGCCCCCGTGCTGCTGGCTGCAGCCTGCGGTGAACTCGCTGAGCTACCGCCTCTCGCGTGGCGTGACGGAGCCGCCGTTGTGGTGGTCGAGGCCGCCAGCGGCTATCCCGGTACGCCCGTATTGGGAGGGTCTGTTGAGCTGCCCGCCGACGTCAGTGACGCCTGGACCATCCAGGCTGGCACGGCGCTTGCTGACGGTCGGCTGGTGGCCTCCGGCGGCCGGGTGCTGGGCGTCGTCGGGCTGGGTGAGGACCTGGAGGCCGCGCGGGAGCGGGCGTACGCCCACCTGTCCCAGGTGCGGTTCCCCGACGGCTTCCACCGCACCGACATCGGCGTCCCCCACTGAATACCTCCCGACTGCGTGCCGTAGCTCGTCGCGGGTAGCTCAGCGGAGGAAACTGATACTCCCGAATTTCCTGACAGGAACGAGGGCCTGTTGATCACCACGGGTACATCAGTGGTGTGCAGATCGAGGTCACCCCATCCCTGCCGGAGCGCAGTCCTATGCGACCGCTGTCCCTCGGATGAGCGGGCCCAGCATCCCCAGCACACCTGGGTATTGGAGGTATTCGAGGCGGATGTCATGGAAGGGACTTGCCTTGAGGGCGGCCGTGGTGTCGCGGCAGGGGTCACAGCCGTGGTCGAGTAGTTTGGTCAAGGGCGAGAGTATTCCCTGCAATCGGCGCGCGATAGAACCGGTCGGGGCGGCAATGTGTTCGCTGAAGTGCAGGATCCCGCCTGGTCGCAGTACGCGGTGCGCTTCCCGGAGCGCCAGCGCGGCATCCGTGACGGAGCAGAGAACCGTCGCGCACATCACAGTGTCGACGGAGGCGTCGTCGAGGGGGATGGCCTCGGCGGCTCCAGCGAGGACCGTTGCCTCAGGACGTCCAGCGACGGCCCGCCTCAGCCGGCCTGACGGGCGAGGTTCCAGAGCGATCCATCGAACGCTCACGGGGAGAAAGGCGCCCAGGGCTCCCTGCCCGGCTCCAAGATCAAGAACAACGCCGTGGCAGCGCGAGGCCGTACGCATCAGCCACTGCCGATGAGCTAGTGGTGTCGTCGAGTCTTCGGCGGAATCCATGGAATCAGCATAGAAACCCAGACGGCGACGGCGGCCTCGGCATCACGAGCATTTCCCTCAAGGTCCTGCCCGGCGAAACTCGCTTCACATCTATGCCGTCGCGAGCTGGAAGAGCCCCGTTGTGTGGTGAGTGAGAAATGGTCTATGGGTTTATACCAAGTTATACTTTGTGTCATGAAGACTGCTGTGTCGATTCCAGAACATGTCTTTGAGCAGGCAGAGAGGGTTGCCAGAAGCCGCGGGTGGACGCGTTCGTACCTGTACACAGAAGCGGTTCGTGCGTTCATGGAACAGCTGGAGGACGACCCCGTCACCTCCGCGCTTGATGCGCTGGCAGATGAACTGGCGGTTGAGCCGGTTGCATCTAGCGGACGTGCCCTCATCGATTCTGGTGCTTGGCAGTGGTGAGGCGCAGTGAGGTCTGGTGGGTGGATTTCGGTGAGCCGCTGGGCTCCGAGCCGGGCTATCGGCGTCCCGCTCTGGTGGTGTCCTCGGACCGCTTCAACCGGTCCCGCATCGCGACGGTTGTGGTCTTGCCCGTCACCAGCAACCTGAGGCTCGCCTCTGGCCCTGGCAACGTTGAACTTGAGCGAGGGGAGGCAGGGCTGTCGAAAGCGTCGGTGATAAACGTCTCTCAGGTGGTTGTTGTTGATCGCAGTCGCTTCGATCAGCGGATCGGGAGCTTGCCGACCGGTGTCATGGTGCGCGTGGATGCTGGGTTGCGGCTCGCCTTCGCGCTATGACGCGGCCGGGCGGATAGAGTGCCGCCATGAGCGTCCCCAATGTGCTGGCCACCCGTTACGCCTCCGAGCAGCTGCGCGCGATCTGGGCGCCCGAGGCGAAGGTCGTCGCCGAGCGGCGGCTGTGGCTGGCTGTGCTGCGCGCCCAGCGTGACCTGGGTGTCGACTTCGGGGGCGCTGACCCCGGCGAGGTAATCGCCGCTTACGAGGCTGTCACCGGCCAGGTCGACCTTGAGTCCATAGCGGCCCGGGAACGCGTCACCCGGCACGACGTCAAGGCCCGGATAGAGGAGTTCAATGCCCTCGCAGGGTATGAGCACATCCACAAGGGCATGACCTCCCGCGACCTGACGGAGAACATCGAGCAGTACCAGGTCCTGTCCTCGCTGCGCCTGATCCGCGACCGCGTCGTTGCCGCCCTCGCGCACCTCGCCCGGCTCGCCGTCACCTGGGCCGGCCAGCCGCTGACCGGCCGCTCCCACAACGTCGCCGCGCAGATCACCACCCTCGGCAAACGCTTCGCCACCGCCGCCGACGAGCTGCTGGTGGCGTATCGCCGCCTTGAGGAGCTGATCGCCCGCTACCCGGCGCGCGGCATCAAGGGGCCGGTCGGCACCGCTCAGGACATGCTCGACCTGCTCGGCGGCGACGCCGGGAAACTGGCCGAGCTGGAGCGGCGCGTCACCGCCGAGCTGGGTTTCGAGGCCGTCCTGACCTCGACGGGACAGGTGTATCCCCGCAGCCTCGACTACGACGTCGTGACCGCGCTGGCGCAGACCGCCGCCGCCCCGTCGAATCTCGCTACCACAATCCGCCTGATGGCCGGACTGGAGCTGGTCACCGAGGGGTTCAAGGAGGGTCAGGTCGGGTCGTCGGCCATGCCCCACAAGATGAACACCCGCTCCTGTGAGCGCGTCAACGGGCTGGCAGTGATCCTGCGCGGCTATGTATCGATGGTCGGTGAGCTGGCCGGCGACCAGTGGAACGAAGGTGACGTCTCCTGTTCGGTGGTGCGGCGGGTGGCGCTGCCCGACGCGTTCTTCGCCCTCGACGGGCTGTTCGAGACTTTCCTGACGGTCCTCGCGGACTTCGGGGCCTTCCCGGAGGTGATCGCCGCCGAACTGGACCGTTACCTGCCGTTCCTGACCACGACGAAGGTGCTGATGGCGGCGGTGCGCAAGGGAGTGGGCCGCGAGGAGGCCCACGAGGCCATCAAGGAACACGCCGTCGCTGTCGCGTTGGAGATGCGGCAGGGACTGAAGGTCAATGACCTCCTGGACCGGCTGGCCGCCGATCCGCGCCTCCAACTGACCCGCGGCGAACTGGACGCGCTCGTCACCAACCCCCTCGACCTGACGGGCACCGCCGGGGCGCAGGTCGCGCAGGTCGCCGAGGCTGTCGCCCAGGTGACGGCACAGCACCCGGAGGCGGCCGCCTACCGCCCGGGCGCCGTCTTGTAGAAGTAAGCTCAAGGGGTGCGAAGTGCAGTTGTATGCACTAAGTAGGACGCAGAAAAGCTCGGTGCGTGAATCTGTCGCCACGACAAGGTGTTGATACCGGATGGTTGCCGGCTAAATCCCCCGGTAGGATTAAAGAAGGTCAGAGGATGGAGACCAGCATGAATGCGTCAGCCCCCCGGAGTTTCGCGGACCTGATCCCGTATTCGACGCCAGAATCGCTTGATGACCTGCATGGGCCGACATCAGGTGTGATCCGCGTGTCATCGCACATCAACACAGCACCGGAACCGACATACAACCTAGATACGGCAAGTGGGCTGTGGACGGCCTATAGCGCAATCGTGCGTGATGGGTATCCAGAAGAACAGGCTGCTCTGCTGGACCGGGCGACGCTGATACGGCTGTGGCCAGACCTGAACCTGCCGAAGCGGTGCCGTGATCTGTGGACCGCGAAGTTCGCTGAATTGCGTGAGCTACCGTTGCGCACCGTGGCCGTGTAGCCAGTGAGGGAGATTCATAAGCGGCTTGTCCGCAGTGGGCTCGTCATTATCGAGCAATATGGGTTTGTTCTAGCTGGCGGTTATGCATTGTCAGCGAATGGGTTCGGTGACCGTCCATCCATGGATGTCGACTTTTTCACCAAGGATCTCTCGCCAGAGAATTTCGCACAGGCTGTTGATGAACTGACCATTGCCTATGAGGGTCAAGGCCTGATCGTGAATGTCTTGAACCGTACACCTCTCTTCGTGAATTTTGATGTGCTTGACCCTATAACAGGGGAGTCCAGCGAGCTTCAACTTGGTTGGGATTACCGGGAGTTCCCGCCGGTATGTCTGGACATCGGTCCTGTCCTGGATGAGCGTGATGCGGTAGCGAACAAGATGACGGCATTGTATTCCCGAGGTGAGGTCCGCGACTTCATTGACATCTACGCTGTGATCACCTCGGGCAGATTCACTCAAGAGGATGTTCTCGCCTTGGCCGATTCCCGTGAGTCGTTGCCCATAGACCGGGGGATGCTTGCTCAGCGGTTCAAAATGCTGAGTGGCCCGGAGTATGCCGGCATGTACGACTTGGAGCAATTCGCCAACTACGGCATCGACGCCGACACGCATGCCGCCATTGTTGAGCGATTCGCGCAATGGGCGGCAGACATCGACCTCTGCCAGCGGGGTGGTGAACAGTGGTTGAGATGACCGGAAAGGCAGAAGCAGCCCCAGTGTATCTACGGCGAGGAGTCCGTGGACTTTGCGACCCGAGTTAGCCTTAATCTTTTATGGGATGTCTGGATGGGGTTTGGAGTGCTATGGGTTTTGGCGGCTGGGGTGCGCGCAAACCTATAGCACTCCAGACAGCGTGTGGGCCGGGTCATGACCCGGCCCACATTTGTGTTGTGATCAGTCGGTGGCGGTGAGAGCTTCCTTCCACTTTATCGGTTTGCCGGTGCGCAGCAGGCCGCGTTCGTAGATACGGGCTGCGAACCAGGTGATCAGCGCAGAGGTCGCGATGAGGATCACGATGGAGAGGAACGGCTCCCAGGCCGCTCCCTGTTCCCGGAACACCCGGAGCGGCACCGCCACCGGGGCAGAGAACGGGATATAGCTCATGATCTGCATCGCCAGCGGGTTGCTGCCGAAGGAGGCGACGCCGAAGTAAGGCAGCATCACAATCCACATGATGGGCTGGATCGTGTTGCTCAGGTCCTCAGAGCGGGAGACCAGGGCAGCGGCAGCCGCGAACAATGCCGCGATCATCACGAAGCCGAACAGGAACAGCACGATGAACCACAAGATGGGTAACGTTAGCTGCCCCAGCGGTATCGACTCGCCGTTGATGGCGGCTCCCAGGAATACGGTTCCAGCGATGGCCGCGATCTGCGTCAGGGCCGCTGCGGAGTTCCCGAGGATCTTCCCGGTCAGCAAAGCCTTCGAGGAGATGCTGGCCAGCAGGATCTCCACGATCCGGGTCTGTTTCTCCTCCACCACGGACTGAGCGATGCTCATCCCAGTGAGCGCAGCCATCATCCATACCAAGCCAAAACCAATGTTCAGGAAAGATTGGAGCCCGGGATTGGGGGCGTCCGGGTCCAGCAGCTCCACGCTCGGTGACACCGAGAGTTTCATGGTGAGAGTCTCTGGCGGGTCGCTGAGAGCGATCAGCTTCAGGCCGGTCGGATTTCCCGCGTCGGGAACGACTGCGGCCTTCACCTCTTCAGAGGACACCAGTTTCCGGGCGGCAGCCTCATCGACAACCTCTGTGACGTTGATGTCGGACAGCCGTGACAGCGTCGGAGCCAGCTCCGCGGTGGTTGCGACGGTAGTGGTACCGCTTATCAGTTTTCCGAGCCGCGGTATAAAAACCATCAGACCGAGGAAAACCACTAGCGTGATGGCTGTCGAGATCAGGAAGGACTTGGACAGGAAGCGCGTGATGATCTCGCGCTTGGCGACGATACCGATGGTGGTCCAGAACGGGGGGCGGGTGCTGGTGGAAGGGGTGCTCACTTTGCCATCTCCTTGTAGATCTCGTGCAGGTTGCGGGTGACGCGCCCGAACTTCGTGACGGTGCTGCGGGCCATGGCCTCGCTGAGGATGCGGTTTGCGGTGGACTCGGCGTAGGTCTGGAAACGGACATAGCCGCCGTCGAACTCGACCACCTGCACCCCGGCGTCGCGTACCCAGCCGGTGTCGCCGTTCATCTGGAGCTCCCAGTCGTTGCTGGTGTCCAATGCCAGGAGTTCCGCGCGGGTGCCGTTGGCCCGGACCTCGCCGTCCGAGATGATCACCAGTTCGTCACAGAGCCGCTCCACCACGTCCAGCTGATGCGACGAGAACAGCACGGGGGCGCCGGTGTCCGCGATGTCGCGTAGCACCTGGACGGTGAGGTCGACGGCGTCAGGATCCAGGCCCGAGAAGGGCTCGTCCAGGATCAGGGCCGCGGGGCGGTGGACTAGGGCGGCGGCGATCTGGGCCCGTTGCTGGTTGCCGAGGGACAACGACTCCAGGGTGTCGGTGGGTTTGCCTTGCAGGTTGAGGCGCCCCAGCAATTCCAGGCTGTACCGCTTGGCCTCATCCGCGGGCACGCCGTGCAGCTGGGCCAGGTAGACCAGCTGGTCGATCACCTTCATCTTCGGATAGAGGCCGCGTTCCTCGGGCATGTAGCCGATGCTGGCGCGCTGGTCCGCGGTGATGGGCTCTCCGTCGAGGAGCACCTGGCCCTCGGTGGCCGCCAGCACCCCGAGGATGATACGCATCGTCGTGGTCTTGCCAGCCCCATTGCCGCCGACGAACCCGGTCATGAGCCCAGGTTTGATGTCAAAGGAGACGTCTTTGAGGACATGTTTGTCTCCGAAGAACCGGTGAACATTCCGTACGCTGATCATGGCCTCAACGCTATGGTGAAACCCCTAGTCAGCGCTTCCCGCGGGAGAGGGAAAACCGGTTGTCCCCCGGACGGGGGAGACGGCTCGCGACGGGGGAGACGGGTTCTGTGGTCACTGCCCCGGGTGCCCGTTTGCTGGTCTTCCTCCTGATGTGCTGGCCTTATTCAGGTTTGCTGGCGTCACAGCACAGGCAAACGCACACAAGGCCAGCAAACGTGGGTTAGGGCCAGCAAAAAAGCCCATTAGGCCGAGCTGGGGGAGACCAGGCCGTGTTCATAGGCCCAGATGACGGCGCTGATGCGGTCGCGCAACCCCAGCTTGGACAGGATGTTCGAGACATGGGTCTTGACGGTCTCCGGACTGACGAAAAGCTCGGCTGCGATCTCGGCGTTGGTCAGCCCGCGGGCCAGGCACAGCAGGGTGGTCTGTTCGCGCTCGGTCAGCACGTCGACGCTCACCTGCGCGGCATGCTGAGGCTGGGTCGCGGTGAAGCGGGCGATGACCCGCCGGGTCACCTGTGGTGCGAGGAGGCCATCGCCCCGTCCGAGGATCTGGACGGCCTCGATCAGCTCCTCGGCCTCCGCGGTCTTCAGCACGAAGCCAGCGGCCCCCGCCTGGAGGGTCTCGAACAGGAAGTCGTCGCGGTCGAAGGTGGTCAGGATCAGTATCGCCGAGCGGCACCCCTTGGCCGTCAGCTGGCGGGTGGCCTCGATACCGTCCAGCTGCGGCATCTGCACGTCCATGCAGATCACGTCGGGCTGCAGGTCGAGGGCCAGCGCGATGCCCTCAGTGCCGTCGGCAGCCTCGCCCACCACCTCGATGCCCGGCTCGGTCTCCAGGATGGTCTTGAAACCGGTCCTGATGAGCGCCTGGTCATCCACCAGCAGTACCCGGATCATGCGCCCACCTCGGCTGGGACCTCGGCGCGCACGCGGAAGCCACCACGTGGCTTCGATCCGGTCTCCAGGGTGCCGCCGACGGCCGTCACCCGCTCGCGCATGCCGATCAGGCCGGTTCCGGTCCCGGGCAGGCCGGTGCGCATCCCGATGCCGTCGTCGGCGACCTCCAGCTCAACGGTCTTGCTCCGCCCGCGCAGCCGCACCTCCACCCTCGCCGACGGGCCTGCGTGCTTGGCGGCGTTCGTGAGGGCCTCCTGGGCGACGCGGTACAGGGTCAGCTCGATGGCTGGGGTGAGTGGCGGCAGCTCCCCAATACGGTCGTAATTGACTTTCAGTCCGGTCTGCTGGGAGGAGGTCACCAGCTTGCTCAGCTCATTCAGGGTCGGCAGGCTCTCGTAGTTGGCCTCGCCGGAGCGCAGCATCAGCACCACCGAGCGCAGGTCCCGCACCGCCAGGCGTGCTCCCGCCTCGACCTCCTTCAGGGACGCCCTCGCGCGTTCCTGGTCGGTGTCCAGGAGCCGGCGGGCGGCTGCGGCCTGCACGGACATGGTCGTCACGTGGTGGGCGACGACGTCATGCAGCTCGCGGGCGATCCGCAGCCGCTCCTCTTCGATGGCTTTGGATACCAGGTCGGCCTGAAGCTCCCTGACGCTCGTATTGGCTCGTTCCAGCTCCAGCTGCTCCATCGCCTGCTGCCAGCCCCGGTCGCCAAAGACCCAGGCTGTGGCGAAGAAGAGGACATTGTGAAGCCAGGTCCCGCTGAGAGTAGCCAGCACCGCTTCCAGGGTGGGGCCGTCCGGCTGGCCCGCCTGCAGCCTCAACAGGAGGTCTAGGGTGTCCAGTGCCACCCCGAGGGCCATGGCGATGCTGATTGCGATCCGGGCTACCAGCGCCTTCGCGCGGTGCGCCGACCAGGCTCCTATGGAGAAGAAAGCCAAGCACAGTGAGACCTGGGAAGCGTAGAGATCCAGGCCGGTGGAGTGGATCAGGACGAGGTAGATCCCACACACGGCAATCCCGGAGGTCAGGGGGAAGCGGCGCCGCCAGATCAGGGGAAGTGTCATCAGGACACAGCCCAGGAACTGCAGCCACACCGAGGTTTTGAAGATCGATGTCCCGGCGACGACAGGCAGCCAGGCCATGACACAGCTAAGTACCATCAGACAGGCTGTGGTCAGGGCATCCGTGCGCAGCCAGTTCTCCGGCAGGGGACGAGCATCCATGCTCTGGAATAGTAGTGGAGTGACATGAAGAGGTGCCGTCCCGGGAGAACTTCCCGGGACGGCATCGTGAGATCCTGCTTGAGGGATCCTACCTGGGGGAAGGCGAGAGTCGGCCGGTGTTCGGCAGGCTGACCAGTGAACTCGTCGACTCCGTGGAGCCGCTCAGGGCGGGAGCCGTCTTGGTGGTTCCTAGGGTGAGGTAGCCGGGGTGGGTGGTGTCTTGTGTGGTGTTGGCGAATTTGATGGGGGCGCCGCCTTGCATGGTGTTGGGGATTCGTACTGCGATTGTTCCTTCGGCTGTGGGGAGGGTGGTGGTGAGTTCGGTGGTCTGGCCTGGGAGGAGGCTGGGCAGGTTTGCATCGATTTTCTGTGTTGCTATTGCTGTGCCGTTGGCGTCCAGGATGGAGAATTCTACGGGCCAGTTGTAGTAGAAGGGTGCGACGCCGCGGTTGGTGATTTTTAGTGAGACTGTGGTTGTGCTGTTGGTGTTTTGGATCCGGGATTCGGTGGCGGCGAAGTCATAACCAAGCGAAGCATGCGCCGCTTTCGCCTTCTCCAGTGCGGCTCCGGTATACCCGGGATCCCAGGCCCGGCGAACCATCAGCCATGATGCGTGGGTGTCCTGGAGGGCCTCGTCGAAGTTCTCAGCCTGCTTGCCTTCCTCGCAGGGTACCGACTCGTCGAAGACGCACTGCTGGACCGGGGGCTGGATCTCCCCGCCGATGGCCTCCGTCTGCCAGCGGTTGCTGAGCCCCGCCTCCTGCATGTAGCTCAGGAAGTGCCACGCGGCGGTGGGCAGCGTCGAATAGGCGAAGGAGTCGTCGTGGAAGCCCACATTCATGTCGCTCAGGTCCTTGGCGGGGCTGCGGTTCAGCAGCTTCGTCGCGTTGAAGGCCTGGTCCCAGGTCCGGTAGACGTTCAGCTCGACGTCACGGGGTGGCATCCAGTTCTCGCCGTTGGGGTTGTCGGCGCTCACCCTGCCATTCATGGGCGTGGTGTGCTGCTCGCCCCAGAACCCGATCAGCCCGGTGGTGATGAACCCGATGCGCGGGTCGCCGTCATACTTCTTGCCGAGCGCGGCGACGAAGTCCTTCATCAGCGACTGTATCCGCGGATCGCTGTAGTCGGGTGAAAAGCTGACATTGTTGTTGTTATACGCGGTGTACTTCCGCGACTGGTCGATCCCGCCGGGGCCGAGGAGATAGTCGGGCACCCCCGTCTCCCTGCCCGGATGGTCCAGGTAGAAGCGGAACGCGGCCTGGTGCCCGCGCGACTTGATGGCCTCCAGCTCGGTCTCGAACTGGCTCCAGTCGTAGCTTCCCTCGCCTGTGACTACCGCCTTGAGCGGCAGGTAGAAGAATTCCATCGTGTGGGAGAACTCGCTCTTGTGGTTGCCAGCCTGGTACTCAAACGGTATGAAGCCCTTGAGGGGATTGTCGGCGCGGGCGGCTGTCGTCTCAAGGGGCTGCCATCCCGTCTGGTCGTCGGCATGGGCCGGTGCCAGCGTCGCAGTCAGTGTCAGGGCCGCGATGGCGGCCGTGGTAGCGATACGAAGTTTCAACATGGCTCTCCTTGCCTAGGAGGGCCGGCTCTGGAAGAGCCGGTGTTGATCCTCACGCTACGACGCCATCGGGTCTGTCCTGTTAGGTCCCCTTACCACATATCATTACGCAACCCGTTGACTTAGTTATGGAAAGACTGCTTCAATATACGCGCTACCTTCGGGAGTCGGTCCAGAGTCGGAAAGGACCCGAATGAACTCAACACCGTCAGCGTCCGCTGCACCCCGGGTGAGAAGACGCTCTTCTCCAGCGACCCGAGGTCATGGCCTTGCCGCCATCATCCTGCTCGCTCCAGCCCTCCTGGGTTTCCTGGTCTTCTGGATCTACCCGGCGGTCCGCGGCTTTGGCTACTCGGTCACCGACTACAACCTCCTCAGCCAGGGCAAGTTCGTCGGCGGCGCCAACTTCGAGGCGGTCCTGAAGGACGGCCAGGTCTGGAGGTCCCTGCAGATCACGGTGGTCTTCGCGGTGGGGAGCGTCGTGATCTCACTGGTCCTGGCGATGCTGCTGGCGGCTCTCATGCAGCGCCTGCGCACCAAGACCTGGGTGCGCGCCGGCCTGCTCCTGCCGTGGCTCGTGCCCAACGTGGCGATCGCCCTCATCTGGGCCTGGTTGCTTGACGCCAACGTCGGCTATCTCAAGGGCGTGCTGGACGCCATCGGTAAGGCCACCAGCATGGACTTCCTGGTCAACTTCACCTTCTACAACAGCGATGCGGCACTTGGCATCATCATCCTGATCGGCATCTGGTCAGGCGTCGGGTACACGGCGTTGCTGCTGTTTGCCGGCATGATGCAGGTGCCGACGGAGTACTACGAAGCTGGGGCCATCGACGGAGCCAGCGAGACCACCATGTTCTTCAAGATCACGCTGCCGCTAATCCGGCCCGTCATCGCCCTGGTGGTGATCGTCTCGCTGATCGGGTCTTTCCAGGTGTTCGACCTGGTCCAGGTCGGTTACGGGAACAAGCCCATCCCCGAGGTTCGAGTCATCTATTACTACATCTATCAGCAGGCGTTCAATTTCATGAAGATGGGTTATGCCTCGGCGATCGCCCTCGTCCTCGCCGTGATCCTCGCGGTCCTCACCCTGATACAACTGCGCCTGCTGCGCGCCAACCGATCGGATCTGTCATGAGCGCCCGCCACCACAGGACCTTGCGGCCCGGACGGGCATTCGCCTGGTTGATGCTGGTCATCGCCCTGGCCGGCACGGTCTTCCCGTTCTACTGGATGGTGCGCACCGCCCTGACGCCGGCGGCGGAGCTGGTGGCCGACTCCGGGCAGCTGTGGCCCTCGCACCCCACCCTCATCAACTTTGAACGGGTGCTGGGGCTGGTGTCCCGCCAGGAGGCGATCGCGGCCGGCGGCAGCGGGGCCACCATCAACTTCCCGCTCTACACCCTCAACTCGATCATCTACGCCGGCGGGATCGCCGTCATCCAGACCCTGGCCTGCGCCGGGGCGGCCTATGCCTTCGCGCGGCTGCAGTTCTGGGGCCGCGACGTCCTGTTCCTGATCATCATCGGCGGGCTCATGATCCCCGGCATCTTCACTCTGCTTCCCAACTTCACCCTGATCCGCGACCTCGGGATGATGAACACGATGGGCGGCATGATGCTGCCGTCGATGCTCATGACGCCGTTCGCGATCTTCTTCCTGCGCCAGTTCTTCCTGTCCATGCCGCAGGAGGTGGAGGAGGCCGCCATGCTCGACGGCTTGGGCCCGCTGGCGCGTTTCGCCCGGATCGCGATCCCCATGAACCTCGGGCCGATCGCCACCATGATCCTGATCACCTTCGTCGGGATGTGGAAGGATTATCTCTGGCCGCTGGTGGTTGGGCGTGAGGAACACACCCGGCTGCTGACCGTCGCGCTTGGGGTGTTCCAGCAGCAGTCGCCCAACACCGCCCCCGACTGGACCGGGCTGATGGCCGGCTCGACGCTGTCCGTGCTGCCTGCCCTGCTCATCCTCGTCTTCCTGGGCAAGCAGCTCGTCCAGTCACTCAGTTTCTCGGGGAACAAGTAGTTCCCCGGGATCGGCACTAGGAAACAAAGGAGTTCTGATGTCACTTCGGAAGATCACCGCCGCATTCGGGGCCATCGCCCTCACCCTGGCGATGGGGGCGTGTGGCGGAAACTCTGGCAGCGGCTCTGACGGTGAGTCAGTCACCCTCCAGTACTGGCTGTGGGATGACAACCAGCTTCCGCTCTACCAGCAGTGCGCGGATGCGTTCACCGCGAAGAACCCGAACATCAAGATCGAGATCACCCAGACCGCCTGGGGCCAGTACTGGCAGAACCTGACCACGCAGATCGCCTCGGGGTCCGCCCCAGACGTGTTCACCGACGATGTCTCCCACTACCCGCAGTTCGTGGAGAACCAGCAGATCTTGGACCTGACCGACCGGATCGAGAAGGCCGGCATCGACTTCAGCCAGTACGCCGAGGGCTTCCCGGAGCGCTGGGTCCTCGACGGCAAACGCTACGGAATCCCCAAGGACTGGGACGCGGTCGGCCTGCTGTACAACGTCGAGATGGCCGAGGCCGCCGGATTCACCGCCGAGAAGATGAACAGCCTGACCTGGAACCCCGAGGACGGCGGCACCCTCGGCGAGTTCATCCGCGCCACGACCGTCGACACCAGTGGCCGCAACGCCAACGACCCCGCCTTCGACAAGAACAACGTCAAGACCTACGGCTACTACCCCGAGTGGGCCGATGGCGCGGTCGGCCAGAACGGCTGGGGCAACTTCGCCTACTCCAACGGGTTCACCTACTCCGATCAGAAGGACGGTATCCCGGCGCAGTTCAACTACGCCAAACCCCAGATGGTGCAGACGGCCAGCTGGCTGCAGAAGCTGATCCAGGACGGGCTGGCCCCGCGATTCGACCAGCAGTCGTCACTGGGCACCGACGCTGTCATGAAGAACGGCACCGTGGCCTCCACCATCCAGGGGTCCTGGACCATGGCCTCCTACCTCGACCCCTCGTCGCCGGTGAAGTTCGGCTACGCCAAGCTGCCCACCGGGCCTGCCGGTCGTTTCACCGCCACCAACGGGCTCTCCGACGCGATCTGGTCGGGCACCAAGCATCCGGAGCAGGCCTTCGAGTGGGTCAAATACCTCGGCTCGGCTGAGTGCCAGGACCAGGTCGCCAAGGGCGCCCGCGTCTTCCCTGCGCTCAAGTCCTCCACCGAGATCGCCATGCAGGCCTACAAGGAGAAGGGCTACGACCCCGCCCCGTTCGTCGACATGGTCTCCGCAGGGGAAACCTACCCCGTGCCGCTGTTCAACAAGGGCAATGAGCTGGACGAGATCATCCAGGACGCCATGTGGAAGATCGCCGACGGCGCCGATCCGCAGACGACCCTGACCAAGGCCAACGAGGACGCCGAGGCGCTCTACAAGTGACGACGACGGATAACGGATAGATAAGGATCCCCGGTGAGTGACCCCATGCCGGCTGACAGCTGCCCATCGCCCGAGGTGAGGGAGACCTACTTCGACGCGCCGCGGGTGGCGCTGCTGCACGGCATGGGGCCCGGGGCCCAGGCCTATCGCTCGGGGCACAACTCGTGGTCCCCGGCCGGATGGCGGGACCTGGCGGAGAGCCCGCTGCGGATCGCGAACCCGGCACGCCGCAACACCGCCGACGACCTCCGCTGGGACGATCCCGTCCGCCACCACTCGTCTTGGCTGCTGGCCCTTGCCGACGGGGAACGGTCCCTGCTGCTGGGCGCGCTCGAGGGCGACACCCCCCGCCTGCACGCCGACCTCGACGTGCTCAGCGGCTGGACCGAGACCGGGCGGCCCGGCCGCTGGGTGCTGCTGGAAGGGCCAGAGCTCCAGGTCTTCGAGCGCTACCGGGCGCTGCTGCAGGACCACTATGGGGCCCGCGACCGCGACCCCGGCACCGTCTGGTCGTCGTGGTATTCCCTCTACGAGGACATCTCCCGCCAGGCCTTTGACAGCATCCTGCCGGAGCTGCCCGGCCTTGGTTTCGACACCTTCCAGGTCGACGACGGGTGGCAGCGCGTCGTCGGCGACTGGGAGCCGAACGACAAGTTTCCCGCGGGCATGGCGGAGATCGTGAGGACCTGCCGCGGCCTCGGCCTGCGTGCCGGGCTGTGGCTTGCCCCGTTCATCGTCTTGCCGGGCTCTGAGGCTTTCCGGGCGCACCGGCAGATGCTGCTCACCGACGCCTCCGGTGAGCTCGTGACCGCGGGCGAGAACTGGGGAGCCAGCTATTTCACCTACGACTACACCCGAGCCGATGCCCGCGAGCGGCTGGCTGAGCTCATCCACACCGCCGTCGAGGACTGGGGATACAGCTACCTGAAGCTGGACTTCCTGCAGGCCGCGGCCGTGCCCGGCCGGCACGCGTCGCCGGCGGACCGGGAGGCCGTCTACCGCGCGGCGATCCAAGCTATCCGCGACACCGCGGGCGAGGAGACCTTCCTGCTCGGCTCGGGGGCGCCGCTATTCGCCTCGCTGGGGATCCTTGACGCGGTGCGCACCGGCCCGGACGTGGCCCCGATGTGGACCAACTACGCCACGGACGACCCCTCCGATGCGCTGGCCCTCAACGCGCTGCGCAACGGCGTCGAGCGGCTGTGGCTGCGTGGCCTGATCGGCCTCGACCCTGACGTCGTCTTCGCACGGCATGCGCGTAATCTGCTCAGCGACCAGCAGTTGCAGTGGCTGAGGGATGCCGCGACCCTGTCGGGCTTCCGTGCCCTGTCCGACCCGCCCAGCTGGCTCACCGACGCCGAACGCGACGACCTGCGCCGCTACCTGGGACCCCTACCCGGGACCCGGCGTCTTGGGCGTCACCGGTTCCTGATCGGTGACCGCGAGGTCGACTTCGCGCCGGCGCTCCACGGCACCGCCAGCCGCTACGCGCTGTGACCTCAGTCGCGCTGGTTGTTGCGGAAGTAGTTGACCAGGTCCGGGGGCAGGACGGGGACCATCTTCGGGAGCGATCCCTCGCGCAGGCTTTCGGTGGCCTGGACCCCACACGCCACGGCATACCAGGCGCTCAGCGGCGACGTGTCGGTGGGTGCACCCGTGCGCACGAACCGTAGGAACTCTGCCACCGTCAGCGCGTCGGCGTCGTCATGCCCGTCCCGGTCACCCTCGATCGGGAACTGCTCGTCGCCGTCGGCGTTGTAGAAGCTACGCCGGTTCCACAGCCGGATCACGCCGCCGTCGCCATCGCCGAAGTTCTCAAGCCGTCCCCGCGACCCGATGACGGTGTAGTTACGCCAGTAGTCGGGGGAGAAGTGGCACTGCTGGTAGGAGGCCAGCACCCCGGAGCGCATCCGCATCATCAGCATCGACAGGTCCTCCACGTCGATCGTGGGATTGAGACCGGTCAGCGATTCGGGGGGCCAGTTGTCCAGCGAGAACCAGTCCTGCATTAGGGCCTGGCCCTGGCCGGTACGTGACTGCAGCTTCCCGTAGATCATCAGGGAACCCATGCCGACCACGTCCTCTGCCTCTGAGCCGGCCAGCCAGTGCATCACGTCGATGTCGTGCGCGGCCTTCTGGAGCAGCAGCCCATTGGAATGGCTGCGGTCGGCGTGCCAGTCCTTGAAGTAGTAGTCCCCGCCGTTGCCGACGAAGTGACGGCACCAGATACTCTGCACCTCGCCGATGGCGTCGTCCTGGATGAGCTGGCGCAGCTGCCTGACGAACGACATGTGCCGCATGTTGTGCCCGACGTATAGGCGGGTGTGGCTGTCACGGGCGGCGTGGAGGATGCTCGCGCTGCCCTCGATCGTGGTGGCGATCGGTTTCTCTAGGTAGACGGGGATGCCTGCCTCGAGCAGCTCCACGGCGGCTGCCTCGTGGGTGTCGTCCGGTGATGTCACGAACGCGGCCCCGAGCCCGGTCTCGATGAGCTCACGCACGGTGCGTACCACGGGGCAGTCCTCGGGCTGCTTGCCCAGCAGCTGCTGCACCCGCGTGGCCGCGACCGGGTCGGGGTCGCAGGCTCCGACGATCACCGCCTTGTTCTGGGCAGACTCGGCATGCCGGACCAGCTGGGACCGCATCCCAAGGCCGATCACCCCGATGCGCAGGGGTTCCGAGATCACGACGGCGTGCCGGTGGGCCTCGGCCTTGCGCTGATCGGTGAATACCTGGTGCGTGCTGATGACCTTATCCAGCCCGGTGGCCGCCACAGGGTGCCCGGTCCGGGCGTGCAGGAAATGCGTCTCGGCGTCACGCAGCGCCAGTGACAGGGCACCGACCGACGAAGCGGCCCCGTCCAGCTGGTCGTCCTCCATGGTCAGCTTGGGCGCGGTGGGCAGCCGCATCTCCTTGAGATACTCCCACACCTGGGCCGCCGAGGCCTTGTCCTTGAGGTCGGTCGTCGAGATCACCACCACCGTCGGGTCGATCACAGAGCTGACCGCTCCGATGGTGGTGGCCGCCCGTAGCGCCCAGTCCAGCTGGTCTGGGCCGGTGTCCAGCCGGGCCCGCAGCTCCCCGTCGAAGCTGTCATTGACCTCACCGGCGTGCCAGTGGTGGCCGTGATGGACATCCCCGCCAAGGACCAGTCCGGTGCGGAAACCCGCGAAGACCTGGACGTGCAGCAGAGGGTCTGCCACGCTGATGCGGCCGCTGGCGACACGGACGGTGAACTCGCCGTAGGCAGCGCTGTTGATGTCGTTGTCGATGCGGAAGGGGATGCCGGTGCGCTCGCTCAGCTCCCTGGCCAGGGGCAGATCCTGCCACTGGGGAACGGAGTAGCTGCGCAGGATGACTCCCTGGCCGTCGACGATGCCCGTGGTCGATGCGAACCCGCACACCGCTTTGCCGTGGTCCGCCTCCAGGCTCCTGACCACGTCCAGGACATGGTCACACAGCTCTTCCAGCCGCTCCTGACGGGAACGCTGGACGAGGGGCGTGATGGAGGTGTGGATCACCTTCCCCGAGATGGTCGCAGCGGTGATCGATGTCTCGTCGCGCTGGATGTCCAGGGCGACCACGAAGCCGTGCCGGGGTCTGAACGAGTAGCAGGCGGCGGGCCGGCCGGCCCCGGAGCTGGTGGAGCTCTGTATCACCAGCCCCTCGGCTTCCAGGTCGGCGACGATGATGCTGGCCGTCGGGCGGGAGATGTCGGCGTCTTTCGCGAGTTGCGCCAGGGTGGCTTCGCCGCGGGCGCGCAGCGAGTGGATGAGACGTCGGGCACGCTCTGCTCTCGCCAGCGAGTTGGCATCTTGGTCCATGTGAAAGTCCTCCGGCGGCGGGTTGTCACCCCTTATGATACGTGGTTTCTATAGAAAAGAAACCCTCTTGCTCAAATAGGCCTGGGTGACATGGCTCAGCTGGCCCGGCGGCGCTGTCTCAGGTCACCAGCCGTCCACTTGCCACTCTCAGCTCCTCCAGCGGGCGAGAGAACACGGCGCGGCGCAGGCTGGAGTCCCGCGGCAGCGCGGAGAGATCCAGCGGCTGCAGGCGCGGCTCCTTCTGGAAGATGAAGAAGAGTGCGTCGTGCAGGCCGGGCTCGCTGCCGCCGAGCAGCTTGAAGCGACGCGCGAACCGCGCCAGGTTGGACTCCGGCTCCAGGCAGGCCATCAAGTCCGGGTCCAGCATCCAGGAGTGCAGGACAAAGTCTGTGACCGGGTACTCCGGATAGGTCCGCGGTACCAGCTCCCGGGCTGCGGCGAGCGATTCGTCGACCAGGGACGGGGTGAGAGGGCCGCTCTCCGGGATGTGAATCCCGCAGGCGTACTCGCCGGCCGCCTCCGCCTGCTCCAGCGTGAACTGCAGACGTCCCAGCCACAGGTGACGCCCGGTGAAGTTCGCCACACACCAGGTCTGTGAGCACAAGCCGAAGAAGCCGAAGATCTCCCGGAAGACGTGCACCTGCTGGCTGAGATCCGCCAGCGAACGCCAGGCGACCTCACTGGGAACGCCCCTGGCGACGTACGCCTCATGCACCGGGGCCGAGACGGCAACCAGCGCGAGCAGCGTCACCAGGCCCTCCTCGAAGGAGGCGAGGCCGCCGTCGTCGCGCACCGGCAGGTTCTCACTGAAGAAATCCCCGATGCGGGCATGGAGTTTCCCGGCCAGGTCCACGACCCTGGAGAGCCGTTCCGGTGCGTCTGCCAGGGAAGCGATGAGCGTCCGGCAGTCGGCGGCATCGGCATCTCGGAAACCCAGCCTGGTGAGGTCGGCGCGTGCGAGTGCATCAAGAACCTCTGGCGGTTTCACGGCATTCATCTTAGGGAATCCGGCGATGGTGGCTGCGCGGCTCCTGGGCTCTAAGCTGGCGTGGTGAGCCAGTTCGAGTCGCTTGGTCTGCCGTTGCTCCATGCCGGGAAGGTGCGCGAGATGTATGCGCTGCCGGACGGCGATGTGCTGATGGTGGCCACTGACAACATCTCCGCCTTCGACCATGTGCTGCCCACCCCCATCCCTGGCAAAGGGGCGGTCCTGACACAGCTGTCGCTGTGGTGGTTCAAGCAGCTGCGTGGCGTCGTGGCCAATCACGTGGTCTCGGCCAAGGTGCCGCAGGAGGCCGAAGGGCGGGCCATCGTCGTCGAGAGACTGGACATGGTGCCTGTGGAATGCGTGGCCCGCGGCTATCTGACCGGGTCCGGCTGGGCTGAGTACCAGCAGTCGCGGACGGTGTGCGGGGTGCCGCTGCCCGGCGGCCTGCGCGACGGCGACAAACTGCCCGGGCCGATCTTCACCCCCGCGATTAAGGCGGACCTGGGGGAGCACGACGAGAACGTCGACTTCGAGACCATCGCCCGGCTGCACGGCACTGGCCTGGCTGGCCGGCTGCGAGAGCTGACCCTGGAGGTCTACACCCGGGCGGAGCGGATCGCGGCCGGGCGGGGCATCATCCTGGCCGACACCAAGCTTGAGTTCGGGCGGCGCGCCGACGGCACCCTCGTCCTGGCCGATGAGGTGCTCACCCCGGACTCCTCGCGGTTCTGGGATGCGCGGCTGTGGGTTCCCGGGGAGTCGCTGCCCAGCTTCGACAAGCAGTATGTGCGTGACTGGCTGGCCAAGGATTCCGGGTGGGACCGCAAGTCGGCGCCCCCGGAGCTGCCTGACGACGTGGTCGCCGCCACCTGTGCCCGTTACGCCGAGGCCTACGAGCGCCTGACCGGTCTGTCTATCCGACCTTGATCTGGGGGCGGAGCGTGTCCATCAGCGTCTTCGTCCCGGTGTCGGAGTCAGCGGCGCCGAGGGTGTAGACGGCCAGCCCCTTGGGATTCCCGAGATCCATGACCACACTGTCCGTCAGGGATCCCCCGCCCGGGCATTTCGGGTTGACCGCATGGATCCGCACCCAGTGCCCCTGGTGCCCGTCGATGGTGACCGGCTCGGACTTCAGGATCTCGTGCGACTCGTAACCCGGGAACAGGGCGCTGGTCAGATGGCATTCGATGACCTGCCTGGCCGTGGTCGCAGGATCGGTGAAACCCGCGTCCCTGGGAGCCAGGCCAAGATCGAGGGTCTCGACCCAGAGCGCCGAGCCCGGTACAGGGGTGCTGAGAGCCGCGTGGTCGGTCAGAACGTAGGAACTCTGGGAATAGGGACTCCAGCCCTCCGGCACCGGGACGCTGATGCCCCCTCCGGTCAGCCTCGAGGGGTCTGACTGCTGGGCGCGGGTTCCAGAGACCCTCGGGCACTCGACCGTGTCGCCGCCCTGGGAACTCGTCTCGGTGGGCGGTGATGGGGTGGGGGAGTCGGTGACTCTCTCATCCCAGATGCTTCCCGTCGGTCGTGCCGTCTGGGTGTCTGCGGCTATGGGGTTCAGGCCCCGGCCGAACACGGTCCAGGCCAGCAGGGCCACTGCGACCAGACCGGCCCCAGCCAGCACCCAGGCAGCCCACCTGGCTTTTCCTTGCGATGCGCTGGCTTCATGCCGGGAACCGGTGGCCTGCTGTGAGACCGGCGGTCCTTGCCATGAGCGGCCATCCCAATAGCGGAACTGCCCCGGATGTTCAGGATCGGGATACCAACCAGGCTGCGACATGGCAGAAGTGTAGGGGAGCAGGAGGTGAGGGAATCCAGCCGCGATCACAACACCTGGGCACACCGGCCTCAGCGGCGCAGCTCCCGCCGGAATCGCTCATTGTCGATATGGTTTATGCCATGCCACGTGTCGTCGTAAACGTCATGCCCAAGTCCGAGATCCTCGACCCCCAGGGCAAAGCCGTCACCGGTGCCCTCAAACGTCTTGGATTCGACGGGATGACGGTTCGCCAGGGTAAGCGTTTTGAGGTCGAGGTGGATGAAGAGGTCACACCAGAGGTCCTCGCGCGCATCTCCGAGGCAGCGGAGAAACTCCTCGCCAACACCGTCATCGAGGCCTATGAAGTGGTGGCTGGCTGATGGTCCGCATCGGTGTGGTCACCTTCCCGGGGTCGCTCGATGACCACGATGCGTTGCGCGCCGTCCGCCTGAGTGGCGCCGAGGCCGTCGCGCTGTGGCACGGGTCGGACTCCATCGACGGCGTGGATGCTGTCATCCTCCCAGGCGGCTTCTCCTACGGCGACTATCTGCGCTGTGGCGCGATCGCCCGCTTCAGCCCCGTTATGGAGACCGTCATCGACGCCGCAGGCAAGGGCCTGCCTGTGCTGGGCATCTGCAATGGCTTCCAGCTGCTGTGTGAGGCTCACCTCCTCGACGGCGCCATGATCCGCAGCACTGGCCAGCACTTCATCTGCCGCGACGAGAGGCTGCGCGTCGAATCCGTGGACACCACCTGGACCTGTGGCTTCACCAGGGGTGAGGAGATCGTCATCGCCCTGAAGAACGGTGAGGGCAACTACCAGGCCGCCCCCGACACCCTGCGGCGCCTCGAGGACAACGCCCAGGTGGTTTTCCGCTACCTCGACAACCCCAACGGATCGGCCAATGACATCGCGGGCATCACCAACGAACGGGGAAACGTCGTCGGCCTGATGCCTCATCCCGAGCACAATGTCGAGGCCCTGACCGGGGCGTCGCTAGACGGCCTCCGGTTCTTCGAGTCGCTGATCCAGTTCCTCATGGCGCGGGTGTGACCTGAGTGCTCAGCCCCTAGTGGATACCCCTTTGCGGGCTTGACTGTGCGACCGCATACACTGGAATGCAACAGTCATCGCGATTCTGAAGGAACCCACATGGCGAACCCCGTATTCAGTCGCAGCTCGGCTTTCAACCAGCCGCCTGCCTATCAGCAGTCCTACGGCTATCAGCCGCAGCCTGGCTATGAGCCGCAGCCGGGCTACCCGGGCGGCTACATGCAACAGCAGCCCCAGCCGACTCTTGGTGGGGTCATGACCATGGACGACGTCCTGGCGAAGACCGCCATCACCCTGCTGGTGGTGTTCGCGGCCGCTGGAGCCACCTTCATGCTGGTGCCGACCACTCTTCTACTCCCGGTGCTGATCGCCGGTGGCCTCGGATCTTTCATCGTCTCCCTGGTCGTGTCGGCCCGCCGACAGGTCCCAGTGGCGGGTGTCCTGATCTATTCGGCGCTTGAGGGCCTGTGCCTCGGAGCCTTCTCGAAGTATTTCGAGATCCAGTGGCCCGGCATCGTCGTCTCCGCGGTGCTGGCGACGTTCGTCACCGCCGCGGCGACCCTGGCTGCCTACAAGTTCTTCAACATCCGTGTCACCGCGAAGTTCCGCAAGATGGTCACCATCGCCACCCTCGCGTTCGCCGGGGTGATGCTGGTGAACTTCGTGCTCTACCTGGTCGGTTTCGACACCGGCCTGCGTTCGGTGGGTAGCAACGCCGGTCTGCTGGCCATCGGGGTCTCGATCCTGGCGGTGTGCCTCGCCGTGTTCAACCTGGTGATGGATTTCGACTATGTCGAGCGTGGTATCGCATCGCAGGCCCCAGCCCAGGAGTCGTGGCGGGCGGCCTTCGGTATCACCGTCACCCTGGTGTGGCTCTACGTCGAGATCCTGCGGATCTTGTCCTACTTTAGGGATTGACCCTCATCGGGTTGCCTGGACCCCGGTGATAGGCGGCTCGGCAGGTGCTGGTTCAGCACCTGCCGAGCCGTTCGGGTCCAGGGCAGCCTTTGCCAATCCCCAATCGACACCCAGCCGGCACGCGCTGTCGACCCTCCGCGGTCGAGGACGCGAGGCCGGCTGGGTGTTTCGCATTGTGCGGCGTAGATGATCCGTAGCGCGTGATAGTCCTCCAAGCGCCCGCCCGGAGCCCGTCCGATCCAGTGGTCGGACTGGAGGGACAGGAGCCGTCCGGGGACGATCTCCTGGCCTGTCTCCTCGTATACCTCACGCAGCAGCCCGGCTTCCGGGGCCTCACCGGCTTCCAGGCCACCGCCCGGCAGCGCCCAGATTCCCGGCGCCCCGGTGAGCTTGGACAGGACGGTGCCCAGCAGCCCCCGGTCCGACAACACGACCCCATAGGCGCCGACCCGCTGATGAACAAACGGGATCTCCCCAGCCCCAGGCTCCTCGTGCACGACTCGCCGGACGGGCGGTGGGGTATCGGCCGGGGTGACGGCGCGGACCGTGAACTCCACCACGACCTCACCGCCGGCGCACTCCGACCTCAGGGGCCTCTCAGCCACCCAGCCAGCACGGTACAGGGCGACGTCGGGATGCATCCCGTGCTCGAGGACGAGCTCGGTCACTCGTCCCTGCGACGTCCAGCCGACCAAACGCAACGTGGCATCCTGCCTGGTGCTGGCCTGTGCTACTGGGCCTCTCGCCCAGCCTGGATGGCCGTGATCAAGACGGTGTTGACGATGTCCTCGACCAGGGCGCCGCGCGACAGGTCGTTGACGGGCTTGTTCAGGCCCTGCAGCACCGGTCCGATCGCCAGGGCGCCTGCTGTGCGCTGCACCGCCTTATAGCCGGCGTTACCGGCCGACAGGTCGGGGAAGATCAGCACGTTCGCACGGCCCGCGACAGGGGAATCCGGTGCTTTGGAGCGGGCAACCGTCTCGTCCACCGCGGCGTCAAACTGGATCGGGCCGTCCGCACACACATCCGGTGCCTTCTCGTGCAGCAGGGCGGTGGCCTCCTTCACCAAGTCCACGTCTGCTCCTGTCCCCGAGCTCCCGGTGGAATAGGAGAGCAGCGCCACGCGGGGATCGAACCCGAACTGCTTGGCGGTGATCGCGGATGCCGCAGCGATGTCTGCGAGCTGCTCGGCCGTCGGGTTCGGGTTCACCGCGCAGTCGCCGAAGCCCAGGACCCGGTCCGGCAGGCACATGAAGAAGAGCGACGAGACCAAGGCTGCGCCCGGCTTGGTCTTGATGACCTCGAAGGCGGGGCGGATCGTGTGGGCAGTCGTGTTGACGGCACCGGAGACCATGCCGTCCGCCAGGCCGTCGCGCACCAGCATCGTTCCGAAGTAGGAGACATCTCCCACCTTCTCGAACGCCTGCTCCCGGGTGATTCCCTTCTTGGCGCGCAACTCGGCGTACTCGTCCGCGAACCGGTCCCGCAGGGGATCGTTCACCGGGTCGATGATGTGGGCACCGGAGATGTCGACACCTGCAGAGGATGCCACCTGGCGTACGGCCTCAGGCGCGCCCAGCAGGGTGAGCTCAGCCCCGCCGATCCGCAGCACCTCGGCCGCGGCCTTGACGATGCGAGGCTCGGTGCCCTCCGGCAACACAATGTGCTTGTGTACCGCGCGCGCCTCCTCCTGTAGTCTGCGCTGGAACAGCAGCGGGGTGACAGGACGCTCGGCATGGGCTCGCCGTGCCTGCTCCAGGACGGCCTCGTCCTTCTTGGCGGTGCCCAGCTGGACCAGCGGGACACCGGGTACGAAACGCTCCCAGGCCCGTGTGATGGAATCCGGCACCGTGTCGCCGGAGACCAGGATCGCGGCGGGATGGGGGAACTTCCCAGCAGCTAGGGCGACGATCAGGCCGATCAGGATGTCCATCCGCTCGACCGGAACCACCAGGCAGGTGTCGCTGGACAGGCGTTTCAGCACCTCACCAGCGCTTTCATCGGCGCCCACATGCACGGGGGTCGCGGCGCAGTTGCTGAACTCGCCGCTGAGCAGGCGGTAGGAGGAGGCCTCCGACGCTCCAACCCAGCCGCCGTCCGCAAGCCGGGCTCCGACGACCGTCGCGTGGTACTGGTGTGCTGCGATCCGGGCCACCTGGTCCAGGGAGTCGTTCGCATCGGATGTCACCAGGACCATGCCTGCGCCCAGCTCTGCCGCCAGTCGCGCCTGGAGCGCGAACGCCAGCGGCTGCAGTGCTGCCGGCAGCTGGGCGGAGGTCACTACGACCTCCTGTGTGATCTTCTCCACCGCGTCGATGGCGGCGGACAGCGCCCGCTCTGGATCCTTGGCGACCTCCACAGGATCGACGGCGAAGAATGGGCCGAGATCGATGTGGATGGCACGGCCTCCCAGCTCCTCGAGGAGGCGGCGGCATGTTCCCTCGACGCTGGTTCCGGGCTGGGCTGGGGCGAGATGCAGGATGGTTCGGTTCATATCAGCGGCCCAGCACTCGATTCGAGACGACGTCAGAGCCGTCTGCTGCGCTCCGGGGTGTCACTTTTTTCGGCATTTGCATGTCCTTCTCACTTGGACTTCTTGGTCTGCGCTAGACGCAGTTGCAGGAAATAGAACGCACTGGAAAGCCGGTTGAGTGCGTGGTTCAGGGAAACCGCGAAGGGATCGTCCTGGGACGGTAGCGCCGTCAACGCCTCGATCTCCAGTTCACGGCATGAGGTGCGGCACAGGTTGAGCCAGTGCGACAGCACCGGGGAGCTGCCATCGAGTGTCTCGTGGGGAACTCCAAGAACTGACTGCGGGTCATGGGTGGCCTTGTGGATGGACTTCTCATCCCAGCCAGGCAGGGACAGCGGAGCCACGACCCGTTGGTGGTACTCCGCGCTCGTGAGTTCCCGGCAGTAGGAGGCCAGGACGGCCAGCGCCTCGGCCAGCCAGTCCGGGCCCATGGTCTGCGCCTGGCATTCTGCCATGAGCACCAGGGCGTGCAGGCTGTCGAACTTTCCCCGCAGCCGGATCCGGGGATGGGTCTTGACAACGAAGATCTCGTCGTTGAGCTGGGTCATGTTGTCGCCCTTGCGGGAGAGCTGCTCCCCGCAGCTGCCACAACGCGGATGCTCAGGCCGGTTGACGGGGAACACCGACTCCTGCTGCCACGACGGGTTGTCGCCACTGCGTTCAGGGGTTTCCGGCTGGCTTTCCCCGTCCCCAGGGACGTCCCGGGGGGCGTCCTGGGGCGCATCGGGGTAGGCCAGTTGCAGCTGCCACTGCTTGACGAAATCCTGGGCGGAGGGTGTGAACCGCGCGCCCGCGGGCACCTTGACAGTGGCGCCGAGACTCGGCCGGCGCAGCTGGTCGCGGAGTTCCGCCTCGGTGACGATGGTCACAGTCCTGACTCCCAGTCGGCTGGGAAGGTGACATAGACGAACCGGGTCCAGCTCGGGGTGCCGAAGGTGATCGAGGAGCCCTTGGGGACATACATGACGTCTCCCTGCTTGGCGATCTTCGTCCCCTCGGGGGTGCCGATGTGCAGCTCACCCTCCAGCACGATCTGGATCTCGTCATAGCTGAGGGTCCACGGGAAGGTTCCCTCGGTCAAGGTCATGTAGCCCGCCGCCATCGGCGAGCCATCCTCAGAGGTCACGACATCCCCGGTGCGCACCTGCTGGCCAGGGGGAGGGCCGGGATAGGGGAACGGCTCGGTGGTCGCCTCCGCGGCCCGGCAGAGCTTAACGGGGTGCACGTGGGAAGCGGCGGTTCCCTCTTCACCGGCCAGCATCGAGGCAACGAGAGTGCGGATGCGCTGCGTGAGCTCGTCATCTGGCGAGTCCACCGCGTGAGCCGGGCTCGCTGCCGCAGGGGCAACCGGGCTGGTGGCTGCGGGTCGTGCCGCGGGCTCCAGCTTGACGCCCAGCTCTGCGGCGAGGTCCCGCGCCAGGGGTGTAACCAGTGCGCCCTCGGGCACGCTGAGCCTTCCGGCGGCCGCGGCCTGGTTGACCTGCTCCGCGGAAATGACGGTGCGTTTGGACATGATGCTCCTTTGAGTGGATCAAGGCGGGTAGCCCAACCCTGGGTGCTGGCCGGGGAACCCCGGCCAGCACCCAGGCCCGGTGATACGGGATCAGCCCTTGGTCTTGGGCAGGATGAGCTCGACCTCGTTGTGAGGACGGGGGATCACGTGCACGCTCACCAGCTCGCCTACGCGCGCGGCAGCGGAGGCACCGGCATCAGTGGCCGCCTTCACGGCGCCAACGTCACCGCGAACCATCACGGTCACGAGGCCGGAGCCAATCTGCTCCTTGCCAATCAGGTTCACGTTCGCGGCCTTGACCATCGCGTCGGCCGCTTCGATGGCGCCCACGAGGCCCTTGGTCTCGACCATGCCGAGAGCGGTCATAGTTACATCAGCCATGGAAGTGCTCCTTCTAGTTGTGGTCTTTGGCTGTTTGTCGGTTTTCTCCCGGGTGTCCTCTGTCTTCGCGGCAGACCGGGAATCTGACGCCGGAGCCTTCTGCTCCGGGGTCTTGCTGGTTTGCTGAGCGTTTCCCTCCTTTGTCGATGCTTCAGCTTGGTCGCTGGTAGCGGTCACGCCTCAACTCCTTCCAGGGAATTCAGTTGTTGCGCATCTCGGCCAGCACCTGGGCGACGATCCTGTTGATCGCATCCTGCCCAGGGTCGTTAGTGGAGGCCGAGGCCGGAGCTGGGGTGGAAGCGTCGCCGCCGACCCCACCCCGCAGCTTGGCGACCTCAGGGGCCTCACGAAGATGGTAGGCGACGCGCTTGACGTTGAGGACGTGCTTGAGGGTGATGTTGTCACCCACGGCAGCTCCGCCGACACCTCCGGGAGCCAGCGTCAGGGACGGCGCCAGGCCAGTGGTGAAGCCGACCCCGCCCAGGGATCCCCAGGTGTTCACCAGGACCCGGAACGCGGGCTTCTCGATCCCGAAGGCCAGGATCGCCTCCTCGTCCCGTGAGTGGATGGACACGCTGTGGCCGTCGCCACCGAACTTCAGCATCTCGATGGCGCGTTCGCAGCCCTCACGCCAGCCGTCCACGACCATGAAGCCGAGCACCGTGGTGAGCTTCTCACGCGACAGCGGATGCTTGGGACCGATGCCCTCGAGATCGGCGACGAGGATGCGTGCCGACTCCGGCACCGGGATGCCCACCTTCTCGCCGATGTACTGCGGGGTCCGGCCCACGAGGCTCGCCACCATCAGGCCGTTCGGGCGGAACATCACCGAGGCCAGCTTGTCGGCCTCCTCCTTGGTGAGCCAGTGGGCGCCGTGAGCCTGCATCTCGGCCTTCAGGCGTTCCGCGATCGGTGCATCGGCGATGACTGCCTGCTCGGTGGCGCAGATGGTGGAGCAGTCGAAGGACTTCGATTCCACGATCATCCGGGCAGCCTTGGCGATGTGGGCGGTCCGGTCCACGTAGGCCGGCACATTGCCGGGGCCGACGCCGAGGGCCGGCTTGCCCTTGCTGTGAGCCGCCTTGACCATCCCGGGACCGCCAGTGGCCAGGATCATCGAGGTGGCGTAGTGGCTCATCAGCTCCGTGGTGCCCTCGATGGTCGGGTGCTCCAGGCAGGAAACCAGGCCAGGAGGCATGCCGGCCTTCTCACCGGCCTCCACGATCACCCGGACCGCCTCGGCGGTGCAGTTGGCGGCTGACGGGTGCGGGGCCACGATGACCGCGTTACGGGCCTTGACCGAGATCAGGCTCTTGAAGATCGCCGTCGAGGTCGGGTTCGTGGACGGCGTCAGCGCCACGATCACGCCGACGGGTGCGCCGATCTCGATGATCTTGCGCTCCTTGTCGTGGCTGAGCACGCCGCAGGTGGGGGTGTCCTTGATGTACTCCCACACGTGCTTGGAAGCGAACTCGTTCTTCAGCTTCTTGTGCAGCGGATAGCCGAAGCCGGTCTCGTCGTGAGCCATCTGCCCGAGCCGGGCGGCCTCGGACATCGCCGCCTCCACCATCGCCTCGCAGATCCGGTCGACCTCCTCCTGGGAGGCGAACTGGAAGCTGCGCATCGCCTCACGTGCGCGAGTGCACAGGTCGCGGGCCTTCTGGATGGAGGCCAGATCCTTGTCGATATTCGTCACTGGGTTCTCCTTCAGTATTTGCGTGGTGTGCTTGCGATGTCGAGCACCGTGTCCTGGAAGGCTGCGCAGGCGGCACGGCACGCGCTCTGGGTGCCGGTGAGCAGGCCTCCAGCGAAGTTGGTCTCCGACGGCGGCTCGTAGAACACCTTCATCTCCACCCCGGCTGCCTTCATGGCGGCGTCGAGGCCGATGGTGGCCTCCAGCGGGGGAGCGATGAGGTAGGCCAGTGGCTCTCCGCGGCGGATCCCGGCGGCCTCGCTGAGATAGCTGCCCGTGCTGCTGATCAGGTGCGGGAAGAAGGTCAGGTCGCCCTCCTCGTTGGCCGTGTAGAAGCAGGCCTCCTCTTCGGCGTAGGCGATACAGGCGTCCAGGCCGGAGCGGGCCTCCGCGGGGGTCGGCCCGGCCAGGATGCCGATGATCTCACCGGACAGCGGGCCTGAGGGATAGCCAGAGCCTGCGTAGAAGCTCTTCGCGTAGACCACCTCGACCTCGGCGAACTTGGTTGCCTCGTCGAGGGAGACGTACAGGGCGTCATCGATGTCACAGGTGATGACGGCCAGGGAACGCTGATGGTCTTTCAGATTGAGGTGTTTCGCATAGCCGCGATCCACGTTGGAAATGATGCGTGCTGCCAGGATCTTTGGTCTGACGGGTTCAAGAATGGCCATGGTTGCTCCTCCTTCCTCAGGCCTCGCTGCTCAGCGACTTGAGTTTCACGCCGGAAGCGCTGTGCTGGATCATCCGCTTGACGACCTCGACCACGTAGGCGCCGGCCTCCAGCGGGTTGGTGCCGCCGTGGGTGGTGATCATGCAGATCAGGTCGCGGTCGGCATCGCTCTTGCCGGGCTGCGGATCGAAGCCCATGTAGACGCTCATGGCATCGGCGATGCCCAGGCCGGGACGCTCGCCGATCAGCAGCAGCACCACCTTGGCCTGGACGATGGTGTTCACGTCGTTCATGATGCCGACGCGGCAGTTCTCGATCAGGAAGGGTGTGCCGAGGGTCAGGCCAGCTGAGCTGAGGCCCTGCTCGATGACCGGGTAGATGTCTCCCAGGTTGTGAGAGATCGCCGCGGCCGACAGGCCGTCGCCCACGCAGATCTGGACATCAGGTTTTTTTACGCATCGCTCCTGGATGAGGGCCTTCGCCTCGTCAGTGAGCTTTCTCCCGAGGTCAGGGCGCAACAGGTACTCAGCGCGGTCAGCGGCCTGGCTGTGCACGGTGAACAGCTTCTGCTGCTCCTTGGTGGAGTCGTCGATCACGCCGTAGATCGCGTCCTGGGTCACCGCGTGGTCCGCCTGGAACAGCAGGAGCGATGAGGTCTTGGGACGTGCCCCCGCGCGGCCGATGCCGATGCGGGCGGTGGTCGTGGCACGCAGGTTGCGCAGCCCGTCCTCGTCGTAGGGATTCTCCACCATGAGCTTGTAGCGCTCATCGTCACGGGTGGGATCCGGCAGGTCGATCACCAGGTCATTGGTGCCGGCCGGCGCCTTGACCTCGCTGTTGCCGCTGGGAGCGGCGACCGGAGCAGCCTCGGGTGGGGGAGCGATGCCGTCGCGCTTCAGCTCCGCGATCACGCGGGCGACGATCTCTTCGAGTTTCTCGTCCATGTCTGTCACCTCTTAAGGAAGAACGAAGGGTCCCCGGCCAGATCGGTGAGCTGCCCGTTCTTCCACAGCCCGATCTCCTCGAGCCACGCCTCGAACTCAGGCAGTGGGCGCAGGCCCAGTGCCTGGCGGAGCGCCGGGGCGTCGTGGTAGCTCGTGGACTGGTAGGACAGCATGGTGTCGTCACCCTGGGGGACACCCATGATGAAGCTGCCGCCAGCGGAGGCGAACAGCACCGCGAGGTTCTCCAGATCGTTCTGGGTCGCCTTGGCGTGGTTGGTGTAGCAGACGTCGCATCCCATGGAGATGCCAGTCAGCTTGCCCATGAAGTGGTCCTCCAGACCGGCGCGCGTGATCTGCGTGGCATCGTAGAGGTACTCCGGGCCGATGAAGCCGACGACGGTGTTGACCTGGAAGGGATCCCACCGCTTGCACATCGAGTAGATGCGGGCCTCAAGGGTCAGCTGGTCGGCGCCGTTGTGGGCATCGGCGGAGAGTGCCGACCCCTGGCCCGTCTCGAAGTACATCCGGTTGGGACCCGCGGTCCAGCCATACTTGGTCGTCAGCTCGTAGGCCTCGTCGATCAGGCCGACGCTGACGCCGAAGCTCTCCATGGCCTTCTCGGAGCCAGCCAGCGACTGGAACATCAGGCCGAGGGGGGCGCCGCGCTTGAGGCACTCCATCTGGGTGGTCACGTGCGCCAGGATGCAGTTCTGGGTCGGGATCTCCCAGCGGTCGATGATCTCCTTGGTCATCTCCAGCAGGCGGCTGACGCTGCTCACGGAGTCGTCCGACGGGTTGATGCCGATCACCGAGTCGCCCGAACCGTAGGACAGGCCCTCGTAGGTGGTGGCGCGGATGGCGTCCACCGAGTCCGTCGGGTGGTTCGGCTGGTTACGGGAGGCCAGCGTCCCGCGCAAGCCGATCGTATTGTTGCAGTGCTTGACGACCTCGATCTTCTTGCCGCCCAGCACCAGGTCGAGGTTGCTCATCAGCTTCGCGACAGCTGAGACCATCTCGCCGGTCAGCGCATTGCTGACCCGCCGGATCATGGCGTTGGTGGTGTTGTTGCTGAGAATCCACTCGCGGAACTCACCAACAGTCCATCCCTTGATCTCCTCGTAGATGGTCTCGTTCACCGCGTCGTCGATAACCCTGGTGACTTCGTCCTCGTCATAGGGCACCACAGGGTTCTCCCGGAGCACACTGAGCGGCACCTCCGCCAGCACGTGCCGGGCAGCCACCCGTTCTGCGGCGGTCTTGGCTGCGATGCCTGCCTGCTGATCGCCTGATTTCTCTTCGTTCGCCTTGGCGAGCAGATCCTTGATATCGCGGAACTCATAGGTCTCGCCGAACAGCTTCGTACGCAGTAGCATCAAGCCACCTCCTTCACACCGTTTCGCATTATTGCTTCCTTCACCTTTCGGGTCCTACTGGTAGAAAACGAGGGTCTTTACGGAGACCGGCACCACCCGGCCATCGAAAAGCGGCTCACCGATGTCGATGAAATCACCTTCACCGAGACCAATTTGGTCGACGACGATGACCGGCAGCTCAGGGCTGCGGGCTTTGATGGTCTGCCCGAGCACCTGGCCGTAGTCCTCCTCCGTGACCAATACCAACGGCTTGCCGGGCGGCAGGTAGTCGCTGGCGAAGTCGGCCATCCCCGTGGCGATGGCGATGACCTGCGCATACTCCATGTGCTCGGGCAGGTCGAGGGTGATCACGAAATTGCCTTGCTCGGCTTCTCCCCGGTCCCAGCGCCGCACGGCCTGGGTGACGGCCCGCCGCACCGCCTCGGGGTCGCGGTAGCCGGGCACCGCCTCGGCCAGGCGTGGCTCGATGACGGGGAGGTTCTTGAGCGGCAGGTATTCGCGCTGCGACCAGATGGTGGAGCCGGACAGGGTCACCTGCTGGCTGGCAGCACCCAGCACGGTGGCGCGCAGGGTCTGGGCGGGTTCCTCGATGCGCAACTGCTGCCAACGGGGATTCTCGCGCAGCGACTGGGCGAACAGGGGCCCGACGTCTCCGTAGCGGGCGATCTCCTGGATGGTGCCGCACGGCAGATCCGCGTAGTAGGCGGCGCCGACGCCACCGGAGACGAAATAGGCTGCCACCGGGCCATCCAGGTTCATGGGCGGGGTCAGGGCCAGCTTCTCCCAGAGCGGGGAGGACTGGCCCAGCACTAGGTCGACCACGACGTCGGCCATCGCGTCGGTGAACTTCCGGAGCTCGGCCACCGGCGCCGGTTTCCCGACCTGCAGCTGCGTCAGCCCCAGCGACTCGACGACCACCTGGCCCCCCGGCTTGAGATGCTCCAGGATCCCGGTGTCGGGGTTGACGATGGCCTGCCTGCCGCCGACCATCACGGCCGCGGAGGCCACATGCTTGCCGGCGCGGAAGACCGCGGCGTTCGCCGACCCGCCCCCGACGTCGACGTTCACGATGGTGGCGTAGTGCTCGGCTGACCATTCGCTGGCTCCCGAGCCGCGGCCGGCTATCTGGGATTCGAGGTTCGGGCCGGCGACGGTGACGACGAAGTCTCCCGCCAGGTCAGACAGGCCCTGCAGGATGGCCTCCGCATTCTTGGTCCGCGCTGTCTCGCCCGTGATGATCACCGCCCCGGTCTCCACCTGCGAGGCGTCAATGCCAGCGCGTTCATACTCGAGGCGGATCATGCTGAGCAGTTCCCCCACATTGATTTCGTCGGGTGCGAGCAGTGGAGTCAGACGAGGTTCGCTCTGGTACAGGACCGTGCGGGCATCGACATCCAACCGGGGGACTAGGCCGGCGCGGGCCTGGTTGCTCACTGAGAACTGGGACAACACCAGCTGGCTGGTGGTGGTTCCGATGTCGATCCCGACACTGAGCAGGTCCCTCGTATTGGCATCCATAAGGCTCAATGCTTCCTGAAGGTGATGTCCCCATCAACCTCAAGAGAATCGAGGATGGCCATGATCGCCGCATCCACTGGCGCATCGTCGTTCTCGACGGCGCGCCGTGCAGCGCTTCCCTCGGCGACCAGAACGACCTCACCCGCACCCGCGCCGACGATGTCCACCGCCACGAACGGATCGCCGTAGAGCTCGTTGCCCGGGGTGGCTGCCCTGAGGATCAGGAGCTTGGAACCCCGGGTGCTGTCCGGCTTGATGGTCGAGACGGCAGAGCCGATGACGCGCGCAATCCGCATTCCTCAGGCCCCCTCGGCGGCCGTCTCGGACTCGGTGTGCGCCACCGGTTTTCCGTCACTCTTGGGAAGCGACTTGCCGAACACCAGCAGGGCCAGGCCGATAGCGCAGATGCCGGCGACCAGCTTGCCGACGATCATCGGTGCGATCATGTCGCGGGCCACACCTGCGACATATCCCAGGTGATCGCCGAAGGCGAAGGCCGCGCCGACCGCGAAGGCGGCGTTGAGCACCTTGCCGCGGGGGTCCATGTCCTTCATGATCTGGAACATCGGGATGTTGTTGGCCAGGGTGGCAATCATGCCGCCGGCAGCGGAGTCATTGATGCCGATCAGCTTGCCCAGAGAGCCCAGCGGCTTGCTGGCCAGCTTGACGATGAGGTACACGGCCGGGAAGGCGCCCAGTAGCATCATGGCGATCTTGGCGATGTCGATGACGTTCTTCTCAATCAGCAGCATCTGGCTGCCGTCTTCAAGCGTCGTCATCCGGTGGCCGAGTTCCCAGCCCTCGGGCATGATGTGGACCTTGGTCGTGTACTCGAAGACAGCGATCATCAGGCCCAGGGTGATCAGAGCTACCAGGAACTTGCCGAACCACTCGAACCCCTTGGTCATTGCGTCGGGGAACCGCCACAGCCCGAAGGCGATCAGCAGCGCAGCGAGCACGATGGGGATCAGGTTGACCAGAACCAGGCCGATGGGGAAGCCGGCGGCCAGGCCGGCGGCCAGGACGCCGATCGGGATGCAGCAGATGCCGGCCAGGATGCCCTTCGCGAGGTACCCGCGGTCTTCCTTGTCGATGATTCCCAGCGCCACCGGGATGGTGAAGACCACCGTCGCGCCCATCATGGACCCGAGTATCAGGCCGGACAGCTGGGCGGCCTGTGTGTTGGTGGTCATCTCCTGGGCCAAGGGCCAGCCACCCATGTCACAGGCGAGGAGGGTGCCGGCGAACATCGCCGGGTCTGCTCCGAGAAGTGAGTAGACCGGGCCGACGACCGGGGTCAGCAGCTTGCCGAGGATGGGCGCCAGGCACATGATTCCCAGCATCGCCAGAGCCAGCGGGCCCATGGCGTTGAAGCCTTCCTCGAACTCCTTGCCCAGGCCGAATTTGTTCCCGATGATCCGGTCTATGGCGCCGAGAACCATGCAAATCATCAGGATCCAAACGATGATCTCATTTATGCCCACTGCGACTCCCGTGTCTGATTTGTGCTTGTCCAGATCCCTAGCGAAACCTCGCCCACAAGTATCCACGGTCCGACAGCGCATCGCCACCACGCAGCCGCAGCCTTCGGTTCAACCCGCGGGCAGGGAATATGTTGCCGAGCCTATAGCTCACTGCCCAGACCACTTTGCGCGCAGAGTGAAAACCACTTTGTCTCCGGGCATTTTTCCTTGTCAGGAAGATTTTCTAGCTTGAAGATTCATCTAAATTCTCGCTGGGCGGGCTTGATGAGGCTGTGAAACCGGTGTTGCCAGGTAGCCTGGCCTGCATGGTACGGACCGCTCTCCCCATCCAGCAGCGCCTGGTCCTCGATCCGGAGGTCACGCCGGTCTCTCGCCGTATCGTCGTGGCGGTCATGCGGGGGATCGAGGAGGGCAAGCTGGCCGACGGTGATCCGTTGCCCTCGTCCAGGAGATTCGCTGAGGGCCATGGTGTCTCGCGCTCCTGCGTCGTCGAGGCCTACGAGACCCTGGGCGGGCTGGGGCTCGTTTCCTCCTCGCAGGGCAGCGGCACCCGCATCAGCAAGGGCGCCCGGGAGCTCCTCCAGGACCGCCCGGCTGCGGCCGGGATGCGGACCGGCAAGAAACCGCGGCAGCTCGCCGGGACGGTCAACCTGACTGTGCCTGGGGGAGCGGACAACTCTGTGATCAACCTGCGGGACTGGAACCGGGCCTGGCGGGAGGCCACCAACCCGTTCGAGGCCCAGAACGGCATCAGCGCCCTGAGCGAGGCGCTGAGCGACCACTTGCGCTCCTTCCGCGGCATGGTGCTCGCCCCCGGGCAGATCATCTTCCGCCCATGCATCGGGAGCGTCCTCGCGGACATCGTCCACGGCCTGGAGCTGCGCGGCTGCGGGGTCGCGATCGAGGACCCCGGCTATCCCCGGGTGCAGCGGCATCTGATCAATGAGGGCTGCCGGGTCCACTGCATCCCAGTGGATGAGGAGGGCCTGCGGATCGACATGCTGACCGGGGCCGACAAGGTGGTGCACGTCACCCCGGCGCGGCAGTGGCCCACCGGCGTCGCGATGAGTGCCCGGCGCCGGCGTGAGCTGCTGGAGTGGTCGGCGCGCACAGGCGGGGTCATCATCGAGAACGACCTCGACGCGGAGTTCACCTACGGACATGCGCCGCAGCCGACCCTGTTCTCCATGGCAGAGGGGGGTGCGCGCGTGATCTATGTCGGCTCCTCCTCAAAGCTCATCACCCCAGAGCTCGGGCTGGTGTGGCTGATCGTCGATGAGGGGTTCCGCAAGAGGGCCGCCGACGTGGCGGTCGTCTCGGACTTCTCGGCCCGGGCATTGGCCCATTACATGGCCTCCGGCGCCATGTACCGGCACCGCAACAGGGCCCTGGCGCTGTTCGGTGAGCGCCGGGCCGCGCTCCTGGCCGCGCTCGACAAATCGGTGCCCGACGTGCAGATCTTTGGCGACCCGAGCGGCACGGAGCTGGTGCTGCGGCTGCCTGAGAAGGTCAATGAGCTGGTGGTCCAGATGCGCCTGGAGGACGCCGGATACCAGGTGTCGACGCTGGGGGACTTCGCGATGCGCGACCATCCCCCCGCGTTGCTGCTGCAATACGGGGATCTTGCCCCGGTGCAGGCCCGCGACTTCGCCGAGAGCCTGCGTGCGGTGCTCGCTTCGTGAGGTGCGGGTGTCCCTTTCAATCTGCGGTGGGACGTTCAATCTGCAGCGGGACGGCCGGTTCGCCACCAGTGGTTTTCCCTGCCCGGTTAGGCTAATGCGGTCAGGAGGAGGTAGAGCACATGGACTATCGCGACAGTGTGGATCTGTCCGACTCGCATATCCAGCGCGGGTCAGGCGGTGGCGGGCGAGGCGGTCGGATGGCCCTTGGCGGCGGTGTGGGCGGCGTCGTGCTGATGCTCCTGGTCGTGTTCGTCGGGCCGAGCTTGGGAATCAACGTCTCCGATCTGCTCGGTTCCGGCGGCTCCCAGAACACCCAGGGGGCGGCGGGGCAGGGCGACAGTCTTGAGCATTGCAGGCAGAAGGACGTCAACGTCAACACCAACCGCGAGTGTCGCTGGGCGCTCTACGACAAGGTGGTCCAGGATTACTGGTCAAAGGCCAAGTCCAACTACAGCTACGGGACGATGAAGCTCTTCTCCGGCACGACCAGCACCGCCTGCGGTGTCGGGCAGACGGAGATGGGACCGTTCTACTGCTCCGGTGACTCGACGGTCTACATCGACGACTCGTACGTCGGGCAGCTTCTCAAACAGCTGGGCGCCTCGGGTGGGGACGCCGCGGAACTCTACATCGTCGCCCATGAGTACGGGCATCACATCCAGAACCTCGACGGGACGATGCGTTCCGTCAGGCGTGGCACCGGAGCCGACTCGCAGCAGGTACGCCTTGAGCTCCAGGCCGACTGCTACTCCGGTGTGGTGTTCAACCAGATCATGAAGGACTCCAGCTCACCCATCAAGACGGTCAGCAAGGACGACCTGCTGCGCATCGCGGACGCGGCTCGCTCCGTCGGCGACGACCACATCCAGAAACAGCAGGGCGGGTTCGTCAACCCCGAGTCGTGGACCCACGGCAGCTCCGAGCAGCGGCAGCGCTGGTTGAGCATCGGGTTCGAGTCCGGTAATCCTTCCTCCTGCAACACCTTCGACACCCAGGACCTGTGAGGCTGAATTGAGAATAGTCGCCCCCGAGCAGCTGGCCGCTGCTCTGCCCGAGCTGCCCGGAAACCCCCGCATCGTCACCCAGGGCAGCTTCGGCACCCCACGTGCCCTGCTCGGATTGCTGGACGAGGCCGTCCCCGAGTACCGGTTGTTCATCGTCAACGGGCTCGGCAGGCTGCCGGACCGTGAGGGGGTCCGGATCGAAACCACTTTTGTCGGTTCCGGGTTGCGCGGGAATCCCCGCGTCGACTACTACCCGGCGCGGTTGTCCACCACCCCCCAGCTGTTCCGTGTCTCGCTGCCCCCGGATGTCGTCGCGGTGCAGACCTCGCGGGTCGTCGACGGGAAGGTCAGCCTTGGCATCGAGGTGCAGGTGCTGCCAGGCGCCATTGACGCCGCGAAACAGCGCGGCGCGATCCTGGTGGCGCAGATCAACGAGAACCTGCCGTTCATTCACGGCGACGGGGTGCTGCCGGTCGACGACATCGACCTGGCCGTCGAGATCGCCGAACCGGTGCCGGTGGCGCCCGAGGTCAGGATCGACGATGAATCCGCGGCGGTCGGGGAGAGGCTCGCGGCGATGGTGCCCGACGGTGCCACGCTCCAACTCGGAATCGGCGCGCTGCCGGAGGCGGTGATGCAGGCGCTGCAGAACAGCCGCGGCCTCAGGGTGTGGACCGAGCTGATGGCCGACGGTTTCTTCGGGCTGCTGCGCTCCGGTGCCCTCGACGAGACCCACCCCATCACCGCCACCTTCGCCTACGGATCCGAGGAGCTCTATGCCTGGGCTGACGACAACCCGAGGCTGCGGCTGCTGCGCTGTGAGACCACGAACAACCCTGGCAACATCGCTGCCCAGCCGGCCGTGACCAGCATCAACACCGCCCTGCAGGCGGATCTTTTCGGGGCTGTCAACGCCACCCGCGTCAACGACCGCATCATCTCCGGCACCGGCGGGCAGGCGGACTTCATCGTCGGGGCCCTGCACTCCCCGGGCGGGCAGGCCATCATCGCGTTGAAGTCGTGGCATCCAAAGGCCGACCGCTCCACCATCGTGCCGAAGCTCACAGAGCCCACCACGTCGCTGCAGCCGGCGTGGATCGTCACGGAGCAGGGCCGGGCACGCATCTTCGGGGCCTCGCAGCGCGACCAGGCACTCGGGCTCATCGAGGCCGCGCATCCCAGGGCCCGCGAGTCGCTGCGTGCCGAGGCGGAGCGGATGGGTCTGCTCGGATAACCGGCCGCTGGGACTGTTCGACCCTGATCAGTGCGCTGGTTTGTGGGTTAGCGCAGCTGGTCCTCGGTGTACTCGCCACCCCCCAGATCCATGAAGTGGGTCCTGCCACCGCAGTCGAGGCGGATGATGGGGCTGTCGCGTTTGTACCGGTTGTCCACCTCGACCTTGCACTCTGTCTTTGTGTCGGTGCTGAAACGCTGAACCGCACGTGCCAATACCAGCGTATTGATCTGCGTCGGGTCGAAGGGAGTCAGCGACGACGCCTCGTTGCGTCGGGTCGAGTAGACGGGCAATGCCGCGGAGCGGATGCGCCGCTCGGTCACGCCGCTGCTTGGCGGTAGGTCGGCCCAGTAGCCGGTGCCGGGGCCGAAGCCGATCTGCGTCACAGCCCGGCTCCCGCCGATCACCGCGGCCAGGCCGTCGTTCAGGTCCGCCACCGATGTGAACCCCAGATTGCGCACGGCCGTGCCGTCCCGCTCGAAGAACACGGTCTTCGTCTCGGGGGTGGTGGTGACGCTCATGTAGACCCCGCGGTGCCGGTATTCGACGATCTGCAGGATCTTGTCGGTTCCCGTGGCACCCATCCGGGTGGCGGTGTCGAACAGGTCGCTGATATTGCCCAGCGGATAGTCAGTCGGGCGGAATGTGGGCTGCTCAAGATATTCGAGGTCGGAGTCCACCGGTGTTATCTGGTTGGTGCGCCAGCGCAGGGTGACCGGTTTCTGCTGTGCGTCCAGGACCGTGAGGGTCACCTCGGTGGCTGAGATGTCCAATTTCAGCGCGGGGCGGTTGTTGGTGATCTCCATCATGCGCTGCACGACCTGTTTCGCCCCACCGTGGATGAGATCCTGGGTGATGCTCATCGGGACGGGGAAGGCGATCGAGGGGGACGGGCTGGCGCTGGACTCCGGACTGGCGCCGCCGGAGGGGCCGGCAGAGGGTGTCACCGTCGGCTCCGGTGCTGGGGTGGAGGAGCATCCAGCGAGCAGCACAACCATCGCGAAGACGATGGCGCGGCGCAAATTCACCGGTCCAGTCTAGTTTGCGGGCTGTTGCAGGCTGTACTACCTATCTCCGAACCTCGTCATCCTTTTGGATGAAGATAATTCCCGGGCCTGGGCCTACAGCGCGAAGGCCATCCCTGAGCAGCGCATGCGCAGCAGGCTCAGTCGGGTTCGATGGCCGTTGTCCTGGGACCCGATCCTGTGGGGTATCTCTTGACCCCACCCGCCGTCATCGTTCGCCGCACCTGACCCCGGTGGCGTGATGGGGGCAGTAGCCTCCCGGATTCTTGTGGAGGTATTGCTGGTGTTCCTCCTCGGCGTAGTAGAAGGTGGCGTCGCCGGTGATCTCGGTGGTGATCTCCCCGAACCCGGCTTCGGTCATCCGGGTCTGGAAGGCATCGCGGGATGCGACGGCAGCCGTGTGCTGTTCCGGGCTGGCTGGGAAGATGGCAGAGCGGTACTGGGTGCCGATGTCATTGCCCTGCCGGAAGCCCTGCGTCGGGTCGTGGTTCTCCCAGAAGATCCTCAGCAGGTCCTCGTAGCTGACGCGCGACGGGTCGAAGACCACCTGCACGGTCTCCGTGTGGCCGGTGCGCCCAGTGCAGGTTTCGCGATATGTGGGGTTCGGTGTGAAGCCGCCCATGAAGCCGACCGCGGTGTTGACCACGCCGCCGGTGGTCCAGAACAGCCGCTCCTCCCCCCAGTAGCAGCCCATGGCGAAGTGTGCGACCTCACAGCCCGCCGGGACCTCGTCCAGGCGCAGCCTGAGCACGGCATGCCGGGGGATGGGGTCGAGGACCGGGGTGCTGCGGCCGGGAAGGGCGTCGCCGGCTGCCACAGGCTGGGGGTTCTTGCGGCTGCTCGGCCACCCAAGGACGTCGATCTCCATGCCGGCCATTGTAAATGCCGCTCACGGCATCCTCTGGCCGGCTGTGCGGCGTCCGGGCCCAGGCGCTGGTCGTTGCCGGTCGTTGTGGGAGTCGCGTCTAGCCGGCGGGGGTGTTGAGGTCCCAGTTGACCGGGCTGGCACCCTGCTGGATGAGCGCCTCGTTCGCGCGGCTGAACGGACGTGAGCCGAAGAAGCCGTTGCGTGCCGACAGGGGCGACGGGTGGGCGCTGGCGATGATCGGGGTCTGGCCGAGCAGGGAACGGGTGGACTGCGCGTCGCGGCCCCAGAGGATCGCCACCAGCGGTCCGCCGCGCTCCGCGAGAGCGCTGATGGCGGCGGTCGTGACGGCCTCCCAGCCCTTGCCGCGATGCGATCCCGCCTTGCCTGGCGAGACGGTCAGGACCCGGTTCAACAGCAGGACACCCTGTTCGAACCAGGCCGTGAGGTCGCCATGAGGCGCGGGCGCGATGCCGAGGTCGTCGCTCAGCTCCTGGTAGATGTTCTGCAGGCTGCGGGGGATGGGGCGCACATCGGGTGCGACGGAGAACGACAACCCGACCGCATGCCCTGGCGTGGGATATGGGTCCTGGCCGACGATTAGCACCCGCACGCCGGCCAATGGGCGGCTGAAGGCGCGTAACACATTGTCGCCTGCCGGCAGATAGCTGCGTCCTTCGGCGATCTCCTGGCGCAGGAAGTCACCCATGGTATGGATCTGGGGCTCGACGTCAGCCAGTGCCTCGGTCCAGTCGGGGGCTATGAGTTCATTGAGGGGGCGTGCCATGGCGTCACTCTAGCCACCAGCTCGGACAGATACCGATGGGGAGGTTTGAATTCACCTGGCCGCGCGGTAACCTGCGAAGGCGTAAGTTACGGAAGCGTAGGTTTGTGATGGTTGCTGTTTCCGGGAAGCCCAGTGGGACTTTCGCCGCCCCCTCGCCTGGGGATGAGGGCACTGTGACTCGTCCCGTCCCAGAGTCCGGGAAACAGCCCGTCAAACCCCTGATGCGCGGCTGGCTGCACCTGGGTTTCGCGCCTGCCCTGCTGGTCGTGGGCCTAGTGCTGACGGCCTTCGCCCCGACCCTGCCCGGTCGCATCGGCTGCGCCGTGTGGACCCTCAGCGGGGTGCAGCTTTTTGGCACCTCGGCCGCCTACCACCGGGGCAACTGGGACGAGCCGGTCATGGCGGTGTTCCGCCGGCTCGACCACTCGAACATCTTCGTCTTCATAGCGGGCACCTACACCCCGCTGACCCTCACCCTGTTGGAGGGCACGTCCCGCTGGGCTCTCCTCGCGCTGATCTGGGGCATCGCGGTGGTGGGGATCGTGTTCCGCATCTGCTGGCTCGGCGCGCCGCGCTGGCTCTACACACTGCTCTATGTCGCCATGGGCTGGGCGGCCCTCGGGTGGCTGGGTGAGTTCTGGGCCTCCGGTGGGCCGGCCGTCGTGCTGCTCATGCTGGCAGGTGGTCTGGTCTATTCGCTGGGGGCTCTGGCCTACGGCACCCGCCGCCCGCGTCTCAACCCGCGCCTCTTCGGATTCCATGAGGTCTTCCACGCCTGCACGATCGCAGCCGCCATCTGTCATGGGGTCGCGATCGGGCTTGCGGTGTTCTGACCATCGCGTCACCGCTCGTCGCATGCGGCGATGCCGCGCCGCGTGTTCTCACGACCCGGCACGGTCATACCCGGTGCCACAGCGGGGTCTTCAACTCGGTGTAGTCGGTGACCGGATCGAAGCAGCGATCTCCCCGGCATACGTACACCGCTCGCCTCTCCCGGCTCTCCAGCCAAGAGCCGAAGCCGCCGGTGCCCGCCGGGGCGGTCAGGATCACTGACCCCGCCGGGGCTAGCCGCCAGGCCGCGCGGGCCAGCTCGTCGAAGGGATCCCCGGAGGACACGACGACCATCGCAGGCCGCAGCCCTCGCCGCGCTTCGTCGGCGACCATCAGGTCCTCCAGAGCCGACCCCGCGAATCTCGGATTCTCCGCCACCGTCGCCCAGGTGGTGGCGGCCGCGGCGTCGGCGCGCGCCAGCAGGCCGGGGTGTTCGGCCATCAGCCCCACCCGGCGTAGCGCCCGCACGAGCGCGCTCGTCCCCGATGGGGTGACGTTGTCGGTCAGGGATCGCGAACGCACGAACAGCTCGCCCGCCTCCGCGTCGAAGAACCCGCCGTCCTCGGCGCTGAAAATCTCCAGCGCCCGGTCGCATAGCGTCTCGGCGCGACGCAGCCAGGCAGCGTCCCCCGTGGCTCCGGCCAGGATGGCGAAAGCATCGGCGAGAGTGCCGTGGTCCTCGGCTGTGGCGGCCTGCGGATTGACCTGTCCTGCCAGTGAGGAGTGCCGCAGCTCCCCGCCAGCCAGGTGGGCCTCTGCCAGGTAGCGGGCGGTGTCCAGCGCCAGGTCCAGCCAGTGCGGTTCATTCCAGATGAGGGCGCCTGTGACCAACGACGAGATCGCCAGCGCATTCCACGCCGTCACGACGAGGCGGTCCGTGGCAGGCCGGAACCGGTGTCCCCGCTCCGTGAGCAGCCTCGCTGAGACCTCGGCGAGGCGGTCGAGATCAGGACGGCCGCGCAGCTGCAGCGTCGACAGGCCCTCCCCGAAGGTGCCGCCCGCGGTGACGTGGAAGACCTGGGTGGCCCAGTCGCCGTCCTCATCGCCTAGGGCGTCGAACAGCAGCTCCGGGGTCCAGAGGTAGTAGATGCCCTCGAAGACGGCGCCCCGGATGTCGCAGGAGTCAGCGTCCAGGCCCGCCATGAAAGCGCCGTTCTCGTCGCGCAGCTCGCGCTCCAGGAAACCCGCGATGCCGTAGGCCGTGCGCTCCAGCAGGGCGCGCAGCCCCTCGTCGTGGTCGGCTGTGCGCCGCCACCCCCGGATGTAGGTGCCCAGCAACAGGGCGTTGTCGTCCAGCATCTTCTCGAAGTGGGGGATCACCCAGCCCGGATCAGTCGCGTAGCGGTGAAAGCCGCCGCCGACCTGGTCGTGGATGCCACCGCGCGCCATCGCCTCCAGGCTGCGCTGCGCCAGCTCCAGGCTTTGCGCGTCACCGCGCACCAGCAGAGCGTCGAGGACCGTCGCGGACGGGAATTTCGGGGCGGTGCCGAAGCCGGCGTGGATCAGGTCGAAGTCGGCGCCGATCGTGTCGATGGCGGCATGCACCTCAGGCGCCGTGTCGGCCAGGGGAGCGGCGGACAGCGCAGCCAGGTGGCCAGCGACCACGTCAGCCCCCGCGACCAGCGCCTGCCGGTCGGACTCCCACGTCTCGGCCAGGGCCTGCAGCACCTGGCGGAACGACGGCCGGCCTGGTTGCGGTTCGGGTGGGAAATAGGTTCCGGTGAAGAATGGGCGGCCGTCGGGTGTGAGGAAGGCCGTCAGCGGCCAGCCACCCGCTCCCTCATTCATGAGCTGCGTGGCCGTCATGAAGACCTGGTCCAACACCGGCTGCTGTTCCCGGTCCACCTTGACGGGGACGAAGTGCGTGTTGATGAACTCCGCGGTCTCCGGGTCCTCGAACGACTCATGGCTCATCACGTGACACCAGTGACATGACGCGTAACCGATGCTCAGCAGGACTGGGCGGTCCAGCTCGGCGGCATGCGCCAGGGCCTCGGAACCCCAGGGCCACCAGTCCACCGGCTGGTGGGCGTACTGGAGGAGATGATCACTGGGGGAGTCAGCCAGTCGGTTAGCCATGACGGCCAAGCTTAGAGGCTCCGTGACCATGCTCTTGTCCTTGGGCACCTGGCCGCTGGGAGATCCGGGGCGTCGATGACGTGGGCCAGGGACCCCGGGCGCGGGACTGCCAGCCTGCGCGAATGTCAACGCGGAACCGTAACGTTCAAGGACCCAAGCGCGGGGCCCGCGGGGAGCTCTTGTGTTCGCTGGGACACTGGAGGCATGAGCACCCAGACCTTTGCTGATCGTCGTTCCCTCGAAGGGTTCAAGCCTGGACTCGTGGTCGTCGGCGGGCTGCTCGCCCTCATGTGGGTGCTGGAGATTATCGACAGCGCGTCGTTCCACGCCCTCGACCAGTTCGGGATCGCGGCCCGCCAGCTCGGATCGATACCGCACATTCTCACCGCGCCATGGCTCCACTCCGGCTATCCGCACCTGATCAGCAACTCGGTGCCGTTCCTGATCCTTGGCCTGCTCACGTGGCTGGCAGGGCCGGGACGCTGGCTTGCGGTCACGCTCACCAGCATCGTGACCTCGGGCTTGGTCGTGTGGCTGATTGCCTCGCCCCACAGCATCACGCTGGGCGCCTCGGGTCTGGTGTTCGGGTATCTCGCCTACCTGCTGGTGCGTGGTTTCTTCACGCACAACATCTGGGAGATTGTGCTGTCAGTCGCGGTGTTCTTCTTCTACGGCTCCACCCTGCTGGGCATCCTGCCCACCGATCCAGGGGTGTCCTGGCAAGGGCATCTGGGCGGTGCCATCGGCGGCGTGCTGGCAGCCAAATTCCTCCACAGCAAGGATCCCGCGGTCAGACGAGTCGTGTGATGCCCTGGTGCGTCAGATGACGAACTCCGGCACTAGGGGCACATCCCTCAGACCGGTGAACAGGTCGTCCTCCGGGATCATCGTCGGCACCTTCGAGATCACCAGCTGGTAGTCCTCGGTTGGCCAGCCTGCCTGCTGGATGGCCAGCGGCACGGCGAACCATGGACCGTTGGGGTCGATTTGCGTGGCATGTGCCCGTAGGGCTTCGTCGCGCACCCCGAAGTACTGGGCGCAGTTGACGAAGGTGGTCAGGCGGCCATCCGAGAAGGGGTCCTCGTCGTTGGTTGGGGCTGGTGTCGTGGGGGAGAGACCTTGTTCGTGCATCAGCGCCTCCAACGCCGCGAACCGGCGCCGGTGGAAGCTCATGTGGTAATAGAGCTTCGCGGCCTGCCAGGCCGGACCGTGCTTAGGCCACAGCGATGGATCGGCCGCCGCCTTGAAAGCCTCGACGGTGATCCGGTGGCACTGGACATGATCGGGGTGTGGGTATCCGCCGCGTTCGTCGTAGGTGGTGACGACATGCGGGCGGAAGTCGCGGATCACCTTGACCAGCCGTCCGGCTGCCTCGGCGACGTCCTGCAGCGCGAAGCAGCCCTCGGGAAGCGGCGGTAGGGGATCGCCCTCGGGTAGGCCGGAATCGGTGAATCCGAGCCACACCTGCTTGATACCCAGGATCTCGCCGGCGCGGGCCATCTCGGCGGCCCGTATCCTGGGAAGATCCGCCATGATCTCGGGGTCGCCGGCCAGGGCCGGGTTCAGGATGTCGCCACGTTCGCCGCCGGTACAGGTCGCGACCATGACCTCGACGCCTTCAGCCACATACTTGGCGGTGGTGGCGGCGCCCTTGCTCGACTCGTCGTCGGGATGGGCGTGCACGTGCAAGAGGCGCAATGGGCCCTTGGGGTACGAGGTCATGGAAGACATTCTTGCGGGTGGCTACCGGAGCTGCCGAATCTGGTTCAGGTTGGATTGAAAAAAGCCGGTGATAGCATGTCGGGATGTCCGAAACCAATTCCGAAACGGTGTGGCTCACACAGGAGGCCTACGACAAGCTGGAGGCCGAGCTCACCCAGCTCAAGACCGTGGGCCGCCCTGAGGTGACAGCTAGGATCGCCGCCGCCCGCGAGGAAGGTGACCTCTCCGAGAACGGTGGTTATCACGCCGCCCGTGAGGAGCAGGGACAGATGGAGGGGCGTATCCGCCAGCTGGAGCATCTGCTGCGGCGCGCCCAGGTGGGTGAGGCCCAGGGCGATCCCGACGAGGTCAGCCCCGGCCGCATCGTCACCGTCGCCTTCTTCGGCGACGATGACGACACCGACACCTTCCTGCTCGGGTCGAGGGAGATCCTCGGCACCGACGCCTCAATCGACCAGGCCGTCTCCCCACAGTCCCCGCTGGGAGCCGCTGTGCTCGGGCACCGCGTAGGCGACGAGGTCAGCTACGCGGCACCCAATGGCCGCACCATCTCGGTGACCATCAAGAAGGTCACCTCCTAAAAGAGGCTCAGCCCAGTCCTGCGATCAGTTGAGCCGCAACCTCGGTACTGATCTCACCAGCCGCCACTCGCGCCAGGATCTGCTCCTGCGGGGTGGCGGTTGTCGTGTTGTTGTCTTGGTTATCTTGCCCGGCGGGGGCATCCTCTCCCGGAGGGGTGTCCTGGTCGGTGGGGCTTTCAGGAGAGGGCTCAGCAGGCTGGGCCTCGGGGTTCATTCCCAGTTTGACCAGCAGCGCGTCGAAGCGGGCGCGGGCCGTCGGGTATGACACCTGGAGGTGCTTCTCCACCTCACGCAGGTTCCCGCGGGAGGTCAGGAATACGCGCAGCAGCTCATGCTCGGCAGTATCAAGACGATCGTATGGTGAGGATGCGAACTCGCCCGCAAGCTCCGACCCGCAGTGCATGCAGCCTTTGCGGATGATGATCAGGTTGTCCCCACAGACGGGGCACTCGGCGGGCGCGTGGTACAGGGCGGAGGTCATGCGACCACCTCGCTCTTGACCGTGGCGAGTCCCATGACGACGGTCAGGTCGCACCTGGCGGAACCGTTCCCGAAGACCACCTCGTCGGCGCCCCCATTGTCCTCCGGCCAGCGCACATGCCCGAACTTCGCGTCGGCATGCACCATGACGCTGGAACCGGGCTTGAGGATCAGGGTCAGGGAGCCGGACTCGACCTTCAGCCTGGAGCGGCCCAGGCTGATTGGGCCCTCGACGGTGACGCCGCCAGCCTGGCTCAGTAGGTCGGCGACCTCGGTGACGTCGCTCAGGTGGCAGCCGCCGGCAGTCACTCTGATCCTGCCCAGCCGGGGGACCCCGGTGCTGCGCACCCCGCCTGTTGTCGCTTCGACGTCGACGACTAGCTTCGGGTTCACCTTTATGAGCAGTTCCTTGCCGAGGCCGATGTCGCGAAGGTCTTCGAGGCTCCGGGGTGGGCGGATGAGGGAGAAACCGTTGAAGCTGGGGCCGAACTCGCCGGTGGAGCTGACCTCCATCGTCTCGCCGTTGCGGCGCAGCACATGCGGGCCTTCCACCGACAGGGTAGAGACCGATGGGTCGCCCTCAATGCGTACGCGGCGCCCGACGGCCGTGATGGCCACCCGGGTCAGGCCGCCCGGTTTGCCCTTGGGGGCTTCTTCTTGTCTCGGACCGGAGCCGGATTCGCTGCCGGTGTCTGTCTTGAGGGCGGATATACGCCGGTTCGCCTCGGCCGTGTCGATGCGCCCGGCTGCTAGGTCGTCCAGTATGGAACTCAGGTCAGGGTTGATCATGCGGCAATGGTAACTGAACCTTTCCATTGTCTAAAGTAATTTTTAGATTTAGGCAAGATCTGGGGTGAGGTTCAGGGTGAACCCTGAGAGGAAGCCGCGCGACGGAGAGCCAAGCGCCCCATCGCAGACGGCAGATTTCGTAGCAGTCGGCTGGGGCGGCTATAGTTTGTTGGCGCTGCCGCCCTAGCTCAGTAGGCAGAGCGACGCTCTCGTAAAGCGTAGGTCACGGGTTCGATTCCCGTGGGCGGCTCCAAGGGTCAGTGCTTGTCCAGGAGGCCAGGTGGAATCTCTGGGACACTGTGCGGTCAAACGGAGAAGACGCCCAGAGTGTCTCGCCTACCGTTTTGACTAGGCAAAGCGCTGTCTGGGCCGGGGTGGGTCGTACCGAAACCCGTGCCGGGCGGAGCGCGGGGCCATAGAATCCTTCTTTGGAAGCTTGGGAGGGATCAGCACGCTCGGCGTTAGCACCTGCTGGACGACGCTAACTTGTCACCTATCAGCGCCTCGGGTCGGCCCGAGATGCTCGGCCCGCAGCTGGTCCACCAATGGGATGAGTATCGGCGAGTCGCCGTCCTGTCCGGTCGTGCAGATCATTGCCAGCGGCAGGCCATGGCCCTTGGCGAGCTGATGCATCTTGGTCTATAGCCGCGGGAACGGCCCACAGCATGATCATGCAACTTGATGAACCCCTTTCTTTGGCGGGTGATCTTCGCTGCATGCTGATGCGCCAGTTCAGCGGAAGACTGTCGGTTCCGTGCCGAATCCTTCTAGATGGACTGATATGTAGGCGGAGCCGCGAATCGGACTGAATCTGATTCAGGGAGCATCTTCGGTGGTGATGAGCTCTGCGCTCGGGCTGAAAGATAAATGAGCCCCCTCTCGCGGCACAGTAGCCCAGGGTGCATAATAAGCCTGAAACGGTTACCAAGGCGACGGCCGACGATCCCAAGGGGGAGGATGTATCAATGGCGCTAGAAGAGGCGATCAAGGAGATCGCTGCAAAGGTCCAAGAATACGGAGCAACGCTGAGTACAGAAGAAGCCACAAAGACGAGTATCATACTGCCTTTCATCTCTCGCGTGCTTGGCTACGACGTATTCGATCCCACGGAAGTCCTTCCCGAGTTCATCGCGGACGTTGGCACCAAAAAGGGCGAGAAAGTGGATTTCGCGATCTTGCGCGGCGGCGAGGTGCAGATGCTGATCGAATGCAAGCAGATCGGTGTCCCGTTGGATATCAACCACGCTTCGCAGTTGTTCCGCTACTTCCATGCAACCAATGCCCGCATCGCCATCCTGACCAATGGACAGCGCTGGCACTTCTTCACCGACCTTGACCGTCCCAACAAGATGGACGAGCGTCCCTTCCTGCGGCTTGACCTGCTCGACATTGACCCTTACGCGCTGCCCGAGTTGCAAAAGCTGACCAAGTCAGCCTTTGACCTGGACTCCGTGCTTTCGGCCGCTGAAGAGCTCAAGTACGTGTCTGGAGTCAAGGCAGTCATTAATGAGCTATTCACGAGCCCAAGCGACGAGTTTGTCCGGCTTCTCGCGACGAGCGTCTACGATCGTGCGTTAACAGCGAAGATGAGGGAATACTTCGTCGGAATCGTCGAGAAGGCCTGCAAGCAATGGATCACCGACCAGGTGAATTCCAGGCTGAAGACTGCACTGCAGGGGCAGAACGTCGCACTGTCACCTACAACCCCGCCTGGAGAGGCGGAGCCCGAAGAGGCGGCACGGGATGAGAACGACGCGCGTGGTAACGAGATCGAGACAACGCTCGAAGAAATGGAAGGCTACAACATAGTTCGCGCCATCGCCGTGAGCGAGATCCCCGTAGAGAGAATCACCGCGCGGGATACGAAGTCCTACTTCGGGGTTCTCCTAGACAACAATAACCGCAAGCCGATCTGTCGCCTGCACTTCAACAGGAAAAAGAAATTCCTCGGGCTTCTAGACGAGACGAAGAACGAGACGCGCGTTCCAATTGAGCGCGTCTCTGACATCTACATGCATGCCGACCAGATCCGCGACGCGGTAAGGCGCTACGCGCAACAGTAAGACTGGCGGCGTTTCTGAGGGGTGCCAATCAGCCCCTTCCTGGCTATTGCATCAGCTACAGCAGTGGAATAGTGATGCACTTGGCTTTGCGAGGCGATGGTCTCGCGCCCGCCGCGCTTAGTGTGGCTGCCCCTCGAAGTGGCCTCGGGAACCCCGTCGCACCTGCCCTGCCGTGTGTGCACGGCAGGGCGTCCCTTTTTGTCGCCCGGCTCTGTCATCCTTTCGGCCATGGGGGCGGTGGATCATCCTTGGCGACGGCTCAGAGACGAGCATCCGGACTGGACCGTGCGATGGGCGCGACTCCCTGACGGGCTCCTCGGCGTCACCGGCCATCAACGGAAACTGATCTTCCTCGACGAACGCATGCTTCAAGCTGAGCGTCGCTGCACACTCGCTCACGAACTCGAACACGTGAAGCGAGGACCTGCGCCCGCCACCCCCATCCTTGCAGCACGCGAGGAGGCTGTCGTCGACCTTGTCGCGTCGCGACAACTCATCCGCCTAAGCCAGCTAGAGGATGCGCTTGCCTGGTCTCGCTGCCCAGCTGAGGCCGCTGAAGTGGCGCCTGGAGGGTCTCGATATCGCGTAGCCCGTCTACCGTAGGCCGCAGGGCAATATTCGGTTTTTGCGCGTCGGCGGCGAGGATTGCGGCTACCGTTGGCTGCATGAATGAGGGGCGACAGAGCGCAAGGCAATGCCTTAGGCGGGACGTCCGGGGTCCGGCATGAATGAGAGGCGGGTCCCGGACGCCTCCAAGCCTCCGTCAAGTAGCCAGGTGGAGAAAGCGGGCAGCAGGCTTCGCAAGATCCTCAGGGGTGACCTTCCCGGGGATGAGTGGGGTCGGTGCCTGGAGATCATCGAACGGCATCGACAGACGCATGCGCGCCCGATGCTGAACGCCAACATTGGCATGCGGCGCTACGCCCAGGAGCTAGGGGTCGATGCACAGGTCACGCAGCGCCTTAAACGGATGCAAACGATCATCGAGAAGTTGACTGCGCGCGAGTCGCAGATGAACCTCGCGCGGATGCGTGACATCGGTGGAGTCAGGGTGGTCGTCGAGAACCTAGAGATTCTGCAACTATTCCAAAAGGCCGTCGTGGCGAAGCGGCGGCGAGACGGCGTCAAAGTGATCGACTATGTGAGCGAGCCACGCCAAAGTGGCTACCGCGCAGTGCATCTCATCTGCAACTGGAAGAGCAAAGGCCTGGTTCGCCCGGTGGAGGTGCAGCTCCGAACCAAGATGATGCACCATTGGGCAGTGGTGGTTGAGGAGTTTTCAGCCCGGGACGGTGTTAACCACAAGCAGGATGGCTATACTCCGTTCCATCGCTTGGCGCTCCTGTACTCGCGTAGACTGGAGGCTATCGAGCGTGGCGAGCTGACAGGTGCGTCGGACGACGAGTTCCAGGCTGCATGGGCTGCGATGATGAAGGATGGTGATTACGGTGGCGGCTAAGAGGAGCGATATCAAGAACTTCCTGCTTGTGTTTGATCGCAAGCAAGGGCGGTTGGTCCAGCAGGATGATTTCGGGGCGGACGTCGACACTGCCATCGCGGAGTATCAGCGGCTAGAGAGGGAGCATCGGGACGACCCGACTTATGACATTGTCCTTGTCGGGTCGGACTCCATCGAGACGGTGAAGGTGACGCACGCCTCATACTTCCGCACCGGGATTGAAAGCGCGGAGCAGTACCTGCGTTCGGTGATGCAGGAGAGCGGCATCGCTGTCGACTGAGTCGCCGGGGTGGTATGCGATACTGGCCTTGCCGAGCGGCCTCGGGGTTGCTCCCCGGCGCCCGTCGGCTCGGCCGCAGCGATGGCTGCGGTACCGGCAAAGCGCACAACCTCGTGCGCACTCAAACTCGCTAGGCCGGGGTCCGGAGAGCGGGCTTCGGCCTAGTTTCGTCTTTGGCCCCTACTGGTGCCCTGCCGTCAGACCTAGCCCGGGTTTTGTCACTCCCTTCGGCCACACTTGTCCCGAGGGAAGGGAGCGGGGGGCGTGGCGGTGCAGGATCTGTGGAAGCGGGCGGACGGTAAGCCGTCGGCGCGGCACGGCAGGGGGAAGCGGTGGCGGGTCGTCGTGCCCGGCCAGCCAAGCCGGGCATTCGCAACGAAAGCCGACGCCGTCGAGTGGGAACGCCGGCTGTGGCAGGATGCCTCGGCTGTGAGCGGCAGGGCCGTGGTGGGGGAATGCGTCGACATCTACCTGGCGGGGCGACGTCACCTGTCCCCAGGCTACGTGTCCACGCTGAAGGGTGCAGCTCAACACGTCTACACCCGCTGGGGCGGCATTCAAGCCGGTCGCGTGACGACCTCAGATATTCAGGCATGGATCGCCGGGTTGCAGGCGCAGGGTGACGGCAGGCGGCTGCGTCCGATGGCTCAGCGTTTCTGCCCCCGGGTCCTCCAGGTCTTGCGTGGTGCACTGGAGGTTGCCCGGGACAAGGGGGCAATTGCTGTCAATCCGGCCGACAGGGTGGCTTTGGGCTGCGGGGAGCGACGCCTGCCCGTCTTCCTGACCGCGCCGGAACTCCGGGCTCTCGCGGAGGCATGCGGCGACTCCGCCCGATGGTGTGCGGGGTGCGCCTGGGGGAGTGTCGGCGTCTCGACGTTGGCGACGTGGATGTGAGCCGAGCCAGAGTTGTCGTCCGGAAGGCCAAGAGCGGCAGGGGCAGGGAAGTCCCCGTTACCTCTGCGGTGTTGTCCATGCTCGACCTATCCACGCCGGGGCCGCTATTCCGCGCACCTGGCGGGGGACGGTTTGATGTCGGCAACTGGCGGCACCGGGTTTTCCAGCCAGCGAAGATGGCGATCGGGAGACCCGATTTGCATATCCATGATTTGCGGCACACGGCGGCGTCGCTGATGGTGGCTTCGAGGGCTACCGTGAAGGATGTACAGGCCGCCTTGGGGCACGCGTCGGCGGCGATGACGTTGAATGTGTATGCGCACCTGTTTGATGGGTCGCTGGACGCAGTGGGGGAGCGTATGGGGCGTTTGCTGGGCGGCCTGTAGTCGTACCGTTACCGTACCGGCGATGCTCTGGCTAGGGGCTTTACGGCCCTGATAAAGCGTAGGTCACGGGTTCGATTCCCGTGGGCGGCTCCAAGGGTCAGTGCTTGTCCAGGAGGCCAGGTGGAATCTCTGGGACACTGTGCGGTCAAACGGAGAAGACGCCCAGAGTGTCTCGCCTACCGTTTTGACTAGGCAAAGCGCTGTCTGGGCCGGGGTGGGTCGTACCGAAACCCGTGCCGGGCGGAGCGCGGGGCCATAGAATCCTTCTTTGGAAGCTTGGGAGGGATCAGCACGCTCGGCGTTAGCACCTGCTGGACGATGCCAAACCGGCTGGGGCGGCTGCCTTACTGCAACTGCGACTTTGAGAGTCTCCTGGATGCCCTGGCGCTGGGTTGCCCTTGGCCACCAAGCTCTACACGCAAAAGGACGCGCATCAAGAGCAAACCGAAGCGACTAACGAGAATGTGCAGCGCGTACCACCTGGGAGTTGCATCGGCTGCAAGTAAAGGAGTGTGACATGACGGTAGGCAATTGCTCAATCAGTGACATGTCCAGCAAACTGAAGGATGCCGCGGGCGACGCGGCCACCGCCAATGCCGTGTTGCTTGATGTGATTTTCGGGTTTCCGGATGGAGTGCCAAGCCTTGGCTTGGGCTCGATAGAGATCATCTCGATAGAGATCATTCTGTCTTTGGCAGAACCGACCTCCGAAGGAGATTGAAATAGCAATCGATAGTTAACTATCGACCACCCTGATTCCCGACTTGCGTGTCGTACAAATGGCCGACTATCTTTTCCTCGTCGAGGCTCACGGTAGAGCCTCTTGGGAGCGTGGCAGAGTCCGCGCGAGGGAGGGAAGAAGGGTGTCCCAAGAATCGCACCCAAATATTCAGCAGCCGGCAGGAATGGGCGGTCCGATGCCGCCGACTGCAAAGCCTGGCAAGAAGCCGTGGTGGAAGTCCTCGGTGTTCATCGGCGTGGTCGCTTTGCTGATTGGCTTTGGGCTTGGCTCCGCATCGCGTGGGAACTCGTCGACAGCTTCGTCGCAGTCCACGGTCACGGTCACGGCATCAGCAGAGCCTGATCCCCTGGACAGCGGTCCCGTGGAGGGTGAGCCGTCGACCAATACTCAGAACGCTGACTCAGGCAAGTTCGCGATCGGCCAGCCGTACAAACTCAAGGATGGCGGAAGTCTCACGGTGGGCACACCGGAGCCATACAAGCCAACCTCGACTGCGGCGGGAACCGAAGGGGCGGACGCCTTCGTCCTCTTCCCGGTCTCGTTCACCAACGGCGGGAGTGAGCCAGTCAATCCGTTCTTGATCCGCTTCCAAGGGACCTCCGGGAACAGCGAGGCGCAGAAAGTAATCGACAGTGGCGGCTCCTGTGACTTTCCGACCGCCGACATTGCGCCGGGAAAGACGCTTGACTGGAAGGTCTGCTTCGGTATCAAACCTGGCCAGACTTTCACCCTGCAGTGGAGCTACGGGTTCACTGAAAAAGGCTATGTTGATGTAGACCTTCCGCAAACCTCCTAGTCAAAGCAACAAAAAGCCCCCGGCCTTTTCGGCCGGGGGCGTTTTTCATGCTATTGGGTCATTATCTGGGCATGCTGAATCCCTGGGTGGTGTTGGGGAGCTTCAAGGGTGGCGGCTGGTCTACGCAGCCACGCTTTGGCGGTGATTACCCTGAATGTGCGCCTCTACTCGCTGGGCGGCGGGGGCTGACTTTAGGACGTCCTGGACGAATTACCATACGAATGTATTGTGAATTTCCTAGTGGGTGAATGGGTCGCAATTTTGATGCTATGGGACTGAGGTTGTGATTTAGCCTTCGCCTCAGAGGGGTGCTTTGGGAGCGGTGAGTGGCCGGAAGAGGATGGCCTGCTCCCATTCGAGGTTGTCATGCCAGTCGTCACGGATCGCGGGGTTGACTCCGCACTGGACGACGAAGTGCATAGGTACGTCGTGCGGGGCGTGGTCGGTGACGAGCTCTCGGCGCAGCCTTCCATCCACCAGCCACCGCACCCCGGTGGTGGTGATCTCGATGCGGTAGCGGTGCCACTTTGTCACGTCTATGGCGATGTCCTCTGGGTCGTGGGCGGGCTGGCCGGTGGCTGGGTCGGGCCAGTGCAGATTGGTCATGGTTGATCCGGTGCCCACCCGCCCCTCGACGAAGTTGATCTCGCCGAGTGGCCACTCCTGGTCGTTCTCGGGCCAGAGCATGGCGACGAGCTCCACCCGGTCGGACGCTGGGGCGCGCAACTCCATCTCCCACGTCCCGAGGCCGGGGGCGTTGTGCAGCCCAGCCCACGACCCGCACAGCAGCGAGTTGTGGAGGGCCTGGTCGTGTGGCACCCCGGCCTCCCGGTAGAGCTGGTAAGCGGCGCGGTCGAGCCGCAGAGTGAGGGCGAAGGTCCTGCCGTCAGGCAGCAGCCGGGTCATCGCCGGGTCGAAGCGGCCGAGCGTGCCATGCTCAGGGCGTTGCACACTCCATCCACCGTAGGTGCGGTACCGCTGGATTTCCGCAAGTGAGTCATCAAGAAGCGATTGCATGCACATGATTGCCTCCCGTTCGTGAAGTCGTATTCGTCCTTAGCAATCCTGTTGTAAAGGATCGGCCGGACGCAGCACACCATGCACCGTCCCTGGCCGGGAGCGCGTCGGCGCACCACCAGAGCGCCTCCTGGCTGGAGCTTTACCATGACGGCACCTGACCAGCCACCTACCGGCGATCTTTGATCCAGTGTCCCCAATGCGAGGGCCTGCCCCCATCCTGCCCGCTGTGGCAAATGCCGCTGCTGGGTCTGCCCTGCCGGCGGCCAAGACCCGGTGCCGCGTGTCGTAGGTCTGCCCGGGCGCTTCCTTCTTGGAGTGGCGCCTGGGCTGAAGCCCGCCTCACGCAAGCCTGCCCCTGCCGGTGAACTGTCGACCTCGACACCAGGACAGAATCGCTGAGAAACACATTCTCAAAGCCCTGCTGCCATGGTGGCGCAGCGGCTGTGCGTCGTAGAATTTATCCCATGTCAGATAGCCTTCCCGAACAGCCAGCCCAGGTGCGGATGCGCATCGGTGACGCCGAACGTGACAGTGTGCTTGAAGTCCTCCGGGATGCCTACGCGGCAGGCCAGCTCGACAATGAGGAGTTCAACGACCGGCAGCAGATATGCCTCAAGGCGCGATACAGCGACGATTTGTCTGGTCTCGTCGAAGACCTGCCTATCGGCGCAGGGGCGGGCCCCAACTCCATAGCTCCTGTGAGCGCTCCAGTGGCTCCGGTGTTTGCTCGCAGCGGCGAGGAGATTACCGAGTTCGCCTTCATGAGTGGCAAAGTGATTCATCTGGACCGCGGTAGGCCCACGCTCGTCAGCAAGGCATTCTGGGGCGGTAACGAAATCTACGTTGAAAACGCCATGGGCCCCGGGGTGGAGGTCGAGCTGACTCTGAGCTCGATCATGGGAGGGCACGTGGTTTATGTGCCGCCTGGCGTCAGGGTCATCGACCAGAGCACCAGTATCATGGCTGGGGTCGCCATCAGTAGGAAGGCCCATGGAGATGGGTCGAACGGCACCGTGATCATCAGGGGCTTCAACTTCTGGGGCGGCACCACTGTGAAGTTGCAAAAACCGCAAAATAGCCAATAGACGGCGGTACCATCACATCTTCGCTCATCGTCGTGGTGGATGATGGTGAGCCCACCCAGGTTTTTGCAGCGGAATCCGTGATGCTTGAGAAGACAGACGAGGGGCCCAGCCGGATCGCTGGGCCCCTCAGAGTTGCCGGGTACTGTGCCGTCAGCTGCCGGTCTTCGGTAGACCGGGTTTCGACGTGATGGACCTCGGCTCGGTCGCAGCGGCGGGTGCCGGCGTAGTCGCAGTGGTGGGTGCTGGCGTGGGCTGCGCTGGGGTGGCGGGCTGACTCGGCGTCGGCCATGATGGTGGCGGGTTGTCACGCAGCTGGGCGACGGTGATTGAGCCGCCCGGCTCCTGCTTGGCGACGTCCACATTGATGAAGTTGAATGTCTGCCAGTCGTTGCTGATCAGCTTGGCCCTGGACAGCCCAGCGCCGGGGAAGTAGCCGCCGCCGTCCTTCATCTCCAGCAGCGGATCATCGACGCGCATGCCGATGACGGGGTAGTAGTCGACGCCGACCTGCAGCAGCAGCTGTGCCTTGTCGCGATCGTCGGCCTTCGCCTGGTCGTCGACCACCAGGCGCGCCTGAACCTGGGCGTGCACGGCCAGGATGTCCTTGGTGTCATAGGTCATCTCTCCGCCCCAGCCGTGGAACAACATGTCGGGATCCTGCAGCATCTGGATGCTGCCGTTCTGGCCGTCGCGCAGGTTGGCTTCCTTCACGTCTTTGCCGCGCAGGCTCCACGGGTAGAGCATCCCCTCGATCTTGCGGAGCTCTATCGTCTCCCACCGGTTGGTGGAGCGGTGCAGGACGTTCAGTTTGATCTGGCTGAGCTCGACGCGGGTGTTCGTGGCGGCGTTGGCTCTGCCGGGCGTGATGTACATCCACGGGTTGACAGCCTGCCAGTACTTGTCGCTGATCAGGTCGCGATGGACGAGCTGGTCTTGCCAGTAGCCGGGGGCGTTGGTTCCGCGCGCCTCGTTTCCCATGACGACGTGGCCGGGACCTGTGTAGCGGCCTCCCTGGTCGTCTTCGTTGCGCCGCAAGTCGACGTCGTTCATCTTCTCCATGTCGTCGATCATGGTCTGCACCTCGTCGGCCGTGGCCTTGTCGGGCGACGTCGTCACTGGTGCATCGGGCGTCGGGGGAGTCAGGTCTCCTTGCACCGACAGCACGGTGACGGGGTCGCTGTAGGCGGTGACCTCGGCGCCGGTCTGTGGGTCGCGGGCACGCTCGGCATAGACCAGCTGGTGGCCGAAGTCCTCCGGTACGGGCGTGTAGAACGCCGACCCGCTGTCGGGGATCGGCTGTCCGTCCCGGAGCCGGAAGACCTCGATGGTCTGGGCATTCCCGTAATCACCGGCGACCCGCTCGACGGAGCGGCCCACGCGGATCGTCTTCCCGTCCTCGGCGAACTTCGGGGCGGTGACGATACCCGGGGGAGCGGGAGGCTCATCAGCGTGTACGGGGAAAGCAGTGAAGGCCAGGAGCAATGCTGAGAGCGCTCCCAGTCCTGTGCGTAATGTCGAAAGCTTCATTCCGGCTCCTTAGCTGCTAGTCGGCTCTGACTCTGGTGCTCTACCCCCAGTGGCGGGCCTGACTCTAGGAGTCCCTGGAGGCCGCGTCAAGAGGCTGCGCTGAGGACGTCAGCGATCATTGTGGGGTGGCGCCCTGAAGATGGCCGACCGGGGTGCCCCGTGGTGGACAGACATTGGTGTCAGGAGACGACGAAGGGGAGCAACCCGGTGGTTGCTCCCCTTCCAAAGGTGAGGTGCTCAGCGGAGGATGCCGTCTAGCGACGGGTTGCCCTTCGCCGTCACCCTGCCCTCACTTCTTGGCGGGCTGACCCGGCAGCCAGGACGGCGGCGGGTTGTTGCGCAGCTGGTCAGCCGTGATGGAGACAGCGTTGCCATGCTTACCTTCATGCACGACGCCAGGGGCATCGACGGTGGTGAAGCTGAACGTTTGCCAGTCATTGGTGACCAGCTTCGCCCTGGAGAGGCCAACGCCGGGGAAGTAGGCGCCGCTGCCATCCTTTGTCTGCAGCAGCGGATCTGTCACGCGTGTGCCGACCTGGGGGTAGTAGTCGGTGCCGACCTGCACCAGCAGCTGCGCCTTGCTCCGGTCGTCGGGCTTTGCCTGGTCATTGACCACCAGGCGTGCCTGAACCTGGGTCTGCACGGCCAGGATGTCCTTGGTGTCAAACTTCATTTCTCCACCCCAGCCATGGAACAGCAACTGGGGATCCTGCATCACCTGGATGCTGCCGTTCTCGCCGTCGCGCACGTCGGGCTTCTTGACAGAGTTCCCCGCCAGGCTTGGCTTGTAGAGGTCGCCCTCAACCTTGCTGACCTTGATCGTCTCCCACTGGTTGGTGGAGCGGCGCAGGACGTTCAGCTTGATCTGGCTGAGCTCGACGCGGGTGTTGGTGGCGGCATTGTCCTTGCTGGGGGTGATGTACATCCACGGGTTAATGGCCTCCCAGTACTTGTCACCGGCCAGGTCTGGGCGCTTCAGGTTGTCGGACCAGTAACTGGGGGCGCTGCTGCCCCGCGCATCATTACCCATCAAAACTCGTCCGGGCCCTGTGAGGCGGCCGGCCGGGTTCTTGGCTCCATAACTCAGATCTATGTCGTTCTTCTTCGTCATGTCGTCGAGCATGGTCTGCAGCTCTTCGGCTGTGGCCTTGTTGGACGCGCCCGCTGCAGGCTGAGTGGCCTCGGCCTGGGGGGTGGCGTCCTGCGGAGGGGTGCTTGCATCATCCGCGTGGGCTGGGAAGGCCGTAAATGCCACCAATAGGGCTGAGACCGCTCCCACTCCTGTGCGTAGCTTTGAACGTTTCAACGTGAGCTCCTTAACTAATGCCAGCTCTAGGCTTTGGTTTACCCTCCCCCGGGACAATTCGACCTTAAGGGGACTCTCAGGAAGGACACAAGGGTTTGCGACTCGGGGTTATCCCTGAAGTAACCCGGGTTGAGTCGGCGCGGCTCAACCCGATTTGCCGACCTGCTCGCCCTGTGGCATAGTTGAGCCTGCCCCGCTCAAGGGGATCAGGATTGACAAGCACGCGGTAACCGCACAATGAATCAGGAGATACCCCTATGGCACGTGCAGTAGGCATCGACCTCGGCACCACCAACTCAGTCGTCGCCGTCCTGGAAGGTGGCGAGCCCACCGTCATCCCCAATGCGGAGGGTGCTCGTACCACGCCTTCCGTGGTGGCTTTCACTCCCTCCGGCGAGGTCCTCGTCGGCGAGGTGGCGAAGCGTCAGGCCGTCACCAACCCCGACCGCACCATCCGCTCCGTCAAGCGGCACATGGGAACCGACTGGAAGGTGGACATCGACGGCAAGGACTACCGTCCGCAGCAGATCTCAGCCTTCGTGCTGCAGAAGCTGAAGCGCGACGCCGAGGCATACCTGGGTGAGGCGGTCACCAACGCCGTCATCACCGTCCCCGCCTACTTCTCCGACGCCGAGCGCCAGGCCACCAAGGAGGCCGGTGAGATCGCGGGCCTGGCCGTCGACCGCATCATCAACGAGCCCACCGCCGCGGCCCTCGCCTATGGCCTGGACAAGGGCGACAAAGAGCAGACCGTCCTGGTCTTCGACCTCGGTGGCGGCACCTTCGACGTCTCCCTCCTCGACATCGCCGACGGCGTCTTCGAGGTCAAGGCCACCAACGGTGACAACCGACTTGGTGGCGATGACTGGGACGCTAAGATCGTCGAGTGGCTGGTGGCGCAGTTCAAGAACAAGCACGGCGTCGATCTCTCGCAGGACAAGATGGCCCGCCAGCGTCTCCAGGAGGCTGCCGAGCGCGCCAAGATCGAGCTGTCGTCGGCTTCTGAGACCACCATCAACCTGCCGTACATCACCGCCTCCGCGGCCGGCCCGCTGCACCTTGACGAGAAGCTGACCCGCGCTGAGTTCCAGCGGATGACCCAGGACCTCCTGGACCGTTGCCGGAAGCCGTTCAACACCGTCATCAAGGACGCCAACACCAGCGTCGACAAGATCGACCAGGTGCTGCTTGTCGGCGGCTCCACCCGCATGCCCGCTGTCGCCGATCTCGTCCGTGAGCTGACCGGTGGCAAAGAGCCCAACAAGGGCGTCAACCCCGACGAGGTCGTGGCGCTGGGCGCTTCCCTGCAGGCCGGTGTGCTGAAGGGCGAGGTCAAGGATGTGCTGCTGCTTGACGTCACCCCCCTGAGCCTCGGCATCGAGACCAAGGGCGGTGTGATGACCAAGATCATCGAGCGCAACACCACCATCCCGACCAAGCGCTCCGAGGTGTTCACCACCGCCGAGGACAACCAGCCCGCGGTGATGATCCAGGTCTATCAGGGTGAGCGCGAGTTCGCCCGCGACAACAAGTCGCTGGGCAACTTCGAGCTGACGGGCCTGCTGCCGGCCCCGCGTTCGGTTCCGCAGATCGAGGTCACCTTCGACATCGACGCTAACGGCATCGTCCACGTCCACGCGAAGGACCTGGCCACGAGCAAGGAGCAGTCGATGACCGTCACCGGTGGCTCCGCGCTGGCCAAGGAGGACATCGACCGCATGGTCCGCGAGGCCGAGAGCCACGCCGAGGAGGACCGCAAGCGCCGTGAGACCGTCGAGATGCGCAACGAGGGCGACGCCCTGGTGTTCCGCACCGAGAAGCTGCTCAGCGAGAACGCCGAGAGCATCGGCGACGACGTCAAGGCCCCGGTTGTCGAGGCCGTCGACAAGCTGAAGGAGGCCCTGAAGGGCGAGGACAACGATGCGGTGAAGTCCGCCATCGAGGACCTCAACACCAAGGCCGCCGCGATGGGTCAGGCCATGTACGCCGCAGCCCAGGCCAAGGCCCAGTCCGAGCAGCAGTCCGGCGGTGAGTCGGAGGCAGCCAGCGGTGAGGCTCAGGATGATGTCGTCGATGCCGAGATCGTGGATGACGAGGACTCCAAGTGAGCGAGGACCCCACCCCCGATGAGGTCGTGGAGGAGGCCGAGGCGGTTGTCGAGTCAGCCGCCTCGGCCCTCGCCGACGGTGAGCCTGCCGCGGCCGAGGCCAAGGAAAGCAAAGAGGTGAGTGAAGAGACACCCGACTGGAAGATCGTCGCAGCTGAGCGGACCGCCGATCTGCAGCGTCTCCAGGCTGAATATGTCAACTACAAGAAGCGTGTGGACCGCGACCGGGCGCTGGCCCGGCAGCTGGGAATCGAGGCCGTCGTGGCCGACCTGATGCCGGTGCTCGACGCGATTCAGCTGGCCAAGTCCCATGGGGACCTGGACGGCGGCTTCAAAATGGTGGCCGACGAGCTGGAGAAGGTGGCAGCCAGGCATGGTCTGGTCGCCTTCGGTGACGTCGGCGACCGTTTCGACCCAACCCGTCACGAGGCCCTGATGGAGGTGCCCCTGGAAGAGGAGGTCACCGTCACGACGGTCTCGCAGGTCATTCAGCCGGGATACCAGCTGCGTGACCGTGTGATCCGGCCGGCGCGCGTCGCTGTCGCCAATCCGAAGCAGGGCTGAGCCCACGGATGGGGCCGGGGCAGTGGCGCCGGCCCCCTGCACATTGAGAGGCGATGAGTGAGCACCAAGGACTGGATAGAGAAGGACTACTACAAGGTTCTCGGCGTGGACAAGAAAGCCAGCGCCGAGGAGATCAAGAAGGCTTTCCGGAAGATCGCCCGGGACAACCATCCGGACGCCAACCCGGGGGACAAGGCCGCTGAGGCACGCTTCAAGGAGGCCTCCGAGGCCAACAACGTGCTCTCCAACCCGGAGAAACGCAAGGAATACGACGAGGCACGCAGTCTGTTCGGTGGTGCCGGGACGCGTTTCGGACGCAGCAGCACAGGCGAGGGCACAGCTGGTTTCGAGGACCTGTTCCGCAACGCGGGAGGGGCCCAGGGCGGCTTCGGAGACCTGTTTGGCAACCTCTTCGGCGGGGGCTCCTCAGGAGGGTCACGGCGTTCCTCCCAGCGTGGGCCGAGACGTGGCGCCGACATTGAGGGGGAGGCGAATCTCACCTTCGAGCAGGCTGTCGAGGGCAGCACCGTCGGGATGCGTACCGTCTCCGACGAGGCCTGCTCCGCCTGCCGTGGGACTGGGGCCAAGCCTGGGACGCTGCCGAAGGTGTGTCCCGGGTGTGACGGCTCTGGGATGCGCAGCTCCACCGCAGGCGGGGTGTTCTCGATGAGTGAGCCCTGCACCGACTGCCGTGGCCGCGGGCTGCTGGTTGACGAACCCTGCCCGGCATGTGATGGGACCGGTCGCGGCAAGTCCACGAACACCGTGAACGTCCGTATTCCCGCCGGGGTCACCGACGGGCAGCGGATCCGCATCAAGGGCAAGGGCGTGGCCGGCCAGAACGGTGGAGCTGCCGGTGATCTCTACGTCACCGTACACGTCGCACCCCACAAGCTGTTCGGCCAGCAGGGCAACAACCTGACCATCACCGTACCTGTGACCTTCGCGGAGGCGTCGCTGGGAGCTGACATCCAGATCCCGACGCTCCAGGGCCCCAAGGTGAAGCTACGCGTGCCGCCGAACACACCCAACGGACGCACTCTCCGGGTGCGTGGGAAAGGCGTCAGGAGGAAGGACGGCACCGTCGGTGACCTGCTCGTCACCATCCAGGTGAAGGTTCCGGAGCACCTCAGTGATGCAGCCAAGAACGCGCTGCAGGAGTACGCCGAGAAGGCAGGCCAGGAAGACCCGCGGGCTGCGCTGTTTGGAGGCTGACATGGCTCAGAACCTGCCCCAGGCGTTCGACCCCGAGGCGCCGGTCTTCCCGGTCTCGGTGGCGGCGCAGCTGGCCGACATGCACCCGCAGACCCTGCGCGGCTATGACCGGCTGGGGCTCGTCGTCCCGAAACGGTCGCGTGGGAGAGGGCGGCGCTACTCCCTGAAGGATGTCGCGAAACTCCGTCACATCCAGCATCTCAGCCAGGGTGAGGGCATCAACCTGGAGGGGATCCGGCGCATCCTGGCCCTGGAGGAGCAGATCGACTCGCTGAGCGGCCAGGTGGAGCGCCTGTCGGATGCCCTGCAGCGTCTCGGCGAGACCCAGGAGGCCGCCCGCATCTTCACGGCTGAACCTTCAGGTGCGGTTCACTACGGGCGGTTCCGGGTGAAGCCCCGTCTGGCGCTGCCATACCGCTGATGACAACAGGCCCGGCTCAGGTTTTCACCTGAGCCGGGCCTTTCGCGTCCCACGTCTCAGCGACGGAGCCAGACCGCGGCATCAGCCGGGAGCACATCGGCGACGTCAGTGCTCGCCAGCAGCACTTCGCCATCCGGAAGCGGGACCGGGACTCCTGCCACGTTGACCAGCACCCGCACCGGTCCGTTGTCGAAGGCGACGATGTCCTTGCCCGCATTCACCCAGGCCAGCTCGCCTGCGCCCAGTCCGGATTCGCGGCGCAGCCGCAGGGCGTCGTGGTACATGCTCCAGGTCGAACCCGGAACCCCGATCTGCCGGTCAGCCGCCAGGGAGGCGTACGAGTCCGGTTGGGGCAGCCAGGTCCGGCCGGTCGGAGAGAAACCCGCGCCGGGAGCGTCGCCGATCCACGGCATCGGGATGCGGCAGCCGTCGCGTCCCACCTGGTCGCGTTCGGAACGGAACCAGATCGGGTCCTGGCGCTGGTCGTCCGGGACGGCGGTGTGCTCCGGCAGCCCCAGTTCCTCGCCCTGGTACAGGTACGCCGACCCGGGCAGCGCCAGCATCATCAGCGTCGCCGCGCGGGCGCGCCTGATGCCCAGCGCGGCATCGGGTTGCGGGTCGGTGGCGGCGATGCCCTCGGTGTCGGAGGTGTCCTCGCGTGCCAGGCGGGTGGCGTGCCTGACCACATCGTGGTTGCTGAGCACCCAGGTGGTGGGCGCCCCGACGGCGGCGTTCGCGGCCATCGTCTTCGTGATCACCCGGCGGTAGCTGGCGGCGTCCCACGCGGAGGACAGGAAGTCGAAGTTGAACGCCTGATGCATCTCGTCCGCACGGACGTAGCGGGCCAGGCGCTCCGGGTCGGGAATCCACGCCTCGGCCACCAGGACCCGGTCGCCGTCGTACTCCTCCAGCACCTTCCGCCAGCGGCGGTAGACGTCGTGCACGCCGTCCTGGTCCCACATCGGGCCCAAGTTGAAGTTGCCCTGTTTGGTGTGTTCCTCCGCGTCGGGCAGGCCGTCGGCTTTCACCAGGGAGTGCGCCACGTCCACGCGGAAACCGTCGACCCCGAGGTCGAGCCAGTGCCGCAGGATGTCGTCGAAACCCTCCTTGACCAGGTCGGAGTCCCAGTCGAGGTCGGGCTGGTGGACGTCGAACAGGTGGAGGTACCACTGCTCCGGGGTGCCGTCGGGGCGCTTCAGCCGCGACCATCCCTCACCGCCGAACAGCGACCGCCAGTTGTTCGGCGGCAGCTCACCGCTGGGGCCCCTGCCGTCGCGGATCAGGTAGCGCTGCCGCTCCGGGGCGCCGGGTTCGGCCGCGATCGCGGCCTGGAACCATTCGTGGGCGTCCGAGGTGTGGTTCGGTACCAGGTCGATGACCATCCTCAGGCCCAGCGCGTGGGCCTCCTCGATCAGCCGGTGGGCGTCGGTGGTGGCACCGAACAGCGGATCGACCTGACGGTAGTCGGCGACGTCGTAGCCGGCGTCGGCCATGGGGGAGCGGTAGAACGGGCTCAGCCACACCGCGTCCACGCCCAGTTCCTTGAGGTAGGGCAGTTTCGAGATCACGCCCGGCAGGTCCCCGTAGCCGTCACCGTCGCTGTCGGCGAAGGAGCGGGGATATATCTGGTAGATGACGGCGGAGCGCCACCACTCGTGGTTGTCTGTCATGTTCTGGGTCCTGTCGATTGACGGATGATCAGGTCGGGCCGGAAAACCAGTTCCGTGCCGTCGGGGGTGTTGCCGTCCATTGCCCGCACCAGCCCCGAGACGGCTGCCTCGCACATGGCCTGGACGGGCTGGCGCACGGTGGTCAGCGGGGGATCGGTGAATGCCATCAGCGGGGAGTCGTCGAAACCTATCACGGAGAGGTCCTCCGGGACCCGGAGCCCCCGGGAGTGGGCCTCGCGGATCACCCCGAGCGCCATCAGGTCGGAGCCGCAGATGATGGCGGTGTGCCCGGTCGCCAGCAGTCTCGCCGCCGCGACCTGGCCGCCCTCCGGGGTGAAGATGGTGCGTTCGATGCTGTCCTTCCCGAAACCCAACTCCAGGAAGGCCGACGACTTGCGCTGGGTGGGCAGGAAACGGGCCGGACCGACGGCGAGCCCGATGCGTTCGTGCCCCAGCGACCTCAGGTGGGCGACGGAGGAGGCGACGGCCTCGGCGTCGGAACAGTTCACGAAAGCCGAGGCGAGTTTCGTGGTGTGGCCGTTGATGAAGACCGTCGGAACCCCGGCCTCCACCAGCCGCAGGTAGGGGGTGAGGTCGGCCTCGGTGTCGGCGGCGGCACCCGATATGGACACCACGCCGTCGATCCCCAGGTCCAGGAGGGTGGCGATGCACGAGGACTCGTTCGCGCCCAGCGGGCCGGCTGCGACTATCACGGCGCGGTGGACGGGGTGGAACATGGCGTCCAGGCGCTCCGCGAAGGCGGGGAAGGAAGGGTTCGACAGCTCCGGGACCATCACCCCCACCACTCCGGTGCGTTGCTGCAATTTTTCACGATCGTAGCCGAGATCGGCCATGGCCTGGAGCACCGCCTGACGCGTGTTCTCCCGGATCCCGGGTTTGCCGTTGAGCACCCGGGAAACCGTGGAGACGGATACGCCGGCGCTGGCGGCCAGGTCCGACATCCGTGGTCGCGTGCCCATCCTTACCTCCGTGGTCAGTTTATTTGCGAGACGTTATCAAATTGTGGCCAAAATTGTTTGAAAAATTGCTGCAATCGTGCAGAAGCTTTGTTAGCGTCTGCGTAGCAGAACCATGGGTCGGCGTCGAGGCCGGCCCGCAGAACAGGAGAACCACATGAGCAAGCGCCTGCTCGCCCTGGCGGCCACCGGCATGGTCTTCGCCCTGACCGCCTGCGGCTCCGCAAGCAACACCGCATCGAACAGTTCCTCCGGCGGTTCCCAGGCCTCCGGAACCCTCACCGTGTGGACCGACGAGACCCGCCTGGAGGGCTTCAACGCCATTGGCGAGTCCTTCCAGAAGGCCACTGGGGTCAAACTGGAGGTGGTGCAGAAACCGACCGAAGACGTCCGGACGGATTTCATCGCCCAGGCTCCCTCCGGGGCCGGCCCCGATCTGATTGTCGGTGCGAATGACTGGGTCGGCAGCCTCGTCAAGAACGGCGTTGTTGCGCCCGTTGAGCTCGGCGACAAGGCGGACGGTTTCTCCGATGCGGCCAGGAAGGCCTTCACCAGCGAAGGGACCCTCTACGGCGTTCCCTACGCGGTCGAGAACATTGCCCTGGTGCGCAACAATGCCCTCGCCAAGGAGACCCCGGCCACCTTCGACGAGCTCATCGCCCAGGGCAAGCAGCTCACCCCGGATCACCCCGTGCTGATCCAGCAGGGCGACAAGGGCGACGCCTACCACCTGTACCCGGTGCAGAGCTCCTTCGGTGCCCCGCTGTTCAAGCCCGACACCACTGAGATCGGCATGAAGGGCGAGGCGGGCGAGAAGTTCGCCGCCTACATCAAGAAGCTCACCAACGAGGGCGTGCTGTCCGAGTCCATCGGTGGGGATCAGGCCAAGCAGGCCTTCCTCGACGGCAAGTCCCCCTACATCATCACCGGGCCCTGGTGGACCGGCGAGTTCACCAAGGCCGGGCTCGACATCTCGGTGCTGCCCGTGCCCTCCGCGGGCGGTCAGCCGTCCGCCCCGTTCGTCGGGGTGCAGGGCGTCTACCTGTCGTCGTACTCCAAGAACGCGCTGCTGGCCAACCAGTTCCTCGACTACATGGCCGGTGACGAGGCGCAGAAGATCCTGCAGGAAAAGGGTGGGCGCCTGCCCGCGCTGAAGTCCGCCGCGGCGGCCGTCACCGACCCGGTCCTCAAGGGCTTCGAGGCCGCCGGTGAGAGCGGCCAGTCCCTGCCCGCCATCACCGGCATGGACGCGGTCTGGAGCCACTGGGGTTCCGCTGAACTCAGCATCCTCCGCGGGGAGGATCCCGTGACCACCTGGCAGCAGATGATCGCCAACGTCGAGGACGCGCTCGCCAAGGGCTGATCGGTGTTCCGTGCGGGGGGCTGCCCGGGCCCCCGCACGGTTCCCGGTTCGGAAAAGAGATCATGACAGAGAAAACCGACTCTGCAGAGCCGCGGTTGTCCCACGCCCGCGACTACACACGCCCCGGCTTCTACGCGAAGCTGGTTCTGATGGCCCTGATCAACGCCTTCGGGCTGTACGGCATCATGGTTTCGGTTCCCCGGCAGCAATGGCTCGTGCTGGGGTTCCTCGCTGTGACGCTTCTCGTCGCCGACTACGTCTACTTCTCCAAGCGGGCGATCCCCGCGAAGTACCTGCTGCCCGGCCTGGTTTTCCTGCTCGTCTACCAGGTTTACGTGATGGGTTCCACCGCCTGGGTGGCGTTCACCAACTACGGCGACGGCCACAACGACTCCAAGCAAGCTGCCATCACCCAGATCCTCAAGGCCTCTGACCGCAGGGTCGAGGGCACCTCAACCTATCCCGTGACCGTCGTCGAGAAGGACGGCGAACTGGGATTCGCGGTGGTGCGCGACGGCCACGCCGAGGCCGGAACCCAGAACACTCCTCTCGCTGAGGTGCAGGGAGCGGTTGTCGCCGGCACCAGGGTGACGGAGGTGCCCGGGTGGAATGTGCTGTCGCCGGCCGACGTGCAGGCACGGCAGAAGGATGTGCTGGAGTTGCGCGTCAACCTCAGTGACGACCCCACCCAGGGCTGGTTGCGCACCGACAACGCGTCCTTCGCCTATGTCGCGAAGTCGGCGTTGACCTACGACGCCGCGGCCGATACCTTCACCGATCCCGAAGGGAAGGTCTACCACGCCGACGAGTCCGTGGGAGCCTTCGTCGCCAGCGACGGGTCGCAGCTTACCCCGGGCTGGCGGGTGTTCGTCGGGACCAAGAACTTCACCGAGGTCTTCAACGACTCGCGGCTGACAGGACCATTCCTCAGCATCATGGCCTGGACCTTCGCCTTCGCGATCCTGTCCGTGCTCACCACATTCGCGCTCGGGCTTGCCCTCGCCGTGATCTACAACGACAAACGAGTCAGGGGACGCACCTTCTACCGCGCGATCTTCCTGCTGCCCTACGCCTTCCCCGCGTTCCTGGCGGCGCTGACCTGGAAGGGCATGCTCAACCGGGAGTTCGGGATCATCAACCAGCTCCTGGGTGGGGCCGACATCGCGTGGCTGTCCGACGGGAACCTGGCGAAACTCGCAATCCTGGGGGTCAACCTGTGGCTCGGATTCCCGTACATGTTCCTGGTCAGCACCGGTGCCCTGCAGGCCATCCCGGGTGAGCTGACCGAAGCGGCCATCATGGACGGGGCGGGAGCGTGGCGGAGGTTCCGCAGCGTCACGCTGCCGATTCTCATGGTCTCCCTCGCGCCGCTGCTGATAGCCAGTTTCGCGTTCAACTTCAACAACTTCTCGTTGATCTACATGCTCACCGGCGGCGGCCCGAACTATTCCGGTGCCCCGGTGCTGATCGGTGAGACCGACATCCTGATCTCGATGGTCTACTCCATCGCCTTCGAGTCGGGAGGCAAGCAGTACGGCCTGGCCTCGGCGTTGTCCCTGCTCATCTTCGTGGTGGTCGGGGTCATCGCCTGGCTCGGATTCCGGCAGACCCGCAAGCTCGAGGAGATCATGTGATGAACGACAACGTCACCCTCAAGGGCGCCCGCTGGTGGAAGGAAGTGGGCTGGAAACACATCCTCGCGGTGATCCTGATGCTCTACTGCATCTTCCCACTGCTCTACGTGCTGTCGGCCTCGCTCAACCCCGGGGGCACGATCAGCGGTTCCAGCGAACTGTTCCGCAACGTCTCACTGGAGAACTACGCCACACTGTTCGGCACCAACTTCCCGCGCTGGATGTTGCAGTCGTTCGTGGTCAGCACCGCGACCGCGATCGGGACGGTACTGATGGCCGCGTCGGCGGCCTACGCGTTCAGCCGCTACCGGTTCACGGGACGCCGAGGCGGCCTCACGACCCTGATGCTCATCCAGATGTTCCCGCAGATGCTGGCCTTCGTCGCGATCTTCCTGCTGCTGCTGATGCTGCGCGACGTCTACCCGGTGCTGGGACTCAACTCGGCTCTCGGGCTGATCGCCGTCTACCTGGGCGGGGCGCTGGGTGGCAACACGTTCCTGATCTACGGGTTCTTCAACACCATCCCGAGAGAGCTGGACGAGGCGGCCCGGATTGACGGCGCCACCCACGCCCAGATCTTCTGGGGGGTCATCATGCGGCTAGTCACCCCGATCCTCGTGGTCGTGGGCCTGCTGTCGTTCGTTAGCAGCTATGGCGAGTTCATTCTCGCCAAGGTCGTGCTGCAACAGCCGGAGGACTACACCCTGGCGGTCGGCATGTACGTGTGGGCCTCCGATGAACGAAACGCCCCGTGGTCGCTGTTCGCTGCGGGCGCGGTGGTCGCGGCCATCCCGATCATCCTGCTGTTCATGTACCTGCAGAAGTACATCGTCGCCGGACTGACCGCGGGCGCGGTCAAGGGCTGAGGTCCCGGGGAGGCTCCACGGACGGCAACATCGGCAGGGATCGACGTCATCGATCCCTGCCGATGTGCTCTCTGTAGGGTGAAGGCATGACCAATCTCGCCTGGAACGTCGAGAGGGTGCTGCCCTCCGCCATCGCCGACCTGCACAGACTCATCTCCATCCCGTCGATCTCCTCAATGCCGGAACACGACGCCGACGTCGCCGCCTGCGCCGATGTGGTCTCCGGGTTGTTCCGGGACCTCGGGGCCTCGGAGGTGAAACTTCTCGACGGCGGCGGGAAACCGGCGGTGTGGGCGAACTTTCCCGGGCCGGAGGGGACGCCGACGGTGTTGCTGTACGCCCACTACGACGTTCAGCCCACCGGCGACGTCGACGCCTGGACCTCCCCGGCATTCGAACCGACGGAACGCGGCGGCAGGCTGTACGCGCGCGGATCGGCCGACGACAAGGGTGGGGTCGCGCTGCACCTGGCGGCGCTGCGGGTTTTCAACGGCAAACCGCCGGTTGGGGTGAAGGTGTTCATCGAGGGCGAGGAGGAGATCGGGTCGCCGACGATGCCGACGCTGCTCGACCGCTACCGCGACGAACTGGCCGCCGACGTCTACGTCGTCGCCGACTCCGTCAACTGGGAGGTCGGAAAGCCGTCGCTCACCACGTCGCTGCGCGGTGTGGCGGACTGCCAGGTCACTGTCTCAACCCTGGCGGAGGGGCTGCACTCGGGGCAGTTCGGTGGGGTGGTGCCGGATGCGTTGACCGCGCTGTGCCGAGTTTTGGCGACCCTGCACGACGAGGCCGGGAATGTCGCGATCGAGGGTCTCGTCTCGGGGCCCGGACCCGACCTCGACTACCCCGAGGACCGGTTGCTGGAGGAAACCGGTCTGCTCGAGGGGGTTTCACAGATCGGCGACGGGTCGGTGGTGGAACGGATGTGGTTCAAACCCTCCGCCTCGGTGCTGGCCATCGACGCCACCCCCGTGGCGAAGGCATCCAACACCCTGATCCCGTCGGCCCGTGCCAAGGTGAGCGTGCGCCTGGTACCCGGGCAGGATCCGGTGGCCGCAGCGAAGGCCCTGGAGGATCACCTGCGTAAGAACGCGCCCTGGGGTGCACACGTCGACGTTGCTGAGGGGCAGTGCGGGGCGCCCAGCCGGATCACCCTCGACGGGCCGCGCGCCGAGGCCGCGAAGGCCGCTTTCCGGGAGGCGTTCGGGGTCGAGGCCGTGGAGATCGGCTGCGGGGGATCGATCCCGATCGTCGCCGAGTTCGCCGACCGGAATCCCGGAGCCCTGGTGCTGGTGACCGCCGTCACCGACCCGAACTCGCGGATGCACGGCATCGACGAGTCGCTGGACCTCGGTGACTTCGCCAAGGCGGCCCTGGCGGAGACCCTGCTGCTGAACAATCTCGCGGGCTGACCCGACACAACCCGGTTGCGCAGCACTCAACTCATAATTTCGGCCCCTGCGGGGAATTTTCCGGGTTGAGTGCTGCGCAACCGGGTTTCGTCTTTCATCTCAACCGTGCCAGCGCCCGCTTCGTCTCGGGAACCAGGCGATCCAAGCTCTGGGTGGTGAAGCGCAGAATGGTCCAACCGCCCAGTACCAGGCGATTCTGCCGGACGCGGTCCGCGACGAAACCGAGGTGGTTACCGTGGTGCTGCCAACCATCCATTTCCAAGGCCGATGTCAAGGAAATGGACCAAACCATCCAGCAGCACCCGGTGATTCGTCCTCCAGCCCTTCAAACCGGCTCGCCGGAGTCGCTGATGGGCCTCGAGTTCCAAGGGAGACCAAGGGTTGTCCCTCGCGGCTGACAGCAGGACGTTGCGGACTAGGTTTCCCGAGGCTCGGGGTATCTGCTCCAGGGTGGTTCGGATGCGCGCCACAGTGGTCACTCCGCGTCTCAATGCCTCACACATGGGGTTGGCGTCCCCGCCGTCAAGCATTCCGAGCACCGACAACTCAGGGGTGACGACTCTCGTGTCGCCCAGCTCTTCCGTGAGTGAGGCCGGGATCCTCAGACGCCTGCACCTGATCCAGGGCGGGGGGTTCCGAGGTGGAGGGGAGGCCAATTCCACCCGGTCAGGTTTGAGCTCCGGCCACCATGTGAGGGCCGCGGCCGTGGCTCCGACCAGAATCGCTCTGGGATTCCAGGAAACGGCGGCTTTGACCAGCAGGAAGAAGTCGGGTTCTTGATCCGCCCAGCAGGAGACCCCGTGCAGGAGCGGGGTGAGTTGACCGGAGCGAATGAGATGGTCGATGTGATTACGAAGATGCGGGTGGTCTCTACGCGCCACTATGGGCAGATGAGCCAGTGGGGATTTCATACTCTCACCATGGGAGCGGCAGAACCGGCACCCATCGTTTTCCACAGGACGGCTCTACTTCGTGAACCCCCGGTTGTGCAGCACTCAACCCGGATTCTCGGCCCCGGCGGGGGATTTCTCGGGTTGAGTGCTGCGCAACCGTGACTCATGGGCCAGAAGACCGTCCTACCGGCGGGCCCGCGATAAGCTGATCCGGTGCTCCGACCTGATGGCCGACTCTCGCTCGATCTCGACCCCATCGACCACGGACCGAAGGATGCCTGCGGCGTCTTCGGGGTGTTCGCTCCATCCGAGGACGTGGCCCAGCTGACCTTCTATGGACTCTTCGCGCTGCAGCATCGCGGGCAGGAGTCCGCCGGCATCGCCGTTTCCACCGGGGAGAGGATCACCGTCTTCAAGGACATGGGGCTGGTCTCCCAGGTGTTCGACGAGGCGACCCTCACCTCCTTGCGCGGCCGCCTCGGCATCGGCCACACCCGCTACTCCACCACCGGAGCGTCCGTGTGGCACAACGCCCAGCCGACATTCCGGGCCACGCACAGCGGAGGACTAGCGCTGGCCCACAACGGCAACCTCACCAACACCCACGAACTTGAGCGGTGGCTTGGCGAACTCGACCCCGGCCTGCGGGTGCCCGAGAAGAAGACCATGGACTCCACCAACGACACCTCCCTGGTGACCGCCCTGATGTCAGCTTTCGGCGATGAGCCCATCGAGCAGGTCGCCATGAAAGTGCTGCCCCGGCTTCAAGGAGCCTTCTGCCTGACCTTCATGAACGAGACGACGCTGTTCGCAGCCCGCGACCCGCAGGGCGTCAGGCCGCTCGTCCTAGGGCGGCTCGCCAGTGGCTGGGTGGTCGCTTCGGAGACCGCCGCCCTTGACATCGTCGGCGCCAGTTTCGTGCGTGAGATCGAGCCCGGCGAGTTCATCGCCATCGACGGCGCCGGGCTGCGCAGCCAGCGATTCGCCGACGCCAAGCCCAAGGGCTGCCTCTTCGAATATGTCTACCTGGCCCGGCCCGACACCACCATCGCAGGCCGCAGCGTCCACGCCACCCGCGTGGAGATCGGCCGGATCCTGGCTCGCGAACACCCCGTCGACGCGGACCTGGTCATCCCCACCCCCGACTCCGGGACTCCATCCGCCGTCGGCTACGCGGAGGCCTCCGGCATCCCATTCGGCCTCGGCCTGGTCAAGAACGCCTACGTGGGCCGCACCTTCATCCAGCCCAGCCAGACCATCCGCCAGCTCGGCATCCGCCTGAAGCTGAACCCGCTCAAGGAGGTCATAGCGGGCAAGCGGCTCGTGGTGGTCGACGACTCCATCGTCCGCGGCAACACCCAGCGCGCCCTGGTGCGTATGCTCCGCGAGGCCGGAGCGAGGGAGGTTCACGTGCGCATCTCCTCCCCACCGGTCGAGTGGCCGTGTTTCTACGGCATCGACTTCGCCACCCGCGCGGAGCTGATCGCACCCGGCCTGGCCGTCGGCGAGATCTGCCGGTCGCTGGGAGCTGACTCCCTGGGCTACATCTCCCTCGACGCCCTGACCGAGGCCACCGGGCGTCCTGCCGCCAGCCTGTGCCGTGCCTGCTTCGACGGCCGCTACCCGATCAAGGTCCCTGAGGGTCAGGCCGAGCTTCTGGGAGACTCTGCAGGCTGCGACGATGACCAGGCGAGTGATGCCCAAGCGCCGGCGTGCCGAGGCGGTAGGGGAGAGCGCCCCGGAGGGTGTTCCAGCGGCGGTCAATCCGGCCGGGACCATGACCGGGCGTCGCGAGCCGGCCGGTCCCTGCCGGCGGGATCTGTCAATCTGGAGGAGAAATGAACAAGTCTGCGTATGCCGCCGCTGGAGTCGACATCGAGGCCGGCGACCGGGCCGTCGAACTCATGAAAGCCTCCGTTGCCCGCACCCACCGGCCCGAGGTGCTAGGCGGCCTGGGGGGATTCGCCGGGTTCTTCGACGCCTCAGCTCTGAAAGGCTATGCCCACCCGGTGCTGGCCACCTCCACCGACGGTGTGGGCACCAAGGTCGCCATCGCACAGGCCCTCGACCGCCACGACACCATCGGCTCTGACCTGGTCGGCATGCTCGTCGACGACCTCGTGGTCACGGGCGCGGAGCCGTTGTTCGTCACCGACTACATCGCCTGCGGCAAGGTGGTTCCCGAGCGGATCGCGGCTATCGTCTCCGGTATCGCGGACGCCTGCGTTGCCGCTGGCTGCTCCCTCGTCGGCGGGGAGACCGCCGAGCACCCGGGCCTGCTGGGCCCCGACGAGTACGACGTCGCGGGTGCCACCACCGGCGTCGTCGAGAGGGACGGGATCCTGGGGGCTCACCGGGTCGAGGTGGGCGACGCCGTCGTGGCCATGGCATCGTCGGGCCTGCACTCCAACGGCTATTCGCTGGTGCGCCGCGTGCTCCTGGAACAGGCCGGATGGTCCCTGGACCGTCACGTCGATGAGCTGGGCCGCACCCTCGGCGAGGAGCTCCTGGAACCCACCAAGGTCTATGCCCTCGACGTCCTGGCGCTGATCCGCGAGGTCCAGTGCCATGCCCTCAGCCATATCACCGGCGGCGGACTGGCCAACAACCTGGCCCGGGTGATCCCAGGTGGCATGCAGGCCCGCCTGAGCCGCTCTTCGTGGACGCCCCCGGCGATCTTCACGTTGGTGCAGGAGACCGGGGGCATCTCCGGCGCCGACCTCGAAGCTACGCTCAACATGGGCGTCGGCATGGTGGTGGTGCTGCCCCAGGAGCAGGCCGACGCCGCCTTGCGGGTGCTGGCCGGGCGCGGCGTCGCGGGCTGGGTCCTGGGGGAGATCGTTACCGCCGACGGCCCCGGCTCAGCTCTGCTGACCTGAGTCCGCGGTTCATGGGGTGCGGTCGGCTGCCGGTTCGTTCTTCTCGCTCTCCGACCCCCCGGTCTCGTCTTCGGGTTCTCCAGTCTCGTCTTCCGGCTGCCCCGGGCCGACCCGGCCTAGGCGCGTGGCGATCAGGACTGCCACGAAGAGCGCGACGCCCGCAGCGACCAGTCCAGTTTGCCGTGAGGCGGTGGCGAAGGCCTCCAGGGCGTCGTGTTGGAGCGCGGGGTCGGCCGTCTCGCCGAGGGTCTCGGAGAGTGAGCCACCGGGCGCATCGGGCGCAACCGTCCGGAGAGCGTGTGTGTACGAGAGATTGAGGACCGCCCCGACGACGGCGATCCCCAAGGCGGTGCCCACCTCCTGGACGGTGTCGTTCATGGACGAGATGAGGCCAGAGCGGGTGCGGGGACCACTGCTCATCAGCACGTCCTGCGCTGGCACCATGACAAAACCCATGCCCAGTCCGATCAGGATCAGGCAGGCCAGGACCGGCAAGTAGCCGTCGAGGTTTTGCATCAGCCCGTAGGCAGCGCCTGCCGCAGCCACCAGGACCATGCCTCCGGTCATCGTTGCCCGGGACGTGATGCGCGCTGCCAGTGCTGGGGCCAGGGCGGAGGACACCACCGCCGCCGCTGCCATCGGCAGGATGGCCAACCCGGCCAGGAAAGTGCCGTACCCCAGGGAGAGCTGTAGCTTCTGGGTGATCACGAATTGCAGTCCTGCCATGGTGAACATCACCCCGGCTGCCGCGATCGAAGCCCCCTGGAAGCTGCGAGTACGGGCGACCGCGACGTCGAACATGCCGTCTGGATGGCGGATGCTGTGCAGCCAGAACCACACCAGCACGATGCCTCCGGCGATGATCGAGCCCAGCGTGGGGACCGTCCACAGCCCATTTTCGGAGGAGGAGATGATGCCGTAGGTGATGCCCAGCAGCCCGGCTGAGGACAGGAGCGCGGCGGGAAGATCCACGCGCCGCGGGTGGGGATCACGCGACTCGGGCACCAGGATCATGGAGGCGAGGAAAGCCGCCAGGGCCACAGCCACGTTCAGCCAGAAGATCGCTCGCCAGTCGAAGACTTGGAGGGCAGCGCCTCCCACGAGGGGACCCACGATGACACCCAGCGAGGAGGTTCCGCCCCAGATGCCGATGGCCTGCGCTCTGGACGACGGGGGGAACACCTGGGTGAGGATGGACAGGGTGCCGGGCATGAACATCGCCCCTCCCAGCCCCATCGCCGCCCGGGCCGCGATCACGAGATCCATGTGCTGGCCCATCGCCCCCACGGCGGACGCGGTCGCGAACACAACCAGTCCCGCCAGGAACACCCGCCGCCGGCCCAGCCGGTCCGAGAGCGCCCCCGCGGTCAGGACCACACCGGCCAGGGCCAGTGAGTAGGCGTCCACGACCCACTGCAGCTGCTGGGGCGATGCCTCCAGCTCCGCCTGGAGGTGCGGCAGCGCCAGATACAGCCCGGACAGGTCGACCTGCACGATGAACGTGGCCAGCCCCAGGGCGGCCAGGATCAACCAGCGCCGTGGATGTCCGGTCTCGGGGTCCCAGCCGGGGCCCTGTGCGGAGAGTGACATGCGAAACTCCTCAAACATACTTTGTAAGTTATGGAATGATCTAAAACATACAACGTATAACTGGGAGGGACAACATGGGACGTCAACCGGGCCACGCGGCGGGACTCAGCGCGGGGCAGCTCGCGGCGCAGGCCCTCGCCATCGTCGATCAGGAGGGCCTGCAGGCCCTGACCCTGCGTAAGCTCGCGCGGTGGGTGGGCGTGGAGCCGATGTCCATCTATCACTACTTCCCCAACAAGGACGCGCTCCTAGACGGGGTGTGGGACGAGGTGCTGAGCGAGGCTGCCCTGCCCGCCGACGAGCCGGCGGTCACTTGGCAGGACTACATCCGCGGCCTCGCCGGCGAGCTACGCGTCGTGCTCCTGCGGCATCCCAATGCGCTGCCCATCATGCTGGGCCGCTCAGCGCGCACAACCGCGTCCCTCGACGTCGTGAACAGCATCCTCGCCTCCCTCACCAGCAAGGGCCTGCCACTGCCGGTGGCTGTGGACGTGGTGAACAGCATCACCGCCTTCGTCATGGCCCACACTCTCAACGAGCATGCCCTGGCCCCCACCGCGCCGGAGGCCATCGACCCGCAGCGTCACCCCGTCCTCGCAGCCGTGGTCGACCAGGGCATTGGTGCCGGGGCCGGTGACGATGCCCGTCGCTTCGCCCTGGCCATCGACGCCTTCATCGCGGGTTTCACACCCCAGCCCAGCCGGTAGGCAGACCGCAGACGGCTTCGGCAGTGAGCTGCGGTGGCCTTTGGGCGGAGCCGGGTCTCGCTGCTTCAGCAAGCGCGAATCTCACTGGGCGAGGACCGTCAAGATCATCTCGCCGTGATCATCCCGGGGCCACGGCCGGGGCTTCCCGCCGCTGGCTTTCTAGATCCCGTCGATCACCGCGTTGAAGGTTGTGGACGGACGCATCACTGCCGTCGCCAGGGCGTCGTCCGGCAGGTAGTAGCCGCCCAGGTCGACGGGGGATCCCTGCACCGCGATCAGCTCCGAGGTGATGGTCTCCTCCGCGTCGGCCAGGGCCCTTGCGATGGGGGCGAAGGCCCCGGCCAGATCTGGGTCGTCGTGCTGCGCTGCCAGCTCCTCTGCCCAGAACCGGGCCAGCCAGTAGTGCGACCCGCGGTTGTCGGTGCCGCCGAGCTGCCGGGTCGGTGACTTGTCCTCGGCCAGGAAGCGCCCGTTCGCGCGCTCCAGGGTCGTGGCCAGCACGGCGGCCTTCGGATTGCCCCTTCCCGCCAGGTGCTCCAGCGAGGCGGCCAGTGCCAGGAACTCACCGAGCGAATCCCAGCGCAGGTAGTTCTCTGCCACGAGCTGCTGCACGTGCTTGGGCGCGGAGCCGCCCGCGCCGGTCTCGAACAGGCCCCCGCCCGCCATCAGCGGCACCACCGACAGCATCTTCGCCGACGTCCCCAGCTCCAGGATGGGGAACAGGTCGGTCAGGTAGTCGCGCAGGACATTGCCAGTGACCGAGATGGTGTTCTCACCCCGCCGGACACGCTCGACGGTGAAGCGGGCCGCCTCACCGGGGGAGAGGATCCGGATGTCCAGACCCTCTGTGTCCTGCTCGGCCAGGTAGGCCTGCACCTTCAGGCGCAGGTTCTGGTCGTGGGCGCGGGTCTCCTCCAGCCAGAAGACCGCCGGCCAGCCTGTCGCCCGCGCCCGGTTCACAGCGAGTTTCACCCAGTCGCGGATGGCGGCGTCCTTGGTCTGGCAGGCGCGCCAGATGTCGCCTGCGGCTACGTCATGGCTCAGCAGCACGTCGCCCGCGGAGTTCAGGACCTCGACACGGCCGTCGGCCTCGATCAGGAAGGTCTTGTCGTGGGAGCCGTACTCCTCGGCCTGCTGCGCCATCAGCCCGACGTTGGGGACGGTGCCCATGGTGCGGGGATCGTAGGCGCCGTTCGCCCGGCAGTCGTCGATGATCACCTGGTAGACCCCGGCGTAGGAGGAGTCGGGCAGCACAGCGAGGGTGTCGGCCTCGGCTCCGTCAGGTCCCCACATGTGGCCGGAATTGCGGATCATGGCGGGCATGGAGGCATCGACGATGACGTCGGAGGGAACATGCAGGTTGGTGATGCCCCGGCTGGAGTCGACCATGGCCAGCGCCGGCCCGCCGGCCAGGGCGGCTTCGATCTCAGCGCGAATGGCGGCACCGTCGCTGAGCTGCTCCAAGCCGGTGAAGATCGTGGCCAGGCCGTCGTCGGGGGAGAGCCCTGCCGCGGCCAGGACGCCGCCATGGCGTTCGAGGACGGGCGCGATGAAGGTCTTGACGACATGCCCGAAGATGACCGGGTCCGAGACCTTCATCATCGTCGCCTTTAGGTGGACGGAGAATAGCAGGCCTTCCCGCCTCGCTGCCGCGACCTGCTCAGCCAGGAAAGCGTCCAGGGCCGCGGCGCGCATGACGGTGGCATCCACGACCTCCCCAGGCAGCACCCTCACGCGGTCCCTCAGGACCGTCATAGTGTCATCCGGTGCGACGTGCCGGATAGTGAGAGTGTCCTCGGCCGCCAGAACGACCGACCGTTCGTTGTGGTGGAAGTCGTCTGAGGTCATGGTTGCGACCCGGGTCCTTGAGTCCGGCGACCAGGCTCCCATCCGGTGCGGGTTGCTTCTCGCGTAGCCTTTGACGGATGCAGGCGCGCGGCGGTCGGAGTTGCCCTGGCGTAGTACGGGGTTTACGGCAGAGCCTGTGACCTGGTCGTACCGGTGGCGTGTCCTCTGCTCCGCGGGACTGGCGGGTTCTTCCGGGTAGCCGGGAATGCCGAATCCCTTGGCCTGGAGCTCTGCGATGGCGGCTTTTAGCTGCGGCACCGAGGCGGAGATGTTCGGCAGCTTGATGATGTTGGCCTCAGGGTCTTGGGTCAGCTCGCCGAGCTCCTCAAGCGCGTCTGAAAACCGCTTATTCCCGGGTAGTTGGTCGGAGAAGCGGGCCAGGATCCGGGCTGCCAGGGAGATGTCGCGGGTCTCGACCTCGACGCCGGCCAGGCGCCCGTAGGCCTGGAGCACGGGAAGCAGGGAGTAGGTGGCAAGCCGAGGTGCCTCGTCCGTGAGGGTGTAGATGATCTTTCCCATCAGGTCTCCTCAGAGCTCGTGGCCATGGTTCAGCCAGCCTACCCGGGCGGTAGCTTTGAGCATGTTGACTTACTCCGGTAGTCTCGGAGGCACGAAGTTACTGACAGATTCCGCGGCAAGTCCGCGATGATTGAACGAGGGGGTCGACCCATATGGGGCGCGGCCGGGCAAAGGCGAAGCAGACGAAGGTGGCCCGCGAGTTGAAGTATCGCTCGGTGGACACCAATTTCGCGTCCTTGGAGCGAGAGCTCCGAGGCGAGAAGTATGAGTCCCAGGAGACCACCGACATCCCTGACGCGTACGCAGACCTCGCGGAGCAGTACAACACCGATGACGACTACAACGATGAGGGCGATTACCCACGTCGCTGAAATCGGCTGGCTGTGACCTGGGTTTCGGATGTCCAGCTGCCGGGCTACCAGCAGCTGGACATCCCGCTGCCCGAGGCCGGGATGTATCCAGGCGAACCGGAGCATGAGGTCGTCGCGACGCTGGTCCGTCGCTCCGAACCGACATCACGGAGCGCGGTGCTGTATGTCCACGGCTGGAGCGACTACTTCTTCCAAACCCATCTGGCCGATGCCTTCGCGGGGTGGGGGTATGACTTCTACGCACTCGATCTACGCCGCTACGGCAGGTCGCTGCGGCAAGGGCAGCTGGCCGGTTACACCGCGGACTTCACCGAGTACTACCAGGAACTGGACGCCGCCGTCGAGGTAATCCGTGCCGAGGGACATGAGAGCCTGGTCCTCATGGGCCATTCGACCGGCGGACTGGCAGTGTCGCTGTACGTCCACGCCCGTCCAGGGGTGGCGGACGTCGTCGTGCTGAACTCGCCGTGGCTGGAGCTGCAGAGCCTCCAGGCCTGGCGTCCAGCGCTGGCAGCGGCCTTCAGTGCGGTGGGGACGTTGTCTCCCACCCGCGCCGTGGTCCTGCCCGACCCAGGCTTCTACCTTCGTTCCATCTCCGCCGACGAGGATGGCCAGTGGGACTACAACCCCAACCTCAAGGGAGATCCTGCGTTCCTGCCGCGGGTCGGGTGGCTGTCGGCGGTGATGCGCGGCCATGCCGCGGTGGCAGCGGGCCTCGGCATCGACGTGCCGGTCTTGATGCTCATCAGCACCCGCAGCGACTTCTCCCGTACCTGGAACGACGACATGCACCGCGCAGACCTCGTCCTCGACGTCGATGCCCTCGCGGCACGCGCACCGCAGCTCGGCCGCCACGTCACCCTGATCCGCATCGAGCGCGGCAAGCATGATCTGGTGCTGTCGGAGGAAGAGCCGCGCGAACGCTTCCTCGACGAGGTCCGCCGCTGGCTGGACGCCTACGCCTGACCGTATTCGCCAGGCTGCGATCGGCCGCATTGAGCTGGGGCCTGCTCAGTCAGCAGGCCCCAGCGTCTGGCTGCCCGGTCTCACTTCCAGCCCAGGGCGCGGGCCAGGGCAACGAAGTTCTCGAACAGGTGTGTGTTGTACTCGACACCAAGCTGGCTGGGCAGCGCGAACAGCACATAGTCGGCCTCTGATGCCGCTTCGTCTGCGGACAGGCGGTCGGCGACGTGGTCCAGCGATCCTGCGATCGTCGGTCCGGAGACGGCCTTCGCATTGTCCAGGATGCCGCGGCCATCGCCTCGCTCATCCTGGGCGGCGAAATAGCGGCGGTCGTCGTCATTGGTGATGAGGAACACCGGCCGGGTCACCGCAGCCAGCCCCCCGGTCGTGCGACCGGAGGCAGCATAGCGGTCCCGGTAGCGCCTGATCTGTTCGGCCTGCTGGACGTGGAAGGGCCGTCCGTCATCGCCCAGGAGCAACGTCGAGCTGAGCAGGTGGTAGCCCTCCTCCGCGGCCCACTCACCCGTCGCGATGGTGCCCGCGCCCCACCAGATGCGCCCGTCAAGCCCTGGTGACTGGGGCTCGACCACGAGGTCGGCCGGCCCGTCGAGCGTCGCGGCGCGCTGCGAATGCGCCATCGGGACCCCAGAGACAGCCTGCCGGAACCGCTCGGCCCGCCCGCGGGCGACCTCGTCCCAGCGCTCACCGGGCTGCTTGTCCAGGCCGAAGGCGGCCTGGCCATCGATTGCCGGCTCTGGCGATCCCCGGCTCACGCCCAGCTGCACGCGGCCCTCGCTGATGAGGTCGGCTGAGGCGATGTTCTCGGCCATGACGAGGGGGTTCTCGTAGCGCATGTCTGAGTTATGGCGTTGGACGGAACACCTATTGCTTGCGGGCACGCGCAGCCCGCAGTCCGTTGGCGATGACGACGACTT